>Ga0194110_10007240_pt1 | contig 12814 bp, 10 predicted proteins | sample TA2Kig1200mmetaG_FD_146192 | JGI IMG/M metagenome (GOLD analysis project Ga0194110, IMG submission 146192) | Freshwater microbial communities from Lake Tanganyika, Tanzania - TA2015032 Kigoma Deep Cast 1200m | ecosystem: Environmental > Aquatic > Freshwater > Lake | place: Tanzania: Lake... | reverse complement strand
ACCGGTGGCACAGGCGTCTCGCTTTTGCTTTCTCCTTGGTTCCAAGCAGGCTTGGGAACCGGAAGAGAACCCGGTGGGGCGGGCGTCCCTGCCCGCCCAATACTGAATGTCCACAAAAAGTTATGGCGGGCACGGAGGCCCGCCCCACCAATCTTTTTATATGACCAATTGTTATCGGTTTTGGCTCAGGCCTTTTATCTGCATCTTCCTTCCATGGACAATTGGACTGCTCGTGGGGGCCGTCCCCGCCCACCCCTGCACCTTATTTGCCGCGGCGGGGAGCCGGGTGGAAGGGGGCGGCACCCTCATCGCCAAGAATCGGGACCGCCAACCCCGGCTGAGCGCCTTGAAAATTTTCACTCCCCCCGGGGGCTTCAGGTTCCTGGGCCTGATTGACGCCACCTCCGTAAAACAACCGGCGGTGGCCGGGGTCAATGAAAAGGGCCTGGTGGTGGTGGACGCCACCGCCAGCAGCCTCCCCGCCCGGGAGCGCCGGGGGGATGCGGTCAGCCTGACGGAAAAGGTTTTGGCCGCCTGCGCCAGCGTGGACGCGGCCCTGGCCCGGAAGGAGATTTTCGCCCGCCACCCGGCCTTTCATATGCTGGCTGACGGACAGAAAATCGCCACCGTGGAGGTAGCCCCCGGCGGCCAGGTGGTGGTGACGGTGCGGGACCGGGGCGTGCTGGGCCATACCAACCACTACACCGATGGACGCCTGGAATGGGCCAACCGGCTGCTCAAAGAGAGCAGTTGGGTGCGCCAGGCGCGGATTTGGGAACTGCTGGCCGGCTGCCGCAAGCCTTTGACCCTAAAGGATTTCATCAGTTTCAGCCAGGACCGCGACGACGGCCCGGACAACAGCATCTGGCGCACCGGCGGCAAACCCCGGGCGACCCGCACCCTGGCCACCTGGATCGTAGCCCAGCCCCAGGGCCAGGCGCCCCGCGTCTACGTCAAGATTGCCAACCCCGGGGAGCCGGAGCAGACTTACGACCTACCCCTGGACCGGGCTTTCTGGCAAAAGGGAAGGGTGCAATTCCCTTGATAGGTTGCGGCGAAAATTGCAGTTACCTGTCGAAATGAAAAAAAGGATTATTAGTGGCACAGGCTTCCAGCCTGTGGTTAGCTTGCTTCATCTACTACTCTGGTCACAGGCCGGAGGCCTGTGCCACTCAAGGTTGGGGACGAGAAAAACCATCTTGGAATTTTAACTTTGGATAAACCAGACCAGGTCACCTGCCCCATTCCGGATATGGGTTTTTGCCTCTATGACCGCTGCCCTTATTGGGATTCCCAGCGGCAGGAGTGCGACGCGGCTTGTTATCAGGATGCGGCGGGCGAGGTTAGTCAGAGTGACTCTTCCTGGGAATTTCCCTGTACCATCAATTGGACGGAAGAAATTGATTAATGGACCGAAGACCGGAGACCGGGAAACTGAAGACCGGAGACCGGAGACGGGAGACCGGGAACTGAAAATGACTTCTTTCCCTTCATCACCTCACATCGACCGCCTCATTGACCTGGCCCTGGAAGAAGACCTGGGCCCCGGGGACGTCACCACCCAGGCCCTCATCCCGCCGGACCTCCAGGGGGAGGCCCATATCCGGGCCAAAGAGACTCTAATAGTGGCGGGGCTGCCCGTGGCCGAACGGGTATTCCGGCGGTTAGACGCCCTTATAGATTTTGAGGCTGAAGTGGAGGAAGGCCAGGAAGTGGCGCCGGGCGCGGTGCTGGCCCGGATAACCGGGCCGGTGGCCGCCATCCTCACCGGCGAGCGCACCGCCTTGAACTTCCTCATGCGCCTGTCCGGCATCGCCACCTTCACCCGGAAGATGGCTGCGGCAGTGGCCGGGTATCCGGTATTCATCACCGACACCCGCAAGACCACCCCGGGGTGGCGGGTCCTGGGAAAATATGCGGTGCGCCTGGGCGGCGGCCGCAACCACCGCCTGGGACTCTATGACGGGGTATTGATAAAAAATAACCACCTGGCCGCGACCGAATCCATCACTGCGGCCATCAACCAGGCCCGCCAGGCCGCGCCCCATACCCTAAAAATCGAAGTGGAAGTCACCGATCTGGAGGGGTTGAAAGAGGCTCTGGCCGCGGGCGCGGACATCATCATGCTGGACAACATGGATGAGGCCGCCATGGCCGAAGCGGTGAAAATCGTCCAGGGCCGGGCCATCCTGGAAGCCTCCGGCGGCATGACCCTGGAGCGCCTCCCCAAAGTGGCCGCCACCGGCGTCAACTTTATCTCCATGGGGGCTCTCACTCACTCCGCCCTCGCGGTGGACATCCATCTGCGGTTGGTGAGGGTGTGGTAAAATTTTTGGGGGAGGGCCGGGGGAAATCAATTCCCCCGCCCTCCCCCAAATAACTCCTATCCTCCTCCCCGAGCCAACTCCTGGGCCCTCAGCGCCGCGGCTTCCACCGCGCTCATCACCATCCCCCGGAAGCCTCCCATCTCCAAGACATGAATTCCTTCGATGGTGGTGCCCGCGGGGGAGGCCACCTGGTCTTTCAAGGCGCCGGGGTGGAGTTTGCCCTCCTGGATAAGGCGGGCGGCGCCCAGGACGGTCTGGGTGGCCAGGGTGAGGGCCAGAGGTCTGGTCAGCCCTACTTTCACCCCGGCGTCGGCCAGGGCCTCGATGAAGATGGCCACGAAGGCCGGGCCGCTGCCGCTCAAGCCGGTTACCGCGTCCAGGTGTTTTTCGTCCACCACCTCGGTCTGGCCCACCGCGCCGAAGAGTTCAAGAGTCAGAGCCGCATCTTCAGGGGTGGCCAGGTGTCCCGGGGCCACCGCGGCCATGCCGGCGCCCACCAGAGCCGGGGTGTTGGGCATCACCCGGATAAGGCGGGAATTGGTAAGAACGCTCTGCAAGGTGGAAAGAGTCACCCCCGCGGCAATGGAGATGATCAGGTGTTGGGGCCCGGCCTGATCCTGGATCTCGGCTAAAACCTCCCGGCCCACTTGGGGTTTCACCGCCAGCACCACCACCGGGGCCTTCATCACCTCCCGGTTGTTTTTGGCGGCCTTCAACCCCAGGGTGGCCAGGGCGGCCCGCCGGGAGGGGTCGGGATCATAAAAAGTGATATTTTCCGGGATGACCCAACCTCCCCCCAGAAGTCCCCGGATAATGGCGCTTCCCATGGCCCCGGCGCCGATGAAGCCCAACTTTGCCTGTTTAAGCCGGCTGCGGCTTTCAGTCATTGACATGCGCCCCCCTCTCATGCAAAATCATTCCAAATATACAATATTTGAGGAAATAATGGGGGGAAATCTGGGAGTCCGCCCTGCCCCTTCATGACATCAGAATTGAAAGAGCTTTGAAAAATTCCCCCAGGCGGAGCGACCGAAGAATCTATAAAAGCTGAACTCTTTGCTGCATTCTAAAATGGTAAAAGAAAATTAAAACCAGGATTAAACCCAAAAAGCATCTGCCTAAGGGTACAATCCTCCTAAAGGCAGACGTGATCAATCATGCCCCTTCAGGATAGGAGAATTTGCCATGAACTCGAGATATTGGGGCAAACTTTGGATCATTGGCCTTTTTCTATTTCTCTGCCTGACAATTCCTTCGCTTCCCAGCCTTTGGGCACAGGGGGATCTCCCAGCCCGATCCTGGAATCCGGACAACTTGGCCCGGCTGAAGGCCCTCAATCTCAAAGAGCCTTTCACTTTTGCAGTCTTTGGCGACAGCCGCAACAACCCGCCGGTCTTCGAGCAACTCCTGGAAGGGGTCAGCCAGGATAAAGGCATCGCTTTTGCCATCCACCTGGGGGACATGGTGGATTACGCCAACCTGGACCAATACAACCTATTTTTTCAGCAGGCGCGGGGAAATCTGCATATCCCTTTGCTGGCGGCGGTGGGAAACCATGAGCTCCAAAATAACGGGGCCGAGATATACGCCGGGATTTTCGGCCCCCGGTATTATTCTTTCCGAGTTCGCAGACACTACTTCCTGGTGTTGGACGCGTCGGCAAGTACCGGGCCGGACGAGACCCAGTTCCAGTGGCTGGAACGTGAACTTCAGAAAGCCCGGGCCTGCCTGACCCGGTTGGTGTTCATGCATGTTCCCCTTTCCGATCCCCGAGGCCCCGACCACCACCACTGCCTGAGGCCGGACAGCGCGGCCCGGCTTGTTAAGCTGTTTAAGAAATACCGGGTTACCCACGTCTTCACCGCCCACATTCATGCCTATTTTACGGGGAAACTGCAGGGAGTCCCTTACACCATCTCCGGCGGGGCCGGGGCGCCACTCTACCGGGAAGTTCCCACGGCGGCGTTTTACCATTTCCTCAAAGTAACCGTTAAAGGAAACCGGCTTCAGATTCGGGTGATCCGGGTGGAGGAATAAGAAAAAAATTCTCTTCTGCGGGATTGAAAAATTCTGCGGCGTCACAAGGCGTTCAATATGGGAAGGTAACTTATGCCTCAAATTGACCGACCTATCTTAGCCCTGACCATGGGCGACCCGGTGGGGGTGGGCCCGGAAATCCTGGTCATGGCTCTTAAGGCCCCGGCTATTTATCAAGTCTGCCGGCCGGTAATTATCGGCGATCTTCCGGCCCTGGAACGGGCCCGGCGGCAGCTGGCCCCTGACTTTCAAATCAACGTCATCGACAACGCCGGGGAAGGACGCTTTGAGCCGGGGGGCCTGGACTTGCTGGCCCTGTCCCGTCTGGCTCCCGAAGACCTGGAATACGGCTGTCCCACTCCGGCTTCGGGCGCGGCTATGGTCTCCTATATTCTCAGGGCGGTGGACCTATCCATGGGTCGGCAGGTAGCAGGGATGGTCACTGGCCCCATCAGCAAGGTGGCCATGAACCTTTCCGGCTATTCTTACCCCGGGCACACGGAACTGCTGGCGGCCAAGACCGGCGCCCGGGAAGTGGCCATGATGCTGGCCGGAGGCGAGTTTCGGGTGGTCCTGGCCACCATTCACTGCGCCCTAACGGAGGTGCCCCGGCGTCTGAACACCGAGGCCCTATACCGGCTTTTTCTTCTCACCTGCCGCAGCCTGCGGTTGGATTTTGGGCTCTCCGAACCGCAGCTGGGGGTGGCGGCCCTCAATCCCCACGCCGGAGAAGGAGGGCTGTTCGGCCGCGAAGAAGAAGAGATCATCCTGCCGGCCGTTCGCCGGGCCCAGGAGGGCGACCTGAGGGTGGCCGGCCCCTACCCGGCGGACACCCTGTTCTGGAGGCACCGCCAGGGGGAGTTTGACGCCATCGTGGCCATGTACCATGACCAGGGCCTCATTCCTGTGAAGCTCTTGCACTTCATGGATGGGGTGAACATCACCCTGGGGCTGCCCATCATCCGCACTTCCGTGGACCACGGCACCGCCTATGAACTGGCGGGGACGGGGAAGGCCCACCCCGGCTCTTTGCAGGCCGCCATCACCCTGGCCGCGGAGATGGCCCGGAGGCGGTGGGAAAAAAAGTAACCTAGTTTTTATGTCATCCGGAACGAAGTGAAGGGTCTAAAACAGATCCTTCGCTTCGTGAGAATGACCAATATCCAATTTGGGAGTCCGTATTACTTTTGCGGAAATAAAGCAATCGATTATTGCCCGTGCTCCGAAAAGGAAGCCCTGGAAGGCCGTAATAGGGAGAAATCTCATTATTCGAAGTCAAAAACTAGAAAAAAATTAGTGGCACAGGCCTCCGGCCTGTGGACGCCGTCTGTTCTCTCCAGCGACTTTCCCACAGGCTGGAAGCCTGTGCCACTCATGCCCTTGTCTGTTGTTTTTCATTTCAGCGAGAAGCAGACCCCTTTTATACCAAGTTCAGTTTCAGATGCAACAAATTCTAGGGCTAACTTATTGATAATACAATTTCATTTAACCGAAAACTGAAAACCGAAAACCGAAAACGGTATTAAAGGACTCCTCCGGATTTAAAAGCAACAATCGATAAAGCAATGACAGAGTCATCGAGAACTCAATGGATTAACGAACGTTATTTTCATGTTTAACCCGGTGCTAAAAGGGAACAATAAGATCTTTAAAGAAATTATAGGGCGCCTCAGGAATTTCCTAACAATTTTTCAGTAAATTTAACTTACTGATATACGATTTTCCCCCTTCCATTTTTAAATTATGGGTCTTAAACTAAAGGCGGATTCTGTTAGTCTTGGGAATAAGGGTATGAAACGAAATGCTTTCCTGGAGAACTCCCATGGTTAAGTATAAAAGAGGTTTTTTACTTTATTGTATCTGCATCGCCGCGGCCTGCTTCGGGGTGCATTTTCTTGGCGGGCCAGGGCGGGCCTCCAGCGGAGAGTTTACCACCCCCAGGCTGCAGCAAACTTATGGGAGCATCCCTTTGCACTTCATGGAGAATCGGGGACAGTTGGACTCCCAGGTGAAGTTTCACGCCCAGGGTCCTGGTTATGGACTATTTTTCACCTCCCAGGGGGTCGTGTTGGCCGGGTGGGTCCCCCCAGAGGCCCGCGGACGTCCGGGGGCAGCCGTAATAAAGATATCTCCGGAGGGGCAAGCGTTGGCCTCGCTCCGGCCTGAAACCCCCCTCCCCGGTAAAATAAATTACCTGTTGGGCAATGACCCCCGGAAATGGCGCACCCAGGTGCCGGCCTACGCCGCGGTGCGCTACCATGAAGTTTTTCCCGGCATTGACCTGAAATTTTACGGGACCGGCCCCCAGGTGGAATACGACCTTATTATCAAGCCCAGGGCCGAGCCTTCCCAGGCGAAATTCCGGGTTGACGGGGTTTGGGCCCTGGAAATCACCCCGGAGGGCGATCTGGCCATGCGCCTTCCCAGGGGCGGTTCGCTGGTTCAGAAAAAGCCCGTCATTTATCAGGAAATTGCCGGCCGCCAAGTAGCCCGAGAAGGGAAGTTCAAGATTCTGGATGAGGGCTTATCTTATGGCTTTGAATTGGCCGCCTATGACCGCAGTTTCCCCCTGATCATTGATCCCAGAATCAACTATTCCACTTTTCTGGGAGGCGGCAGCGACGACCAGGGCCTGGCCATTGCGGTGGACGCCGGGGGCAATGCCTATGTAACCGGCCAAACCTTTTCCGTAGGTTTTCCGGTAACCCGGGTGGAGGATTCCATCTTTTTTCCCGAAGTTTTTGTCACCAAAATCAATCCCAAGGGCAAGGGGTTGGCCTTCTCCGTCTTTTTGGGCGGGAAAGGCGCGGAGGCCGGGACCGGCATCGCAGTGGACGGGGGCAGCAATGTTTATGTCACGGGCTGGACCGATTCTCTGGACTTTCCCGTGAAAAATGCCTTCCAGCCCACCAAGAATCCAGGCGTTGACGCGTTTGTGGCCAAACTGAATCCCAGCGGCAGCGACCTGGTCTTTTCCACTTTCCTGGGGGGCACCGGCGACGACCGGGCCGCGGGTCTGGCCTTGACCGCCGCCGGCCAGGCCACCGTGGCCGGGACCACTAATTCCGATGACTTTCCTGTGGCCAACGCGGCTCAGGCCATCAACCTGGGGGGCACCGCAGCTTTCGTCACCCGGCTGGATGCCAGCGGCAACAGCCTGGTTTTCTCCACCTTCCTGGGGGGCAGCAAGAATGACGAGGGCCACGCTCTGGCAGTGGATGGAGGCGGCAATACTTACGTCACCGGCGCCACTACCTCTCTAAACTTTCCCACTAAAAATGCCTTCCAGGGCAATAACCTGGGCGCCCAGAACGCGTTCGTGACCAAGCTCGGCCCAGCCGGGGGTTTGGTTTTTTCCACTTTCCTGGGGGGCAACAGCACCGACATCGGCCGGGGAATCGCGGTGAACCTTATGGGCCAAGCCTTTGTCACCGGCGACACCACTTCCCTTAATTTTCCGGTGAAGACAGCCTTTCAGGGGTTCAAACGGGGCGGCCGGGACGCGTTTGTCACCAGGCTGGCCGCGGCGGGCAACTCTCTGATTTTTTCCACCTTCCTGGGCGGCAGCAACAACGACCAGGGCTTTGCCATCAGCGTCAGCGGCACGAGCCAGACCACGGTAGTGGGAGTCACTTCTTCCTTCGACTTCCCCGTGAGAAGTGCGGTGCAGCGGGTGTTCCGGGGTTCCACCGACGCGTTTGTCACCCGGCTCAGCGCCAACGGCCGCTCCCTGGTCTATTCAACCTTCCTGGGAGGCCAAAAAGACGACCAGGCGCAAGGAGTGGCGCTCCTGCCCCCCGCGCTTACCACGGCCTTTGTCACCGGCATCACCAACTCCTTTGACTTTCCCATCCGCAGCGCTTTCCAGCCCAGCATCCGGGGGGGCAACGATGTCTTTGTGACCAGAATCAATCCCTGATACCATGCCAATACGTAAAAAGAAAAAGGGTGGCCCTTGGCCACCCTTTTTATGTGCGTTGTGGATGTTTTTCGGTTTCCTGCTTTTCGATTATTGCTTACGACCGGCGAAAGGCCAGTAAGAGAAAGAAACAGGCCAGGAGCTAGTAAAAGGCGAAGCCCCGGTGCTCCGGCAGGTTTTCCAATTCTTTTCGGGTCAACCCGGCCATGAGGTCAAAGGAACTGCAGGTAATCTTGAGTTTTTTATAATCGGCAACAGTTATTTTTTCCGGAGTTCCATCAGGGCCGAGTTCATAAGGTCCCTGGACGGACGAAACCGGATTCAGCTCCCGCCAGGCCGGGGGGAGAGCTTTTCGTCCCAGCGTAATGCTTCCCAGGAACAGCAGGATTATCCCGAGGAGGAAAACCGCCACCGCGGTGCGCGTATTCATAGTCCGGTCTCAGGCCCTCCCCCGGAGATGAGCCTATCCACCTTAGGCGTTTCACGCGCTATAATTAACTTGTCGGGGGCCTGGGCCATTTCACTTACTCTTTGATTCGATAGAGAATTTTTCATTATATTATCATTTTTTTCGCCCAATCCCAAAGTCCATGGCGGCGCAACGCTACGTTTTGGGGGAAGGCCGAAGGGATTATCAATCCACCGTCCTCCCCCAAACCCTCTTGAACAGATCCCGCTTATTCCCGATGACGCCGGCGCTTTTCCAAAAACCGCACCAGCCGGGTCAACGCGTCATTATAGGGAACAGGAATCCCCGCCTCCCGGCCGTAGCGGCAGATGGCGCCGTTCAAGGCCTCGATTTCGGTGCGCCGGCCGGCCTCCAGGTCCTGCCACATGGAAGGCCAATGGGCCGCGGTGGGGGGCACCAGGTTGGTCATAAAATGACGAAAATAAGCCCCGGCCTCAGGAGGGTTCAAGGCAACCGCCCGGGCCTGGGCCACCCGGTAAATTTCCTCAATAATCAGCCGCATCAGTTGCCGGGTTTGGGGATTGTCCCCCAAGGACCCGTAGGGCGCCCCCAGGATGGCTCCCAGGGGGTTCAGGGCGCAGTTGTACAACACCTTGCCCCAGAGGTGACTGAGGATATCTCCCACCACCGCGGTGGGGATAGCCGCCCGGTTCAGATGTTCGGCCACCAGGGTCAGTTTGGGTTTGGAGGTTTCCGGGGAAATGGCCCCCAGCAGCACCTTGTCGGCATAAACCGTCACCGTCACCCGGCCGGGGGCCGGAACCTGGGCACCGAAAATCACCCGGGCGCCGATGGTGCGGGCCTCGCCACACTCCCGGGCGATGACCTCCAGGTTCCCCAAACCGTTTTGCATGGAAATGATGAGGCCGTCCGGGGCCAGCCGGCCCCGAACCTGGCGACAGGCGGCAAGGGTATCGAAAGATTTGACGCAAAGAAGGATGACATCATATTCTTCCGAAGCACCGCCCTTTAAGGCTTGGGCCGGCGTGGGCACCGGTCCCAGGCGAAATTCTCCCCAGATGCCGTCGATGACCAGGCCCTGGGTCTTGATGGCTTTGAAATGCGGCCCCCGTCCCATGAAGGTGACGGGGTGTCCGGCGTGCCGAAGCAATCCGCCGAATACCGACCCCAGCGCCCCGGCCCCCAGGATTAAATAACGGTTTTCGGTTTTCTGTTTTCGGTTTTCGCTCTCAGGCATCAGGATTTGTTTTTTGTTTTCGGTTTTATATGTAAAAATTATAAAAGCGGCAATGGCGTATTTGCTCAACGAAGGGCATAACTGCTCACTGCTCACTATAAAATGACCACCACCCGCCAAGCCATCAAAGAACTGTTGTTGGAACAGCCCCTCTCATCCCTGGAACTCTCCCAGCATCTGGGGCTTCCGGAAAAGGAGGTGTTGGACCACCTGGCCCACATCGCCAAGGCCCCGGGCCAAGGCCATCGCTTTCACATTATCCCCGCGGCCTGCAAGCACTGCGGCTTTGTCTTCAAAAAACGGGAGCGCCTCACCATTCCGTCCCGCTGCCCCATTTGCAAGGGGGAGTCCATCCGCCGGCCGCGGTTTGCGGTGGTGAGGAATTGATAGTGGGGGAGGGCCAGGGACAAGAGTCCCTGCCCTCCCCCACACCCCCTCCCAACCCTTCAAATGGCCTGGGAAGGCGGGGCTGAAGGCCCCTGCCTTCCCAGGCCATTTTCCCCTTAAGGGATTGGGGGAGGGGGCAAGGGCGAGTGCCCTTGGCCCCCTCCCCCAAATATCTTCCCTACTCCACCGTGACGCTCTTGGCCAGGTTTCGGGGCTGGTCAACGTCAGTGCCCCGGAGGTCGGCGATGTGGTAGGCCAGGAGCTGCAAGGGCGCCACCAGGACAATGGGGGAAAGTTCCAGGGGCACGTGGGGCACCGGGATGACGCTTTCCACCCGGTTCTTGACCTGATGGTTGTCCGGTTCCGTGAGCGCGATGAGCCGGCCGCCCCGGGCCGCCACCTCTTCGATGTTCCCCTGAACCTTCTCCAGCACCGGGCTGCGGGTGGCCAGGACCACCACCGGCATCTTTTCATCGATGAGCGCGATGGGGCCGTGCTTCATTTCCCCGGCGGCGTACCCTTCCGCGTGAATATAAGAAATTTCTTTGAGCTTCAAGGCCCCTTCCAGGGCGATGGGGTAGTGCAGGCCCCGGCCCAGGTAGAGGAAATTCTGGGCCGTCATATAGCGCCGGGCGATTTCCCGGATCTCCCGGTCCAGGTCCAGGGTCTCCTGCACCCAGGTGGGAAGCTTGAGCAACTGGTTTAAGCGGCGGCGCACTTCAGCCCGGTTCAGCCGGCCCAGGCGGCCGGCCAGGTGCAGGGCGATGAGGTAGAGGGCCACCAGTTGGGTGGTGAAGGCTTTGGTGGAGGCCACCCCGATTTCCGGGCCGGCGTGGGTGTAAAACACCGAGTGCGCTTCCCGGGCAATGCTGGAGCCCACCGCGTTGACGATGGCCAGGGTCTTGGCTCCCAGCTCTTTTCCCGCCTGGAGCCCGGCCCGGGTGTCCGCGGTCTCCCCCGATTGGGAAATGAGAATGAGCAGGGTATGGTCATCCACCAAGGGTTCCCGGTAACGGAATTCCGAACCCAGGTCCACCTCCACCGGGATGCGGCACAAGTTCTCCAACAGGAATTTTCCCACCATGGCTGCGTGATAGGAGGTGCCGCAGGCCACCAGGAAAATCTTCCGAAGGTCTTTGATATCGTCGGTGGCCGAAGAGACTTCCGGCAGCAGCACCTCGCCCAGGTCCGGGTCAATGCGGCCCCGGAAGGTGTCAATCAAGGCCCGGGGCTGTTCAAAAATCTCTTTTTGCATGAAGTGCTTGTAACCGGCCTTCTCCGCCATGGCCGGGCTCCAGGAGATGGTATGCACCGGGCGGTCCAGACGGCGGCCCTGGCGGTCCAGGATCAGATATTCCCCATCCCGCACCACCACCAGATCGTGGTCTTCCAGGAAGATGACCCGGCGGGTATAAGGCAGGATGGCGGGGATGTCCGAGGCCAGGAAAAATTCCCCTTCCCCCAGCCCCAGGATCAAGGGGCTTTCTTTCCGGGCCGCCACCAGCATCCGGGGTTCCCGGGCGTTGACCATGACCAGGGCATAAGAGCCGCGAATCTCTTCCAGGGTTAGGGCCACCGCCTCTAAGTATTCCGCGCCCCGGTGCAGGTGTTTGACGATGAGGTGGGAGACGATCTCCGTGTCGGTCTCCGAAGCGAAGCGGTGTCCTTCTTTGAGGAGCCCGTCTTTAAGTTCCAGGTAGTTTTCGATGATGCCATTATGGACCACCGCGATGTCCCCCACCTGATGGGGGTGGGCGTTGTGCTCTGCAGGGCGGCCGTGGGTGGCCCAGCGGGTATGGCCGATGCCCGCGCTTCCCGAAAGGGGGCTTTGGGACACTAGCTTTTCCAATTCCTTCAATTTTCCCAGGCTGCGGCGCAGCGCCAGGCCGTTTTCGCCCATAACCGCCATGCCGGCGGAGTCATAACCCCGATACTCCAGCCTTTTAAGCCCGTCCAGGATGATGGGCATGGCCTCCTGGGGGCCCAAGTATCCAATAATGCCGCACATATTAGCCTCTTAATGGTTCAGAATATAACGGTGGGCCGGGCCCACCCTGCACTATTTATTCAGCGCTCCCGCCAGGCTGGCCAGGTTGGCCGCCATCTCGTAGTTGCTGGGGTCCTGGCCCTCGGTGGCCAGGTACATGTTTTTCACCATTTCCAGGTTCTGGACTGTGGCGATTTTACGAAAATCGCCCACGGTGCGCACCCGGTTTTTGCCGAAGATTTGCACCAGTTCCTCCACGTCCTCTTTGGCGCAGATCAAGCCCAGGTCTGTGAGAAGCCTGGAGAGCTTCTCCGGCGTGAGGGCGTCGGAGTCCGGCAGCGCCGCCTTGTTCGGGCCCGTCAACCGCCGCTCCAGGTTCACCTGCCGGGCCCGGGAAATTCCCAGCTTCCCCGGGGGGACGTCCTTGGTGATGGTGGACCCCGCGCCCACATAGGCCCCGGCCCCAATGGTCACCGGGGCCACCAGGGCG
>Ga0194110_10007238_pt1 | contig 12818 bp, 10 predicted proteins | sample TA2Kig1200mmetaG_FD_146192 | JGI IMG/M metagenome (GOLD analysis project Ga0194110, IMG submission 146192) | Freshwater microbial communities from Lake Tanganyika, Tanzania - TA2015032 Kigoma Deep Cast 1200m | ecosystem: Environmental > Aquatic > Freshwater > Lake | place: Tanzania: Lake... | reverse complement strand
GGGCGAACGCCTGACGGGCGTTCTGCGCGCCAACGAATCGGTAGCAACTGCCCGCCAGGTACCGGTGAAACAACTGCAGAGTATCGGCGTTGTCGTCCACCACGAGCACCATCACCGACCGGCCGACCGGCAGCGTGAAGCAAGCCGCAAAAGCCTCTCGACTTTCGGTAGGCAAAATCCGCAGCGCGCCACGCGAAAGGCGCAATAGTTCACCGGCGATCCGTAAGCTCTCATCTTGAGGTTCACTTGCTGGTGCGCCGCAAGCTTGGGCGCGCACCGTCACCGCCAGTTGCTCAAGGCCTGCCTGCACCTCGATGCTCACGCGGCCATCGGAAGCGTGGCTCACAGCAGCGCTAAGCACGCCGATCAGCGCCTGTCGCAGCACCGCAGCCTGCAAGTTCAGAAGCAGCGGCGGCCCACCGGTGGGATACTCCACAACCGCTCTCTGCGCTGTCACCAGCGGCCAGACGGTCTCCAATGCCTTTCCAAGCACGGCGCGGATGTCGGTCAGCGCCGCGGGCTCCGATCGGCCAAGCGCCTCCAATTCCTGATACAACGCGGGCGCGGCCCGGAGTGCTTTCGGCGCGTCTCCAGCGGCGGGTTCGCCGCTGGCAAACCCGCTGGCGATCATCTGCGCCATCTCCCCAACCCTATCCGCCAAACCATACGCCGTCCATAGGTAGTCGGCCAACACCTCACGCGCCGCGCTCTCTTCACGCTGCAATTGGCGCAAGCTCAGACTCAAATCGGAGGCCGCTTCGATTTGCGGCACCTGCTCGATGTAGCGCGAGCGCAGCACTTGATATGTGCGCCAGAAGCGCGAACCTGCTGGCTCGCTCGCAGGAGGATGCAGAGCTTCGACCGCTCCCGTCAGCGCGTCGCGCAGGGCGAAGATCTTATCGCGTCGCTGGTCAAGCCGAAACAGCCGTATCAGTGGGCTGTGGCCCAACACGGCGGGATCGTATAGACCATTGAGGGCCGAGCGCAGGTGCAGGAGAAACCAGACCCGAAGCGCCTGCTCAGGCAGAAGATCATCAGGCATGTCGGTTTAATGGCGTACAGATGGCGGAAAATCCAACCCAAGCTCACGAGATTGTGGTATATTATCCCTATCCCATTCTCGATGTCCATCGTACTTCTTTGAAAGCGCGCCGGCACCGGCGGAAAGGAGGCCCCATTTCCTCTCGCTTTCGTCAGACAGGCAGGGCGCGTGAAGATACTCCAGGATGCCTTGCCAACCAGAATCGGGTGAAGGCAACCTCACCACGCCTGTAGCGTACCAGGATGCGCACCAGAAGTCAAGGATTCGCAACCATCTCATCGGGCTGTTTCGTGCTGCAGAGGCACACCTGTCTCGCGGCGATCGGCTGGTGATCTGTGCAATACGGGAGCCGGTCGCCATGCAAGGATGCCTCCCAAGATTCTCGCAGACCAGAGGCTCGAGCCGGCATCAGCGTCGAAGGAGCGGCGGCGAAAGGAGGTGCAACCACGGACCCTTAGCTTGATCTTTCCAGTTCTGCAAACCAGACGAAACCGTCACCTTGGAAGCTTACCCCGCATGGAGGAGGGACTCATGAAGAGGTTTTCACGACGCGAGTTTCTGAGCTTTACGACAGCGACTGGCGCTACCCTGCTGGCCGCATGTGTGGCGGCTCCGCCGACGACATCGCCGCAGGCCGAGAAACCAGCCAAACAGCCAGCAGCGCCCCAGAAGGCTACCATTGAGCTGTGGACGCCACACCCTCTCGAAGACAACATCAAGATCACCTCGTTCGTGAAGGACAATTACCTATCCAGCCATCCCGACACAGATTTCAAGTTCACTCGCGTCCCTAGCGAGTGGGAGCAGAAGTTCAGGACCGCCGCAGCAGGCGGTACGTTGCCCGATATGTTCGCGGTTGACGGCATCAACCTGCCTACCTTCGCCTCTCGCGGTCTGTGCGCCGAACTGGATGAGTTGGTGGTGCCCAAGAAAGTGCTCGAAGACTTCTATCCACCGGCGCTTGCCGAGATGCAGTGGCGCGGGAAGACCTACGCCACGACGATCGAGACCAACTCGCAGGCGCTCCGCATCAACGTGGACAAGATGAATCAGGCTGGCGCTCAGCCACCTAAGACTTGGGATGATCTGATCGCAGTCGGTCAGAAGCTGACGACTGATCAGAAGGGCAAGCATCCCAACGAGGCAGAGTTCGACTGGAATGCTGTGAAGCAGTGGGCGTTCGAGACCTGGTGCTGCCTCGGTGAGGGATCAACCTGGATGATCCTGCCCTGGATCTGGATGAACGGGGGTGAGGTTTACGATCCAGGCACCAAGAAGGTCACCATCGCTGATCCACCGGCGGTCAAAGGCATCCAGTTCCTCAAGGACCTGGTTCATAAGTACAAGATCTGGCCTCGGGCCGGTGTGGCTCAAGCGGGACCCGAAGGAACCTTCTACGGCCAGGTCGTCATCATGAGCGCCACTGGCGCTTTCGATCTCGCCAACTTGACGGTGACGAGACCGCCGCAGTTCAAATGGGATATTGCCCAGTTCCCGCGGCCGGCCGATGGGAGGTTCATCAGCGGCGTGGGCGGCTGGCTGATCTCTGCGAACGCGAAAAGCCCGAACCTCAAACAGGTGCTTCCGTTTATGACCTTCACGACCAGCGATACCTGGCAGTTGCACACATCCAAGTATGGCTACGCTCTGACCGGCCGCCGGAGCATCGCCGAGCAGCGCCTGAAAGAAGTCCCGCAGCTTGCGGTCTTCCTGGAGGCCATGAAGACCGGTCGCGCGCGGCCGCGCAGCACTCAGTATCCTCTGATCACCGAGGCGCTGCAGCAGGCCTTCGACGAAGCTATCTTCGGCGACCGCTCGCCCGAGAAGGCTCTGGCTGATGCCGCGCCCAAGATCGCAGACGCGTTGGCAAAGGAAGAGGCTGAGTAAGGGCGATCCCCTCGCTCCGATCTGTCTCGGCGGTCGGCATATCTTCTCGCATGCAGCGTTGACCGCCGAGACAGGTCTTGATTCTCGACGAAAAACGATCCCCCGCTGCCAATCCTGAGTCAAAGGCGCATGCCAAAGCAGATTGCCAAGCCTCTGCGTCTTCCGCCTGGCGCTCTCTGTCAGCGGCCAATCGGGGCTCGGGTTCACACTCAAATCTCTACTTCCTGTGGCTTCGCAGCCGATGTGAGAAATCTATAAAGGGGTGTCTATGGCAAGACTGACCCAGAAGGTTATTGAAAGCCCGGTCAGACGACGCAAGCTATCCCGAGAAGTGCTTTGGGGTTACGTTTTTGTCGGTCCGTGGATTCTCGGCTTTCTCATCTTCACGCTGGGACCGGTTTTGGCCTCTCTTGGCCTCAGTTTCATGGACTATGAGCTGATCTCGGCGCCAACGTGGCGTGGTCTCAGGAACTATGCGGAACTCATAACGCAAGACCGCCTCTTCGGCGTATCCCTGTACAACACCATCTTCTATACGTTGTTCAGCGTTCCTCTCGGCATCATCGTGGCTTTCTCGCTTGCCCTGCTACTGAACGTTCAGCTGCCGGGTATGAATGTGTATCGCACGGTTTTCTATCTGCCCGCCGTGACCGCCGGCGTGGCCGTCTCGCTTCTGTGGATCTGGCTCTTCAATCCCCAGTTCGGCCTGATCAACTACCTCTTGCGATCTCTTGGCCTGCCGGGGCCTGGTTGGCTGGTTGATCCAGTCTGGGCAAAACCCGCCTTCATCTTGATGAGTGTCTGGGGCGTTGGCGGGACCGTGGTTATCTTCCTGGCAGGGCTGCAGGGTGTGCCGCGCAGCCTGTATGAGGCGGCTGAGATTGATGGCGCCAATACGCTGCAGCGCTTCCGACACGTGACGATCCCCATGATGACACCGGTGATCTTCTTCAACATGATTGTCGGCATCATCGGCTCGTTCCAGGTCTTCACATCAGCCTACGTCATGACACAAGGCGGACCGCGGGATGCAACCCTTTTTTATGTCCTTTATCTGTTCAAGCAGGGGTTTAAGCTCTTGCGAATGGGCTACGCGGCGGCCATGGCCTGGATCCTGTTCGTAATCATCATCGTGCTCACCCTCATCCAGCTCCGTCTCTCCAGGAAATGGGTCTACTATGAGGGCGAATTGGCGGGAGAGTAGGCTCAAATGGACACAATGGCGAACATGCCCCAAGCGTCCGCCAGGCCCATAACATGGGGGGTCAGCCGGTATCGTGTGCGGAAGGCCTTCGGCCGAGGCCTATGGTATATCACGCTTACCGGTCTGGGGCTGATCTTTTCCCTGCCCTTCTTCTGGATGCTCTCGTCTTCCCTGAAGGTCGAGGCCCGGATCTGGATCTATCCGCCGCAATGGATTCCGGATCCCTTTCTCTGGCGTAACTATCCAGAGGCCCTCACGTTGATGCATTTCGGGCAGGCGCTTCGAAACACAGTCTTCCTGACTGTAGTCGGGACCTTGGCCATCGTCCTGTCGAGTTCCTGGATCGTGTATGGCTTCGCCAGGTTTCGCTTCCCCGGCAAGAACGTCATCTTCCTTGTGCTCTTGTCAACGATGATGCTGCCCGACCAGGTTACCATGATTCCCAGGTTCATCATGTTCAAGGAACTGGGTTGGCTCAACACCTACTTACCATTGCTGGTCCCCGCTGCTTTTGGCGACGCCTTCTATGTCTTCCTGTTACGCCAGTTCTTCATGACCATACCGACGGAACTGGATGACGCCGCCAAGATAGATGGTTGTAGCTATATCGGTATCTGGTGGCGCATCATGCTACCGTTGTCAAAGCCCGCGCTGGCCACAGTGACGGTCTTCTCGGTGATCAGAGGGTGGAACGATTTTCTGTGGCCCCTGATCATCCTGAACGACTCAGAGAAGTTCAACCTGGCGCTGAGCCTGGCCACTTTCCGCGGCCTCTACAGCACGCAGTGGGGATATTTGATGGCCGCGTCAGTAGTCTCCTTGCTTCCCATGATCATCCTCTACTTCTTTGCCCAACGCTACGTTGTAGAGGGGATCACGCTCACTGGTCTCAAAGGGTAGCTAGAACGTCGGATGCGCGAGTGGCTAGTCCCCCCACACCTGGCCCTGCGGTTTGCTCGGACAGGTAGAGAACGATGATCACATCACCCATGGAGCCCTCCAATGCGGATCAGCACGCAGGCTGGCAAGGTGATTGTCGGGAATGATCTGATCGAGCTCTGGGCCGAGATCAAGGCCGGCGGGCTGGCCCTGACCGCGGCAGCAAGGGCGCCGGGAAGCGCAGCGTTCGTTCCCGTAGTAGAACGCATTGGAAGACCGTTGGACCGACTTCGAGGTCTACTATTCATGCTCGCCCAAGCTGCTAGACTTCTTCGACCACCGATCAGGCCAGTGGCCTCAGAATACACTGTGCATGCACGCGGCTGCCGCGGGTTATCTTGTGCTCTATGAGGTGACCGGGAAAGAACGATACCGGCGGCTTGCCACCCGGGCGATGAATCGCCTCAGTCTGTATCAACAGGTTTGGGACCCTCCTTTTCTCAACTTCTATGGGTTTGGCGGCTACGGCGTCATGAACACCGATGGCGAATGGAACGATGCCCGGCAAGGTCAGTTCGCCGATACGCATCTCGATTTCTATCGAATTCTGGATGACCAGGAGCATCTCGAGCGCGCCATCGCTGCCTGCCGCGCGAGTTTCGTCACCCTCTTTCTGCCCACGGCAGCTGCAAGGTATCCCACTGGCTGGGACAGACACCCTCAAGGCATGGCCGCTGAGAATCATGCCCACGGCGGGCGCGATCATCTGTGTGGGGTCAGCGGATTCGACTGGGGCGCGGGCAGCGCCCTGGCAACGGGGGCCTATTTCAGGTTACACAACGTGGAAGTCTGACTCAACGACTGGCGCGGGGTCAGTCCGAACTGAGAAGGCCTCGCGCAGGGGGATGGCGCTGCTGCGCCACCCCCCCTCCAACTCCTACCCCACGTGCAACTGCACCACCGTGCGGAAGTGATGCCCATAGATGGCGAGGGTGATCGCCAGCGGGAAGAGCCGCGGCCGGCGGAAAAGGGTCCAGAGGCAGAGCCGCCAATAGTGGACGCGCTCCTTGCCGAGGATGCCCAGCCGCACGATCGAACGCAAGAAGGCCATCACACGCTCGCCGTCCAACGGCGCCTGAATCTTCGGCGGGTGGTACTCGCGGAGAAAAGTGAGGACGCGATCGTAGTAGTGCCTGGGCTCGTAGAGGTGAGCCAGCACGCTGCGGTAGCCCTCGTACAGCTTCTCCAACCCCATCTTCGGTAGGATGTTCGTTTCGGCCTCCACGTTGTTCCCCGACGCTGCGCCGAGCAGCCGGCCCTCACGCACCATCCGCTCGTAGAGACGCGTGGCGGGCGGCGCTTGCAGCAGCCCCACCATCGCGGTGACGATACCGCTGTGCTGGATGAAATCTACCATCCGGCCAAAGGTGGATGCAGTGTCGTTGTCGAAGCCGAGGATGAAGCCCCCTTGCACCTCTAGCCCAGCGCGCTGAATCTTCTTCACATCCGCAATCAGGTCTCGGTTGCGATTCTGTTTTTTGCTGCACTCCGCCAGGCTATCCTCCTCTGGCGTTTCGATGCCGATGAAGACCTGATCGAAGCCCGCCTCCACCATCAGACGCATCAGTTCCTCGTCGTCAGCCAGGTTGATGGACACCTCGGTGTTGAACGGCATTCCGGTCCGGTTCTTGCGCCACCGGATCAGCGCGGGGAGCAAGTCCTCTTTGAGCTGCCGCTTGTTGCCGATCAGGTTATCATCCACGAAAAAGACGCGGCCGCGCCACCCCAGACGGTAGAGGTCCTCAAGCTCAGCAATGATCTGGCTCGCGCTCTTGACGCGCGGCCGGTGGCCGAAGAGCGCGGTGATGTTGCAGAATTCGCAGTTGAAGGGGCAACCGCGCGAGTACTGGACCGCCATGGACGCATAGCGGTCGTGCTGGACCAGGTCCCAGCGCGGCGCGGGGGACTCGGCCATCTCCGCGTACTCGGTCATGGTGTAGATCCGTTGCGCGCGGCCGTGGCGGAAATCGTCCAGGAAGCGCGGCAGCATCACCTCGGCCTCGCCCAACACGAAGTGATCCACCTCGGGGAACTTCTCGTGCTCGGCGGCGAAGAGGGGGCCGCCCGCAACAACAGGCAGCCCTGCAGCCTTGCACCGGCCGATGGCGTGCCCGGCGGCCTCGCGCTGGACGATCATCGCGCTGACAAAGGCGCAGTCGGCCCAGGCCAAATCGGCGTCTGTCAGCCGGCCGGCGTTCATATCCACCAGGCGCAGCTCCCAATCGGCCGGCAGCATCGCTGCCACCGTCAGCAGGCCCAACGGCGGCATAGAGGCGTGCTTGCGTATGAACTGCAAGGCGTGCTTGAAACTCCAGAAGGTATCGGGGAACTCCGGGTAGACGAGCAAGACTTTCATCGAATTCTCCTGTGCAGGTGGGTGTCAGGCGTGCGGCGCATCGGCTGGCGGGTGTTGAAATGCGCCGTGGAGCAAGATCTCCAATGAGACATTCAGCATGGATCGCACGCGATCCACCTGACCCGTGGCGAAATAAGTGCGGATAACGTTCAAGACACTGCTCAGGAAGAAATCGGTCGCCAGCTCGACATTGACCTCTGGGCGCAGCTTGCCCTGAGCGCGCGCCAGCGTCATGACGGTGCGGATGGGGCCGTACAGGTCAGGAATATAGCGCAACACCAACTCCAAACGTCCGCTATCGAAAGTCAACAACTCCGAAACGATGATGGTCATGGCCTGGGGATTGGCGACGCACAGCTCAGCCAGATTCTGGCCAAAGTCGCGCAGGATTTCGGTCGGCTCGGCGATGGCGTCTATCTTCGCCTGGATGTCGTCCATGAAGCCGCGCATCTGCGGTTGGGCGCTGGCCACCACCATCAACTCTTTGTAGGGGAAGTAGTTGAAGACCGTCTTCTCGCTGACCATGGCGGCCTTTGCGATCTGCCGCACCGAGACCTGATCGAAGCCGCGCTCCTTGAACAGACCGGTCGCCTTTTCGACGATCGTCTGCTCGGTGAGGGAGCGCTTGGCATCGCGCAAAGAGAAAGCCACGTTACACCGTCCGTACTTTTACAGTGAGTATAAAATTGCGGCGAGTATAACAGCACTGTAGCGATCTGTCAAATCAGCCCAATGCCTGTCTGCGCCGATGTCTGGGTCACGTCTGGCATTGCAGATGGGCGCCGGTTTGCCCGTGGCCGCGCAGTTGTGATATATACTGCTGTGCACGTTCTCTCTGCAATCACCTACGAAAGGAACACCGCCCATGACCGCACGTCGCGTCCACTACGTTCTCAGCACGCACTGGGATCGCGAATGGTACCAAACCTTCCAGGACTACCGCTACCGATTGGTCGAGCTGCGGTTGGCTTGAGACGATCAGGTCAGGAGCGCAACGCCGTCATGACCACGTACATTCGTGCCCAACGCAAGTCGCCCCTGGCGCCGATGGCCGGGGTCATGCTCGCTGCGCTCCTGCTTACTGCTTGCAGCGGCGACGCCTTCATGCGGGCCTACCTGGAAACCCGCAAGGGCGAATTGCGTCGGATGGCTGACCCCGCCGGTCGTCCGGTGCAGTTCGTGGTTGAGCCGGGCATGTCGGCCAGGGACATCGCCCAGAAGCTTCAGGCCAGCCAGCTCATTCGTGATGCCCGCCTGTTCGAGGCTTACGTGCGCGTCAACGGTCTTGCCGGCCGGCTGGAGGCGGGCACGTACACCCTCAGCGCGAGCATGACGCCTGTGCAGATCGCCGAGACGCTCCAACACGCACGCGCGCCAGGGGTAAAGCTGACGATTCCGGAAGGCTGGCGGCTCGAACAGATCGCGGATCACCTGGCCGCTGTGGGCCTCGTGGATGGCGCAGCCTATCGCGCGCTCGCCCGCAGCGGCGACCTGCGACAGTTGAGCCTGGCAGAGCCTGGGCGTTACGACTTCCTGAGCGGCCGGCCGATTGGCGCCAGCCTGGAAGGCTATCTCTATCCCGACACGTATGAGCTGCCCACTGAAGGCGCGACTGCGGCTGAGCTGCTGCGCAAGCAGCTCGATCGCTTTGCGGACAAGGCGTTGCCGGTCTACCGTGAGGCCACGGCCCGCCAGTCAGAACCGTTGTCGTTACACCAGGCGCTGACGCTGGCCAGCATCGTGGAGCGCGAGACCGCGGTGGACGAGGAACGCGCGACCATCGCCGGCATCTATCTGCGCCGGCTGGCGATCGGCATGAAGCTGGAAGCTGATCCCACAGTGCAATACGCAATGGGCTACCAGCTGCGTTCGGGTCAATGGTGGAAAACGCCGGTCTTCCTGGAGGAGTACAGGGAGGTGCGCAGCCCATACAACACCTATCTGCACGCCGGACTGCCGCCGGGCCCCATCGCGAACCCTGGCGTGCGCAGCCTGGAGGCGGTGTTGAAACCCGCAAAGCACGATTATCTCTACATGGTGGCCGCGGCCGACCAGAGCGGCCGCCATGTCTTTGCGACCACGATGGCCGAGCACCTGGAAAACGTGCGGCGCTATCAGCGCGGGCAATGACCGCGGCCAAACCGCGCCGCGCGGATTACAGCAGCTCTGGCGCGTTGCTGCAGATGCCGTCTACGCCGAGCTTGCGCAGCGCGGCGATCTCCGCAAGGCGCTCTTCGTGCCAGAGGATGATCCCCAATCCCGCCTGGCGCACCCGGCTGATCCAATCCACGGTGAGCAGCTTGTGCGGCTCAGGGTCAAGCCGCTCCCAGCACGGGTGCACGTAGTCCGCAGCCACCGCCTGCGCCAGCTTGACGGGATCTACATTCGGCGCGGAGAAGAGCACCGAGGTGGCGATCCTGGTGTCCAACAGCTTGACCCCCGCGCCCCAGTCGGGGCGAAACGATCCGACGATGACCCAATCGCATACGTCATGCCGGCGAACGGCCGCGACCACCCGCGGCGCGGCGCCGGCCGCCTTCAGCTCGATGTACATGCCCAGCCCTTCGGCCGTGCAGCACTCGATTGCCTCGTCCAACGTCGGGATGCGCTCGTCGTCGGCGCCGCCCCGCCCCTTGATCGTGAATGCCTTGAGTTCCGCCGCCGTGAGATCGCTCACCGCGCCGCGGCCGCCGATCGGCCAATCCACGACCAGATCATGAATCACGACCGCCGCGCCATCGGCCGCCACCTGCACGTCGAGCTCGACCATGTCCGCGCCTAACGCCGCGGCCTTGCGGAAGGCGGCCAGGGTGTTATCGGGCGCATGGGCCGATGCGCCGCGATGCGCGATGCGCAGAAAGCGCATCTCTGCGGGCTTGATCTCGGCCTTCAGCTTCTCGATCCACCAGGTCACGCGTTCAGGAATCCAGCCGCGCACCGCCGGCCAGGGCGCCAGCATCTCGGCCGTGAGCGCGACGCGCTGCGTGAATTCGCGCGCCGGCTCGAAGGCGCGCTGACTCAGATAGGAGCGCACGAGGGTGTTGGCGAATGGTGTGCGCGCCGGCCGGAGCTCGCGCTCGAAGAGCGACGTGACCAGCACACCGCCAGCGCCAGCCCAACGCGTGGTCTGGAACAACGCCTCTGACGGCGACCGGCGGCGGCAAAACCAGGCCGGATCGGGCGCAAATGCGTGCTTGCCAGGCTCCGAGAAAAGCGTGGGATGGTCGCCTGCCAGCGCAAGCGCGGCGTCATCGGCCATGTCATGAAGCTCGCCGTGCCAGCTTGCCTCGACGCGCACGACCTGGCCGGCGCCGTCCACATAGACCCAGACGTGCTCCAGCTCATACAGGTGGCCGATGTCCCAGTCCCACCAGATGGCGTACTCGATGGCCAGGGCTGCGGCCGGCTTGCCAGCCGGCGCCAGCGCGATGCGGCGGCGGAAAGAGGGTGAGTCGGCGTCCGAACGGAAAATGGTGAAGCCTGCGACCAACGGCAGGAAGGGCTCGCGGCTGTCGAAGAGGATGACGGGCGCGTAGCGAGCCGCCAGGTCGCAATCGGCCGTACCTTGCGCCGCGTGCAGCAGCGCGGCAAGATCGGCGCCGGCTATTCGGTAAGGGCTTGTCAAAGAATGACTCCTCGCTCAAACCGGTCTCCTGACCGGGCCAGACCAGGAACAGCAGCGTCAATTGTCCTGAAAGATACCCGCAGTTCCTCTGGCGACGCGGCCACCTTCAAGCGTTCCTGGATCGCCCGCAGCAGCAAAAGAGTGTAGCACAGACCGACGATAGAAGCAAGAGAGTGAAATTGACCTGCAAAACGCATAGCAGACCCTATTGACACGCGGGTATTGGAATGCTAGAATGGCATTCGGGAGCCAATGAGATGAAGAGATCCTTCCTATCACCCTATCGCCGTTCGCGGGATCGCATCGGCCGGCCGATCTTCTATGCCTGGGCCGCCGTGATCTGCCTGCTGTGCGCCTGGATGCCCGCGCTGGCCGGCCCGCCTGCAATCGAAGAACCCAGACCGGTCATGCTGTTGGAGGTGCGCGGGGTCATTGACCCGATCATCGCGCGGTATATCCAACGGAGCATCGCGACCGGCAGCCAGAATCAAGTCGAGCTGATCGTCATCCAGCTCGACACGCCCGGCGGCCTCGACACTGCGATGCGCGACATCGTCCAGGCCATCCTGAACGCCGATACGCCGGTGGCGGTGTTCGTCGCCCCGCGCGGGGCACGCGCAGCGTCGGCGGGCGTCTTCATCGCGGCAGCCGGACACATCGCGGCCATGGCGCCGGGCACCAACATCGGCGCAGCGCATCCGGTCCAACTCGGCGGCGAGCAAGGCGAGCCGCCCGCGGCTCTACAAGACAAGGTCACCAATGACGCCGCAACCTACATTCAGGCCATCGCCCAGCAGCGCGGCCGCAATGCCGAGTGGCTGGAGGATGCCGTGCGCAAGAGCGCCTCGCTTACCGATCAGCAGGCGCTCGAGAAGCAGGTCGTGGACTTGCTGGTCGCAGACCTGGACGAGTTGCTGAGCAGGCTCGACGGTCGTCAGATTCGCCTGAACTCGCGGACAGTCACGCTGCACACCGCGGGCAGGCCGGTGCAAACTTACCCCCTGACCTTCCTGGAAGTGATCGCCCACGGCATCGTGGACCCCAACATCGCGTACGTGCTTCTGTCGTTGGGCACGCTGGCGCTCGTCGCCGAGTTTTACCAGCCCGGCGCGATCCTGCCCGGGGTCACGGGCGTGATCGCGCTGATTCTCGGCTTTGTCGCGCTGGGCAGCCTGCCGGTGAATTGGGGCGGCATCGCGCTGATCCTGCTCGCCATCATCTTCTTCATCGCGGACATCAAGGTGAGCGGCATCGCGCTCACCGTCGCAGGGGCGATCGCCTTCGTGCTCGGCTCGGTATTGCTGTTCAGCCCCTTCAGCCCACCCGTACCCGCCATGCCGCGAGTGGCAGTCAATCCGTGGCTGATCACCGGCATGACGGCCTTTCTGGTTGGCTTCTTCGCCTTCGCCCTGGCGGCCGGCATCCGCGCGCAACGCCGCGCAGTGCTGATCGGCGCGCATGTGCTGCCCGGCAAGACCGGTGTCGCGGTTTCGGATCTGCTGCCCGAGGGAGTGGTTCACGTGGATAGCGAGATGTGGAGCGCGGTCGCTGATGGCGACCCTGTGCACGCGGGCGAGGCTGTTGAGGTCATCGGCCGCGACGGTTTGCGCCTGCAGGTCCGGCGCCGTAATCCGTAAGTGACAGGAGTTACGCAGTGCCGTGCGGAGTAGCCACGAATTGCACGAATTTCACGAATTCAGCCGCCTGGTCAACCCATTTTCGTGTCAATTCGTGTCATTCGTGGCTGGTTTTCGGCGCCACTGCG
>Ga0194110_10007201_pt1 | contig 12853 bp, 10 predicted proteins | sample TA2Kig1200mmetaG_FD_146192 | JGI IMG/M metagenome (GOLD analysis project Ga0194110, IMG submission 146192) | Freshwater microbial communities from Lake Tanganyika, Tanzania - TA2015032 Kigoma Deep Cast 1200m | ecosystem: Environmental > Aquatic > Freshwater > Lake | place: Tanzania: Lake... | reverse complement strand
AGGTCTACAGCAACCAGAAGCGTTTTCCCATTGACGATCTTATGTTTTTTTGTTTTAATTATTCTCACGGCTATACTCCTTTCTTCGATTTGTCCTTAACCAACTTGCTCAACAAATCCAAAAGAAAAAGTATAGCCTTTTCTATTAAGCTATTCCCTCCCTATAATATAGCAAGCTCCCCCCTTGAGGAGGAGGGGTGGGTGGGGGGTATAATGATTTAATGCGTTTGTATTAATAGACCAATCTGGAGAGAGCAAGCCAAAGATCTTATTCAAAAATCCTACAAGGAGGTGTAATTATGAAAAAAAGATTATTGGTTCCATTCTTTTTCATCCTTCTAATGGTGGCATTTTTAAATAGCAGCATGGTTTTCCCTGCAGATAAACCCCCTAAGGAAATTAAGATCGGGGCCTCACTTGCGATTACTGGACCCTTCTCTGTGGAATGGGGGCCACCAACCCTCAAATACTCACAGGCTTTGGAGAGCGTAGTCAATGAACGGGGAGGGGTTTATGTTAAGGAATATAACACCCGTTTGCCAATAAAGCTCATTATTTATGACGATGGAAGCTCTCCTGACCGCTCAGTGGAGCTTTATGAGAAGCTCGCTACAGTCGATAAGGCAGATTTCTTTATCGGGCCAGAATCGAGCCCAATATTGATCAAAGCTTCCACCATAGCGGAGAAGTATGGCATCCCGATGATAGGTTCGTGCGGGAACAGCCCTTACATTTTTGCCAGGGGCTTTAAATGGCTGGTGGGCGTGGATATGCCTGCACCCCAATGGGGAGAAACCTATTATGCCATGATTAAGCAACTTATGGATACGAAACAGATCCCCCAACTTAAAACAGTTGCTGTCATTAAAGAAGAAACTCCCCATACGATGGATGTGGGCCTGGGTGCGGAGCACTACGCTAAAATTGCTGGCCTGGAGGTAGTCTCATCAGAAAAGATACCCCAGGGATTAGCTGACTTCTCTTCCATTATCATCAAATGGAAGGGGTTAAAGCCCGATATCGTCTATGTGGCCTCCTGGAGCAGCACGGCAGCAACTTTTGCCAAACAGGCACACGAAACAGGTTTCAAGCCATTTACCCTGCATATCCCCCATGTAACCCTTACAACGGTCTGGCATAAAAAGGTCGGTCCTGAAATAGCAGAGGGTGTAACAGGAATAACTCACATTGCTAACTTCAAGAGCGGCGATGTTCAGTTATATAATGAGGCTATTAAAAGGACTGGACTGGGGCCCTATGATCTTGGCATCCCCCCCAACCGATTTCTTTCTTTAGAGGTATTGCTTAAGGGGATAGAGAAGGCTGGGACTCTCAATCGAGCCAAGGTGATGGATGCGATTAAGACCCTTCGTTATCAGACACTTCACGGAGAGATGTTCTTCAGATTTGGTTATGATATAGTTGGTAAAAAGTGCGACGGGGTGGGGAATAAACCAGTCTATATCGCCCAGTTGCAAGGCGGAGAAATAAAGGTCCTGTGGCCACTGGAACTGGCCGAAGGTAAGTATAAACGCAGGTAGATGTTATTCAGAGACTTTAATTTAAGAGATTGCGGAGGGGAGATTGAATTCCCCATTCCACTTCTTCTAAAGGAAGCGAAATGAGGGTTTTCTTCCAGTTATTCATTGCTGGTTTGTCTCTGGGGGGAATTTACGCTCTCCTCAGCTTCTCATTCTCTCTTATCATCAGCACCACCAAAATTCTGAACATTGCCCATGGTGTCATCTTTGTTTGGGGCGCTGGTATTACTGCCATCCTCTGGCTCCATCTCAGGCTTCATCCCCTCATCACATTTCCGATTCTGTTTTTATTCTTTGTCGGGTTTAGCCTCCTCTTTTTCAATGGAATTGTACGGGTGCTGATAAGAAAAGGGGAACATTATCTTCTAAGCGGTAGCATTTTGGCTACCTTCGGCCTCGCTTTTGCTATGGAAAGTTCCTTAGGTGCCGGATGGGCGAACTTTATAGACCCCCAGCCAACTTTTCTCCTTCCGGTAAATTTGGCGCCCATTGAACTCTGGGGGATGGCGATTTCGAGCAACCGACTCATGGTCCTTTTCTTCGCAGGGCTGATGATAATGGGCTTCCATCTCTTCCTCAAGAAGACTTTCTTTGGAAAAGGTGCCCGGGCTATGGCCCAGAATTTTGGAGGTTTCCTCATCATCGGATTGAATCCTTATTGGGTCTCCATGCTCATAGTTGTATTAGCTACTCTTGCCACTGCTCTATCCGGCATCCTTTATATATTAGTCGTCCCTATTGATGCTTATGGAGGATTGCCCATTACCTTAAAGGCTCTTACCATCATCATCCTGGCTGGGGTTGGAAGTCTGCCGGGGATTCTCGCCGCCGGTGGGCTGCTTGGGCTGGTCGAGGTGATCGGGAGTTACTTCTTCGGCGCCATCTGGGCCCATGTGATCAGTTTCGCTATCCTTTTCCTCGTACTTCTCTTTCGACCAACCGGCCTTTTCGGAAAGGTAACGATATGAGAAGAAATCGAAAAGTCCTTCTTTTAATTTTTGGGATAGTGGTGCTCATCGCCATTTTGCCCCCTTTCTTGTCCTCCTCCATGCTGCTGGTTTTATTCCTCAGTTTTTTATGGTTGGTTCTAACAGCGAATTATGATATTTTGGGTGGTTTTTTGGGATATATTCATCTGGCCCAGGGGGCTTTTTTTGGCATTGGAGCCTATACAGTTACCCTTCTTCTGAGTGCTCCTCTTATCCAGGCAATCGAACCATTCAGCCTATTTATTGCAACCTTGGCTGCAATTATTTTTAGTGGGTTATTTGCTGGAATGATTGCCTTCCCCCTCTTTCGACTCAAAGGCCTTTATTTCGCTGTGGCAACTCTTGTCCTTGTCTTTCTACTTGGGGCCCTTGTTGTTAATCTATCCGAGTTAACCGGCGGAAGTTACGGGGCCTTTGTCCCCCGCCAATACTGTCAGAATACGCTTACTGGATATTACCTTGCCCTCTTCCTGGCAATCATTTCAGTAGGTGTTAATGAACATCTCTCCCGAAGCAAACTGGGTCTTTCCTTTATCTCCATAAGAGAGGACGAAGAGGCTGCTGCCAGCATTGGACTTAATGTCTCACGAAAAAAGACTATTGCATATGTACTGAGCAGTCTTCCTTCTGCAGGAGCCGGGATCATATTTGCCCTAAACTCGGGATTTATAGACCATAATATAGCCCTCGGGGCTGAGAGAAGTCTTCTGCCCCCACTTATGGCCTTGCTGGGAGGAACTGGGCATGTCCTCGGCCCTGTGCTTGGTGTGATTATCATCCGAGCGGTGGATGTTCTTTTTTTCCATTACATCATCCTCCCTATTCCTTCAATGTTCTTATACGGGATAGTTCTCATGCTCGTAGCCTTGTTTATCCCTATGGGGCTACTCAATTCATCCTGGGCCAGGTGGATTACCGATAGACTTTGGAGGTCTCACTCAATCTTCTAAGTTAGAAGAAAACTTAGAATTTAGGAGGTAATGGATGGAAGGGGTTAAATCCTATCCAAAAGAAATGTTAGAAAAATACAGGAAAATATGGCTCGGAACGACCATCATCGACGCCTTTGACCGGACCTGTGATATCATCCCGGAAAAAGAAGCCCTTGTCGAAGGGGAGACAAGACTTACTTTTGCTGAACTTAGAGAAAAGGTTCGGAAAGCTTCCTTGGCCTTTTTAGAACTGGGTCTTGGAAAGGAGAATGTGGTGCTTCTCCAGATTCCCAATTACATAGAAGCGATCTATGTTTACCTGGGATTGCAGATGATCGGTGCTGTCCCTGTTCTTTGTTTGCCCCGACACGGTCAACGGGAGCTCGAAAGGTTCGGTAACTTGACAGGGGCAACAACCTGGATTGGTCCGGGTAAGTTTGGCAAGATTGATTATCTACCCATGGCAAAGGGAGTAAAAGAGAGATGCCCTTCTCTTCGAAATCTGATAGTCGTCAGGGATGAAGCCCCTCCAGGGACACTTTCTCTCACAAAGTTAATGGAGAAAAGTAAGCTAAATAAGGAGGCTGAGGAATATCTAACCAAATTCCGCCCTTCTCCTGAAGATGTTCTCCACCTTGCTCCAACGGGTGGAACGACTGGGCTCCCTAAACTCGTTCCAAAGACTCATAATGTCCATCTAAACAAGGCTTATTACTGGGCCCGGGCTGAGGAAAGAGGACCCAGGGAGATTGATCTTGTTGTAGCACCGATCAATCATGATGCCCCCCAGCTTGGGAATTTGGCATTTCTTGCTCTGTTTGGGGGGAAAATTGTCTTCTGCCCTTCTACGAAAGCGAGCGATATCCTCCATTACCTCGAAAAAGAGAAGATCACCTTCTGTTTCATGGTTCCAACTCTCATGACCGATCTGGCCAATGAGCCTGGGGTAGAAAAATATCACTTCTCCCCCGAGCTTAAGCTTGGTTATGGTGGGGCCTGGGCCTCTGCTGATCTCATCAATACCATTTGCCGGAGGTTTCGATGCCACTTTTACAGCATCTATGGGATGACAGAGGGTGCAGGAACAATTACCCGGAGCACTGACTCTCCGGAAGTGATCGCCAACACCGTTGGAAAGGCGATGTGTCCCTACGATAGATATAAGATCATAGATGACAAAGGTAACGAACTGCCGTCAGGTAAGGACGGTGAACTGGTCGTCCAGGGGCCTTCTATCGTCTCTGGTTACTATAAATCGGAGGAGGAAGACAAACTGGCATTCACCCAGGATGGTTTTTTTAGAAGTGGAGACGTGGGCAAATTTGACTCGAAGGGAAATCTCATTATTACCGGCAGAAAGAAAGACCTGATTAAGCGAGGTGCAGAGACCATCATCCCCTTTGAGATTGAAGAGATGATCTCCGAGCATCCAAGGGTGATGCGGACAGCGGTCGTGGGGATGCCAGATGCACGGCTTGGTGAGAGGATCTGTGCTTATATTCAACCCGTTCCAGGTGAGAAAATAACTTTCGAAGAACTCATCTCCTTCTTGAAGGAGAAAGGGGCCTCTGCAATGCTCCTCCCCGAACGCCTCGAGATGCTGGAGGTATTTCCATTCACTCCAATGGAAAAAGTGGATAAACAGGCCCTCAGAGAGAATATTGCCCGAAAACTGAAAGATGAGCTGGAATGAATTCCCTCTGCTATCGCTTGGATTGATGGTAAAAGATGCCCTGAAATGGAGAAAGGTTTGAAATGAGGATTTATTTGGAGAACTACCTATTGAATATCAAAGGCCAGAGCCTCAATGAAATAGAATTTGATAAAAAGGTTGTTACCATAAAAGACGTTTTATATAAACTTACTGAGGCCACTGAAATGACCTACCTTGATCAGAATGAGAAGATTTACCCTCATTTTGATATTTCCATAAATGGGAAGTTTTGTCCTGGAGTTGATACCGAACTGAAAGATGGGGATACTGTCCAAATTAGAATAGAGATGCTGGGAGGTGGGTAGAAAGGAGGAGAAAATGTTTCGTAATTTACCTCGATTTGAGTATCTGGCCCCTAAGACAGTAAAGGAGTGCATTGCCTTGTTGTCTCAATATGGCAAAAAGGCCAAAGTGATTGCTGGAGGAACAGACCTTATATCCCAGATGAAATGGGGTGAGATAAAACCGGACTACCTCATTGGCCTGAGTCAAATTCCAAATTTAGATGAGATTCAATTTAGTAGTCCAATAGGTCTAAAGTTAGGGGCCTTAGCAAAAATAGGAGAGATAGAGAGGTCCGAGATCATCAAAAAACATTACCCCATATTGGCTCAGGCTGCATCTTCCTTAGGGTCAGTGGAGATAAGAAATAGAGGGACGGTGGGAGGTAACCTTTGCAATGCAGCACCATCGGCAGATATGGCGCCTTCTCTCCTGGTGTTGGATGCTAAGGCTGTCATTGTCTCTCAGAATGGTGAAAAAATCATACCTCTGGAGAATTTCTTTGTCGGACCAGGTAAGACAATTCTATCTGACCACGAGTTTTTAGTCAGACTGGAAGTGCCATCCATGAAACCAAATGGTTTCGGGGAATACATTAAGATTGGCGTGAGGAAGGCCATGGATATTGCTGTGGTTGGGGTGGCGGCACTGATTACACTTGATCCCAGGAATAATACTTGTGAAGAGGCAAGATTGGGACTGGGGGCCGTTGCACCTACCCCCATCCGGGCAAAGCAGGCTGAAGGGGTGTTGAAGGGTAAGAAACTTAATGAAGAAGTCATTGAGTTGGCAGCCAAGACTGCCTCTAACGAAGCCTCACCCTTAACGGACATCCGGGCTTCGGACAGGTATAGAAGATATATGATTCAAGTTTTAACCCGTCGAGCGATCCGACAGGCACTAAATAAAATTAAATTAATATAAACGCTTTAATTAAAATGATATCATCCCCACCTTAACTCTCCCCCCTCGAGGGCCTTGAAAGTGAGGGGGTAAAACTAAAGTGTTACTAAAATTTTAGCTAAAAATATTTGAAATTTCCCCTCACCCTTCCCCTCTCCCCAACGGGGGAGAGGGAGGGGGTGAGGGGTCAAAGGAGGTCGCTGTGAAACAAATGATCGAGTTAAGGATCAATGGACAAATTTATGGAATAGAAATAAAACCCTGGAGGACATTGCTTGAGGTACTCAGGGAACAGGTGGGATTAATTGGTACCAAGAAGAGCTGTGACGAAGGCCATTGCGGCGCATGCACTGTTATGGTTGATGGTCAAGCTGTAAATTCCTGTTTGATGCTGGCTATTGAGGCCCAGGGGAAAAACATCATTACCATAGAAGGGCTTTCAATAGGTGCGGAGCTCCATCCCATTCAGGAAGCCTTTATGACGCATGGGGCTGTTCAATGTGGTTTCTGCACGCCAGGTATGATTATGGCGACTAAGGCATTTTTAGATCATCATCCGAATCCATCCGAAGAAGAAATTAAAAAGGCCCTTGCAGGGCATCTCTGCCGATGCACAGGCTATGTACAGATCATCGAGGCCGTTAAAGCGGCGGCTGATAAGATGAGATCTACTTAAGGATTTGCCATTGAAAGGAGATAAGACATGAATAAAGATGAGACTTTTGATGTGATAGGAAAGCCTTATCCCAAAAAGGATGCAAGGATAAAGGTGACAGGTGCCTGCCGTTTTGGAGGGGATATCACTGTACCTTGGATGCTTCATGGAAAGATGTTGCGCAGTCCACATGCCCACGCTCGAATACTGAATATAGATACAAGTAAAGCAGAAAAATTGAAGGGTGTCAGAGCGGTTGTTACAGGAAAAGATTTCCCTGGTATTTTATATGGGAATTTCATGAATACCAGGGACTATCTTCCTCTGGCGGTGGACCGGGTAAGGTATATAGGGGAGGAGGTAGCTGCCGTGGCTGCTGAGGATGAGGACACGGCCTGGGAAGCACTGAATCTCATCGATGTGCAGTACGAACCGCTACCCGCAGTGTTAGATCCTGAGGAAGCCATGAAAGAAGGTTCACCTCAATTATATGATGATAGACCCGGGAATATCAGTTCCAAATCGGAGTGGGGATTTGGAGATATAGAAAAGGGTTTTAGGGAGTCGTATCTGGTGAAGGAGGAAACCTACAGGACACAGCATTTTAAACACGGCATGTTAGAGACACACGCCTGTATCGGTTTTTGGGATCCCGAGGGGAAAATAACCCTTGAGGCATGCAAGCAGAGCCCTTATGTGGTTTGGCGACAATTAGCCATGGGTTTGGGTGTGCCTCCTCACAAGATCAGGATTAAACAGACTTATGTAGGGGCTGGAAATTCAGGAGGAAAGCAGGAAGCAATACCTATGGATTTCGCGGCAGTGATGCTGTCGAAGAAGACTGGCAGGCCGGTCAGGATCGTTCATACCATGGAGGAAGTCTTGACAATGGGTCATATGAGGCACGCCTTTAAGATAGACCTAAAGGTTGGTGTAAATAAGGAGGGGATCATCCAGGCTATGGACTGCCTGGCCATTGCCGATGGTGGAGCGCACAGCAGTATCGGTCAATTAAGCATCTTCCTCTTGGGCGCTTTTTTGATGATGACCTATAAAATATCAAATGTAAGATATCGAGGATATCGGATCTATACCAACAAATCCTTTTGCGGTGCCCTCAGGGGTCACTGTGCACCCCAGGCCCGGTTTGCTTTTGAAGGGCTTTTGGATGACATCGCCGATGAGCTGGGTCTGGATCATTTTGAGATCCGTAAAAGGAATGCTATCACTCCGGGTTACGAGGCGCCCAATGGTTTCAAGATTACAACCTGTGCTTTCAAAGAGGCTTTAGACAAAGCAAAGGAGGTCTCCGGTTGGGACAATAAAAAAGGCAAATTGCCCAAATATCGAGGCATCGGTCTCGGGGCAAGTGGCTTTTTGACTGGTTCTAATATCATGGGGATGTCGGCCTGTTCAGCCATGTTGAGAGTACAGGAGGACGGTTCGGTGACCCTTCTGAGCGGGGCAACGGATGTCGGGCAGGGATGCGATACTGTGCTTCCCATGATTGTGGCTGAGGTTTTAGGAATTGAACCGGATGATGTGAGCTTTGCACTGATAGATAGTGATGTTACACCTATGGATGGAGGTACCTGGTCGTCGAGAGTAACATTTTATGCTGGCAATGCAGTCAAGGTAGCTGCCCTGGATGCCAGAAGACAGCTGGCTCAGGTGGCTGCTGAGATACTGGAGGTGAATGAGGAGGATCTGATATTTAGGAAGAAGAGGGTTTACGTCAAAGGAACTCCAGATAAAGGGATTGAGCTCGATCGTCTGACTCGCTACTGCCAGAACCGAAAAGGTATGATTATTTTGGGACGAGGTTACTACAATGCTCCCTGTGACACCTTAGATTTTTCGATCGGAAAGGGTAACTTTGCCCCCACCTATAGTTTCTATGCCCAGGTGTGCGAGGTTGAGGTCGATCCGGAGACAGGCCTTGTTGAGATTCTGAATATGTGGACGGCCCACGATGGAGGCCAGGAGCTTAACCCCATGCTGGTCAGGGGTCAAATTGTCGGGTCTTTGGTGATGCATCTTGGGCAGACCCTTTTTGAAGGTATTCTCCGGGACGATAAGGGCAAGACACTCAATCCCTCATTTCTGGATTACAAGATGGCCACCTTGATGGATATTCCTAAGGATCAAAAACTTTATGCGGTGGGCATGCCCGATCCAGAAGGCCCCTTTGGGGCCAAAGAGGCCGGGGAGGGTGCTGGATCACCGACCATTGCATCCATTGCCAATGCTATTCGTGACGCTATTGGGGTCAGAATTACCAGTCTGCCCATTACCCCTGAGAAGATCATCATGACCATTAAAGAAAAGGGGCAAAAATAATCGAAAAGGGAGTTATCGATGTACCAACCACTTGAAGGAATAAAGATCTTAGATTGTACCAGGTTGTTACCCTATCAATATTGTACGATGATTTTAGGAGACCTGGGAGCCCAGGTACTTAAGATCGAGGAACCCCTCGAAGGTGACTATGGCCGGTGGGGGGACCTCTCGCGTACTTATGAGAGCCTTACTTTTGTTATGGCCAATCGCAATAAGAAGAGTATGAAATTGAATCTTAAAGAGGAGACGGGAAAAGAAATATTTAAAAAATTGGCAACTATCCACGATGTTTTAGTGGAAAGTTTTCGTCCGGGTGTGATGGATCGATTGGGATTGGGATATGAAGAGATACGCAAAGTGAAACCAGATATCATCTACTGCTCAGCAACAGGATATGGTCAGGCAGGTCCCTACCGGAATAGGCCCGGACATGATATCAATTATCTCAGTATCTCAGGTATCCTGGCATGGACCGGCGAACATACGGGAAGGCCTGTCATCCCTGCCATTCCATTCGGGGATATGGCAGGAGGAGGGCTTTTCCCGGCCCTGGCCATTTTAGCTGCCTTATTTGAAAGGGAACGATCAGGAAAAGGACAATATATTGACGTGGCTCAAACAGATGTCTTAATCTCCCTCAATATCGCAAATATAGCGGAAACTCTTGCTCGAAAAAGAGGAGAGATGGCTCGTCCATATAGTATTAGAGGGACAAGCCTTTGTTACAACACCTTCAAGACATCGGATGGAAAATTTATCGCTCTGGGTGCATTGGAGGGAAAATTCTGGGAAAGTTTCTGCAGAGCGGTTGGAGGAGAGGAATGGATTGGTAATCACTACCTTCTCTACGAAGAGGGAAGCGAAGCGACTGAAGCATTAAAGAAATTATTCGCAAGCAAAACACAAAAAGAGTGGGTGGTGATCTTTGAAAAAGTGGATACCTGTCTTACCCCTGTTTTGACCCCTGATGAAACCTTAAAGGAACAGCATGTTGTGGAGCGTGAAATGTTTACGGTAATGGTTGACCCCAAAAGGGGGGAGACGGTTCAGATCGGATTTCCAGCTAAATTCTCTGAACCCTTGAATTTTAAACGGTCTCCTGCCCCTTTTTTTGGAGAGCATACCGTAGAAATATTGACTCACCTCGGTTACAACCCCTCTCAGATTGAGATGTTCCAGAAGAAGGGAGTGATCTGAGGTCTTGGACTCCACTAAAACTTTAGTTCATAATCGTTCAGAATAGGAGTCCCTGGAACGATCGCTTCAACTTCTATCTGAGAAGCACAAGACGGGCAATAGAATTCTCTAAATATACACCATTCCCTGTCATACGCAAGCCTTCCTGGATGAAAATGGGAGGGATCCCTTTCATAAATAAGACAGTGAAGCTTGAAGTTCTCATTGGCTTCACAGTAGACAAATCCACACTTGCTACAGACGGCAAATTTACGCCCTTTTTTATCTAAAACTATATCGACATAGGGAGTAAGGCTAAAAATTTTTTCAACAATTTTTACCTCTCCTATAGGTTTGAGACCCTTGGCTACTATCTCTTTTTCTTTTGCAAGCTCATCCCGAAAGGAAGGGCAAAAATTTTTTATCTCATTGAGAAAATCTAATATAAACTGGGGTAGCTTTCCCCTCGCCTGAATTAATTGTCCCAGATATTTTATTCCTTGTAATCCCTGTTCTAATCTTTCCTTTCGCCGCTTGCCCCTCAACTTTTCCGTTTCTTCGTAATCTATTTCTAAGGTTTCTGGACGAATGGTTACCGCATAAACCTTTTGAGCTATTTCCAGGGTGGCCACCAAATTTTCAATATCCCTTACAATTAACATTGGATCTCTTTCAATAGGGTCTCCTAAACCGCCACCTCCCCCACAGGTTGTAGAATGCATTATATCTCCAGTTTTTAGTATTCTATCCCCACTGGTCATGCATACTTCTCCCGTAATATACTCACCCTTTAAAAAATTAAAGAGCTCTTTCCCACCATAGGATATTTCCGATTGATTCTCAATAGCTTCAGAAATATTGGTGTCTACCATCCAATCAAAAAAGGACGAACATCCAGGGTAACCACCAAATAGACCCTGATTCTCAGGTATTCTTTTCCCCGTACCTATGTGGTTGATCGTCATAGATGGGGAATTATAAATCATGGTCACATTTTCCGTTCCGGTACCACCTCTAAATTTACCAAAGCCACCCGAATCTGGCCTATGCATCCTCGTAAAATTTATGATAGGCAATAAGGTTTCCTCAGATTCACTATCACTTATATAGGTCCAAGGATTATATATAGTAACCGAGCTATCTATCCCATCCCTATCTACTCGTGCCCCAGCACCGCGTGGCGTGCTTGTAGAGGTTAGAATATTCGCAGTCATATGTCCATATTGGCTTATTCCTCCAGCAATGATAGCGTTTGCGCAGGTAGACGGACCCATTACATCTTCAACTCTCCCTGCCGCATATAACGCCCTGCTGATCGCAACCGTAAGCGTATCCGCAAACACTTCACCGATACCCACTGTTGCATAACCAACCGATGCATCGGGGCTTGCATTCAACCTTGATTTTTCGGGTACATAATCGATCTTTATTGCACGAGATATTCCTGAGTTCCACCGGCAATCATATAGTAGAATTACTAATATGATATAAAAAACGGCTGCTTCAACTGCTGGAAGATAGGCGTTATTGAAACTTCTATTCTGTGGAGATATGACAGGTATTCGAATGAGCAGGTCTCCAGCCTCAGTAGCTTCTGCTTCTATTTCCATCACGGCTAACTGTTCCTTTATACCAGCATTTTCATCATATGCTCTGGCCCGATATATCCCGGGTCTTAAAGCCCTAATCCTTTCTCTTGCAAAGACTTCAGCATCATCAACGAGTTTTTTGCATGCCTCTTCAAAAAAGGAAACCCCGAATTCATCTATTAATTCTTTTATTCGCTTTTTGGTTCTCTCATTACCAGCCAGTCTGGCTCGAATATCTAATTCAACGGTAATAGGGTCTCTTACCGCTCGTAATATTAAATTGAGCACATCTCTTCGAATCTTCCCCCGTTCAACAAGCTTTACCGCAGGTAAATGGATGCCATCATGAATAGCTTCGGTTGCTAAGGGAGACATGCCCCCTGGTTCAATGGCTCCGATTTCAGTAGTATGTGAGATCGCTGCCACATAAGCGATGAGCTTGCCTTCATAAAATATAGGAGCGATACAGGCTGTATCAGGATTATGCATACCACCGATATAGGCATCATTATTGATAAACTGGTCATCTTCATAAATTCCAATATCCTCAGCATCATATTTATTGGTGTTCATGTAACTGATGACCCTGGTTACATTCATAATATGCATCAATATTCCAGAGGAAATAAGCGCTGCTTCCCCATTAGGTAAATAAATTGCCTCCTGTATTTCACCAGCTTCCCGGGTAATGACTCCGGTCGAAAGATATCTCACTACCTCTTTCCCCTAGTTT
>Ga0194110_10007194_pt1 | contig 12861 bp, 10 predicted proteins | sample TA2Kig1200mmetaG_FD_146192 | JGI IMG/M metagenome (GOLD analysis project Ga0194110, IMG submission 146192) | Freshwater microbial communities from Lake Tanganyika, Tanzania - TA2015032 Kigoma Deep Cast 1200m | ecosystem: Environmental > Aquatic > Freshwater > Lake | place: Tanzania: Lake... | reverse complement strand
TAGATACTATCTTGGTTTTACAAGCTCTTTTTTATTAATTACAATAAAAAAAGTTATATCACATCATTTAAAAACTGATTCAATAATTTTTAATCCTTATTTAGCTTTCGGAACATTGTGGATCATCCGCTTATATAATTTCAAATATATTGATAACCAATTTTTAAAGAGATCGTTGTATGTTTTGCCTTTCATATTCTTGCAAATTTTCATTTCAACAGATATTTTCAGAGCCCTATTTATCGCATTTCCCATAATAGTCCCCGTCAGTTTATATTTATTTAAGATTAAAGATACTAAAATTATCCTTATATTCCTGCTATTATCCATTTTTACCTTTTTATTTTATCTATTTGAAGTTAAAGAAGACCTGGGTTTGTTAGTAAGCCTACCCTTAGAAATCCTAATAAGTGGCACCTTAATAATCTATTCTTATTCATTAAAGAATTCAAAGACTAGATCTATCCAAAATAAATTTTCTCATTAATCCACGGTATCTTCGCCATTAAAACACAGACTCTAATTTAAACAAATTTAATCCTATTTTTTAGTATCACCATATCTTTTTATGTTTATAACTTGGGTAAGCTAGCTTTTCTAGTCTTTAATTCATTTTCTATTAAAAATATGTAACTCATTCAATTCTTCAAATTTTTACTGCTTTAGAAAAAAAGTATATAGCTAAAAAAACCTCTAATTTATATAATGAAAATCTCTGTAATCATTCCTATGTATAATGAAGAGGACAATGTTTTGACGACATTATATGAAGTTGAAGATGTTTTAAAAAATTACGAAAATTATGAAATCATCGTAATAGACGATGGCAGCCAAGATAATACCTCAAATTTAGCTGGCAGAATTGCAGTGGAGAATCACAATATGCATCTGCTGAGACATCCTGTAAATATGGGAATGGGCAGATCATTAAGAACTGGTTTTGAAAATGCTACAGGTGACATAATAGTGAGCATAGATGCAGATCTAAGCTACGATCCTTCATTTATACCCAATCTAATTAATGAACTTAAGGATGAATCCATTGATATTGTAGTTGGATCCCAGTACATGGCAGGTGGAAAAACAGAAGGTATTCCATTTTCAAGATTATTTATAAGCAAAATTGCAAATAAAATTGTGGGATATGCCATGACAGAGAACATTAGCACAGTAACTGGTATTTTTAGGGCGTATAGAAAAGAAGTTTTAGATTCAATAGAGTTGGAGTCGAATGGTACTGAGATAAACCCTGAAATACTGTCAAAGGCAAATGCCATAGGTTTTAAAATAAAAGAGATTCCAGTAACTCTGAAAGGTAGAAAAATGGGAAAATCAAAAATAAAAATCAAATCAACTACTGTATCGCACCTATTATTCACCTTTTATGAAAAGCCAATGATCTTGTTCGGCGCAATTGGGTTAATATTGTGTTTCATTGGAATCGTAAGCGCAATTTATCTCTTCTACTTATATCTTATACATGCACTCGACCCTACAAGACCACTTATGTTGTTCATGGTGCTTACAATACTATCAGGGATACAAATCCTGATCTTCGGATTCGTTGCAACCCAAATAAGTCTTCTAAAAAGAGAAATATATGTAATCCAGAAGGAAAACCGGATAATTAAGAAAAAATTGAAATGAGCTGATATTAACTAAAAATCCTATTTAATTTAACATATTTGTTCTAATAAAATTCAACTTCTTAAAATGGGATTTATAATCTAAAATAATAAGATTATGGTGATTTTATGGAGAACCCAAAAGTTTCAATAGTAATTCTAAACTGGAACGGCTGGGAAGACACCATAGAATGCCTTGAATCCTTATATCAAATCAATTATCCTAAATATGATGTTATCGTTGTGGATAATGCTTCAGAAGATGATTCTCTTAAAAAAATCAGGGAATACTGTTCCGGTGGATTGCAAGTTGAATCCAGTTTTTTCGAATATAATCCAGATAATAAACCAATTAAGGTTTTAGAAAGTGATATCAAATTTGATAGTCAAAATACTGATGAAATAAATTATAAAAAAAAAGATCCTGAAAATGCCGGCAAAATAAATAATTCAATCCATAAACAGCTTATACTAATAAAAAATGAAGATAATCTTGGTTTCCCTGGTGGAAACAATGTCGGGATCAAATTCGCCCTTAAAAACTTAAATCCAAACTACATTTTACTTTTAAACAATGATACCGTTGTGGATAAGAATTTCTTAAAAGAATTAGTAGATACTAGCAACACAAATGAAGATGTTGGTATTTTAGGCTCTAAAATCTACTACTATGATGAACCTGATGTTATCTGGAGTGCAGGATGCAAGATATCCTGGAAACTGAGCCGTGGCATACAAATAGCGACTAATGAACTAGATAAAGGCCAGTACGATGAACAGAGAGAAGTTGAATATATCAGTGGCTCTGCATTTTTCATTAAAACCGAGGTTATCCATAAAATAGGTTTGATGGATGAGAAATACTTCCTATACTTTGAAGAAAGCGACTGGACCCTCCGAGCCAACAAGGCAGGTTACAAAACCTTATACGTGCCCAATGCGAATGTGTGGCATAAAGTCTCCCGCTCAGGAGGGGGAATCTCGAAGCCGGTTGGATTGTATTATATAACCCGGAACCGGTGGATTTTTATGAGAAAATGGGCTAAACAGAGTGATTACTGGATTTTTGTGGTTTACCAGGTTTTTTGTGCAGTTATTTTTCCTTTAGGCATCAGTATTTATTATAGGAATCAGCATCTATTCCTATCTTATTATCAAGGATTGTATAATGGCATTAAAAGCCATTAAATCAACTTATCCATCTCTTTTGTAAATCCTTTAGTCTAGAATTATTATTCAAGTTTTTTCTGATTTTGAAATTCTTTCTGATTATTTTAAAGGTTTTTTTGAGTTTTTTTTCCCTTAAAGAAAAATAAAAAGATCCTAATAATGTTGAAAGTAGTTTGAAGAGATATTTGGGGTTTGACAGGAAAGAAGAGGGATGGTATCTGATAGCTAAAATCATCATGTTCTTGGTTAGATGATACCATCTTTCATCCGGGTTCAGCATCCAATCCATGTTTTGTAACTTCGATACACTTTTAGATATGTTTCTCTTATGATAAACGATAGAATTAACTGCTAAAACCGATTTAAACCCATCTAATCTAATCCTCCAAGACAAATCCACATCCTCATAAATTGCGAAAAAATCTTTATCGAATAATCCCACTCTTTTCAATGCCTTAGATCTATAAAGAGCTGCAGCAGCACAAGCACCAAATATTTCCCTATTTTTGGTTAATTTTTTATTCTTTGAATCCATTCCAATATCTCGTGCACTCCATATTAACAGTTCCTGGCCCATTGAATCTACTAGTTTACCCCCCGGCTTCAAAAGTAATGACTGAACACTACTGACTTCTGCATCTTCATCTGCAACCTTGACTAATTCTTCAAGAAAATGTTTATCAACAAATGTATCATTATTTAAAAGAAGAACATAATCTGGACCTAAAAACTGGAGCGCATAAATCATTCCAATGTTGTTTCCTTCTGCAAATCCATAGTTCTCATCATTTTTTATTAAATTTAGCTTTTTATTTGAAGGCAAATTTAATGTTTCTTTTCTTAAGAATTCGGACTCTTCTTTTTTGAATTCAATAATTTTAATTGGTTTATTAGTTAGATTATAAGTAAAAAAATTTGATTTAACCTCCATTTCACCATTACAATATTTCTTGATGTTATTTATAGAATCATCTTCAGAACCGTTGTCTACCACTATAACATCATATTTAGGATAATTGATTTGATATAAGGATTCAAGGCATTCTATGGTGTCTTCCCAGCCATTCCAATTAAGTACTACAATAGAAACTTGAGGATAATTCATTTTTCCACTTATGTTTTGAACCTTTAATTGCGGTTCAAAATTATTTTTTTTATCCAATTATTATCGGCTTTTTAATCTTAAAAAATTAATTCTAAATAAAATATTTAAAAATACTCAACTAAGATCTTTTTTCTTAGCAACCATCAAAAACTGAAATCCAAAAAAGTTCGGTCTCCTAATTCCAATTGAATGAAGAATATTGGCATATTTTAATGAATCTGCAAAATTTATGTCAAACTTGGAAATTTCAAACCCATTATCTGAAAGAAGTTTTTTTGCACTTTTTTCATTGAAAAATCTCAGATGTCCTATGTCTAATAAACCTTGATCTTCATATTCAAAATTCCCAAATAAAAGTTTTAGTCGCATTCTCCAATGTGCTATATTAGGTATTGATACTATTAACTGACCATCATCTTTAAGATATTTTCTAAATCTTCGAAGTACTACTGCAGGTTCTTTTAAATGCTCTAAAACATCGGCAAATACAATAAAATCAAAAAAATTGTCATATTTACTATTTAATTTTATTGATTCTACATCTCCCACAAATACTTCTTGACAATATCTTTTCGCTAAGTGAGCTGTTTTATCATTTATCTCAATACCAAAAACTTCACATTCATTTATTCTCAAATTTTTAGATAGATTACCATCTGAACATCCTACATCTAAGACTTTCTTTTGTTTACCAATTAATCTAATTATTTTGTTGTGAGATGGACTAAAAAAATTATTGTTCAAATTATTCATATAACTTCCTCACTTATCTAAATAGTATAAATCTCTTATATACATTTTTACAATTGCTCCCACAAAATTATCCTATTTCATTTAAATTAAATCGAAGATGATTGTAATAAGGTATCAAATATAATTACTAAGGAATTGATTAATTTTAGACTTGTATTAAACCTAGTTTTTCTAAATATCATTTATTTAAGACTTTTTTGATTATACTTATATCTTCATTATCAACTTCTTTAACAGCTAATAAGGTTGTAAAGTACCTAAAGTAGCTAAAATTACTAAAATAATAAATTCAAATCTATAAAAAACAGAATAAACATAGCCATAACTAAGCTAGCAGAAATTATTTATAGCAGATCATCTAGAATTTTTTTTTAATTGGAATACCATAACCAAAATTATAGTTGATTCGGAAAATACTACCCACAAGAATTATTTCAGTTAAAACCGTTGATATAGTTGCACCTATTAAACTGAATTTAGGAATCAGAACTAAATTAAGTAAAATATTCACCACCACACTTATGCCAGCAATTTTAGTCATTATTAACTGCTTGTCTGTGGCCTCTAACAATCTTGCAAACGGGGCACTCCAAGTAAATATAATTGTCCTGACCAAGATATGTAAAGCAATTATCGATTGTGTATCTCCTGTGCCGAATAGTATCAATGATTATTTTATTCGTCAAAAGCGTTGTTGCCACTCTAATTGGAATTACAGTTATAATCATAAATTTGAAATATTTATCATTCATTAATCTCAATGAATCATGTGAAGAAATATGAAATTTTGACATAGAAGGAAAAAGGGTAATGTTGATGGTGCTAGGAATAAAAAATAGAAAAAGAACCAAGTTATAAGCCGCATTTTACCAACCAACAACGTCATTACCTTGAAGATAAGAGCGCATTATAAATAAATGTACGTATATAACATACTGAATTCCAGTAATTCCATATAGCAATGATTCTTTAAGTGTAATTTTTCAAAATTCGTTATCATATTCTATTTTTGGGATTGAAAATTTCCAGAAGCAAATAATAAGATTGTAAAACAGGACTATTACACTTGAAACTAAATATAAAAAAGAGAACCCTACCACACCAAATCCAAACTTTATTGCAAAAATTACACCAGAAAATATCAAAATAAATTTAGAATTTACCCTAAGGACTGATATTCCAATTTTTCATGAGCTTGGGATATATAATAAAAAATTCCGGAAATTGAGGTAAAAATAACTGATATGAAACAAAATAAACCACTAAAACAGTTTCTTGAGGATAACCAAATAAATTTACGAAAAATTTTATCAAACCAAATGTTAAAGTTGCCAGAATTATTTTAATTAATAACAAATTTCCAATATATTTTTTGCTAATGATTTATTTCGCGCTACTTCTCTTACAGTTAAAGTGCTTAAACTTAAATCAGCGAAAAAGGAAAAAATTCCGGAAAAGGCTAAAGCAAATGATAATCAGTACTTCGTAAAGTAATTTTATAAATTTGTTCTAAAATGCTTATTGGTTTTATAAGTTGGTGTTTAACACCTTTTTTTATGTTATAAGTCTATTTAGTTTTATTTAAGCTGGGTTCTGGTTATAATGGTTAATCCTGTGTTTTAGCCTTTCTTTCCGGATTTTTTCGGAAATTTATGATGGAGTAGATGGGTGAGAGAGGGGCATCCAGTCTTGGAATCCGATTTTTTCCTCGATTTTTCGGGTAATTTGTCTTAGCATGGTTTTGAAGGTCCAAGGTACTGGTTTCCGACCTCCTCTTCGAGGGATGCTGAGATAGGTCCATTGGAGGTAGATCCAGATGTTCCTCAGGAAGAAGCCTAATCCGACATAGAGCAATCTGAGCACGGACTTTTTGAATGTTGTTCTTGCTCTAACGCTGTTCATCAGTTTATGGCTGGATTCGATACCGAAACGCTTCCGGTACTCTTTAAAAGTTTTATTTAAGGGCATGTCCATATTGTATACGGTGTAAGCGAAGTATTTCAGTCCTTCCCGTTTGTATTTGCCTTTAGAGTATTTCACCACTATATTGATTTGAAAGGTGGCTTCTCCTTTCGGTGAACGCATTGTATATTCTGTGGAGTAGCTTTTTCTCCCTTGAATAGGTTCCGTATGCCTCCACTTCTTCCTCTTGGAATGCAGGGCATGATGAAGGGTGTTTGTTTCTCTTGGAGATGGTTTATGACCTCTACCGTGGAGAATTCCCGGTCAAGGTAAAGTCCTTTTATTTTAAGCCCAACACTCTCTATTTCTTTTAGGAGGAAGTTTATGGTGTCTTTTAGGCTTTCTCCGCTGCGTATGTATTTCACGGCAGAGTGTAGCGTTTGTTCCTTTTTATTAGATATATGGAAGCGTAGGCATAAAATCTGCTGGTTCCTGCTTTGGTTTGGTTCTGATGGTGTCTCCCGTGTTTTCTTCTTCTCCATAAAATGGTATGTTAACAAAATCAATGGCAAAAGACTGGGCTTTCCTGGGTAATGTTTTCATGACATTACACTTCAGACTCTGATTAAATGCCTGTTGAAATTCCTCTAAATCAAAATTCCGAAGCCTGTACCTAATGGTTCCTTCCACAGGACCATCGGGACAGCTTGTACAAACTTGATTAATACTGGTCTGAGAAGTGCAAGCATTAATAAGGTGGTAAATGATTGTTTCATCGCTGTAGATAATATTTGGCCCTGAATCCAGTCCTAACATGTCTCTAATTATCTCTACCGAAAGATTTAATACATCACCATTCAATAACTTATCACGCAGGGTGTTTTTTGTTGTCATAGAATAATATAACACCCTGCATAAAATATCACTTAACTTTACGATTTACTGATAATATACCAAATCCATCAGCACCGAGAAAACGAGCAATGTATATCGTATAGAAAAAGACCAAAATGTAGCTTACAATTTGAGAAAAAGACAATACAGTTGTATTTTTAGCTATTCTTCGAGTAGTGCTCATTTAAATCTTATTTTAATCTATTAACCTATAAACTTTCAAATAACTTTCAGCAACTTTATACCAACTAAATTTCTCAGTAACCAGTTCAGATCCTTTAATGGCAAGTTTCTCCCTCAAATTTTCATTTTCAATTAAACCAATTATTGCTCGAGAGAGTCCCTCAACATCCTTCTCCCCAACCAAAAGTCCAGTCTCCCCATCCTCGATTATATCCGGTATCCCACCAATATCAGACCCAATAACTGGCAAACCGCACGCCATAGCTTCAAGCAAAACAACTCCCAGACCTTCTGTATTTCCTTGAGAATCTATAATGGATGGAAGTACAAAAAGGTCAGATGAATTATACAATTTCAATAATTCTTCATCTGAAACATTTTCAAGGATCTCGACGTTCCCATTTAATTCTAAATCATGGACAACTTTTTTAAGCTTTTTTTCCAATGGCCCTGAACCAACTATTTTTAATTTTACACCTTTATATTTTTTTAAAACATCCTTCATGGACTTTATTAAGTATTCAAAACCTTTTCGTTCTATTAGATAACCAACAGAAAGTATCTGGAATTTATTTTTCTCTCTATCTATACTTAATGGCTTAAAAAATTTGTTGTCAACACCGAAGGGGATTATTTCGAATTTATCTTTTTTAAGTCCAATATCCATACAGCTCTTGAACGTTGCGTCACTGATTGCAATTGATCTCGTAGAATTTTCAACAAAACTCCGCATTAAAAATCCAAATTTGTAACTTTTTGATAAATAAACTTCCTCTCCATATATTGTGCTTATATACGGAATTTTATGGATCTTTTTAAGGAATAAAGCACCAAATCCATTTGGAATCAACCAGTGCGCATGAATTAAATCCACATCTTTCAATTTCCTTAAAGAATTTATGATATTAAAGAAAACAAAAGTTAAAACCTGAAATTTGACAACAATACCTTCTTTAACATTATCGATCATGCCTGATCTACCACATAGCCTCTGAAATCTTCTAGGATAAAAATAATGGAATCTTTCCACATTCACCCCTTCAAGCACGTATTTCGTTTTTCCCCCTGCAAAAGGAGCAATAACACGTACATCATGGCCCTGTTCGCTTATCTCCCTCATCAAACGATGCACAAAAATACCATGAGGATCATCCTCAAATTCAGGATAAGCAGATGTTATAACTCCGATTTTCATCTAAAGTCACCTAAATATGATTCCATAAAACGTTTATATAATTAACAAATCCTATCTTTTCTCTATCATTAATGTTAAATATGGTCGTCAACTGGTTAATTTTTTGTTTTTAGAGGTCCATTTCAAAAGACATGAGACTATCTTCATTGGAAAAATGGTTTTTAATTGCTTAATTCCAACGAATTAACAAACCATCATAATATAGATCTGTAAAAAATAATCAAAACCTATTAATTTAATCAAAAATTCTCTTTTTGTAGATATACTACACCATTTATCAGAATCAATCTAATCTCGTACCATTTAGTATTAATGCTTCCTTCATACTGGTAATATTATCAAATTGTGAATTAAATGGTGATATCATTATCAGGCCTAGTTCTAAAGGTTAATGGATTTTCCTATTATTTTTATGGGAATAATATTGTTCTATTTCGATTTGTTTGATTTTTCATATATAACTATAGTTCTAAATTGTTTAATGGGCTTATATGAGGGTAAATTCAATCCTTGACAAATAAAATATTCACAAAAAAAGTAATCAGCATTATTATTTTCCAATTCACGGTTCATTGCAATACTACTTTGAGGATTAAATGTGTATTCTTTCACTCCATTATAAAAAGTCTGATTATCTTTAAAAATAGGCATCATTTTAACATTGGTCTTTAAATACCAAGCAGTGTATGGCCACATAGTGGAATAAATTATTTTATTTTTATATTGGGGATCATGATTTTTAAGCCAATTACTTGCTAAAGCGTTATCTTCATTTGTATGGATAATATTATAATTATATTGAGTTACGTTGGTTAAATGAAAACTAGTTGATGACAGCATTATGAATATTAGAACGAGTGATATGTATAATTTTAAATTTTTATTTTTAAATTTAAATTCCAGTCTATTTGAAATCTCGCTGAATCCAAAGATCAAAAAATAAGAAAATGCCGGAGCCATAGTAACAAAATATCTTGGATCCTTGATGACATAAACACTGTGAAATATGAAATATACCATAAACCACGATAAAAATAGTAAGTTTATACCCATATTTTTTATATCACGGTTTTTTAAGAGAATGTAGGACATATAACATAATGCAAAAAATATAACTTCACTTAACATGTAAAATATCTTACCAAATGTCCCAACAAAAAGCAAAGTTAAAATTACAAATATTAACAATTTTATTTTTTTAGTTGTTTTTTCAACTTTTAAGATGCTCCATAATTGTTTCTTAAATACTGTTCTTCTTCTTTTTAATTTTATAACATCATAAACAATAATCCCTAAAATGATCAATACAATCGCAATAGCTGCTATTCCAATATATGAAGGTAAATTCATTAAATAATAAAGTGGTTCAGGGTTGTATGCAAAATTTTCTGGTGAAACAGGAATTTTTGTTGTACTAAAAAAAGAAATAAAGGGATAAAAAGGATCATCAAACTTTTCATAGAAATGTATCAATACGGGAACAATTACTAAAAATGATGCAAAAATTCCAAACACCATATCTTTTAAGTTAGTACGATAGTTCCTGTTTATCAGAATATAGAGAAAAATTGGCAATATTATAAGAGCAGCAGAGTATCTTGTTAAGAAAGCTAGCATTAATATGGGAAAAGATAAATAAAAGAATTTTGAATTCTTTTTAACAGCTAAGACCGTGAAATATATTGCCCAAATGGAAAATGAAACACTTGGAATATCTGAAAGACCCGAAGAGACAAATGTTAAAACAATGGGAAAAGTAGCAAATAGTAAACTACCTAAAAAGCTGTTTAATGAATTAAAACGCAATTTAAGAAGTAAATATAGTCCTATCACCCCCAATATAAACAAAAGACCATCTAAAACGTAAATAGTTACCTCGGATACATAGCCTAAACCTATGAAAATTGATACAAAAAACGAAAGAAAAGGCGGTCTTCCTAAATCAGAATAACCAAATCTTTTACCTGCAAATTCAAAAGCATTGGCCAAAAAATCACATGTATCCCATACCGGACCTATTGTTATCTGAATTTTTAACTTGTAATAGGCAATTATAATTAAAATTATTATTAATAGAATAAGTAAACTGAATGAAAATAGGTGATTTTTTAATTTATTTGATTTCTTCTTTACATTATTCTTAAAATTATTAATTGATCGATTCAAATGATCACCATTGCACAGACTTGATATAACATATTATACTGATTTACTCATTATAATATAAATTTAATAGAGTTTTGGATTTTATTTAATTAAACATTTAGGATTTAAAATAAATACCTTCATTAAGCCATGGTATCATCGCCATTAAAAGGCACTGTTCAGTATTTTCAGTTCTATTTAACATTCCTTTGGAAAGATAGTTTACTGCTCCGGTTTTCTCGCCAAGGTCTCTAACTCCCGTGACGTTATCCATAACATCCCCTACTTCTTTGCCGTCCAGTACCTCTTTTATCACGCAAGGTGGGTATTCAAATCCAGCGCTCACACCTAATGTTGTCTTCTCACCATCAAAGATAGCACACCATTGAAGATCAGCATAACCACTTATAGAATTGGGTGTTTCCATCAATCCCGATTCTATACCAACACTGAAATCAAAATCATCACTATAAGCTCCCCTAGCACGGTTTACAGCGCCTTTTATAGTTTCATCTATTCCAAAAGGTTGTGATGTGACTCCAAATTCACCTTTTGTAAGGGTGCCCGTTTTGTCAAATATAACTGCATTAATCTTTCTTGCCTTCTCAAAGGCGATTCGGCTTCTTACGAGTAGACCTTTTTTTGCAGATATGGCTATTGAGACAGGAACTGCCAGTCCAAGGGCATGAGGGTAGGTATTAACCATCACAGTCACAGTTCGCTCCAGGGCGAATACTAATTCAGTATTCATAATAAGTAACCATGTTATAAGTGTCATGCTTCCACAGACAAGGGCTATGATGGTAAGCCACATCGCGGCCCGATTTGCCAGATCCTGGGTTTTCGATTTACTCTCCTGCGCTTTTTTTACAAGTTCTATAACTTGGGATATGAATGAATCTTTACCTGTTTTCATAACTTCTGTGGTTATTGAACCTTCACCATTTATTGAACCACCTATGATTGCAGAGCCTATTTTTTTATATACTGGCTTTGATTCTCCTGTAAGTAGTGATTCATTGACTGATGTTTCACCCTCTATAACTTCTCCATCTGCGGGAATTTTTTCTCCAGGTTTTATAAGGATTTTATCACCTATATCTAGCTTATGGATTGAAAAATCCTTTATTTCGCCATTTAGCATGATTTTATGAGCCTTTGGGGGTATTAACCTTACTAAATCTTCAAGAGCCTCTGAAGCTCCCATTACAGATTTCATTTCTATCCAGTGCCCAAGGAGCATGATGTCAATAAGTGTAACCAGTTCGAGGAAAAATATCATGCCACTTAAACCAAAAACAACCACCCACTGTATATATAAGCTGTTGTTATAGCTACACTTATTAATGTCATCATTCCGGGTGTTCTTGATCTAAATTCATCTACAATTCCTTTGAAAAAAGGATAACCTCCATAGAAAAATATTATAGAAGATATGATGAAGAGGATGAATAAATCACCTGAGAATCTAATTGATTCACCTAAACCCAATGCTTCTTGAATCATTGGTGAGAGAAAAATAACGGGGATAGTTAGAATCAAAGAAATCCAGAATCGTTTTTTAAAGTCTTCTACCATGCTTTCATGATGACCAACATGTTGATGGGGTTTGTGGGCTATGTGAGCATCTTGCTCCATTTCCATTGAGTTTTCATCATGTTCTGTTTCGTGTTCCACTTTTTTGGGCTTGTGGTTCATTTCATGATGCTTAATATCTTGATCCATTGATTCATGTTCCATATCATGATTTAGATGACCTATATCATGTATTTCATGGTCCTTTTTTGGAGAATCGTTGGATTCTTTCATTTTTTTTATCCGCCAATTATTGTTCAAAGTGATCTTAAAATAAAAAACTTCAATAAGTTTAAGCAATAATTTATGGCTAT
>Ga0194110_10007191_pt1 | contig 12866 bp, 10 predicted proteins | sample TA2Kig1200mmetaG_FD_146192 | JGI IMG/M metagenome (GOLD analysis project Ga0194110, IMG submission 146192) | Freshwater microbial communities from Lake Tanganyika, Tanzania - TA2015032 Kigoma Deep Cast 1200m | ecosystem: Environmental > Aquatic > Freshwater > Lake | place: Tanzania: Lake... | reverse complement strand
TTAATCATCAAAGACATTTTTATTGCAAATCAATTTATGCAGGAATTCAAAAGAAGATACAACGACCTTGGTGGAACAGGAACTTTCGTAGTTCCAACTTATGTAAGTGTCGAAGATGAAAATCTTGCACCAACCAACATTCAACTCTATCAAAATTTTCCGAATCCCTTTAATCCAGTAACGACAATTACCTTTACGATGCCGACAGAGAAATTCGTTTCTTTATCATTATTCAATTCGCTCGGGCAAAATGTCAAAACACTTTTCCAAGGGGAAGCACAGCCCGGAAAAACCGTAATCGATTTCAAGGCTGATGGATTACCAAGCGGAGTTTATTTCTATAAGCTTTCTTCTGAGAGTCAATCACAGACAAAAAAGGCGATTCTACTCAAGTGAAGAGAAATTTTAAATTTCTCAAAAAACTTGGAGACTTTAATGGATATAGTTAAAAATATATGCTAAATTTATCAAGTTTCTTTAGAGGAATAATGAAAGAGGTCAAAAAGCAGATATTCATTTCTGTCTTGGGTACATCATCGCAGTATAGCATTTAAATTTCAATAGCTTTTTGCACCTATTAAAAAATTAATATTTTTTAATTAGGAGCTGTAATGAAAAGATTTATCCCTTCCTTCAACAACAATTTATTACAACTTACTATTTGGCTGCTTCTATTGCGGTTTGATTTTTTAAGTGCTCAAATCCCCTCCTACAATAAATTATCTTTCAGCCGCCAAGAAAGTGGTAATGACTGGGATATCTGGATAATGGACATAACCGGAAGTAACCAAACAAGAATACATAACAGCACATCGAATGATGGTGACCCACACTTTAAATTTGATGGCAACAAAATTGTGTTCAGTAAATTCACACAAGGTATGCCTCCTGCTTCAGATATTTATATGATTGATCCAGATGGAAATAATCCGACCAATTTAACTTCAGATACTCAATTAGAATGCGGCAGACCAAAGTGGTCGTGGGGTGGAACGAAAATAGTTTATAAAGCAACTGTAAGTCCCGATAACGGCGATATTTATACCATGAACTCGGACGGTACGAATAAAGCCGCACTTGTTACCGGCAGCAACAATGATGATTGGCCAAGTTATTCTCCCGATGGATTATACATTGTATTTCAGCGATATATAGGTTCTATACAAAATCAAAAAACGAAGATTATTAGATATAAGATCTCAGATGGAACGATTACAGACTTGACAGATGGAAATAATCTAGATGAAATGCCAGTTTATTCTCCTGATGGAAATTACATCTTATTTAAGCGTGGGACCACCAATGCCGAAATTTATCGCATGCGTGTTGATAACTTTTCTTTAGAGAATCTTACTAACAATTCTGTTGTCGATGACGCTCCAATGTACTCTTATGATGGAACGAAGATCGCATGGATGCAGTCAACTACCGGAATGAATACAGCCGAAATATGGATTATGAATTCTGATGGTACAGGGAAAACACAATTGACAAACAATAGTGTAGCTGATTTTAATCCTACATTCTCTCCAGCTCAAGCGCTCGGTCCAGAAATAAATATTAAAGGGAATAATACTGATATTGTTAACGGAGATACAATACCAAGCACAACCGATCATACAGATTTTGGAAGTGCCCTTGTTGATGGCGAAACTGTTACTAGAACTTTCACGATTGAAAATCTTGGTACCGCTAATCTCACACTTTCAGGAAATCCTCTTGTTCAAATTACTGGAACAAATTCTTCCGACTTCACAGTGATAGTTAATCCTTCATCAACAATTGCCGCAAACGGAAGTACAACATTTCAAGTTCGGTTTGATCCAGGTGCGAGCGGAACAAGAACTGCAACAATCAGCATTCCAAATAATGATTCTAACGAAAATCCTTACACATTCGCAATTCAAGGTACAGGAACAGCCAGTCCAACAGCAGTATATAATAAGATAGCATTCACACGCCAACAAAGTACAACCGATTGGGATATTTGGATTATGGATGCCGATGGCAGCAATCAAACAAAATTATTGGATAGTGATGCAAAGGATATGAATCCACACTTCAGCCCCGCCGGAAAATATATTGCATTCTCCAGAACCAGTGGATCATCACCCAACTTTACGAACGATGTTTATATAATGAATAGCGATGGCACTAATGCTACAAATTTAACATCAGACGTATCAGAATCCTGTGTTGGACCAAAGTTTGCGTGGAATGAAAGCAGGTTGGCATTCTTTAGAAATTATATGGGTTCCGGATTCGTTTTGTGTACAATGAATCTTGATGGAACAAATAAACAGTACATCAATGATCAGGCAGGGAACCCTGTTGTTGGTGATTCTCCTTTTTTTACACCGGACGGCCAATGGGTTGTATTTCAAAGAGTAAATCCCGACCAATTGAAAGGGGCAATTTATAAAGTTCCTGCCGCCGGGGGAAACGTAATTCAGCTAACCAATACTTCAGATTTCTATGAACTACCAAGGGTATCACCGGATGGACAGTTTGTAATTTGCAAATACAATCCTATTGCCGGCGGTAAAGCGGACATCGCAAAGTTTTCAATTAATCAAACACCTCCAACGTCCAATGTTGCTAATCTTACCAATACAATGAATGAAGATGAGGACTCGCCGATGTACTCATATGAGGGAGATAGAATAGCATATATGGGGACAGCCGGTACCACTTCAATGGAAATTTGGACTATGAATCCCGATGGTTCAGTTAGAACAAGACTGACCAATAATTCTCAGCAGGATTTTGATCCCACTTTTTCCCCCGCCAGTGCTGTACCCGGACAAGTTACACTCCTATCCCCATCGAATGGTTCAATAAACCAACCTACGACCTTGACGTTGACATGGAACGCAGTCAGTAGAGCAACGACATATCATATACAGTTATCGGTTGACAGCAGTTTTACTTCATTAGCTGTGGATGATACTAATATTACTTCAACATCAAGGCAACTCACATCATTAGAAAACAATAAAACATACTTTTGGAGAGTGAGAGCAAAGAATACAGCAGGGTGGGGTTTATATTCATCAACTTGGAATTTTACAACGATAATTTCTGTACCATCAGTACCGACATTGACATCGCCAACGAATGGAGCAATTGGCATATCAATTACTCCAACTTTAAGCTGGTTTGCATCAACTGGTGCAGCCACCTATCATTTACAAGTCGCATTAGATTCGATGTTCACTTCCGTTGTGTATAACGATTCTACACTAACTACTATATCTAAGCAAGTTGGACCATTGCTGAATAATACAAAATATTATTGGAGAGTAAATGCGAAGAATACAGGCGGGACAAGTGCTTGGTCTGCAGTTTGGAATTTCACCACTTTAACTACTCATGTTGAGAAAGATAACAATGTTATACCGACTGAATATGAGTTAGCTCAGAACTATCCAAATCCTTTCAATTCTAGAACGACAATTCAATTTGATATACCCCAAATGGGAAATGTAAACATTAAGATATTCAATGCACTAGGAAAAGAGATAAGTGTATTGATTGATGGGTTTCTGCCTGCTGGTAGATATAGATTAAATTGGGAGGCAAAAAATTTGCCAAGCGGTGTCTATTTTTATGAGTTGATAGCGGGCAACTTCAGAGAGGTGAAAAAGATGATTGTTTCAAAGTAACTTAACAAGTTTATGAATTACATTTTTTAATTATATCATTAGGAGAATAGTTGTATGAAAACAATAAACCTTTATCTTTCTTATTTAATATTTCTGATTGTTTCGACTGTATACGCTCAAATAACTCCCCCACTACCTGTAAATGGTTGGTCTTTTCGTGGGTATTTTGGCAACGGGCCTGCGGCAACATCTTCATATCTTTCTGGTGTGGCCTATGAAGGCAATTATTCACAAGCTTTCTATGTTTCACTTCCTCATGGTGGAGCGACTATTGAGTGGGTTAAAAATTTTGAGAGAGAATATGTAAAACCAACTCATGTAATGTATAAATATGCTTACAAATCTGGTAATTGGTCAGCACCATTTGATTTAAAGATTCACTTTTATATGAAAAAGGGAGACTCACTTTACTACTTTGATGCGAGTACAGTTTATAAAGAATCAACTTTTTTTTGTTGGGTTTCAAGCAGTAAATCTTCTTATTTGGGTTCGGTTCCAAATTTCTCGGAGATTGTTTTAAAATTCTATTTCATGCCTATCACTATAACACCAATAGATGCATCGGCAGAGGTTCTTATTGATTGGCTTCAATTAAGGTATGGAAATGATTCAACGATCACTATCGATCGTTTTGGTGATCCGCTCACTAAATTAGATGAGTCGAACAACATTCCATATCAATTTCGGCTTTCTCAAAACTATCCAAATCCATTCAATCCGAGTACTGTAATTAGCTATCAGCTTTCAGCAGTCAGTCATGTTACGCTAAAAGTTTATGATTTACTGGGAAGGGAAGTTGCAGTTCTTGTGAATGAAGAAAAATGGCCGGGTAATCATGAAGTACGATTAACCATTAACGATCCGTCAGCTGACGGACGTTTAACGAGCGGAATTTACTTTTATCAACTAAAAGCTGGAGGATTTATTGAGACAAAGAAAATGATATTGATGAAATAAGTTGGCATTATTTTAATAGAATTAATTTCTTTGTCGCATCATAATTTTTTGATTGAAGTCTATAATAATAAACTCCAGTAGTCAAGTCCGAAGCGTCAAATCCAATTGTGTGAGTGCCTGCTTCACGGTGACCTCCTATCAAGGTTCGAACTTTTTCTCCAGAAGAATTAAAAATCATTAATTCAACCATTATGCTTTGTGGAAGAGTAAAGTTGATATTTGTAATTGAATTTCCGCCGGAGGTGGATCCGCTCTTGTCTGAAGATGAAGCGGAAAAAGGATTTGGATAATTTTGAGCTAAATGAAATTTGAGATTCTCTCTAGGTTCAAACTCAAATGAACTTGTACCGCCTTCTAGTAATGTTCTTTCAAACACGCCGTGGTATACAACATAAATCTCGTAACTTTTATTTGGATTGACAGCTTTCTACTAACTTCTAAAACGCTATAATCCGATTTTGAAAACAAAAGCAATTGTATCCTATTGTTCTTTACAGATTGGTGTCTAATACGTATCTGAAGCGGGTAACCGTAAATAAATTTGTAAGACTTTTCTATAATCCTTATTTTTGTGCTCAAAATTTTAATCATAAGGATGCTAAATGAACCAAGGTAAGATAGTACAGATTATTGGACCCGTTATAGATATCGATTTTTCTGGCGGAGCACTTCCGCAAATTTACAATGCTGTGAAAGTTCCGCGCCAAACCATCGAAGGACAGAATGAGGAATTAGTGTGTGAGGTTCAGCAGCATTTAGGACAAGATAGAGTCCGAACTGTAGCTATGGATTCTACTGATGGACTAGTTAGAGGAATGGATGCATTCGATACAGGTAAGCCAATCGAAGTTTCAGTTGGACCCGAAGTGTTAGGAAGGTTATTGAATGTAATTGGTGAACCGATTGATGGCTTAGGGGAAATCAAGACTGATAAAAAACTTCCTATTCATCGCGAAGCCGTAGAATTTAAGGATCTAAATCCGACTAAGGAAATGCTTGAAACTGGAATTAAAGTCATTGATTTGATTGAGCCGTATTCCAAAGGCGGGAAGACTGGATTATTCGGCGGGGCAGGAGTTGGTAAAACTGTAGTCATAATGGAGTTGATTCACAACATCGCAAAATTTCACGGCGGATATTCTGTGTTCTCCGGTGTTGGTGAAAGAACTAGAGAAGGAAACGATCTTTGGCTTGAGATGAAAGGGTCTGGAGTGCTTGATAAAACAGCAATGGTCTTTGGACAAATGAACGAGCCGCCAGGAGCAAGACAAAGAGTTGGATTAACCGGTTTAACCGTGGCAGAGTACTTTAGAGATCAAGAAGGAAAAGATGTACTTTTATTCATCGACAATATTTTCAGATTCATCCAAGCTGGCAGTGAAGTAAGTGCACTATTAGGACGAATGCCATCAGCAGTAGGTTACCAACCAACACTTTCGACGGAAATGGGTGAACTTCAAGAGAGAATTACTTCAACGAAGAAAGGTTCGATCACTTCAGTTCAAGCGATTTATGTTCCAGCTGATGACCTAACTGATCCCGCACCAGCGTCGGCATTTTCACATCTTGATGCAACCACAGTATTGAGCCGCCAAATTGCAGAACTTGGAATATATCCTGCAGTTGATCCACTAGATTCAACGTCCAGAATTCTTGAACCAGGAGTTGTTGGTGAAGAACATTATACAACTGCTCGAAGGGTGAAAGAAATTCTTCAGTCGTACAAAGATTTGCAGGACATTATTAATATTCTTGGAATCGATGAACTTTCTGACGATGACAAGATAATAGTTCAGCGTGCAAGAAAAATTCAGAAGTTTCTTTCTCAGCCGTTCTTTGTGGCAGAAGAATTTACAGGAACTCCAGGCCGATATGTAAAACTTGAAGATACGATCAAAGGTTTTAAAGGGATCATTAATGGGGATTATGATCACTTGCCAGAAGGAGCTTTCTTTATGGTAGGAACGATCGAAGAAGCTGTCGAAAAAGCAAAGAGGCTGCAGTGTGAGTGATTCGAAGAATATCAAACTTGAGATAATCACTCCAAACAAAGTTGTGTTCTCAAAAGATGTTCAGTCTGTAACTCTTCCAGGTGAAGTTGGAAGTTTCCAAGTTCTTTATAATCATGCACCAATTCTGAGTAATCTATCAATTGGACAGATCAAAGTTCAAAACGTAGATGATTCTATAGAGTATTTTGCAGCGAGCGGTGGATTTGCAGTTGTTCTTGAAAATGTTGTTACAGTTTTATCAGAGACAACTGAGAAATCTGATTTGATAGACGTAAAACGTGCCGAAGAAGCATTAGAGCGTGCTAAAAGCAGGATTAAGGAAAAAGCTGCAAATTTAGATTATGAGAGAGCTTTCCTTGCAATGGAAAGAGCCAAGAATAGATTAAGAATTTCGCAGAAGTAGATTACCACATTTAGGTAATTTTTGCAAGGCTCGGATTGTTTTATCGCAGTTCGAGCTTTTTTTAGTCTATCAATTTCTGAATATCTTTATCTCGTCCAAAGAGAATTAGAATATCGTCTTTCTCAAGAACTGTACTCGCAGAAGGAACTCCAGCAATTTTTTCAACCGTTTCGCTTTGAGAGGTTTTTTTATCAATTGCGGTTACAAATTTTTTTATTGTGATTAGATTGACATTGTACCTAATTCTTAAATCAAGTTCTTGAATTGACTTACCGATAAATGCATCCGGTGTTTTTAAATGTACGATATTGTGCCCGCTCCCTAATGGAATGTAATCAAGAATATCTTCATGAATAAGGTTGCTTGCGAGCTTTTTTGAAATTTCCTCTTCGGGTGAAATAACTTCTTTAACTCCGACTTTTGACAGTATCTTTTTATGTACTGGGGAGGTTGAACGTGCAATAATTCTTTTAACTCCCATGTGAATTAGATTCATTATTGTTAACAGTGCATCTTCAAACCCGGCGCCGATGGAAACAACTACTGCGTCCATCTCAATAATACCTTGTGCTTTGAGCGCTCGTTCATCTGTGCTGTCAAGCCGAACAGCGACCGTGACTTTATCCTTAATCTCTTCAATTACAGTGAAGTTGCTGTCTATTGCTAGAACTTCAGCGCCAAGTTCCGTTAGTGTAGTAGCTAATGGTATCCCAAAATCTCCTAATCCAATTATTGCGATTTTCTTTGCCACGTTTTATCTCCGATTATTAAATGGTTGATATATTTTCTGATGGATAGTCGTAGTTTTCTGTAACGATTTTTCTAGTAAGTGCCAGCATAAAAGTTAATGGTCCAACTCTTCCAATGTACATGATCAATGAAATAATAATTTTTCCCGGATCAGTCAATTGTCCTGTAATTCCTCTTGATAATCCAACTGTACTGAAGGCAGAAACTTGTTCGAAGATCAAATCCAGCAAGCTGTGCTTTTCTATGTACGAAAGAATTATCAAAGTTGAAAAAAGAAATACAAATGAAAAAACCATTTTAGTAAAAACTCTATGAATGATTTCATCCGGAATACTTCTATGAAAGATCTCGACTTTTTTCTTTCCGCGGACAAATTCAAAAAATGCAACAATGGATATAAATACAGTTGTAGTTTTTAATCCGCCGCCTGTTCCGCCAGGCGAAGCACCAATCAACATCAACATTATAAAGATCAATGATGTCGGAATTAAAATCTTGTCGATAGGAATTGAATTAAATCCGGCGGTTCGCGTGGTCACCGATTGAAAGAAAGCAGCTAACAACTTTTGATCTAGGGTAAAATCTTTCAATGTATTGTTATTCTCTAATCCAACGAAAAAAAACATTCCAGCAAATATTAAAACAATAGTAGAGAAAAGAACAATTTTGGATTGAATAGTAAGATGCTTACGTCTTAATCTGCTCTTTTTAAATCTGCTGACCGCAGTTTCGAGAACATTTAGAAATGCAGAGAAGCCGAACCCTCCGAAGATAATTAGAAAAGAAACTGTAGTCAGTATCGTATAATTAAATCTTGTATGAATTGAGTAAAGATTCTCTGAAAAAGTCGAAAATCCAGCATTACAAAATGCAGAAACAGAATGAAAGATTGAGTGAAAGATTCGTTCATTTAAACTTAGTGATGTCCCTTCGAAACCCTGAAAGATTATTATAGCGCCTATTGCTTCCAATCCGAAAGTCAGTAAAATTATTTGGATCAAAGTTTTTGAGATTTGCCCAATTTTTTCTTCGTCTATCATATCGCCGATTAAAACTCTCTCTTTAATTCCCAGTCCGCCGGCAAAGAAAATTGCAAAGAAAGTTGTTATTGTCATTACGCCAAGTCCGCCGATTTGAAATAAGCATAAAATGATAATCTGTCCAAATTGAGTGAAGTATGTTGCTGTATCAACAACAATTAATCCAGTCACGCAAACGGCGCTTGTTGATGTAAACAATGCATCGACTAAAGAGATGTTTCCAGTTGTGGTTGCTTTGGGAAGCATCAACAATCCAGTTCCGAAGAATATTAAAAGAAGAAAACTGAATAGAAAAAGTTTTGCCGGTTGAATTTTAAACTCAGCAATTGTGTGTCCAAATCTTACTGCTTTTATCGCTAAGCTTACGACAATATAAATTTGCAGCACAATTATGTAGAAAACATTTAAATCTGTAACATGGAAATAACCAGCAACATCGGTAAATACAGATGGGATGATAATAAAAATCACTGTTTGAATTAAAATTAAAATCAAGAGTATTAAATCAAACCAACGCGATTTCATGTATTCAATTCTGTGTTCTGAATAAAATATTTTTCCGAATTGGTAATAAATGAACAATCCAAAAATTATTACATAAGAATAACTAATCAGATTGTGGATCTCTGGAGTGAGGTAAAATCCATACTGCAATAGAAGTGCAGCGAATGCAAGCAGAGCGATAACAAATAGAAATCTTCCACTGTATTTGTCAAAAAAGTGCCGCAAAGAATTTTCCTATTTTGTATCTAAAATTAACGGCAGCCCGTCTTTGCCTGCGCCAATTACTACTACTTTGGCATTCTGTGACGATGCAAGTTTCTCAGTTGCCTCAATCCCTTTCCATCTCAGCAAGGGTTCGCTTATTCCGCGAGCAACAATATCCTGAAAATCAGCAATTCCTTTTGCCTCAATTCTTTTCCTTTGTGCTTCTTGTTCTTCTTTTGCTAAAACAAATTGCATTCGCTGACTTTCCTGCTCGGCTTGAAGTTTAGCTTCAATAGACTGAGCTAATCCTGAGGGGAGCCCCACTTTTCGTAAGGGAGTTGACTCAATGGATATTCCGCGTGCTTCTACAATGTTAGCTAACTCTTTTCTTATTAGCAGTGCCAATGTTTCTCGTTCTGAGGTGTAAAGTGCTTTTGCATCGTAGCTTGCAGTTACGCCGCGACAAACTGAGCGGAATTGTGGCACCAGAATTATTTGAGCGTAATTCTCACCAACTGTTTTGTAAATTGAAGCAACCATATCGGGGGTTAAATGAAAAAGAGCGCTTATCTCAAGTCCTACAGTCAAACCTTCCTTTGATGGAACATCCATATCCTCTTTAAGTTCTTGGGTCTTTACAGAGAATTTGACAACCTTTGCTAATGGATTAACTGGATTGATTCCAGCTTTAAGCGTGTTATCGGAAACCATACCGAAGAAATCGACAACACCGACATTTCCCGCTGGAATTACTGTAAAACATTGCAGAAGTGCGAGAAGTGCAAATATTCCAACTGCTATTGGTGAAAAAGTTCTAAAAGGATTGCCGACTAAATTTCTGCTTTTACTATAAAGTACAATGGATGCAATCAATAATATTAAAAAGAATATAAATAACATTTTCTGAACTCCTTTATTATAATTCTAAATTAAAAGATTCGATTTGTTTTGCCAAAGGCAAGATTTATTTGAAGGGAACGTAAAACTCTTAGAAGATATTTTCTTCATTAATCCGTAAAAATTGTCAATTCAAATTTACCTAAAATAATATTGATTGAAAAATTATATACTCAGCTTAAAATAGTAGAAAATCCAAATTCCAAATAACAAAACCCAAATATTGATAAGAACTTCATGAAATATTCATAATTTCAGAAGTCAATCATCTGACTAAAGCATAAAACAATTAACAAATAACTAATAACTAATAACTAAACTCCCATCAACTCCTCGATTCTCTTAATAGTTAACGGAGCGGAACCTTCGAAGTGATTGTTGACATTTACAAATAAATCGACTTTTTTCTTTTGAAGAGTTTGAATCATTTCAACAACTTTTTCGAGCTCAGACTCGTTAGGTTCGATGCGTTTACTCCAATCGCTACCGCTTCTCTCTTCAATTCCTTTTCTATCAGGACCATGCAAACGTATAACTGTCTGCTTCTTGATTGACTTTTCAAATTTCTGAAATAGTTCGAAGATGTCTGGCATGTAATATCCTTGGAGAAAAACGTGAGCTAATCCATCATCTTTTAAAAAATCAAAATAAGTTTGGTTTAAGTAATTCGGATTGCGGATTTCAATTCCATAATTGAACTCATCAGAGCATTTCGAAATGAATGAAGAGAATTTATCCTGAAATTCAATCTGAGAACTCATCTTTTGCTTGTTTAAATATTCAAATTGGAACATTAAAATTCCGATTTTTTCTTTCATCGGTTCGAGCTTTTTCAATATCGTATCAAAAAGTTTTTTTGAAAGAAAATTGTCATTTGGAATTAAGGGTGCAGACTTTGATTTCTTGTAGTAATGTGTGAGCGTTATGCTATTTGGGAGCTTTATCGTGAATTGAAAACTGTCCGGCACTGACTTGTAGTATTCATTTACATCCTTAGGATTCGGCAGACGTATTTTATCCTTATCGAAAAGCGACCAAAACCATTGATCAATCTCAACTGTGTTAAAGTATTTTGAGTATTCTTCGAGATAATTGAATTTTGCATCATTTGGATAGATTATTCCTTTCCATGAATCGTATTTCCAACTGCATGTACCGATTTTTAATTTCTTCAATTTATGTTCCTCTGTTTCTCTTTACAAATAACTTTGCTTTCTTGGCTCATTGGCGATTAAAGATATTTTCGAAACATATATCGCTCAATTTGGTATTAAAGATAAAAAATTTATATTCATACAAAAAGTAGGAACGAATAAATGAAATATTTTGCGACAATTATTTGCATACTTTTAACTTCTGCAATTGGGATTGGACAGATCAGAGTAAAAGTTATTGGCGGTGATACACATCATTTTGGAACGATTTATAAAGGACAAAAAGTAAAGCACGTATTTGAAATTGAGAACCTAACTTCAAAAACAATTCAAGTAGATAAAGTGGAAACTTCCTGCGGCTGCACGGCTGCACTAATCTCGAACAAGACTTTGAAACCAAAACAGAAAGCAAAGGTTACAGCCGAATTTGATTCCGAAAGCTTCCAAGGATACCAAGAAAAAAACATTTACGTCCATGAGCGGCGATCGAAAGAGCCGCTGGTTATTTTAAAAGTTCAAGTCAACATTGCAGTCGAATTAGACGTTGTTCCGCTTTATCTCGTATTCGACAATGCTGTTGTTGGTTCGGATAAAAATGCATTCGTTCAAATAATTAATAGAACCAGCAGTCCGATTAAAATTTTAAAAGTCGATAACTCAACTAAAAATCTAAAATTAAAGATTGATAAATACACGCTTAACTCAGATGAAGTTGCCACAATTGAGGGGACCTATTTACCAACTCATTCTGGCTTAGTTAGAGGTTCATTTTATCTTGAAACAAATGCTAAGCACCAGAAAAAAGTCGAAATAAAATTTTACAGCAATGTTAGAGACAAATTGTAGAAAATTAATTATATTTCTTACGGTAATTTATAAGTAATTATTGTTCATTGATGATTTGAAAAATTCGAAATTCTAATTTCGAAGTCCTAAAACCCATAGCTTAATTCGGAATTAGATATATTCATCAAGTGCTGCTTAGAAAAATAGTCTGAGTATTTATTAAAAAATTGGGTGATTTATGAAAGCAATAATTTTTGTTTTCGCTTTTCTCTTCTCGTCACTAAATCTTTATTCACAGACTTCTCATCTTGTTCACGAAAAAGCTCCCCGTCCAAAATTTGAGGATCTGAAATTGGACAAAAACTATCCTCATGATCCGATGCCATCACAATATCCTCCTACTGGAGTGTTAATTGGAAAAATGTGGAATGCTTACTCAACGCAGGCATCTTATACAAATCAAATTTGCACAGATCCATTTTCCGGATTGATCA
>Ga0194110_10007189_pt1 | contig 12868 bp, 13 predicted proteins | sample TA2Kig1200mmetaG_FD_146192 | JGI IMG/M metagenome (GOLD analysis project Ga0194110, IMG submission 146192) | Freshwater microbial communities from Lake Tanganyika, Tanzania - TA2015032 Kigoma Deep Cast 1200m | ecosystem: Environmental > Aquatic > Freshwater > Lake | place: Tanzania: Lake... | reverse complement strand
CGCGTCCCGTCCGTCGGAAGACGGTGGATGCCGCGAAGCACCTGTCCCGCATGCCGTCCGGCCGCCGCCGGTCGAAGAAGAGCGTCGACGCGGGCTGACGCGCCTCGCCGGGCGATCGGCGCCGGCGTCCGCCCTGGTTCAGCCGCGGCGGCGCCAGGGCACGGCGGCGACCGCCACCCCCGCGATCGCCACGGCGGCGGCGATGATCGCCACGAGCGTGGAGGGCGCGGCGGGGGCGGGCCACAGCGCGTCGAGCACGACCGAGGTGGCGAGCAGCCCCACGACGGAGCCGAGGCCGAGCAGCAGCACGCCGGTGCGGCGCACCACGATCGCGGAGAGGAAGATGTACGTCACCCCGACGGCGCCGCCGAGGTAGAGCCACGGCTCGGGCGGGAGGGCGTCGGGGAGACCGGTGAAGACCGCGCGAACGACGGCCGCGAGAAGCAGGACGGCCGTCCCGCCGATGAAATTGACCAGGGTGGCGGTCAGGGGGCTCTCGACGCGGACGCGCAGGCGCCCGTTCGTCCCCTGCTGCCAGGCGACGCCCGCACCGGCGATCGCGGGGACGATCAGCATCCAGACGGGCACACCGCGGACGTCGTCTCCCGCGAGGCAGACCACGACGCCGACGATGGCCAGCAGTGCGCCGACGAGACGCCCCGGGGTGATGGGCACGACGCCGGCCGGTCCGTAGCCGACCCGGTCGAGCACGAGTCCGCCGGCGGTCTGGCCCGCGACGAAGCCGACGGTGAACAGAGCCACTCCGATCGTCGCGACCGTCAGTCCCTGGCTGGCGACGGTGAAGGCGCCGACGATCCCGCCCATGAGCATCCACGGCGGGATTCGGCGGTCCCGGATGCCGCCCACCAGACGGCCGAATCCGCGGCGCCCCTCGGGGACAAGCGCGGACAGGACGATGAGGATGAGCAGCCCGGAGCCGAACGAGATGACGCCGGAGTAGATGCCGTCGCCGATCTCGGCGCCGAGCGTGCCGTTGATCCGGGCCTGCAGCGCGGTGAGGGCGCCGATGACAACGGCGCCGATCACGGCGATGCCGACCGTCCGACGCTCGTCCACAGGACGTCCTTCCCGGCCGCTGCACACGCGAGGGCCATCGAGAATGCTACGGCCCGGGCGGCCCTCGTCCGTCGCGACGGTCTCTCGCAGAATGCGTCCGCGCTCGCAGGATCTCGTCCGGATTCTGCGCGTCTCGCGTGATTCTGCGAGGAACGGGTCGCCGCGGGACGTCTCCGCGCGTTGAAGTCGCCGGGGAGGGCGTCGATGCGCCAGGGTGTGGTTGTGCCCCAGCTCCGTGCCGACTCCGCCGCCGACGTCTCCCGCATCCTGCGCGCGGCCCGCGCCGCCGGCGCGGACCGTTCCTTCCTCGTGCGGGCGGAGGCGCAGCTGCCGCGCCTTCACGACCTGTTCCGCCGGCTGTACGGCGAGCGGGCGGACGGCGCCGAGCGCCTGGCATCCGTCGTCGACCTCGCCCGCCGGTCGTGGGCCGAACGGCCGGCCGAGCTCCGCGCCCTCGACGACGCCCGCGTGGCGAATCCGACCTGGTTCGAGAGCGAGCGGATGCTCGGAGGCGTCTGCTACGTCGACCGTTATGCCGGTGGGCTCCGCGGCATCCGGGATCAGATCCCCTACTTCCGCGAGCTGGGGCTGAGCTATGTGCACCTGATGCCCCTGTTCGAGAGCCCCGAGGGCAACAGCGACGGCGGGTACGCGGTGTCCAGCTACCGGCGGGTGAACCCGCGGCTCGGCACGATGGCGGAGCTGGCGGACCTCGCCGCGGAGTTCCGGCGCGCAGGGATCTCGCTCGTGGTCGACTTCATCTTCAACCACACGAGCAACGAGCACGAATGGGCGCAGAAGGCCGTCGCAGGCGTGCCGGGGTACGAGGACTTCTACCTGATCTTCCCGGACCGGACGATGCCCGACGCCTATGAGCGGACCACCCGAGAGATCTTCCCCGACGACCACCCCGGCTCGTTCGTGCAGCTGCCGGACGGACGGTGGATCTGGGCGACGTTCTACCACTTCCAGTGGGACCTCAACTATGCCGAGCCGGCGGTCTTCGAGGCGATGGCCGGGGAGATGCTGTTCCTGGCGAACCAGGGCGTCGAGGTGTTGCGGATGGATGCCGTCGCGTTCATCTGGAAGCAGCTCGGGACGACGTGCGAGTCGCTGCCCGAGGCGCACCTGCTCCTGCAAGCGTTCAACGCCGTCCTCGCGATGGCCGCGCCGGGACTGCTGTTCAAGTCGGAGGCGATCGTCCACCCGGACGAGGTCGTCTCCTACATCTCGCCGGAGGAGTGCCAGATCTCCTACAACCCGCTGCAGATGGCCCTCACCTGGGAGGCGCTCGCCACCCGTGACGGCCGGCTGCTGCAGCAGGCGCTCGAGCGGCGCCACACTCTGCCGGCGGGCACCGCGTGGGTCAATTACGTGCGCAGTCACGACGACATCGGCTGGACCTTCGCGGACGAGGATGCCGCCGAGCTCGGCATCGAGGGGTACCCGCACCGCCGGTTCCTCAACGACTTCTACGTCGGCCGTCACGACGGCACGTTCGCCCGCGGGGTCCCGTTCCAGGAGAACCCGCGCACCGGCGACGCCCGGGTCACGGGCACGACCGCCTCGCTCGCCGGGATCGAGGCCGGGGATGCGGGCGGCGAGGACCGCGTGGTGCTCGCGCACGCCCTCGCGCTCTCGACCGGCGGCATCCCGTTGCTCTATCTGGGCGACGAGGTCGCCCAGCTCAACGACTACTCGTACGCGGACGACCCGCACGAGGCGGGCGACAGCCGGTGGGTGCACCGGCCGCACCGACCCGCGCAGAACTACGCGGACCGGAGGGATGCCGACACCCCGGCCGGCCGTGTCTTCTCCCGGCTGGCGCGGCTCATCGCCGTCCGCCGCGAGACGCCGGAGTTCGCGGGGAACACGCTGATCGGGTTCGGCACCCCCGTGGCCTCCGTCGTGGGCTTTCTGCGTCCGGGGGTCGGATCCGCGGTGCTGGTGCTCGCGAACGTGGCGGACGGGGCGGTCCACGTCGACGCGCTCACGCTGTCGGGCCTGGAACCGGATGCCGTCGACCTCGTCTCGGGCGAGGAGGTCGGCGTGGCCGGCGGCCTGGACATCCCCGCCCACGGGGTGCTCTGGCTGCGCGTGACGCTGCGCTGAATCGCACTCCGACGACGCGCCGCAGCGGCGGCGAGGAATGCGTCGATCACCCGAGGGTCGCTCCGGTGCGCCGCGCCTACGTCGCCTTCACGACGTCGATGTAGGCCGGCGTGAACGACAGCGTCACGGCGCCGTCGACGACGAGGGCATCGCCGTAGATGTCCCGCATGCCGGTGATGCGCTCCCCGTCGGCGACGACGGCGCTGACCGGGAGCGACACCGCGCCGTCCCCGGCGCGCGCGCTGCGCAGCTCGTCGGGATAGGGGTCGATCTGGTCGGGTGTCGTCCAGGCCACCAGCCGCGTGCGCCCTCCCCCGGTGAACCGGAAGACGTCCACGTGACGACCCCCGTCGTCGAAGGAGCGGACGGAGTGGAACGCGACGCCGGCGAGCTCCCGACGCAGTCGCGCGAACGCCCAGGCGACGGGTTTCGGACGGTCGGCATCCGACGCGTTCCCGCGCAGCACGAACAGGCCGAAGTTGTTCTCGGTTCCGCCGGGGTCGTCCCACCAGGAGTCGACCATGTTGTACCAGAACGCGCTCGACACGTTAGCGAACTCCTGCGCGCCCACGAGAAGGTGGACGAGCGCCATCGCCTGCGCGTGCAGTGTGCGGACCCAGGCGCCGTTGCCGCCGGTCGGATCCGGGACCACCCGCGACCAGCCCGCCTCGGTGAACGCCACCGGGTGCACCGCGCCGTTCACGGCGATCATCTTCTTGTTGAGGGCCTTCATGAGCGCCCGGAACTGCCGCGGCGACTGCTCGTACGGGTGCGCGCTGATGGCATCGCAGTGCTCGAGGCCGCCCTCCTCGATGAACTGCTTCCAGAACTCGCCGGCCGTCTGCACACCGGTTCCGACCGCCCCGGGCGTCAGCACCTGGACGTCCGGGAACTCGTCGGCGATGGCGGTGTGGGCGGCCCGGAGCAGGGGCAGGATCGTCCGCGCGTCCGCGTCGGGCCACCATCCCGAGTTGAACGAGGCGCTGTTCACCTCGTTCCACAGCTCGACCGCGTGGACCTTGCCGGGGTAGCGCCGGAGCGCCGCCAGTACGAAGTTCGTGAACCCCGTCACCTCCTCGTCGGTCCCCGGGAGGCGCGTCAGCCCCTTCTGCGAGGAGTCACCGCCGTTGTACAGCGGGTTGTTCTGCATGCAGCGGAGGGTCAGGCGCAGGCCGTGCTTCTGGCACAGCTCGACGATCTGGTCGGTCCATTGAGAGAACGCGTACTCGCCGCGCGTGGTCTCGATGATCGACCACGGGAGCGTGTCGAGAAGCGCCCCCATCCCCAGCGCGCCCATCACCGGAATGAGGTCGTTCGGCGTCTCCTTGCGCTGCGCCACCTGATCGGAGTCGTCGGAATGCGGGAAGAGCGTGACGCCGCCGAAGAAGCCGTCCGCCGCGGGCGGAGTCTGCACGATCAACGGCACGGCCGCCTGCCGGGATCCGGATGCCGCCTCGACCCGGACGTAGCCCGGCGCCCACGCCCGCGGCTCGAGGACGATCGTGGCCGTGCCGCTCTCCGACGCGGGCGCGACCCCAGAGGCGATGACGACGTCGTCGGGGAAGCGCCGGACCGTCCACTCGACGGGTCCGTCGACGCCGACCAGCGGCAGGGAGATCTGCGGCCGTGCGGTCGTCGGCTCGGGGAAGGCGAGAGAGCTCGTGGCGAAGCGGAGGAGATCGCTCACGACGCGTCCCGGTCGTCGGTCTGCGGGCAGGTGATCATGGGCAGGCTCCGTCCCCGTCCCGGCGGGACGATCCAGGCGATTCGAATAGCGCGGAGGAGATGCATACATGCGAAGCCGCGCGTGTGCGATCACCCTAGGAAGGGCATCTGGAAGCCTGCAACGAAATTCACCCGAGCAGACCCCCCTCCTCGCCCACCGCCGCTCACCGGCTGCGTGATCCGGATGATGCGTCTCGCGGATGGCATATTGCGCGTTCCGGATCACGGTTAGCGTGACCCGAAAGGGGGACCATGCCGTCGATCCACAGCAGCGCGACCCAGGCCGACGCCGCCGTCGCCGCTCTCGAGACGCACTTCCCCGGCGTGCAGATCGGTTCCGCCCGAGGTCAGCAGCTCGAGTTCTCCATGACCGCCTCCGTGCTGCCGTCGGGGCTCGGTTTCCTCGACTTCACGATCGGCGGGCGGCCGCTGACCACCGCCGTCGAGGACACCGGGGGCTTCATGTTCGCTCGCGCCGTTCGCATGCGCGGCGACATGAGCGTAGGCCGGGACGAGGTCGACCCCCTGCAGCCGTACCTCATCCGCCCTGGCTTGCGGAGCCGGTACGACCTCGCACACGCGCGCGTCTTGACGATCGACACCGGAGTCTTCCTCGCGCAGTTGCGCGACCGCGTCCCCCACCGCGGCGGGGCCTTCGCCTTCACGGGCCACGGTCCGCGCACCCCGTCGCACGGCAGGTACTGGGACGCCGTCATGGACGCGGTCGAACACGCGATCGAGGCGGGCACCACAAAGGAGCCGCTCGTCGCGTCGAGCTTGCTCGATCTCATCGTCACCTCGAGCCTGGCCTGCTTCTCCCACACGTGGGAGGACGCCGCGTTCGAGGCGCCCCCGACGGTGCCCGTCGCCGTCCGTCGGGCGCGGGACTTCATCCACGACAACGCCCACCGTCCGATCACCGCGGCCGATATCGCCCGCGCAGCGCGGATGAGCGTACGCGGCCTGCAGAACGCGTTCGCTCGCGAGTATCAGACCAGCCCGCACGAATATCTGCGTGCCGTCCGTCTGGCCGAGGCGCGCCACGCCCTTCTGCGGAGCAGCCCCGCAGCCGGAGACACCGTTGCGGGGATCGCCCGTCGCTGCGGCTTCGCTCACGCCGCGCGCTTCGCCGCCCTCTACCGCAGCACCTTCGGCGAGAACCCCTCGCAGACGCTCGCCCGCACGGAGGCCGGCCAGGAATGAGTGATTCGGACTTCGTCGAGACCCGCGTCGACATCACCGATCCGGACGAGACCGAGCAGCACCTCCGCGATCTGTACGGCCCCGTCGCGCTGACCCGAGGGATGCGCCTGTTCCACCAGGAGCTCGCCGGCACCGAGAGCGTGCAGCTGCACACGGGGCGGTTCGAGGGGTCCTACCGCGTCGACATCGAAGTGGCCCAGTTCGTCGTAGCATCCGCGATCAGCAGCTGCGCCTGGGAGGAGGGCCGCCACGGCGGCGACATGGCCCTCGAGCCGGTGCTCATCCGGCCCGGCGTCCCCTACGTCAATCACTTCGCCGACAACGAGAACCGCGCCGTCATCTTCGATGCGGACGCCCTGCAGATGAGCGCGCGCCGCATCTACGGCGATCCGGACCTGGTGCTGGCCTTCGACGGTCCTCGTCCGGCGACACCGGGGAGCGGAACCGTGTGGCTCAGTGCCTTTGATCTCGCACGGGTCCATCTGGATGCCGGACTCCTGCGCAACGACCTGGTCCGCGCGAGCATGCTCCGGATGCTCACCGTCACGGCGCTGGAGTCCTTCCGGCTCCGGGGCGACCGACAGGCCCTCCGCAGCTCGGCCGCCCGGCAGCAGGCCGTGTACCGGACCGCCGCGGACTACCTTCACGCCCACGCCTCGCTGCCCATCACCATCGACGACGCGGCGGCGGCCGCCGGTGTGGGCACTCGTGAACTCGTCGCGGCGTTCCGCGCCGTCCATCCCGAGGGTGTATCGCCCACGGCATACCTGCGCAATGCTCGACTGGCGGCGGCATGGGCCGACCTGCACGACGGCGACGCCACGGCGGGCGTCACGGTGAGCGATGTCGCGCGACGGTGGGGCTTCACCTCGCCGAGCCGTTTTGCCGAGCTGTTCCGTGCGACCTACGGCTCACGACCGTCCGACGTCCTGCGCGGCTGACACCCGACGGCGAAGCCGTCCAGGGAGTGCCGGCTACAGGACTCGAACCTGCAACCCCCGTTTGGGCGACAACCTGTACCGTGATCTTCCGCAGTATCCCTTGACCTGGGCTTTCCTCGCCTCACGGCCTCCCGCCGCATCCCGCCATCTACCGTCGCGTACCGCTCAAAGCGATGGGTATGCGATGGCTACGACGCGAGACCGTCGTAGGGACGATGGATGTCTCAGTGCCCGCCGGGGCCACCGCGCTGACGTTCTACTGGAACCTGTACATCTCGGCGAGCCCCACAGTGGGGTTCGACGGACAAGGGTCTTCAGTGACCATTCAGCCCGGCGAGAGGAAGTCGCTCGTCTCGGCACCGTACGTGATGCCGAACGGCGGCGGTGCACGCCTCACCCTCCGCACCGGGAGCGGGAACTTCGCCGCGGGCGTGAAGTGGGTAGTTCACGATCAGGTGACCATCGAGAAGTCCAGCGTCGCGCGCGCTGGATTCGATGGTTCCGCCACCCCGGACGCCGACCTTCGCCCCTCTGGACAGGCCCAGAGAACGCCAGTCAGAGTGTCCTGCTGGGCGTTCAGGTCGCAGGCGTGACCTCCCCGAACCGGACTCAGCGGGTGCCGGTTCTCTCGTGGGACAAGGGCGCCGGTGCGCGCTGTCGCATCGAACCCCTCGCCGGGTTTGACGCCGTGGCGGGTCTGCTCATTGCGAACTCGAATACTGGGCCGAATCCACCCGTCCGCATGGAAACCGGGAAGACGTACACCGTCGTGGGTCGGTACTGGCAGGACACCGTGATTCCCAACCCCTCGTCGAACTCCCTCCAGGCGCGCCGCATCTACTCGATCCAGCCGTCGCAGCCTGCCTCTCCCCAGGCTCCGAACGCTCCCGGTTCCACAGTGGTGCGCGCGCATTTCACCCCTCAGCCCGGATCGACGATGGAAATTCGCCTCGGCGGTGAGAACGGAACGCGTATTGGGATGAGGTGGCGGTGATCGAGGGCGTCTACACGGGGCCCTACATCGACGGCGACATGCCGGGGTGCATCTGGCGCGGTGCCCCTCACGCGTCCGCGTCTGTCGGCTATGCGCCGGCAGCGTGACCTCGTGCCGACATATTTGGGCAGACCCCCTCAGTGGGGCGGTCTCCCTACCTGGACTCCGCGCACGAAAGGAGGAAACACGAAAGCCCCGGCGGCAACCGGGGCTCTCGACCACGACCGATGAAGGCCGCGCAACTACAAGCGAACCCCATCTTGACGCGCACAGGCCTTCCTGGACCATAGGAAGGGGTGTCCCACGACCGAGCTGACTTTGCTCATCCTGGCGGCAGCTCCGACCGTCTCGTCTGCCGCCTTCGCGGTTGTCGTTGTCGGTCTGCTGCGCCGGACCCGCTGACCCATCCACCGTCCCCGGCTGCCTCACCTCGAGGCGGCCGAAGATTTTGACCCCGCGCGGCGGACGATCCCGGCTCTATGCGCCGGGCTGCCGAGCTCGCAGGGTGCAGGACGCGCCCACAGGAGGGGGCACGAGCTGCGCTCGACGCGGGAACAACGGCCATCGGCTTGCAGCGTTCTCGAAGGTATGAGCAGTACTTTGAACGGTCGAGATCCGCTCGACGTTTACTCGAAGGGTCAGGGGTTGGGACACCTCATCTATGGCGTTGCGCCGGCTATCAACATCGATGACTGGGCGCTCTACCACCTCCGCGCGGTAATCGTGACAAAGCTCCGCCGAGACGAAAGCTTCTCGTTCACCTGGGACGACGAGCCCGATGTGAACGGTGACGACGCCGTACCGGGTCGCGGCGCGTTCGGGACGATCTGGATTTCGAAGGCCTCGTCGTTGTACTTCAACTTCGACAGCCCGCTGCAGCGCCCTCTGAACCAGGCGTGGCTCGTCAAACTGGCCGAATCGGCTGGCGGAAATCGTGGCCTGCACCCTCTTCCCGAACCGAGCACGCAATCTATCGGACGTTGAGTGTCGACCGCTCCCAGCGATCGAGCGCGACGTCGACCAGAACGGTGGCGCCCGTTCAGTCCTGAGCTGGTTCACCACAATTCCCCCGGGCGAGGATGAGGCCCGCACGCCCGGGACTAGAGCCGATGCTCCAGGCCGCGTACCGTAGGCGGATGATCCGCGACGAGTACGGCTACCCATTGGATGAAGTTCTGACCGACCGGTTCCACGAGCCGGTGCCGATGGCTGCCTCCGCGGAACCGGCCGAGCGCCACGCCCACCAGGTCGCCTACAACGCCTACCAGGAACGTTTCCGAGTTGCGTTCATGGAAAAAGTCTTCGGAGAGCGCCCGGACCGCTCAGATTGACCTCACGCCTCGCGCGAGAGCTTTCCCTTAGGCGCCAGGTCTGCACCGGTCCTGCGTCGTGCTGTAAGCGGTCGCGGCCCGGGGAGGGACTCGGTACCGTCAGCGAAGAAAGACAGCAGACCCCCAACATCTGCCGTGCTACATCCGCCCACGCTCGGGTGGCGGCTCTTCCTGTGTCCCCCGCACCGCGAGCTGCCACCCGGGCACCTATTGAGCGCGACTCGTCAGGGACAGCCCGTCCGAACCGCTGGCCTGCTGCATCCACTCATCGACAAGATCGCGGTCGATGCGGGGTGACCGACTGCCGGAGAATTGGAACGCGACAGGAATGCCCGGCGCCATCCACAAGCTCACGTGGCCGACCTCCCGGTGCGGGACCTGCAGCATGAACGACTCCTGTCGGCGAAGCTTGTTCATAACCACGATGCGCAGGTGCGCAAGGGAGCGGTCCTCAATGTCGAAGGTGGACTTCTGTTCGTAGACGAGCTGTCCCACGGCACTCCCAAATCCGGCGCCTGAGGGGCGCCAACGAGGAAGGTAGCAGGCGCCGGAGGAGCTACCTCGCTAACAGACCCTACGGCTGCTGTGACCATCACCCGGTGGACGTCGCTTTCGTTCCACCCTTGACATGGCTCACCCACGGCTGGCAAGGAACCGATGATTATCCGCCGCACAACTTGCGACCATCCTGGACGATAGCGCAAGCCCCAAACCAGAACAGCATTCGGCCCGAGTACTCGATGTGGCCCTCCCGTTCTGCGCCCCTTGCACTCGGGAGGGCCGCACCCCTTCTTGGCCGCCGTTGCGGGCTCTTCCTGTTCGTACCTCTCGCTCACATGGAGGGCAAAGACCGCTTTTCCCCGCGGCGTCCTTCATTCGACCCTGACATGACTTCAGCTCTTCGTGGGCTGCGATCCCTGTGATTCCGTGCCGGCTACAGGACTTGAACCTGCAACCCCCGTTTGTGCAGTGCGAGGTACTTATGTGTACTTCCCTGTACTTTCCGCGGGTTTTCAGCACTTCGGTACGCCGAAGTACATAGGAGTACGACGGCAAAACCGTGAGTAAACCGTGAACGGATGCCTCGCGCACGCGTCGGCGTTGGCCGCGGGCGACGCGTCGCGCGTCGACGAACGACGGGTGGATGTTCCGCCCCTAGGACGCCATCCCCCGCCGCCGCTCGCTCTCGGTGGCAGCGATGTCGCGTCGCCGACGCAGGCGGCCCACGAGCAAGGGGTCGAGTTCGACCGCGTCACGTGAGTCGAGGGCTCGGTGCAGGATCTGGAAGTAGCGCGCCGGCGGCACGGCGAAGCGCGCGCGGATCGCCTCGTCCTTGCGCCCGCTCCACCGCGGCCAGGCCCGCTCGAAGTCGAGCAGCTCGTCGAGGGGGATCATGCTGCCATCCTCCGCCGGGGGTCCGACATCGATGTCGGGAGGGTCGAGGTACGCTGCTCCCCTCGGCCGGGGATAGGGGACCGGTCTACGCATGGGGTCTACGAAGGTCACCGCCGAGAAGATGGCGCAGGCGGTCGGATCGATGCCGCCCGTCACGATTCCTCAGCAGGCGTATGGCCCGCAGCCGGTCGAGTGGTTCGACAAGCGGCCGGTGTGGGCATGGGTGCAGTGGCGCGACCGAGCCGCAACGCGTGAGGCATGCTGGGCGGTCGGCGCGAACGATCGCATCGTGATGCTCGAGATCCCCTCCGAGGGCGGCCACTGGGGCACCGTCGTGTGGCGTAACGCTGTCGCGGTGCGCGAGGTCGATCGCCGCAACGACGAGAAGCCCCCGACCGCCTCAAGATGAGGCAGCCGGGGGCTCGGGTGCGGTGGTGCAATCTGCGCACGAAAGATGCATGACGTGTTGCCGCTACCCTCGACACTCATGGGGCGCGAACAGCAGATGGTGGGCAAGACTCGAGCGGGTTCGCGTGCTGCGCGAGCAGAACGCATCGACTACTTCGACGGGCTGCGCGCATCGCTCATGCTTCTGGGCATCCCGTTCCATACCGCTCTCGCCTTCGCTGGGACGCAGTGGCTGGTGACGAGCCCGCAGCTCGCCCCCACGGTGGAGGCATTCGGCGAGTTCCTGCACGTGTGGCGCATGCCCGCGTTCTATGCCGTCGCGGGGTTCTTCGCGGCGCTCATCCTCCGGCGGCAGGGTTCCGGTCGGTGGGTGAAGGGTCGCTTCAAGCGGCTCGGCATCCCCCTGCTATTCGGCATGATCGTGTTCAGCCCCCTGCAGTGGCTGCTCGTCGGATGGGGACGCAGCGACGCAGGCGTTGGCGCATCCACCTTCGCGCTCTCCAAGCTGTGGCCGCCGTCGGAATGGTGGACGATGCACCTGTGGTTCCTCGTCGAGCTGCTCATCTATTGCTGTGTGCTCGCCGCCGTGTACGCGTCGCCGCTGCGCGGTCGAGCAGCCCACCTTCTTGCCGCGCTGAGCGCGTGGGTCCAGCGTCGTCCCGCGTTGGGCTCGGCGGTTCTGCTTGTCGGTGCAAGTGTCTCGGTCGTCGTATCGCTCGCGGCTTGGCAGGTGGCCAACGGCGATGAGCTGCTGCTCGGGCTCATCACCCGGAACGTGCTCGTCTTCGCACCGGCGTTCGTTCTCGGTGTCGCCCTTGGCGCTGACCCAGCAAACCTCAGGGCGTTCCTTTCGGCCCCGTACGGCGTGACGCTGCCCGTCGGGCTCGCCAGCACGGCAATCGTCATCGTCCTCGACGTCGTGCTGCAGGCAGACTCAGCGGCCGCTCTTGCCTTGCAGTCGGTGTGCTGGACCATTGGGGGCCTGACCCTCGCGAGCGCAGCCTTCCGCCTCTCGACACGCGTTTTCAACAAGCCGAGGGCGTCCGTGCGGTGGCTGGTGGACGCGTCACTCGTCGTTTACATCGTCCACCAGCCGCTCATCGTGCTGTACTCCATCCTCGTCCAGCAGGCAGGCGTCTACTCCTGGGCCGGATGGGCCGTCACGGTCGCGCTCACCGCCGTCTCAGCTCTCGTGTTCTACGAGCTCGTCAACACGAACCTCGTCACTCGCACCGCGTTCACCGGCGACCACCGCCGAGGCATGAGCTTCCTCAACCTCGTCGCACCGAAGCGCCGCGCTACTGCACGAGTCCCAGGCTGACCAGCTTCGCCCGGAGGTCGTTGACCAGGCTCTGGGTCGTGGCTGCGTCGGTCGCCGCAGCGGCGATCGTCTGCCGCGCGATAGGCGCCGCAAAGTAGAAGCCGAGCCGGGCATCCGTGTTGCCGTTGGAGACGGTGCCGGCGTTCATGAAGATGCGCGGCTGCACGAGGCCGGTGTAGGAGAACGCGGCGCTCCCGAGCGCCGTGTTGCTGATGATGCTCACACCGCTCGGGGTGGCGCCGTTACCGCTGAATGCCGACATGGCGTACGGCGCGTTCACCACGTTTCCGATGACCTGGGCGTTGGTGGCGTTGGTGCCGGGACGGAGGGCGATGTCGGTGCCCGGTCCGGTGGACGCGTC
>Ga0194110_10007179_pt1 | contig 12875 bp, 7 predicted proteins | sample TA2Kig1200mmetaG_FD_146192 | JGI IMG/M metagenome (GOLD analysis project Ga0194110, IMG submission 146192) | Freshwater microbial communities from Lake Tanganyika, Tanzania - TA2015032 Kigoma Deep Cast 1200m | ecosystem: Environmental > Aquatic > Freshwater > Lake | place: Tanzania: Lake... | reverse complement strand
TCTATTCGCACCGAAACAACCTATGTCGATTGGATCAAGCGTTTTATCTTGTTCCATGGCAAACGGCATCCGCGCGAAATGGGAGCTTCTGAGGTCGAAAGCTTTCTCACGGATTTGGCGGTGCGGCGGCGCGTGGCCGCTTCAACCCAAAACCAAGCCCTCAATGCCTTGGTCTTTCTCTACCGCGAAGTGCTGCATCAGCCGCTAGGCGAGTTTGCAGCCGTTCGAGCCAAGCGACCGGTGCGCTTACCTACTGTGCTAACGCCAGCGGAAGTGCAACGCTTGCTCTTGGCCATGAAGCCAAACACGCATCGGTTAATGGCGCGGTTGCTTTACGGGACCGGGATGCGTTTGATGGAATGTGTGCGGTTACGCGTCAAAGACGTGCTCTTTGAGCAAAATCAGATAGTTGTCCGCGAGGGCAAAGGAGCCAAAGATCGCGTCACGATTTTGCCGCAAAGTTTGAAAAGCGAGTTGGAGGAACACCTGGGCCGGGTCAAACTTTTGCACGCGCGGGATTTGGCGGCTGGCTTTGGAGAAGTCTATCTGCCCTTTGCGCTGGAGAAGAAGTATCCTGGCGCGGGCCGCGAGTGGGCTTGGCAGTACGTGTTTCCGGCCGCCTCCTCAAGCGTTGATCCACGCACGGGCAAGCAGCGACGGCATCACGCCAACGAAACAGGGCTGCAACGAGCGGTCAAAGAAGCGTTGCGCCTGGCGAATATTCTAAAACCAGCCAGTTGCCATTCCCTGCGGCACAGTTTTGCGACGCATTTGCTGGAGGCGGGCTATGACATCCGCACGGTGCAGGAACTATTGGGACACGAGAGTGTGGAGACGACGCAGATTTACACGCACGTGATGCAGCGGCCCGGTTTGGGGGTTAAGAGTCCCTTGGATGGGTAAGCGGGCTTGGACCTAAACCGCGCACTTGGAGTTAACGCAAAGGCGCAACGACGCGGACGCCCCTGAGGGAGAAGTTAGGGGCCGAGTGCCTTTTGGTAATTCAGAAGGCATTTGTCCCGCGGCCGGGAGCCTGTGGGGTCGTGTCTATTCATTATTCATTTGATGAGCCAAATGGATAATGAATAGGGTGTAGGCGCAATACCGGCAAGGGCGGCCTGATTGTCGGTGCAAACTCGCCATGATGCATAACGTTTGCCCGTGTCAACGGTGTTATAAGTGTTGAGATCCCTTGGAAAATCGCGTTTTTAGCGCGCTAGATGTAATACATCTTCTCTTTGCTTTGGCTCGCTTCGAGCAGTTGGTGGAACGTAATGCCGTCGGCCGCCGCTTCGACGGCCTTCTGCAACTGACGCCAAGCATCGCGCAATTCGACCGGGCAATTCGCGTCGCCGAGCGCCGGCGTATCGAACACTTGCCCATGCACAGAGCGGAGAATGTCCCCCAAAGTAATTTCCGCTGGCGAACGCGCCAGCATGTAACCGCCTTCTTTCCCGCGCTGGCTTTTGACAATCTGCTTGGACTTCAACTCAATGAGAATCTGGATGAGGTAACTCGCGGGAACTCCTTGTTCGGCCGCCAGGTCTTCGACGCGCACGGAGACACCCGGCTGGTACTGGCGGGCCAAACCCAGAACAGCGCGAGCGGCATAATCGCTCTTCACGGAAAGCTTCACTCGCAAAAGCTAGGGCGCTGCCATTGCTTTCGCAATAAAAACTCAAGACCTGCGCTCCCACCTGACGAGAAACGTGGGACGCGAATGCGCCGTTTCAAGATTCAGCCTCGACGTGGCGTTGCGCCGTCTTATCATCGCATCGAATTGCTACCCACAAATCATGAGCTCCACACCTTCGCCTTTCCATTTCATCAAAGGACTTAGCACATTGAGGCCGAGCGCGGACATCCCTGTCCGCAGCGTTCTGGGATCTGGCTGGATTGGCAGGGCGGCGTTGCTGCGCCGCCTGCATCGCGGTGGCAACGTGGCGGCGCAGCAACGCCGCCCTGCCTTCAGTTTCACGGGCAGAATTGCCCATTCCATCATCTCACCTGTTGTTAGCGTTTCACTGTGGTTCCAATTATGTTCACTTCTCGTTGTGCACTCGACCACTCTTCAAGCTCAGCCGTACGGCCAGCCGGATCGCGGCCAGCCCGGCGATGAAATGATCCAAAAGCACCTCCGGCAAGAAACGGAGAAGTTGGAAACAGATTTCTTGAGTGGAATAAAAACCGCCGAAGAATGGAATCGGGCCCGCCCACGGTTTCAGCAAGAGTATCACGATATGCTCGGCTTGTGGCCACTTCCGGAGAAGACTCCGTTGCACGCGACAGTGACGCGGACGCTCGACAAAGGAGATTATCACGTTGATATGCTGCATTACCAAAGCCGGCCTGGGCTCTACGTCACGGCGAATTTGTATCGGCCAGCGAAGGTCGCGCCGGGACAGCGTTTGCCCGCGATACTTTACGTTTGCGGACATTCAGGACGCGGACGCAACGGAAACAAAACAGCCTTTCAATCGCACGGCATTTGGTTCGCGCGGCACGGATACATTTGTTTGGTGGTTGATACGCTGCAACTCGGCGAGATCGCAGGCATTCATCACGGCACGTATCGTGAAAATCGTTGGTGGTGGCTGTCGCGCGGTTATACGCCGGCTGGCGTGGAATGCTGGAATGGTGTGCGCGGCATCGATTATCTGACTAGTCGTCCGGATGCGGACGCTGAACGCATCGGTGTTACGGGAATAAGCGGCGGTGGCGCGGCAACATTTTGGATTGCGGCAGCCGATGAGCGCGTGAAAGTGGCGATCCCGGTCAGCGGCATGGCGGACCTGATGTCGTATGTGCCGAATCGCGTCATCAACGGTCACTGCGATTGCATGTTCCTCTATAACACCTATCAATGGCCCTGGGCGCGTATCGCGGCCCTGATTGCTCCGCGGCCGCAGTTTTTCGTGAATAGTGACAACGACTCTATTTTCCCCATGGACGCGAATGAGCGCGTGATCAACCGGCTCGAGCGGCTTTACAGTTTGTTCGGCGCCGGTGATCTCGTGGACAGTCTTGTGAGCATCGGAGGCCATGATTATCGCAAGGATATCCGGCAGGCCACATTTCGGTTCATGAATACGCATCTCAAGAACGATCCGCGTCCGGTGTTGGACAGCGAAGTCGATTTGGTGACCGGCCCCCGCGAGTCGATACATCCGATTCCGCCGGAAGAACTGCGCGTTTTCCCACAGGATTCTGACATCCCGAAAGATGCGTTGAATGGACGCATCGATCAGACGTTCGTTCCGATGGCCAAGGTTGAAGTGCCTAACGACGGGTTTTTCGAACAGTGGAAATACAATCTGATGGGGAACCTGCGACGAATGACGTTCCATCATTTTCCAGAAAGAATTCCAACGGCTGAGCCCGTCAAACTAACAGATTCTGGCGCGACGCTGCGAACCGAGTCCGGAGTTCTCGTGCAACTCGGCGGTAAACCGACGTTGGCCAATCCACCGGCCCGAGTCCTGTTAGTTGTCGCCGGCACGAATTCCGCATCGTCGCTCCCTCAATGGGTTCGCGAACTCGCAAGCGAGAAAGACGCTTTGTACGTGTGCGAAACGCGCGGGACTGGCCCGACGGGCTGGACGCAGAGGAACCCGCCGAATTATGTGGCGCGCTCGCATTATTTGCTCGGACGCACGGTGGAGGGCGGACGCGTCTGGGACATCGCGGCGGCAGCTCGCCATCTGCACAAGGAGCATGGCAGGCGAAGTCCAGTCTATGTCGTCGGCGAGACAAGTTCGGCAGTCCTTGCGATCTATGCCAGTCTGCTCGAACCGGAAATCAGCGGTCTTATTCTTCGCGACCTGCCGTCGACCCACATGAGTGACTCCGCGCCCGCCTTGTTGAATGTGCTGCGAGTTTGTGACATTCCCGAAGCCTTAGGCATGCTGGCCCCACGCCCTGTTACTCTGATCGGCCGTCAGATGGATTGGGCCCAGAAGGCTGCGGCCATTTATCAAAAAGCTGGCGCTGCGGACAAACTCGAATTGAAGCTGTTGAATTGAGCAGTCGCGGCGCAGTGAGTCTGCTGCCGCTCTTCGCGGGCGACGAGCGGGTTGGGGATCCGAACGCCGACATGCCTTGGAGTGCGGCGATGGAGTCTGCGTAATCGCCGCTTTTGGGGTCAAGGACGCAGAACGCGTCCCCAAACGGCCCAGCGCTTTCGTAAACGCGGACGCCCAAGCGGTGACTGCGCAGACTATGTCACCGTACTCCAAGATGCTGGCGCGGCGTCGCATGCTCCAATCAGGTTCATGGGTTCAATGCGCGAAGTTTTGTTTCGGAGGAGTCTGTTCCCCGCGATGGCGGGACTTGCGTTGAATGCGCCTCATTGTTCCGCCCAAGGCCTTGTCGGTGGCGGTGGTGGCGGTTCGCTCCAGCGCCAGATCGGCTGGTAAGGAATCAGCAGATAGGGCGTTTCCACGCGCCGGCTATTCTCCTTGAGAGAAATTAAGAGCGCATCCAAAGCGCCGCTGGTCAGCAATGTGCGTTCGACGTTCCACGATGGTTTGCCGGTGAACATCATTCGCTCGATCCCATTGAGCAGCCAGGTGAAGTGCATGCCGGGCCGGCCTTCCTGTGTCCAAAACTGCGCTGATTCAATTCGCCGATCCATGGCGTAACGCCAGGCAGCCGACCATTCACCCGCAGCGCCGTTGAGTTCCAGCAAAAACGCGCGCCAGCCGTCCGCATATTCGAGAATGTAAAGCCTCGGCTGAGGCACGGCTTCTCGGAGCGCCCGGCCGCGAGTTTGCGGATTGGGCAATCGTTTCCACGCCGCATCGAACAATTCCGGATCAAACATTTTCTCGTCCGCGGCCTTCCAAACAGCGTCGCCCGCCAGCATCTGAACCGCTTTGATTCCAGCTTCGCCACCGCGGCGCTGCTCGGCCAGCGCTTGAACAAATTCCAACGCATGAAAGCCGTAAGCATCGGTTGTGTGGAAAGTGATGGCTACGATTTCGGCGATGGCTTCGCCGCGTGTCACGTCCGCGGGCGGGTTCCGCCAACTCGTCGGCAAAGACGAGCCCGCCATCAACGGAATCTTCATCTCACGCGCCGTGTCATAGATAAACTTCGCATCAGTCCAGTTGTCGGCGAGATGTTTGTCAACGAAAACTGGCGCGACGCGTTCGCTCGCTTTGAAGACCTTGATTGTCTCATCCCAGAATCGCCGCTTCGGATATTGCGTGTTGCCGGTCGGCGATTTCGGGTAATTGCCATGCTCGGCAATCAACAGCACGCCATCGACCGCCAACTTGCCCGTGCCCAGCGTTAGCGCGTCTTCGATAGAATCGCTGATCCGAAACCGGTGGGAAGCCGCGAGGAACTTGCTGGTGTCGCCCGTTGCCCTTTGATCGGTGTACAGTGAAACCAATTTGAGCGGCGAATCCTTCCCTTTGCCATCGAGCGTGTCAGTCTGCAACAGCCGGCTGACGATAATATCGGCGTGAGAATTATGCCGATAAACTGTGACAATAGCTGCGACGTTCTTAATTGTCGCCGGTGGTTCGGCAGGTCGGAGGTCAGCGCCGCTCCACAACGCGGCCAGCAGGAAAGGAAATCTCATTAACGCGGGCATGGGCCGGTTTTAGCACGCCTGTTGATTCACCTGCAAGGCGCATCGTGCTGAACCGAGGTTAATGACGAAAGCCCAATGACGAACGGAAACGGGTTGCAGATGTGCCGGCCCATTCGAGCTTCGTCATTTGTCATTCTTTAGTCATTCGGATTTCGGCATTCGTCATTGTGTCACCATCGGCGCCTGTCCGCTGGTGGTGAAAACGCTAATCCTCCACCGGGACCACCAGATTCTCCATGATGTAATTTTTTCGTTCCGGCGTGTTGCGGCCCATGTAAAAGGAAAGGATGTTCGCGGAGTCGGGTTTAGGGGCGTATTCCACTTGGCTGAGGCGCATGTTGGAACCGATAAATTGCTTGAATTCGTTCGGCGAGATTTCGCCCAATCCTTTGAACCGCGTGATTTCGGCGCTCTTGCCCATAGCTTTCGCGGCGTTATCGCGTTCCGCTTCGGAATAGCAATAGATCGTTTTCTCTTTATTGCGCACACGGAAGAGAGGTGTCTCCAACACGAACAAATGGCCGTCATGGACCAACTGCTCGAAGAAGCGGAAGAAATAAGTGATCATCAAATTGCGAATGTGCAAACCATCCACGTCGGCATCGGTGGCGAGAATCACCTTCTCGTAACGGAGTCCTTCGAGGTTGTCTTCGATGTCGAGGCTGCGCATGAGATTGTACATTTCGTCATTCTTATAAACGATATCGCGCTTGAGGTCCCAAACGTTTAGCGGCTTGCCCTTGAGCGTGAAGATGGCTTGCGTGTTCACGTCGCGGCAGCTGACGATGGAACCGGCCGCAGATTGTCCCTCGGTGATGAACACCATCGAACCTTTGCCTTTGCCTTTCTGTTTGTCGAAGTGGATTTTGGAGTCTTTCAATTGCGGAATGCGGATAGTGACCGCTTTGGCGCGTTCCCGCGCCAGCTTCTTGACTTCCTGAAGTTCTTTGCGGAGCTGCTGCGTATCTTCGACCTTCGCCAGAATTTTCTCGGCGATCTCCTTGTTCCGGTTAAAGAAATGCAGCAACTCCTCGCGCACGGTGTTGACTAGGTCCGAGCGAATTTCAGTGTTGCCAAGTTTATTCTTCGTCTGCGACTCGAAGACCGGATCTTTCAAACGAATGGCCACGGCGCCAACCATGCATTCGCGGACGTCGTCACCTTCGAATTTGCCTTTTGAATATTCGTTCACCGCTTTGAGCAAGCCTTCGCGAAACGCGCTCAAGTGAGTGCCGCCGTCTGATGTGTACTGTCCGTTCACGAAGGAATAGAAGCTTTCACCGTAACGGCTATTGCTATGCGTGAAGCAGAACTCGAGCGTCTTGCTGGCGTAATGGAGTGGAGTGTAAATCGGCTCACTATTGTCGGCTTTCAAATCTTCAAGCACGAGATCGAGCAGGCCGTTCCGCGATTGAAAGACCTGGCCGTTGAAGACGAGCTTTAGGCCGGCGTTGAGATAGCTGTAATGCCGCAACCGTTTCTCGACGTGTTCCGCGCGGAATTCGACTTCTTTGAAGATTTCCGGATCGGGTTGAAAACGGATGAAGGTTCCATCCGCTTCCTCCGAGGCTTTGCCATCCTTTTGGTTCCGGAGTTTCCCTTGCTTGAAGGCCGCTTCGACATATTCGCCAGAACGGTGGCTGCGGACCACAAAGTCCTTGGACAAGGCATTGACCGCTTTGGTCCCGACACCGTTGAGACCCACGCTGAATTGGAAGACGTCATCGTTGTATTTGGCGCCGGTGTTAATCTTGGAAACGCAATCGACAACTTTGCCGAGCGGAATGCCGCGCCCGAAATCGCGGACGCTCACATTGGGACCGTCGATCTTGATGTGAACTTCCTTGCCATGGCCCATGATGTATTCGTCGATGGCGTTGTCGATGACCTCCTTTAACAAGATGTAGCAGCCGTCATCGTAATGAGAACCATCGCCGATGCGCCCGATGTACATGCCGGTCCGCAACCGAATATGCTCCAGCGAAGAGAGCGTCTTAATTTTGCTTTCGTCGTAAACGTGTTTCTTATTCTCTGCCATATTTTGAGGACTGAAATATTGGCGCGATTAGGAGATTTGCCAACAGGGAAATGAATGGAAATGAAGTTGACATGAAGTTTTCATTGGAGCGCGGGCTTCAGAAATCGCGCATTGCTCCCTGTGAACGCGGTAGGTCAGCGCGTCTCGCTTATCCTGCTCTTGGTGTCCGCAAATGCTGGACAGGCGGGACGCCTATCCTACGACGCCGGTTCAGGGGCAGAAGCTCACTTGCAGCGAGGGTCTTGGATGGATATTCTTCTCAAGATCAAGTTGCTCCTGGAGAATCTGCCGCCGAGCCTCGCGTCTCAACGCGAAACGCTGGCGCGCTGCCTGGAAGCGATGAACCGCGTAATGCCGTTGCGGGCCGTTTATCTCTTCGGTTCGCACGCTCGCGGTGAGGCTTGGCCCGATAGTGACGTGGATTTGTGCCTTGTGGCTGATGGCGGGGCACGGCAACTCAAGGCGGCGCAGAACTTACGTTTAGCCATGCGCCCGATTCCGGCTAAGCCGCCGTTCACGCTAGTGCCAATTGCTCCGAACCGCTTGGCGGAAAAACAGAAGATTGGTGATTTTTTTCAAAACGGTCCTGACGGAAGGGGTGCTGCTTGCCACGGAAGACTGACTCAAACAATCCGGCCGACTGGCTTTGGATTGCGGAAATGGACCTCGAAGTGATCCAATTGGCGGCCACGAACGAAGTTGGGTACGTCACTGTTCGAAGCAAGTTGGCCGAAGTCTTGGAAAAGGCTGTTTGACTGGATACGCGACCACGAGGTCAGGTGACAACAACGACCCTCGTGAGCAATCGCATTTGGCAGGCAGGGGGCGGCGCAGGAATGTTAGCCTCCGCAGACCGCGCGCCAAAAAACTGAGATGCAAAGGTTCTCCTTTCTTTGCCCTGGTCCGCCTGCTACGTATCTCGGCAAGGCAGCTAAGCTAAGGCAGCTTATGGGCAGCGAACTCATTCCATTCGGCGGGGAGCGTGCCTCCGATTTTCAAACGTTGGTCGGGCGCCTCGGAGAGGTCTTTCGCCTCGGCCAGCAACAGATCGAGGAAATCAAAATCCGCAGTTATTGGGAAGCCGGCCGGCTCATCCATCGGCACATTCTCAAGCACGAAAAGCGCGCCGGTTACGGCAAACAAGTGATTCGGAAGCTGGCCGAAGCGCTGGAACTTGGCGAGAACTTGCTTTATCGGATGCTCCGTTTTTACCAGGCATTCCCAATTCTGGCCACGTGGCCAGAATTGACTTGGAGCCATTATCGCCTGCTTTCACAAGTGACCGACGCCAAGGAACGGCACGAGTTAGGAGCCCAGGCCGCCGCTCAAAAATGGACCGCGCGCGAACTGGAAGACCGCATCCGCGAAAGCGCCAGCACCGCCGCCAAGACAATCTCCGCAGACACGGGCGACAACAGTGGAACAAAAATCCGGTTGCTCGAGCCCACGCAAGGCAAAATCGGAATCTACAAGATCGTCGAAACGCATGACGGTCTCGCCGTGGGAAGAAACGGTGATACAACGGTAACATCTCCTTGCTGCAAGACAGCCAGAGATTCCGAAGGTTGCACGACCTTAACCGCGCGAACGGTCACCGGCGCGCTCGCTTTCGGTGCAGATACAATCCGTCTCCGTTCCGTGATACAAAGAAGCAGTTCAATCACAGACCTAATCGGGGACAGCGAATAATTCTTTATGATCGTTTGGGAACCTTCGTTCGACGAGGTTTTCGCGAGCGCGAAATAATAGCGAACGATTGTGATTGGCTGATCAGAACGCGGATAGAATCTGATCGGCAAAGAATCGAGCAATAGGACAACAAGGTTACCAAGGAGATCCAGCCCCGCCTTCGCCTCCTGGATCCCACAATCCTGAAAATCCGCCATTGATTGGTGGATTTTCATGGTGTAGTCTTTGCTGCCATGATCGACCGCGAAATCGATATCGAGTTGGTGCGGCGGGCGCTCAAACGGAGCCGAGTTGTCGCGCTGGTCGGACCGCGGCAATGCGGCAAGACCACTTTGGCTCGACAGTTGGTGCCATCCAACTCATTGAACTATTTCGATCTCGAAGACCCGCCGGGCCTCGCGCGATTAAACGAGCCCGACTTGGCTTTGCGGCCCTTGAAAGGCATCGTTGTCATCGACGAGATTCAGCGCCGGCCGGAGCTATTTCCCTTATTGCGAGTCCTGGCGGACCGCAAACCGCTGCCCGCGCGCTTTCTCGTCCTGGGCAGCGCATCACCCGAGCTCTTGCGGCAATCGTCCGAGACGCTCGCTGGGCGCCTGGAGACGGTGGCGTTGGAAGGTTTTCGTTTGGCAGATTTGGGCGCAGCCGCCCAAGGCAAACACTGGCGTCGCGGCGGGTTCCCGCTGGCGCTCACCCAGCGCACGGAAGCGGACTCAACGAGTTGGCGGCGTCAATTCATCCAGACCTTTCTGGAGCGTGACATGCCACAGCTCGGAGTTTCCATACCAGCCGTCGCTTTGCGCCAATTTTGGAATATGCTCGCCCATTATCACGGCCAGATTTGGAATGGCGCGGAACTGGCGCGGGCGCTGGCGCTCGGCGAATCCACGGTGCGGCGTTATCTCGATCTGATGACTGGAGTATTCATGGTGCGACAATTGCCCCCGTGGTTTGAAAACTTGGGCAAACGGCAGGTCAAAGCGCCGAAGGTGTATGTGCGTGATTCCGGCCTGCTTCACGCGTTGCTTGGTATTGGCAGCCAGAGAGACCTGGAACAGCATCCGAAAGTTGGCGCTTCTTGGGAGGGGTATGCCGTCGAAGAAGTTCTCAAAGCATTGCAGCCGGACGATGCCTATTACTGGGCCACCCACAGCGGGGCTGAAATCGATCTGGTGCTCTTCAAGGCCGGACGCCGCATCGGCATCGAGTGCAAACGAGCGGACGCTCCCGGTCTGACGCCCTCGATGAGAAATGCTCTGGCCGACCTGAAACTCGACGAACTATTGGTGGTTTATCCCGGCGCCAAGTCTTACCCATTGTCCGCCCGGGCGAAGGTCGTGCCGCTGGCCGAGTTGGTCGGGGCTTCGTAACGAGGATTGGCCGGCAGGCATGCGTTCCTCCTTTAGTTGATGTGGCATGTGTCTTAACGCAAAGATCGCAAAGACCGCAAAGAGATGCCAAAACCGCGTCGTCGATCGGATCGATATCATTCTCGAAAAATAAAACCAATCCGGCTTGCCGGCGCTCTCGGATGCCGCAGCACCTTCAAAAGCGGGAGCCAGATCCGCGGACAAGATGCTCAATCGCTGCACGAAGGCTCTTTCCACTTCCGAAAGCCATTGTGGCGGTGCGCCGCGATTTGCGCAGTGGAACCGAAAACGAGACGGCGTTGGTCAAAGAGATTGAACCGCACGCGAGTTATGGATTTCCCATTACCGGTGATTTGAACACGCGCTTTCTCGCAGTCGTTCCCGAGAAACGCTCGCCAGATCATCTCGCGCGCATTTATCGCTGCGACCTCTGGACAGGGCAAACTTCAGAATGGATGCGCTCCACGAATTTCATCGGAGCCTTTCCCACGCCTGACTCGCGAGGCATTGCCGTTCTTGAGGCGCGAACATTTTGGGAACGCGAGATTCGCCTCTTCTCCAACGCACTGAAAAAGACTTGATCCGCAAACTTTGGCCTCACTATGCTTCTATCGCTAGATTTCTGGCTGACCTTCGCGGCTCTTCTGTGCCGGGTTGAGAAACAGCCTCCAGGCGGAGTAATTAGAACATGGCTAAAGTTGTACGGAATAATGGGCAATCCTCGCGTCCCGCGATGGCCACGAAGTATGACGCCCACCACACGGTGCTCAATAAAACTTACGGCGCGCTGGCCGACCTGCGCCGTGAATTGGCCGATTCCAAAGCCGCCGTCGCGGAACGGACCGAGATTCTCAATGTCTTTGCCAATTGCGCCGATCCGCAGCGTTCGTGGCTCCTGTTGGAGGATTACTTCGAAAAGCTCTCTCTCGCGCGCAAAGATTTTGCCGGCGACAGCTGGTGGCCCCGCCTTTTGGAAGCGCGCGGCCGGGAACGGCTCGAGTCCACGGCTCTCTTGTTCTTGCGCTCGAATCGGCCATTGCCCACCGAACTGTTGTCGTATGCGAACCTCGAACGTTTCGCTGAAATCGAGCAAGCTGAGAAGGAACAACAAATCGTCCGGCTCCTCGAGAATTGGCTGTTGCCCCCGGCTCCGGTTCACCTCGATTCACCCCGGGCCTCACTGCGCGTCCTTTGCCAAACACAGCTTCTGGATGGCTCAGATTCATTGTTCGGTTTAAAGGTTCAATTCGGACTTTTCCGCCCTCGAGCCGGTGAGAAGTTAAAGACCGTCGCTGAGATCATCGAACTGACGACCCGCTCAGCCCACGAACAAGAACTCTTTCCCGCGAAAGATTGGGAGTTCATTCAGTGGCTGGCGGAAACATATCGTGACGCGAAGAAGGATTCGGAGTGGCTGTTGCTCGCTGGCCTCGAATTGTTGCAATGGCTGGCCCGCTGGGGACAAGTCGCGCGGTTCGAATCAGTGCCCCATCAAACGGTGCTGAAGTTTTACGGCCAGCTGGCCGAACTGACGCCTCACCTCGAAACGATCGATGGCGAGCTTTGCTTCACACACCGTTTGCGGGTCGCAAACGACGAAATCCATCCGGTCAATCGAGGGCGCTTTTTCGGCGGTCATCCCTCGCTGGTCCTGATCAACGACACCTTTTATCTCCTGCGCAATCCGCCCTCGACTGATCTGCTGACCACCTGGGTATTGAAGCCTTACCTGCCGGTTAGGCGGCTCAGTCATCGCTTGCTGACGCAACTGCGCAAGAACAGTCCGGCGGAGAACAATCACGAGTGGGCACAACTTTGCGTCAGTCATACTGCTGTCCCGCAATTTGCTTTCGAGCTTAACGACGAAACGGTGCGATTGCGTTTGCTGGCCCGAAGCGAAAGCGACGAGAGCGTTTGGCAATGGAACGGTCATGAATGGCAACGCGCCAATCCGCCCGCGCGGCCAGCGGAAAAACCTGAAATTCTGGATGACTCGCGCTTAGAACCAGCCATTCAATGGTTGCGCCGTCTGGATTGGTTCACGCCCGAACCGGGGCTTTGGCTCGGCGATGCGAACGAACATTTTCTGAATACTTTGGCCGTCGCTTGGCCAGACCGCCCGATGGCTGCCGAGTACTTGGGCAATCCGCCATTTCATCGTTTATTTTTGGCGCCTCGC
>Ga0194110_10007175_pt1 | contig 12885 bp, 11 predicted proteins | sample TA2Kig1200mmetaG_FD_146192 | JGI IMG/M metagenome (GOLD analysis project Ga0194110, IMG submission 146192) | Freshwater microbial communities from Lake Tanganyika, Tanzania - TA2015032 Kigoma Deep Cast 1200m | ecosystem: Environmental > Aquatic > Freshwater > Lake | place: Tanzania: Lake... | reverse complement strand
ATCGTCCCGTACGCCGCGTCGGCGTCGACGATGGCACGGGCGGCGTCCGCCTCGGTCTCCGCGACGACGATCGACAGCGCCGGCACGGCGTCTTTCAGGCGCGTGGCCCACGCGCGGGTCTTGGCGCTCTGCGGCGGCAGCATCACGAGTGTGGTCGGCATGCGCGCGAGCATACACGCGGACGTGGCATAACAGGGGCGTGAGCCGCGCCTGGGTCGTCGTCGGCGTGTCGACCGTCGTGAACTCGCTCGCGTGGTCGCCGCGCGCGACGTTCGCGCTGTTCTACGTGGCGCTGCTCGGCGAGTTCGGGTGGCGCCGGGGCGACGCGGCGATCGGCTACTCGCTGAGCTGGCTGCTCCTCGTCGTGTTCTCGCCGCTCGCCGGCTGGCTCTACGACCGCTGGGGCGCGCGCTTCCTGGTGCCGCTCGGCGGCGTGCTGCTCGGAGCCGCGCTCGCGCTCACGGGGCAGGTGAGCTCGCTCGCGCAGTACTACATCGCCTTCGGCGTGCTCGGCGCGGCGGGCATCGCGTGCATCCAGATGCCGGCGGCCGCGATCGTGAGCCGCTGGTTCGTGCAGGGGCGTGGCACCGCGATGGGCATCATCAGCGCCGGCTCCTCCGCGAGCGCGATCGTCTTCTATCCGCTCAACACGTGGCTCATCGCGACGCTCGGCTGGCGCCCGGCCTTCGCGGTGTTCGGCGCGATCGTCGCGCTCGCCACGGTGCCGCTCGCCGCGCTGCTGTACCGCGATCCGCCGGCCGAGGCAACCGGCCGTGCCGCGCGCGATGTGACCGCGACGGCGCCGGCGGCGGCGACCCGCGAATGGACGTTCGCCACGGCGCTCCGCTCGGTGCCGTTCTGGGCGGTGTTCTCGATGTGGGGCTTCGGCGTCATCGGCTATCAGATCCTGTCCACGCACCAGGTCGCGCACGCGATCGAGCGGGGCTTCGACACGCAGGCGCTCGGCTGGGTGTTCGGCTTCGGCGGCCTCTGTACGGTCATCGGCAACGTGCTCGGCGGCACGATGTCGGATCGCTGGGGACGGGAAGCGGTGTTCGCGTGGGGCACCGTGATCGGCATCGCGGGCATCGGCGCGCTCGCCGCGCTCGAGAGTCGTGCGGGGATGCCGCTGCTGATCCTCTACGCGCTCTCGCAGGTGGGCTTCGGCATGCGCATCTCGCTCCTCGCCGCGATCCCCGCCGACCTGTTCGCGGGCAAGAACCTCGGCGTGATCCTCGGCGGCGCGCACGCGGGCGGCGGGCTCGGCGGCTTCTTCGGACCGTTCCTCGGCGGCTGGCTCTACGACGTGTCGGGCAGCTATCAGATCGCGTTCCTCGCCTCCGCGGTGACCGTGGCGTTGTCCGCCGTGGCGGCGTGGATCGCGGCGCCGCGGCGCGTGCGGCGCGCGGTATGATCGCGGCCCATGACTGACTGGCAGCCCTCCCAGCGCTATCCCGACCCGCTCGTGCACGCCGTCGACGCGAGCTTCGCGAAGTACAGGCTGAACCTCGCCAAGGTCGAGCGCCTCGGCACCGGCTATCGCTGGGCCGAGGGACCGGTGTGGATCGGCGACCAGCGCTGCCTGCTCTGGAGCGACATCCCGAACAACCGCGTCCTCCGCTGGGACGAAGAGACGGGCGCGATCACCACGTTCCGCAAGCCGTCGAACTTCGCCAACGGTCACACGCGCGACCGCCAGGGGCGGTTGATCGGCTGCGAGCACGGCGGCCGCCGCGTCTATCGCGTGGAGTACGACGGCACCGACACGACGATCGCCGACTCGTTCGAGGGCAAGCGTTTGAACTCGCCCAACGACGTGGTGGTGAAGTCCGACGGCAGCATCTGGTTCACGGACCCGCCGTTCGGCCTGCTCGGCTACTACGAAGGCTACAAGGCGGAGCCCGAGGGCCCGATCACGAACGTGTACCGCGTCGATCCGTCGGGCGCGATCACCGTGGCGGCGGACGACGTGAACGGGCCGAACGGTCTCGCGTTCTCGCCGGACGAGTCGAAGCTCTACGTGGTGGAGTCGCGCGCGAACCCGCGCGTCATCTCGGCGTACGACGTGAGCGGCGGCAGCAAGCTCACGAACAAGCGCACGCTGATCGACGCGGGCCCGGGCACGCCGGACGGCTTCCGCGTCGACGTCGACGGCAACCTCTGGTGCGGGTGGGGCATGGGCGAGCCGGGCCTGGACGGCGTGCACGTCTTCAACCCGCACGGCACCCTGATCGGCCGGATCGACCTGCCGGAGCGCTGCGCGAACGTGGCGTTCGGCGGCAGGTACCGCAACCGCCTGTTCATGGCGGCGTCGACGTCGCTCTACGCGCTCTACGTGAACACGCAGGGCGCGCCCGGCGGTTAGGCGGTCGTCCGGCACTCCTCGAGCCAGATCTCCTGGCAGCGACGGTGCACGCGCAGCCGGAGTCCGGTCGGCAGATCGATCTCGTATTCGATCGTGTCCGCGGGAATGCGCGCATCGCACAACGAGCACAGGAACCCCGCGCCGTAGCCGCCGTACACGCGCTCCGGCGTGTCGCAGGGAACGTCTCCAGCGGCGATCAGCGTCTGAATCCGCGCACGAATCTGCTGCTCGTCCAAGGACCACCTCGGTCGAAAGTCTGAGGCGTCCAGCATAGAGGGATTTCGGCTCGTGCGCGACGAGACCCCGACGATTGCAAGAGATGCAATCGCCGGGCTCGGCTAGATCCCGCCGGTCACGTCGATGGTGACGCCGGTCACGAAATCGGCGTCGCTCGACGCCAGGAAGCAGATCACGCGCGCCTGATCCTGCGCCTGCGCCACCCGGCGCAGCGGCGTGCGGTCGATCTCCTCCTTCTGCTGCATCGGCGTGCGCTTGTCCCACACCGGCTGCAGGCGCTCGGTCAGCGTCAGGCTCGGCGCGATCGCGTTGACGTTGATGCCGGCCGGGCCCAGCTCGCGGCCGAGCTTGCGCGTCAGCGCGATGATGCCGCCCTTCGCGGTCGCGTACGCGCTGCTCGACGTGTCGCTGATGCCCCGGCCCGCGATCGACGCGAGGTTCACGATCTTGCCGCTCGCCTGGCGGCGCATCACCGGCACCACCGCGTGCGTGAAGTTGAACGTGCCCTCCAGGTTGAAGTCGAGGAGCTTCTTCCAGTCGGCGTGCGGCAGCTCGTCGATCGGCGCCGCCGCGTTCGCGATGACCGTGCTGCCGCCCACCGCGTTCACCAGGATGTCGATGCGCGTGTGCTCCTTCACCACCGCGGCGACGACCTGCTCCACCTGCGCCGCGTCCAGCGCGTCCGCGCGATAGCCGTGCGCGCGGCCGCCGCCGTCCCGGATCGCCGCCGTCAGCTTGTCGAGCCGCTCCTGGTTCGTGTCGACCGCGATCACCGTGCCGCCCTCGGCGCCGATGATCTCCGCCGTCGCCTTGCCGATGCCGCTCGCCGCCGCGGTGATCAGCGCCACCTTGCCGGAGAAGCGCATGGCGCTAACCCTTCTTCGCCTTCTCGGCCGTGGGCAGGCCGGCGTTCTTCCACGCGGTGTAGCCGCCGTCCATCTCGTAGACCTTCTCGACGCCCATCTGCTGCGCCGTGTCGGCCGCGAGCGCCGAGCGCCACGCGCCGTTGCAGAAGAAGACGAACTCCTTGCCCTTCTGGAACACGTCCCGCGCGTAGGGGCTCTCGGGATCGATCCAGAACTCCAGCATGCCGCGCGGGCAGTGGAAGGCCCCCGGGATCACGCCGTCGCGCTCCAGCTCCCGGATGTCGCGCAGGTCGACGAAGACCACGCCGTCCTTGCCCAGCTTGTCCTTGGCCTGCTCGAGCGACAGCGTGTCGATCCGCGCCTTCGCCTCGTCGACCATCTGCTTGAAGCCCTTGCCCTTCTTCAGCGTCATATCGTCCTGTCCTCCACGAAAGTTCTGAGCGCCGGCTCGAGACGCGCCATCTCCGCCACGAGCGCCGCGTGCAGCCCGCCCGCGGCGGCGGAATCGCCGGCGCGTCCGAGCGACTCGAGCTCGGCGCAGAGAGTGTACCCGCGCGCGCTCAGGTGCCCGATCGATCCTTTGAGGCGATGCGCGCTTCGGCGGAGGGCGTCCGCCTCGCCGCCGCGCAGCGCGTCCGCCATGTCCGCCATGAGCCCCGGCCCCTCGTCGAGGAAGGCGGCGACCACCGTGCGCGCGAGCGCGGCGTCGCCCTCGAACCGGTCGATGAGCGCCCGCACGTCGAGCGCGCCGGCGCTCGCGACGTGCGCGGTGGCCTTGCCGCCCGCGCCGGGCGCGGCGCCGCCCGCCGCCCAGCGCTCGACCGCGTCGAAGAGCGTCCGCGGCTGGATCGGCTTGGGCACGTAGTCGTCCATGCCGGCCGCGAGACAGCGCTCGCGGTCGCCGGCGAGCGCGTTGGCCGTCATCGCCACGATCGGCAGGCGTCCGCCGCTCGCGCGCTCGCGGCGGCGAATCGCGGCGGTGGCCTGAAAGCCGTCCATCTCCGGCATCTGCACGTCCATCAGCACGAGCTCGAACGGCTCGCGCGCCAGCGCGTCCAGCGCTTCACGCCCGTTGCCCGCGACGGTCACGCGATGGCCCCAGCGCTCGAGGAACCCGCGCGCCACCTTCTGGTTCGGCACGCTGTCCTCGGTGAGCAGGATCTTGAGCGGGCGCGAGGACCGGCGCCCGCCGACGAGGACCGGCGTGTCCTCGATGACCGCGGCGTCGAGGAGGCCCGGCGCGGGCGGCGCTTCCGTGAAGCGGGCGGTGAAGTGGAACGTGCTGCCGCGGCCGACCGTGCTTTCCACCCAGATGCGGCCGCCCATCAGCGCGACGAGCTGGGACGAGATCGCGAGGCCGAGGCCGGTGCCCCCGTAGCGGCGGGTCGTCGAGCTGTCCGCCTGCGTGAACGACTCGAAGATGCGCCGCTGCTGCTCCGGCGAGATGCCGATGCCCGTGTCGCGCACCGCGAAGTGCAGCGTCACGCCGGCGGCATCCGCGCGGTTCACGCGCACGCGCACCCCGACCTCGCCGCGCTCGGTGAACTTGAGCGCGTTGCCGACGAGGTTGACGACCACCTGGCGGATGCGCCCCACGTCGCCCACGAGCGCGTCCGGCACGCCCGGATCGACGGCGTGGACGAGCGCGAGGCCCTGCTGCTGTGCGCGGACCGCCAGGGTCTTGAGCGCGCTGCCGAGGTGCTCGCGCAGCCGGAACGGCGCGTGGTCGAGGTCGAGCTTGCCCGCTTCGATCTTCGAGAAATCGAGGATGTCGTTGAGGAGGCCCAGCAGCGATTCCGCGGACGCCTTCGCGGTGCCGAGGTAGTCGCGCTGCTGCGGGGTGAGGGCGGTGTCGAGCGCGAGCTCCGTCATGCCGAGGATGCCGTTCATCGGCGTGCGGATCTCGTGGCTCATGGTCGCGAGGAACTCGCTCTTCGCGCGGTTGGCGGCTTCGGCCGCGGCGCGGCGCACCTCCGCTTCCTGCATGAGACGCGCGCGCTCCATGGCGAGGCCCGCCTGGTTCGCGAACGCCTCCGCGAGGCGCACCTCGTCGTCGGTGAACACGCGCCCGGTCTCGCCGGTGATCGACAGCACCGCGATGACCCGATCGTGGAGGATCAGCGGCACCGCGAGCGCCGCACGATGGCGCGAGCGCTCGAGGTGCGCGCGCCGCTCCGGAGGCATCGGGATCCGCTGTGGATCGCTGAGGAGGTCGACCGTCGTCGCCGGGCGGCGCGCCCGGACGCAGAGGCCGCTCAGCGAGTCGTCGAGCGCGACGCGCAGCGTGTGGAGCGGTGAGGGGAACCCGGCGTCGAACGCGACCGACACGAGGTCATTCGTGTCGGCGTCCAGGTAGAGCAGGCGTGCCGAGGAGGCGGAGAGCAGCGCGCGCAGCCGCGCGACCACGCGCTCCTGGATCTCGGCGAGCGGCAGGCCCTGCACGACCATCTCGCCGATCTCCGCCATGGCCTCCGCGGCCTGCCGGCGCTGCTCCTTCTCCGTGTAGAGCCGCGCGCTGTTGACCGCGATGGCCGCCTGCGCGGCGCAGGCTTCCGCGAGCGCGATCTCGTCGTCGCTGAAGCGCTGTCCGGTCGGGCGCAGGATGCTGATGCCGCCGATGATCTCGTCGTTGCTGACGAGCGGCACCGCGAGGTTCGAGCGGAACGCGCCGACCGTGGCCTCGAGCTGCGCGCGCGCCGCCGGCGGCAGCCACACGTTGGGATCGTCCATCCCGTCGGGGGTCGCGATCGAGCGGCGCTCCCGGATGGCCCAGCCGATCACGCCGGCGCCGGGCGGGATGCGCGCGAGGCCGGCGCCGCCGAACGCCTGCGTGACCTGCACGGCCGCCTCCACGAGGTCGCCGCTCTGCGGCTCGATCGTGTACAGGCGGGCCACCGCGGCGCCCAGCAGCGTGGCGACGACGTCGACCACCTTCTGCTGCACGGCCTGCAGCCCCATGCCTTCGGCGAGCGTGCGGCCGATCTCCGCCATGGCCTCGGCCACGCGGCGCCGCCGGTCGTTCTCGGCCACCAGGCGGCGCAGCGCGTCCTCCGCGCGCTTCCGCTCGGTGACGTCGCGGTAGATCATCTGCAGCTCCACCGCGCGCCCGCGCGGGTCGCGGATCAGCGTGCCGCGCGCCTCCACCGGGAGCACGGTGCCGTCGCGGTGCACGAGTTCCATGTCCATCACGGGCGGCGGGATGCCGTCGCGGATCGCGCGGCGCGTGTGCTCGCCGGCCTCGGCGATCGCGCGCGGCGTGCCGACCTTCTGCGCGGGCGCGCCGAGCAGCTCCTCGCGCGCCCAGCCCACGATCGCCTCGAACGCGCGGTTGACCGCGACGATCTTGCCTTCGATGAGCTCGAACGTGGCGATGGGGTCGCTCGCGTCCTCGATGAGCGTGCGCCACCGCGCCTCGCTCTCGCGCAGTGCCCGCTCGAGGATGCGCTTCTCGGTGACGTCGGTGTAGATGCCCTGGAAGCCGGCGAGCCGGTCGCCGTCGCGGATGCCGCGCACGCGGCACTCGAACGCGCGCAGCGCGCCGTCCTTCGTCCGGACCTCGAGCTCGAAGCGGGACGGCACGGTCCGGCCGGCCTGGATGAGGCGGCGGATCTCCTCCGCGCGCGCGTTGCCCGTGTCGCTCAGGATCATCCGGCCGCTCTTGCCGATGAGCTCCTCGCGCGTGTAGCCGCACGCGGCTTCGAACGCGCGGTTGACGGAGGTGAAGGTCTCGTCGAGCGCGTACGTGGCCATCGGGTCGTTGGCGTTCTCGAAGAGGTCGCGATAGTCCATCGTCACAGGCCGTACGCCTCGCGCCACAGCTCGAACGCCATCAGCGTCCACAAGGTCTTGCGATGGTCGCGGCGGCCGCTCAGGTGCTCGTCGACCAGCCGGGCGACGGGCGCGGGCGCGAGGAAGCCGCCGCGGCGCAGGCGCGCCGGCTCCAGCAGCTCGACCAGCGCCGGGCGCAGCGCGCCGCGCAGCCAGCTCGCGAGCGGGATGCCGAAGCCATGCTTGCGGCGGTCGAGGATCTCGTCGGGCAGGCGCCCGCGGAGCGCGCGCTTGAGGACGTACTTGGTCGTGAAGCGCCGGAGCTTGAGCGACGGCGGCATGCTGTTCGCCATCGCGACCAGCGTGTGGTCGAGGAACGGCGCGCGGCTCTCGAGCGCGACGGCCATGGTCGCGCGGTCCATCTTCACGAGCGTCTGGCCGGCGAGGTAGAGCTTCGCGTGGTGGTAGACGAGCCGCTCGAGCGGCTCCTCGGTGAGCGCGCCGTCCATGATGCCGGCGATGTCGTCGTACGGGTCGAAGCCGAGGCCCGCGGCGCGGAGGTCGGGCGCGGCGACCGCCGCGACCTCGGGCGGCGTGAGCGCGCCCATCATGATCTGCGTCCGCGCGTCGCCGGGATAGCCGAGGCTCCGCGCGAGCTGCTTGAGCAGGAAGTCGACGCCGACGTAGCCCGGGGAGCTCGGCAGGCGCGCGACCAGCCGCTCGAGGCGGCGCGCGGCCGGCGAGGGGACGCGATCGAGCCAGCCCGCGTACGCGCGGGCGAGCACGGTGGGATAGCCGCAGAACATCTCGTCGCCCCCGTCGCCCCCGAGCACCACCCGCACCGTGCGGCGCGCCGCGCGCGCGAGATGGAGGGTGGGGAGGAACGACGGGTCGGCGAGCGGCTCGTCGAAGCGCGGGCCGAGGCTCGCCACGAGCGCCCGCGCGTCCGCGGCGCTGAACACGATCTCGTGATGGTCGGCCGCGTAGCGCTCCGCCGCGCGGCGCGCGAACGGGCGCTCGTCGAAGCTCGCGTCCTCGAACCCCAGCGCGAAGGTCTGGACCGTACGCCCCGGCGCGACGGTGGCGGCGGCGGCGACGATGGCGCTGGAGTCGACGCCGCCGCTGAGCAGCACGCCGATCGGCACGTCGGCGACGAGCCGCCGGCGCACCGAGGCGAGCAGCGCGTGCCAGAGGCTCTCCGCCCATTCGTCGTCGGTGCGCGCGGGCTTCGCGGCGGGGAACTCGAGATCCCAGTAGCGCCGCACCGTGACCTTGCGCGCGGTCACGGAGAGCACGTGGCCGGGCGGCAGCTTGCGGATCCCGTGCACGATCGTGTGCGGGTCGGGCACGTAGCCGCTCGTGAGGTAGCGCAGCACGCCGTGCGGGTCGACCGTGCGCCCGATCGCCGGATGCGCGAGGAGCGCGCGCAGCTCGGAGCCGAAGATCAGCGCGCCGCCCGCCTCCGCGTAGTAGAGCGGCTTCTCGCCCATGCGGTCGCGCGCGAGGAGGAGCGTGCGGCGTTCGGTGTCCCACAGCGCGCACGCGAACATGCCGTTGAGCCGGTCGACGCAGCCCTCGCCCCACGCGTCGTAGGCCTGGGCCAGGACCTCGGTGTCGGAGGCGGTCGCGAAGCGATGGCCCTTCGCCCGCAGCTCGTCGCGCAGCTCCTGGAAGTTGTAGATCTCGCCGTTGAGGATGGCGACGACGGTGCCCCGCACGTTGCGCATGGGCTGGGCGCCCCCGTCGAGGTCGATGATGCGCAGGCGCCGGTGGCCCAGGGCGAGCGGCCCGTCGACCCAGAAGCCCTCGTCTTCGGGCCCGCGGTGGGCGAGCGTCGCCGTCATGCGCCGGACGACGTCGGCGTCGGCGGGGGCGTCGCCGAGCGAAATGAATCCGCTGATGCCGCACATCCGCCCTACACTCGGCCCCGGGGGATCGGCTCCACTGCCGCTGAACTCTAACGGACCGCCTCACACGGAGCAACGGGCCTGGCGCGCGCTCGCGCTGCCGGTGCTCGTCGCCGCGCTGCTCCTGCTGCCGCTCATCGGCGCCCGCGTGCTGTTCCTCTCGGACGAAGCGCGGTACGCGCTCCTCGCGCGCAACATGCTGGAGCACGGGCACTGGCTCGTGCCGCACATCGGCGACGAGGTCCACATGGAGAAGCCGCCGGGCTTCGCGTGGGCGATCGCCGCCGTCGCCCTGGTGCAGGGGCGCGGCATCACCGAGCTCGCCGCGGTGCTGCCCGCGGCCCTGTCGGGCATCGCCGGGGTCGTGATGACCGTGCTGCTGGGCCGCCGGCTCTTCGGCGCGCCGGCCGCGCGCATGGCGGGCCTCGTGCTCGCGACCTCGTTCGGCTACGTGACGCACGCGCGGATGGCGCTGGCCGACATGACGATCACGGCCTGCGCGATCGCGGCCCTGTGGGCGTTCTGGCGCGGCTCGCTGACGCTGCTCTACGTCTTCCTCGCCATCGGCCTCACCGCGAAAGGCCCGTACGCGCTGATGCCCCTCGCGGTGGTCGCGGTGTTCCTCGTGACCGACGGCGGCTGGCGCCGGCTGCGCGAGCTGCGCCCGCTCCGCGGCATGCTGATCCTCGGCGCGGCGATCTCGCCGTGGGCCGTCGCGTTCGCGCGGGAGCCGCGGCACAGCTACGTGCGCGACGTGGTGGTCGGCGACTTCGGCGTGCACTTCCGCCTGTGGGACAGCGCGAAGGAGATCCTGTTCCCGCTGGGGCCGCTCGGGCTGGAGTTCCTGCCGTGGACGATCGTGCTGCCGGCCGCGCTCCTCGCGGGCGCCCGCGCGCCCGACGCGGAGACGCGCGTGCGCTTCCGCTTCCTGCTCTGCTGGACGCTCGTCTACGTGGTGCCGGTGACGCTCTCGTCGCACAAGCGCGACCGGTATCTGCTGCCGGTCTTCGCGGCGCTCGCCCTGGCGGTGGGCTGGCTGATCGCGCGCTGGCACGAGCAGCCCGGCGGCGCCGCGCGCCGGCACGCCTGGCTCATGGCCGGGCTCGCGACCGCGGCGGCCCTGGCGTTGTACCTCCCCGCCCGCCCGCCGGCGGACGCCGCGCTCTACATGCCGGCGGGGCGGGCGGCCGTGCCGGCGTCACTGATCCTGCTCGCGTCCGCCGCGGCGCTGCTCCTGCTGATCCACCGCACGGAGACGCGACGAGGATTCACGGCCTTCGCGTTGGGCCTCGCCCTGCTTCTCGCCTACGCGATCGCGCAGTACGTGCCGCGCTACAACGAGGTCCACGACGTCAAGCGGTTCGCGCACGAGCTGGCGACGCGCGTGCCGCCCGGCGCGACGATCGTGAGCTTCGGCTACGCGCGCCTGTCCATCGACTTGTACTCGCGGCGCGCGCCGCGCCTGATGCGCCACGTGAAAGAGCTCCAGCCGCTCCTCGGCCGCGCCCCCGAGGTCTACGTCTACGCGGAGCCACGCGGCTGGCGCATCCTGAACGAGGCGCGCCTGGGCCGCTGGGACCGGGTGGCGGAAGTCCACCTGGGCGGCCGCCCGGTCACGCTCGCGCGCTACGCCCGCTGAGCGGCTACGCGGGAAGCGGCCAGCCGACCCACTCGCAGACGCCGCGCCCCATCACGTACTCGAGCGCCTCGCCGCGCAAGAACGGCAGGTGGTCGGTGAAGAGGTGCACGCACTCGTAGTACGTGCAGGGCATGCGGGTGAGATCGGTGCCCCAGAACGTGCGCTTCGGGCCGTACGCGTCGACGAGCCGCTTGATCGGATCGTGGAGATCGCGGAACGGGTAGGGCTCCTTCGACAGTGAGGCCATGCCGGAGGCCTTCACGGCGACGTTCGGGTGCCGGGCGAGCGCGCACACCTTGGGAAGATCGGCGAACGCGTCCGGCGAGGCGTGGAGGCGGCTCAGCCCGACGTGGTCGATCGTGAGCTTGAGGCCGGGATGGCGCTCGGCGACCTTGTCGAGCACGTCGAGCGAGCCGGGCACGAGGACCATGAGCGGGATGGCGTGGCGCTCGGCGGCGGCCCACAGCCAGTCGGCGGTGCCGTCGGTCAGCCACGGGCGCGAGCGCTCGGTGTGGAACGTGAAGCGCATGCCGAGCATGCCCGGCTGCTTCTTCCAGTCGGCGACGAGGCCCCGACTCTCCGGCCGCTCGATCGGCACGCGGCCCATCACGGCGAAGTTGTCGGGGTGCAGGCGCGCCGCCTCGAGCGCGAGGTCGTTACGATCGCCTTCCCAGGACGGGGGCACGAGGATGACGCGGCTCACCTTCGCCAGCTCCATCTCGAACAGCAGCATGTCCTTGGTGACGGGATAGGGCTTCTGCGGCGCGGTGAGGACCGGCGTCGGCCACGGGCGCTCCGGCGTGTCCGCGCCCCAGAGATGCACCTGGGAGTCGACGATCTGCATGGATGGGGCTCCTTTCCGCGGACGTTACGAGGCGGCGGCGGCAGCGTCAAGCACGGCCCGAGCCGCGACTGCGCGCTACCAGTGGTCCATCAGCGCGCGGACGGCGCACACCGCCGCCACGATGAACCCGATGGCCACGACCAGGACGAACACGCCGGTCCATGACGGCTCCTCGAAGCCCAGGCCGGCGAGCAGCGCGTGCAGGACGCCGGGTAGATGATCCTCGCCCCATCGATGTGTCAACCACATGGTCCAGCCCCTTCCTGTGCGATCTGTCGAGATCCACGAGCGGAAGCGAGGGGCTGGGGTCAGTGCGCGGTCGGACTGTCGGACGCGGCGAGGACGCCGGGCAGCTTGCGCGGCTGCCGCAAGCGGCGTTCGATGCCGCGCGCGGGCTTGGCCGGGCGCGGCGGCGCGGGCTCGATGACCACCACGCCTTCGGGATGCCGCGGATGCGGCGCGGCTTCGAGCGGCCGGTCTTGCGCCGGATCGGCATGGCGCACGTCCCACGCATCGGCGCCTTCGATGCCGTTGCCGTGCAGGACGAACGCGCCGGGCGCGAGCGGGGTGGCGACGTCCAGCGCCAACCGCAGCGCGAGCAGGACGACGGCCAGACGGAGGATCCGGTGGCTCGCCATGACGTGCCGCGAGGATAGCGTAATATCGCGCGCATGACGACCCTGGAGGCCGTCCTCCACCCGGTGCGCGCGTGGGGCGGCGGCGCCGCGTGGGGCGGCGACGCCGCGCTCGCGCTCGGCACGCCGTGACGCCGGACGGCACGGTGGCGGCCTTCGCGATCGAGGAAGCCACGCTCGCCGCACTGCGGGCGGCGATGACCTCGGGCACGCTGACCGCCGAGGGGCTCGCCCGGCTCTGCCTCGAGCGCATCGAGGCCATGGACCGGCGCGGGCCGACGCTGCGCGCGGTCCAGCAGGTCAATCCCGACGCGCTCGCGATCGCGCGCGCGCTGGACGAGGAGCGCCGGACACGCGGACCCCGCGGCCCGCTCCACGGCATCCCGCTGCTGTTGAAGGACAACATCGCGACGGTGGACGCGATGGAGACCACGGCCGGCACCCTCGCGCTCGTCGGCGCGCGCGTTCGCGCCGAGGCCTTCGTGGCCACGAAGCTGCGGGAGGCCGGCGCGGTCATCCTCGGCAAGGCCTCGATGACCGAGTGGGCGAACTTCAAGTCGGCGCCGAGCCTCAGCGGGTGGAGCGCGCGCAACGGCCAGGGCCGCAATCCCTACGCGCTCGACC
>Ga0194110_10007174_pt1 | contig 12885 bp, 7 predicted proteins | sample TA2Kig1200mmetaG_FD_146192 | JGI IMG/M metagenome (GOLD analysis project Ga0194110, IMG submission 146192) | Freshwater microbial communities from Lake Tanganyika, Tanzania - TA2015032 Kigoma Deep Cast 1200m | ecosystem: Environmental > Aquatic > Freshwater > Lake | place: Tanzania: Lake... | reverse complement strand
CCTCCGGCGGGTGCACGTCCGGGTGATACCGGCGGGCCAGCAGCCGGTAGACGCGGTCGATCACCTCCGGGATCGCCTTCTCGTGCACCATCAGGATCTCGTAGAGGTCGCGCACAGAGGTCTCTATACTGCCTCACCCCCGGCCCCTCTCCGTTCCGGAGAGAGGAGAAGGGCGCGTTGTAGCGTCGGGCTCCCCTCTCCGGAACGGAGAGGGGCCGGGGGTGAGGCTCGACGTCACAGCACCAACTTCTCGATGGCCTCCGCGACGCCCTCGTCGCCCGGGCCGGTCACGTAGTCCGCGGCCTGTCGGACAGACTCCGGGGCGTGGTGCATCGCGACACCGAACCCCGCCTCCTCGATGAGCGGGAGATCGTTGATCATGTCGCCGAGGCCCATCGTCTGCTCCATCGGGAGGCCCAGATGCTCGGCAACGGCTCTCAACGCCCGCCCCTTGGAGGCATTCACGCTCAGGAACTCGATGTACTCGGGCAGCGAGCGCGTCACGTAGACGCGCCCGGCGAATCGCTCCTGAGCCTCGGCGAGGTGCCGCTCCGCGCGCTCGGGGCGATCGATGATGAGGATCTTCGTCGGCTCCCTGCCCGGAAGCCTTCGCACATCCCCCACGGGTACGGGCACCGAACCCGTGCGTTCGAGGTAGTCCCGCGCCCAGTGATCCGCCTTCAGCACGTACATCACGTCATCCACGTAGTAGTGGATGTTCGCCCGGTGCGTGATGCAGTACTCCAGGACCTCCGCGGTCGCGTCCGCCGGCACGGGATCGTGGAGGATCAGCTCACCCGACCGGGCGCGGCGAACCATCGCCCCGTTGTAGGAGATGACCGGCTCATCGCCGAGGCCAAGCCGCTCGGCAAAGTCGACCGCCGAGTGGTGCATCCGGCCGGTGGCGAGGACGATGTGAACGCCGCGCCGTTGAGCTTCGGCGATGGCCTCCGCGCAACGGGGCGGGATGTGGTGGCCGCCGACCACGAGCGTCCCATCGAGGTCCATGGCGGCCAGGAGGATGCGGTGGTTTGCTGTCATTGACCCGGCGTTGTCTCCCGGTTCGGTGTCGAGCGCGTGCAGTTTGCCTATGTGGGAATCCGCCATATCGATTCCCGGGCGCCATGATGGTCATGCACGAGTTGACCTGACATCATCGGGTCGTTGTAGGGGCAGAGCGTGCTCTGCCCACGCCGTCCGTTCGGGCAACACCTGGGCAGAGCACGCTCTGCCCCTACAACGACACCCGCCAAGTTACTATGTGCATGGCCATGGATGGCGCCTACACGGGAACGGCTCGGACGAGAGTCGCGGATTCCTGTTCAGCGCCACGTCAGCACCACGATCTCCTCCCCCAAGCTCACCCACACTTGCGGCTTCTCGCCGGGCTTGCCTGAGCCAACCACGCCGAGAGTCTGTATCTCCTTCCCGAGGGCGTAGTTGCCCAGCTCACTGCCCGCCACGTCGTACACGCGCACCGACCCATCCGGCGCGGAGGCGATCCACTCGCCCTTGCCGTCGGCATTGAAGTCGCCCTGACCCAAGTGCGACGTAGTGGCCCACGGCTGCCCGGTCGGCAGGGGCCAGTTCCACTTGGTCGTGCCGTCGGCGCTGAGGCCCTGTAGCTCCAGACCGAAGCTGAACGAGGCGGGGGCACTGCCGGAGCCGCCGCTCCCGCTTGCGCCTCCACCGCTGGTAGGGGCGCTGGGGAGGAGCGACCGGCTCAGCAGGAACTCGACCTTCCCATCGCCATCCAGGTCGGCGCACTGGGCGCCCTCGACCAGCAACCACTGCGGCCAGTCGCCGATGTGCCTCCCGTTCGCATCGAGGACCTGGGTCACGCTCGTGTCGTAGCCCACAAAGACCTCGGGCTTGTGATCCCCGTTGCCGTCGCCCACGCAGACCCACGACGGATCGGTGGCCGACCCGTGCTTCCACTTCGTCGGGCCACCGCTGCCAACGCATACGAGCCCCACGGCGGAGCTGCGGCCCACCAGCAGCTCGTCCTCGCCGTCGCCGTTCAGGTCCGCCACAGCGAGGCAGCGGACGCGCGTGTTCGCCACGCGGTTCTCCAGCGCGAGGCCGCCGGAGGCGCGGTACGCGTACACCGATTCGCTGACGCCATCGGTGACGGCGATCACGGGCTTGCCGTGGAGGGTCCCCACGTGCGGCCGGCGTATCCCCCCTCCCGGTGTGGCGGGCATCCAACTCCCGACTGACGGCACCCTCGTCAGCTCGTCGAGCCGGCTCGGGAAGGCGGCCTCCTGCTGCCCCGCCGAGTCGCGGATCGTGATGGTCTTGCCGGCCCACACGATCGCCTCGGCCTGCCCGTCGCCGTCTACATCGCCTCCGCCGATCGCCTGCACGTACGCCCCGGGCTTGAAGCGCAGCGCCTCGTCGAAAGGCCCCTGACCTCGGGGTGTCGCCGGCGCTAGGCCATAGTTGAACTGCTGCTGTATCTGGCGCTGCCAGGCCATGACGCCGAAGTAGATCAGCAGGCCCGTGGCGCCGACGGCCAACACCCCCGCCACGATGAGCCCGACGATGACCCAACGCCGCCACGCCCGCGGCGGCCGCTCGGCAAACAGCAGATCGTCATCCTCGTCCGGCGTCGGTGCAACCGGTTCAGCGGGCGGCAGTTCCTCCGACATCCATTCCACCCCCCATGCAAAGACGCAGGCGAGCTTCCCGGTCCGTCGCCTGTCAAGTTGGCCATCCGGGGCCGACGACCTTCCTGGCCAGGCAACGAGACCTCGCGTCCGCGTGCGGCGAGGGGGCTTTGGCGCCCCCTTCGGTACCTCCGCGGCCCGCCTGGGTGGGTGTCGCGCAGGAGCAGAAGTCCTGTCAGTGGCTTGTTCGCGGCGCTGGGTTCGCACACGACGAGTGAGGTGCCGACAGGGGCCGCTATGCCACAGCCTCCAACGCATCCGCTCTGTTGGCCGCCATTTCAGGTGAGTGGACGGCGAGGTCGATGAGCGGCAGAGGGTGCTCCCGATCAGCCCCGTCGGGCGGTTGCACCCATTCGTGTCTTTCCTGCAAACTGACCCACTACCTCTGGTTGACAGCGAGGCTCAGAGGGTGGCATACTGCCTACGATGGGACGTGTTGCTCGCGGTTCGCACGGAGGATGGGCAATGAGCGCTGTCGAGGTTGTCGTAGCGGGCGCCCTGACTGAGGATGGGCGGCTGGTCCTCGATGAGAAGCCGGACTTGCCGCCGGGGCGGGTGCAGGTCATCCTGCGGCCGACGGAGCCGACTAGGTCGGCCGACCGAACGGTCTACGATGTGCTGGAGGAGATCTGGGCCGCGCAGGAGGCCCGCGGGGAGAAGGGGCGTCCAACCGCGGAGTTGCTTGCCGAGCTGGATGCCATGCGCGACGAGTGGGACGCTGACCCCGTGCAGCCCGCCGAACAACCCGCCGCCAACCGCGCAGATCACGCCTGCACCGCGTCCGAGGCCTCGCGCTGATGGGGACGGCTTACCTGGACGCCAGCATCCTCATCCCGATCGTCCAGAGCCTACCAGCGGAGAAGGCGCAACAGAGCGCCCGTCTCGCTGAGCGAATCGGCCGCGAGACCACATGGGTCGTGAGCGACCTCGTCCGCATGGAATGCCGCGTGAGGCCGCTCGCGCGCGGCGACTGGTCCATGCTCGCCGACGTCGAGCGGTTCTTCGCCTCGCCCGAGGTTGTCTGCCTCTCGTTCCCCTCAGCCGTGTTTGACCGCGCTGCCGCCATTCGCGCTCAGTTCGGGTACCGCACCCCTGATGCCTTGCACCTCGCCGTCGCTGTCGAGGCTGGGTGCGATGCATTCGTGACTGCAGACCGGCACCTCGAAGGCTTCACAGCCATGCCGGTCACTCTCCTGACGCCGTAGGGGTCCTGACTCCCTACTCCGACGCCCTCACCAGTAGGATCGGCACCCCGGCGTGGCGGAGCGTCCGGTCGGCGATGCTCCCATAGACCCAGCGGCCGAGGCCCGACCGACCGTGGGTGCACATGATGATGAGGTCGCAGGGAGCGGCGTGGTCGATGATCTCCTCCGCCACATCCCCATGTCGGACCGTCGTGCTCACCGAGAGGCCGTCGTCCGTCAGGCGGCTGCCCACGGCTGCGAGGTACTCCTGAGCTTCGAGCTTGCGCGGGTCGAACCTGTCGCCCGCCGATTCGCCCTCGATCGCGTTCTCCAATGACGAAGGGACGACCGTCAGCAGCTCCACGTGCGCCCCGAAGCGCTTCGCAATCTCCGCCGCGTGCGCGAGAGCCTGCTCGGCCAACTCCGACATGTCCAGCGGCACGACGATGGTTGAGTACACAGCGCCACCTCCGGCGAGTGAGTCCACAAGGTTGAGTTCCCCTTCTTGCTCGCGCTCACCTGCCCGGCCCGGTAGAGGGCCTTGGGGGGGCGGTAGCGAAAGGCGCGCGCACTGTTGCCGCGAGGAGAGCGAACATGCAGCGCGTGACGCGGGACGTCACGTTCACCGAGTTCTCGCCCGATCTGCCCCCCGTCTGCGACGTTGACCCGGGGGAGTGGATCCTCGTGGAGACCTGGGACTGCTTCGGCGGGGAGACGCTGGCCGGGAAGCGGCGCGAGGACGTGACCCCGGGCGTGGCCAACCCGGCGACCGGCCCCATCCGCCTCCGCGGCCTGGCCCCCGGTCAGGTGCTGCGCTGCACGATCGCGGACATCACGGTCGCGCCGCGCGGGTTCGTGGGCACCCGGGAGAGCACGCGCTTCATCGACATCGTGGACGGCTTCGCGATCTTCAGCGACACACTGAAGCTCCCGCTGACGCCCATGATCGGCGTGATCGGCGTGGCTCCGAGTGAGGGCTCGATCAAGACCACCTGGCCCGGCTCCCACGGTGGCAACCTCGACACGATCGACGTGAGACCCGGCGCGCAGGTTTTCCTTCGCGCGCAGGTTGAGGGTGGCCTGCTGGGCCTTGGCGACGTGCACGCGTGTCAAGGGGACGGCGAGGTCGCGGGCCAGGGCATCGAGATCCCGGCCGAAGTGCTGCTGCGCCTGGACATCGCGCCTGATCCCCTGCCCATCGGTAATCCCTACGTGGTCGTCGAGGGGCGCCTGAGTGTCATCGCCTCGGCTCCCACGTTCGAGGAGTGCATCCGGGCCGCAATTGAGGACATGCTGCGCGTGCTCTCGGACAGGATGGGCCTCGCGGCGGACGACGCGCGCCAGCTCATCAGCCTCGTGGGCCACGTGCGCATCTCGCAGATCGTGAATCCGCTGATGACCGCGCGCGTCGTCATGCCGATCCTGTGGTAGCCGGAAGGAGCAAGAGCGCCATGAAGCTCGCCATCATCCTGGCGGCGTGTCTGGGAGCACTGAGTGCCCAAGCGCAGCAAGCTCCGAGGTGGTGTTTCGGCTTCGAGTCCACCGAGGGGCTGACCTCGGGCTGGGGTCAGCTCTGCGATGACATCCAGGTGTCCCTGAACGAGGACGCCGCGTACGTGGCCGAGGGCAAGGCATCCGCGCGGCTGTCAGGCGTGAGCCGCAACGAGGGCGAGGGCAATCGCTATCTGGCACTGAACGTGCCTGCACCGGACGTGGACCTCGCCGGCGGGATGCTGACCTTCAGCGCGTGGACCTCGCTCCCCGACAGCACCCAGGCCTTCTACGTGCGCGCCTACGACGCCGGCGGCAAGCGAGTCGCGAGCTGGCAGAGCTGGAGCGGCGTCCTGGGCGGGACGACGAGCCATACCTTCGAGCTGCAGCCCAGCCTCTCGCTGAGCGCCCTGAACTGGGAGGAATGCGACACCCCGCTTCAGGGCCATCCCGTGCGCCGCTTCGAGTTCATCATCGGGACCGGCGAGAAGGGGGCCGCGATCGACTTGTACGTGGACAACCTCTGCGTCATCCCTGAACGCTACCGCCGCTTCACCGACATCACACACCCGAAGCCCCGCGTTCCCGACACGAAGCTCGTTGAGGCCGGCAAGCCCGCGGCTACCATCGTCCGCCCCGCTGACGGCGCCTACGACGCGGCGGTGTCCGCCCTCGTCGATGGGACCAAGGCGGCCTCCGGCGCGGAGGTTACGGTGCAGACGGACGAGCGTGCGCGCCAGGACCTCCCGGCCTTCATCGGCGAGATGCGGCAGACGAACGTCATCCTCGTCGGCAACGTCCACAACAACCGCGCGCTGCTGCCGATGTACAGCCATTCCGCGTGCCATGCGGACGCCGTCTTCCCCGGGACAGGCGGCTACGAGCTGCGCACGGTCCACGATCCGTGGGGCACGGGGAAGAACGTCGTCATCGTCGGGGGCGACGCCGAGGGCGTCGCGGAAGGGGTGAAGGCGCTCCTGGCCCGTCTCGGCACCGGGCAGGACCTAACGCTGCCGCACACCATCGACGTGAAGGTGACCGGCGAGGCCCAACAGCGATGGGGCCGGCAGTTCACGGACACGCTCGGCGACGCGTACTTGGAGAGCGTGCGCAAGGAGGCCGAGAAGCGCATCGAGCAGGGCGCGCACCAGGGCCTCGGCGGGTACGCGATGTCGCCGGGCGCTGCCTACGCACTGACCGGCCGGGACGACTACGCGCGCGCGTTCGTGTGGCTCATCAAGCGCTGGAAGGAACACCACGACACCAAGCCCGACACCTACGGCGGCCCGTGGGGGATGGACGCCGACTTCGCGCTCTACAGCCTCCTGCCCCAGTGGGACCTCGTCGAGGAATCGCCGGCCCTCATCGACGAGGACCGCCTGGCGGTCACCCGCACCCTCTACGAGTTCATCTCGAGCGCATGTGTCCCCAAGGCGCAGAGCGTGATGGGCAACGAGCGCGTGCGCTTCAACCATCAGACCTTCCCCGCGCTCGGGCTCCTCTTCGCGGGCGAGTACTTCAGCCGGGACTACCAGCTCGCCGAGGGCGCGCTCTGGACGCAGATCGCGGACGCGTGCTTTCAGATGCAGGCGAAGGCCTGGAAGCCGTACGAGGACTGCAACGGCTACCAGTGGCTGACGCTCGGGCATCTGGTTCGCTACGCGCTGGCGAAGCCCGACTTCACCTACTTCGAGAACGGGAACGCGCGCAAGGCGGCGGAGCTGGCCATTCTCTCCAGCGACAACCTGGGCTACTCGGTGACCTACGGCGATACCGGCGCCTACACGGGCTGGTGGAGCGAGAACCCCGTCCTCTCGGCGTGCGCGTGGTACTACGATGACCCGACCTACCGCTGGGCGGCGGCGCAGAAGCGCAAGCTCTCCGGCCGCACGAGCCTGGGTGAGTACACGAGCGAGGCCGCCACGGAGCTGCCGACCGCGCTCATCGGCGCGAAGCTCTTCGAGCTCGACCCGTACTACTACCGCACCTTCGGCGGGCCGGATGCGCTGCCGATCGAGGTGACGGTGGACAAGGTCGTCATGCGCCGCGGGTTCGAGCCGCAGGACCCCTACCTGTTGCTCGACGGATTGAGCAACGGCGGCCATCGGCACTACGACGGCAACTCGATCTCGCGCTGGACCGAGAACGGGCGCATCTGGCTGGCCGATGCGGACTACATCAAGTCCCTGCCGAAGTACCACAACGGCGTGCTGATCCTGAAGGACGGCTCCTCGCAGACCATCCCCGACTTCTGCGAGCGCGAGCGCTTCAGCGACATGAGCAAGGCCGCGCTGTCCACGACCACGCTGCGCAACTACGCGGGCGTGGACTGGCGGCGGCACATCCTGTGGCTCAAGGGCAGGTGCTTCGTCATCGCCGACCAGCTGATTGCGCGCGAGGCAGGCTCCTACAGCTTCCGGCCGATCTGGCAGACGGTCGGGCAGGTCGCCGACATCGAGGGCGGCATCAGCATCGCCCAGCAGGGACAGAACGCCGCCATCGTCTGCGCGCCCAAGGGTCGCCTCAGCGTGACGGACGACCCCGACACCGGCAAGAACTGGTCGGGCTACAAGCCGATCGACGAGCCTGTCGTTCGCCGGCTGCAGGCGGTCTACAACGTCGACCTGAAGCCGGGTGGAAGCAAGACGATCTTCACCATCCTCCGCGCCTCGGGCGAGGCCGCGCCGCAGGTCAAGGCCGTCTCGCCCATTGAGGGCTTCCTGTACGCCGAGGTCGATGGGGAGCAGGTGCTGGCAGGCGTCATCCCGCCCGGCGAGGAGGGGCATCTCCTCGACCTGGCAATCCAGGCCGACGCCCTGATCGGGACGCCCAAGATGCTCACCGTGTTCGGCCTGAAGCGTGCCGTGTACATGGGCCAGGAGATCTCGGTCGAGGCGCCCGTTGATCTGCAGATCGACTCCGACACGATGCAGGCCACCGTCCGCGCCGAGCAGGCGACCACCGCCTACATCCCCCTCACGGGCCAGATGACGATCCCGCAGGGCGTGATGCAACAAGACCTGCCGGCCGCGGGGGAGGTGGCGACGCAGATGGTGGAGGACGTGTTCCGCCAACTCGCGGCGCTTGCCGATCAGCCCCCCCAGGCGGCTCCGACGCCCGAGGGCCTGCCGGAGTTGAAGCGCGTCTTCGAGTACCGGGAGAAGCTGCCCGCCTACCTCCTGACCGGCAATCGCGGCGCGCCCGAAGCGGTGGACGTCGGCGCGCAGATCACCTGCGAACCCGCGCCGCTGGAGCGCAACGTCTTCGCACCCGAGGGTGAGCGCAACGCGCCGGAAGCCCTCTTCGACGGCGACACTGCGAGCACCGCTGGCGGCGTGATGTGGGACAGCGGACAGACGGTCACGCTCAACGTGCACCTCGATGCCGCGTACGAGCTATCGGCGGTGGTCGTGAAAGGCTGGTACGCGACCTCATCGAGCAAGGGCAAGGTCTTCCAGATCAGGTCGATCCGCATCGCCGGCTCGACGGATGGCTTCAAGGATGACCGGCGGGTGCTCGCCGAAAGCACGGACCTCGACTCCCACCCGAACTGGGGCGGCGAACCGCGCGTTCCGCAGGTGTACCGGTTCGACGGCCTGAAGGGCAAGGCGCAGGACCTGCGGATCACAATCGTCCCGCGCAAGGGCGAGGAGGTCGAGGGCGACGCCGACCCGGCCCAGTGTGGCGTGTACGTGGCCGAACTTGAGGTGTGGGGGAATGGCGAGGGCCTTGCGGAGAAGGCCCGACAGGCAGCGGCGTTCAGCTTCCACGCGCTGACGCTCGCCGACATCGACGCCGACGGCAAAGATGAGACCATCGCCGGCAGCACAAACGGGAAGCTCATCGTCCTCAACGCCGACGGCACGACCCGCTGGACGCAAGACCTCGGCGCCGCGATCCATGCGGTGGCTGCGGCGCCCATCGTCGGCAAGGGCCTCGCCGTAATCGCGGGCTGCGACGGCGGCAAGGTCGTAGCGCGGCAGCCCGATGGCGCGGACCTGTGGACCTTCACGGCGCCCTACTACAAGCGCGCGCCGCACGTGCGGGTGCTCTTCGGCGCGAGCTTCGGCGAGGGCAAGCCGGCCGTGATCGCGGGCTGCGACAGCTGGCGCTACTACGCGCTCGATGCGGCGGGCAAGGAGCTGTGGCACTACGAGAGCGTTCACGGCAGCACGGCCGGCGCGGCAGCCGATGTGGACGGCGACGGCATGGATGAGGTCGCCTGCGGCACCGAGTACTACTGGTGGCACCTGGCCAACGCGCAAGGGCAGAAGGTGTGGAGCTACTCCACGAGCACCGGCCCGACCGCCAACGCGTGCGCCATCGGCGACCTCAACGCCGACGGGAAGAAGGAGACCCTGTTCGGCGGCGCCGACGCCAACGTCCACGCCATCGGACCCGACGGCAAGCTGCTCTGGAAGCTCAACACGGGCGACGAGGTGACCGCCCTCACTTGCACCGACCTCGACGGTGACGGCGCCGAGGAGGTGCTCGTCGGCTCGCTCTCCTTCAACGTCTACGCGGTGAAGGGTGACGGCTCGGTGATCTGGCGCACCGACGTCGGCTCGCCCGTCGTGGGCCTGTGCGTGACGGATGGCAAGTGCTGCGCACTGACCGCGTCGGGTGAGGTCTGTGTCCTCAAGGCAAGCACGGGCGAGTGGTCGTCGATCACCTCGCTCAACGCGCCGGGCCTGCGAATCGCTCGCGGGCCGGCACAGGGCTCGCCCCTCGTCGTGACAACCGAGGGCGGGGGGTTGGTCGGACTGACATGGTGATCCGATCGTCGTTGACGTCCACCTGGGAGCGCGGGCTTCCAGCCGGCTGGCACGTGGTGGCGCCGTGGACACTCGTCCCCGCGGAGGTGTAATGTCATGCTACTACTCCCGCTGCTCCTGACGTACGTTGCCCACGCCGAGCCGCTGGGCTTCGCCGGCGCGAAGGTCGTGGTCGCTGACGAGGCGAGCCCCATGGAGGTCTTCGCGGCCCGCGAGGTCTCGCGCTACTTCCGCCTCCTCTGCGGGCTGGAATCGCCGGGGGTCAGCGACGCCGGCCAGGCGCCCGCCGTGTTCGTCGGTGTGTCGCCCGAGGCGCTGCCGCCGGACGCCGATGACCAGGCGTATGCCATCCGCGTTGCCTCGACCGATCCGCCTCGTCTGCGCATCGTGGGGAAAACACCGATCGGCGTGCAGTATGGCGTCTACTCGCTGCTGGAGAAGCTCGGCGTGGGCTTCTACCTCGGCGGCGACGCGATCCCCGAGCAACGCGACTCGTTGCTCTTGCCCTCCGACCTGAACGAGTCCGGTGCGCCCGTCTTCAAGATCCGGGGCAGCCTGCCCTGGTACAACTTCCTCAACTCGCCGACGACCTGGGACCTGGAGGACTACCAGTTCTTCTTCGATCAGATGGCCAAGATGAAGATGAACTTCGTGGGCTTCCACTCCTACGATCACGAGCCGTTCTGCGCCTACCCCGACAAGGGCCAGTGGCAGATGGGCCAGCCGGCGGCCACCTCGATGACCTACTGGTGGGGCACAATCCGCGGGCTGCCGACCAAGGACTTCGGCTTCGGGACCGGCGCCTTCTTCCCGTATGAGGTCTTCGGCTCGCGCTCTGCTGCACTCGCGAAGGAGCCACAGGAGAAGACGCCCGATGGCGCCCTGTTCCCGCTCCGCACCGCGCAGGATGACGCGATCATCCGCGCGCAGTGCGTCCTCGCGCAGGGCCTCCAGTACGCCAAGTGGCGCGGCGTGAAGGTCTGCCTCGGCTTCGAGCTGGTCGGCGACCCGACGAACCCCGAGCAGCGCCGCATCGAGGAGGCGCGCATCCGCCACATGCTGGCGACCTTCCCGATGCTCGACTACGTGTGGTTCTGGCAGTCCGAAGGCCTCGGCGGCGGCTCCGACCCGTCGGCGAGCGATTCGCCGCTCGACCTGATCGTGCAGCGGTATCACGCCACGTTCGAGTACCTCGGCAACGAGAAGCGGATCGCCGAGGCCGCGCGCGTGGCGGCCTGGACGCAGTTCGCGCACGGCGTGGTGAAGCGCCTGCGGCCGGACATCGGGGTCGGCGTGAGCGGCTGGGGCGGCGACCGCTGGATGCGCTTCAGCGACTTCTACGTGGGCCTGGACAAGCTGCTGCCCGAGGACGTGATCTTCACCGCGCTGGACAACATCGACCCCAGCTGGGAGCCGAACGTCAGCGCCGCGTATGGGCAGCTCTCCCCGAAGCGCGAGAAGTGGCCCATCCCCTGGTTCTCCTCCGACGGCGGCGGCCTGCGCCGCGACCAGTGGGCGCCCCAGTGCAACGTGAAGCCCTTCACCAACCTCGTCCGCGATGCGCAGGCGAAGGGCTGCCAGGGGATCCTCGGCATTCACTGGGAGGTGCGTGGCGTCGAGGAGGTCGCGGCCTACGTCGCGCAGTTCGCGTGGAATCCGAACCTCACGTACGAGCAGTTCTACGAGGACTTCGCGCGCAAGTGCTACGGAGAGAAGAACGGGCACGAGATGGCAATGATGCACATGCGCCTGGAGGCCCTCGGCCCGCGCTGGACCGGCAGCCACGGACAGGTCGAGTGCGGTGGCTTCCAGTGGTTCAGCGATGACGCGCGCCCGAAGCCCGAGAACTTGGCGACGCTGAAGGAGATCGACGACGGCCTCGCGGCCATCGAGGCCGAGTGCCAGGCCGGACAAGCCCGGCGGCACCTTGACCGCCTGCGCTACCTGCGCGCGACGATCCACTTCCTGACGAAGTTCGACGAGGCCGCGCTGAAGCTCACGGCCGGCGGCCCGACCGAGGCGCTCATCACGCAGGCTGAGCAAGCCAAGCAGGCCGGCAACGCCACCGAGGCCGAGCGCCTCGCGACCCAGGCGATCCAGGACCTCTCAAAGACCACGCTGGCCGACGCGATGCAGGCCTACCGCGACCGCCTCACGACCCAAGGCGACTTCGGCAACCTCGCGACCATCAACGTCAAGGCCTACGCGGCCTTCCTCGGGCTCTGGGAACGCGCGGAGGCGGTGCTCGGCAAGAAGGCGCCGCTGCCGACCGCTAAGCCCGGCGCGCCCGAGATCATCATGCGGTACCCGCCCTCGGCTCGCCCCGCCCCGGACCCCTGGGAGGTCCAGGCGCAGGTCATCTCCGCGCGCCCGTTGACCTCCGTCGTCCTCCGCTGGCTAGGGCGTGACGGCGAGTGGCGCGATGTGCCGATGCAGCGCGTCCGTGAGACCAACACCTATGCTGCATCCCTACGCAAGGCTATCCTCGAGACCAGACTACCGGTCCGCGGCGGCCTGCAGAGCGGTCTTGGTGGAGGCCTTGGTCAGGGCTTGGGTGGGGGACTGGGAGGCGGCTCCGCGTCAGGTGACGCCATCGACTACATCGTCTCGGCCACCGATGACGCCAAGCAGACGACCGTCGCCCCGCCGGGGGCACCCGAGGCCACGTTCTCCGTGAGCCCGCTACCGACGCTGTGGTCGGCGAACTACGGACCGTACCTCCACGCGGGGATGTCGATGGTATCGTGGCCCGCCGACCCGAAGTCG
>Ga0194110_10007172_pt1 | contig 12889 bp, 14 predicted proteins | sample TA2Kig1200mmetaG_FD_146192 | JGI IMG/M metagenome (GOLD analysis project Ga0194110, IMG submission 146192) | Freshwater microbial communities from Lake Tanganyika, Tanzania - TA2015032 Kigoma Deep Cast 1200m | ecosystem: Environmental > Aquatic > Freshwater > Lake | place: Tanzania: Lake... | reverse complement strand
AGACCTGAAGGGATTAATAGAAGTAATGAGAGGTGCACGCTTTGTGGTGAGCAATGACTCAGGTCCGATGCATATTGCTGCAGCCCTCGGTATCCCTGTCTTTGCTCTTTTTGGACCTACAGACCCATTGAGAACAGGACCTTATGGAAAAGGACATACTGTGATTAAAGAAGATATTCCATGTGCACCATGTTTCAAGAAGACATGTGATGATATAAAGTGCATGAATAATTTGTCAATAGAAAAAGTTTATGAAGTGATTAAGAAAAAATTAATAAATTCTTGACAATGCAATGGCTTTAATGAATAATTAAGCCATTAAATCCCACCTTTCTAAAGGGGTTTCAATGGGGTAGTAACAGTTAGCAGAGATAACACAGGAAGACTAACAGTTGCCTTCCAATATGACCCCCAGCTTGTTCAGAAAGTCAAGACCATTGACAACCATAAATGGCATCCTACGGAAAAACACTGGAGTTTCCCTAACACCGATGGAACGTTAGAGAAGATTTTAAAAGCATTTGAAGGCGAAGAAATCGAAATAGACTCTGCCTTGAGAGGGACTGTCCCAGATTTACGGACGGAGCAAAGCGGTGTACCCTCACTTGTCATTGCGAGACCTGGAGGGGCGAAGCAATCCCAATTTGAAGACTTAAGAAAAGAACTCATTTCCAGAAAATACAGCAACAAGACAGTAAAAGGCTATATTTATTACAACAGAGATTTCCTGAATTTTATCGGCAAAAACCCTTCAGAGATAACCGACAGAGACATCAAAGATTATCTTGTTTATCTTTCCGAAGAAAAAGAGTCTTCAACATCAACGCTGAATCAGGCGATTAATGCTTTGAAATTTTACTATGGCACAATGTTAAAGAAAAAGTTTTTATACGAGATAAAGAGACCTCGCAAGGATAAAAAGTTACCCGTAGTTTTAAGCAAAGAAGAGGTTACAAAGATTCTCTCATCTGTTGATAATATAAAGCACAAGGCAATCCTTATGCTTGTATATTCTGCTGGCTTGAGGGTTGGGGAGGTAGTCAGACTGAAAGTGGAAGACATTGACAGCAACAGAATGCTGATTCATGTCAGAGGCGCTAAAGGACGAAAAGACAGATATGCATTGCTATCAGAAACCACACTGGAAACCTTGCGACAATATTGGCGCGAATATAAGCCTGAAAAATGGCTTTTTGAAGGCGCGAAAGCCGATAGATATTTATCAATACGGTCAGTTCAAAAAATATTTGACAATGCATGTCAAAAGGCATCTATTAAGAAAAATGTTACTATTCACAGTTTACGCCATAGTTTTGCAACGCATTTGCTTGAAAGTGGGGTTAATTTGAGATACATACAGGAGTTATTAGGACATAGCCATTCAAAAACAACAGAAATATATACTCTTGTTACAGAGCAATCATTAAGAGGAATAAAAAGTCCGATGGACTTTATTAAGTTCAAGAAAGGAGGTTAGTCCAGAGGTAGGATAGACGAACAGGTTCGTCTACGAACAAGACAAGCAAAATGTCGCTTCGCTCCATTTTGCTTGTCGGGCTCGGGGCTGGCGCCCCGTGACAGTCTTCGTGGCGAATCGCCACTTCGCCTGTCACGGGGTAAACGAAATGTCGTCTGTGAACTCCGTTCCCGTCCGCCACTTCGTTTACCCCGAGCCCGTTAGTTGTTCATTGCAGGCATGGGGAAAAGACATTATAATAGAACCATCCTATTTTTAAAGAGAAACGGATGAGGAGGAATAACATGTCAAAAATATTAAAGACCAAACCACAGGTAATTATGAAGAACGGCAGGCCAAATGCTGTCATCATAGACATCAAGGACTACAAGCAATTGCTTGAACAACTTGAAGACAAGGAAGATATTGCGGACCTTGAAAAAATGCGTAAGAGTAGTTTGCACTTCAGGAAATTCGATGACTTTTTGACGGAACATAATAATGCCCTATGAACTGCTTATTGAACGAAATGCAGAAAAAGATCTAAAGAAGCTTGAAATTTCATTGTTCGCAAAGATTACAACAAAAATAAAAGAACTGGCAGACAATCCTCATCCACAAGGCAGTAGGAAAATAACAGGGTCTCAAAATGATTGGAGACTGCGGATTGGCAACTATCGTGTCCTATACGAAATTGATAACAAAACAAAGACAATAAAAATCATGCGTGTAAAGCATCGGCGGGAAGCCTATCGTGACTTATAATTACTACAAGCAGAGGAAAAATGGGATGGTTCTTGTTGAAAAGCCTGCAACACCAACTAACAACAGGCTTTGCGGCGCTTCAATTATTTGGATTAATATTTGAGGTCGCTCCATGCCGCCCTCTTATTTTTGAGATTAAGATGAAAGGTGCGGTCGGCACGGCGCAAAGCCCGCCCCGATATGCAATGCCGTGCCTAAAATGGAATTGATTTAATTTATGAATAAAATCAAAATTAGACCTGATACACAGGAAAAATATAAAAGAAGACAATAGAAGAACATAAAAACTACACATATTGGAGGTGTAACAATGGCTTATATTAACGTTGAAGTATGGGACGTCACTGGAAACAAAAAGGACACCGTAGAAGTTCCAGACGATGTGCCAGTTAATAGAGTAATAGTTGTTTTGATCGAGCGGCTAAATTATCCTAAATATGATCCGACTGGTGGACAATTGTTAAGCTATAAACTTCACCATCGCCCTACAGGAAAACAGCTTATAGATGAACATTCACTTCTTCAGAATGGAGTAAAAGATGGTGACATAGTACGTTTAGTTGCCGAAATAACAGCAGGAGCAGTCAATAAGGCATCAGAGAAAATTATTAGGATTGAAGATCCTGATTCTGAAAGAAACGATAGATTTGCAAGGTTTAAGTTAATAAATTGGTGGGAACAGGAAAAACTTAGAAAAGCTAAAGTCTTTGTGGTTGGTGCTGGGGCGTTAGGTAATGAAATCTTAAAAAATCTTGCACTTTTAGGCATAGGCAATATTTTTATTGCTGATATTGACACCATAGAAAATTCAAATCTTTCTCGTACAGTGCTTTTTCGAGAAAACAATAATGGTCATTTCAAGGCTGAGATTGCAGCAAAAGAAATAAAGGATCTCTATCCAGAGGTAAATGTTCAGTGGTTTAGGGGTAATATTGTTTATGATCTTGGTTTAGGCGTTTACAGATGGGCTGATCTTGTGATTGCAGGACTTGATAATAGAGAAGCTCGTCTTTCGGTAAATCGGAACTGTTGGAAGGTTAATGTCCCCTGGATAGATGGAGCTATAGAACAACTAAACGGTATTGCTCGTGTTTTTGTTCCCCCTGACGGGGCATGTTACGAATGTACCATGAGTGACGTTGATTGGAAAATAATAGAGGCACGTAAGGCATGTCGTGGGTTAACAAGAGATGAAATGCTTTTAGGAAAAGTACCTACTACACCTACCTCAGCCTCTGTAATAGCAGGAATACAGTGTCAAGAAGCTGTAAAGTTATTGCATGGGCTTGAAGTTCTTGAAAGCAAAGGGTATATATTTAATGGTTTGACCCATGATTCATATGTGATCACCTATCCCAGAAAAGAAGACTGCTTTAGTCACGAAACATACAGCCATGTACAAAAACTTGGCAAAAGTGTTGCCACAATTACACTAGGAGAGCTGCTTTCAGAAGTTAAAAAGGAACTTGGCAAGGATGCTATTATAGAGTTCAATAAGGATATTTTATATAAATGGGAATGTACTAACTGTGGGGTCTCCGCTCCGATCTTTAAATCTTTTGGTAAGATTGCCGAAAAAGAAAGAATATGTCCTTCTTGTAGTAAGAAGCGAAATGATACCACTTTACATAATATAAATGGAAGCGAACCTTTTTTAGACAAAACTTTCGCTGAAATAGGAATGCCTCCATTTGATATTATCGTGGGGCGTAAAGATATGACTCGGATTTTTTTAGAATTCGATCAAGATGCACCAACTGTACTTGGCCCTCTTTATAAAAATAGTTGATTAATTTTGAAAGGAGAAACGAATAAATGAGTAAAAAAACTCCTGATATTTCTGAAATTACTCTCATGGAGCTTCAGGAACGCCCTTTTCCTTTACCACCAGATTATCGGATTACTTTATCAACTCAGGCATATGAAAGTATGACAAATCATGCATTAGAGAATACAGAGGTAGAATTATGTGGCGTGCTTATTGGTGAGGTTTTTAAGGATAAAAATGGCCCATTTCTTGAAATTTCAGATGCAATCAGAGGTGAACATGCAGTACATCAGGGAAGTCAAGTAACCTTTACCCATGAAACCTGGACCTATATCAATAATATTAAAGATTCAAAATTTCCTGATAAGCGTATTGTTGGATGGTATCATACACATCCTCGATTTGGTATTTTTTTATCGTCTCAGGATATGTTTATTCATGAAAATTTTTTCAATCTGCCATGGCAAACAGCCTTTGTTATAGACCCTGTCTCAGGAGATGAGGGTTTTTTCGTTTGGCAAAATGGCAGTTCTATTCTTGTTGAACAATATTGGATAGAAGGAAAAAAGAAAGTAATTAGGTCACAGACAGATGATGAGCAAATAAAAAGGAAAGAAAGCAAGGATGAAATAGCTGAATCTGTTTTGAAACAGAGCAAGAAAGGAATTCAGCCACTTCATTTCCTAATCGGCTTACTTATAATTGGTTTTTTACTTGCCGCTAATTACATAAGTATGAATAAACATTTTGATATAGTTTTGAAATCACTAACTTCTCAAAGACACCATTCAATAAAAGCAGAAGATATTAAGAATAAATTAATCCAAAATAAATTATTATCTAATCTCAATATAGGAATTAACAATAAAGGAGGGTATATTTGGTGCAGTGGTGAAGTTTACACATTGTACCATAAAGAACTTATTGCTAAAGCGCTTAGCTCAATTGAAGGTGTGGAAGCAATAGATTTGCGTGGTATAGTGGTAACTCACCAATACATCACATCCACAGGCGAGAGCCTAAGTAAAATTGCAGAAAAGGTTTACGGAAATCCTGATAACTGGAAGGATATTTTTAAGGTGAATCATGAAAAAATAAGTAATCCACATGAAATTCAACCTTTCATGACTTTGTTATTACCAGAGATAAAAATAGGTTTTTTAAATTTATAAATAGCGAGCAATATGTCAGTGAATAATAAAATAAAGATAACTTATGATGACCTTAAAGACCCTAAGGTTGATGAGGTAATTACTGAACAAATAGCTTTGAAAAGGAAAAAGGGAATAAGTGATGACTTAAAAAAAGGATGGGTAAGTTTTATTAATAAGAAATGGCTCTATCTATTAATAGCCGGACTAATCGGGACTGTTTTGGTGTGGGGTTTGTTAAAAGCCGTTGTTTCCTTAACAACCCCAAAGGACAGAATCATCACAGTTGGCACTGAAAATTATGTTCTTTCCAAAGAGGCTCAAAAGTATCTTAAAGTTTACGAAGTCTCCGATTATAAAAAAACAACATCTGTCATTATAATTGAAGAGCCTCATTTCAGTTTAGAAAGTCAATTTAGCCTGTATAAAGGGTTGGAAGTTTTTTTCCGCGATAATCCTGCATTAATAAATAAAACTATCTTTCTCTCAGAAGGACTACCTTCAAATCAACCCATATCTGTTCAACCTTTGATTGATGTGAATCCCAGTCCTGATGAAGAACTTATTAAAGAAGTCTTAAGCACCTTTCTTATTACAGGCTATATAGCTCATGTATGGAAATATCAGAATAAAATCCCGATAGTTGGTATAGAAGACAAAAATATTTATCTTTTAAGTAGCAGACTCTGGGTTGAAATACAATATAATAAGGATGATCAAAAGAAGATAACCCTTTGGAATTTTACCGTTGCAGCCAGAAATAAGAGCATAGCTAATACACTTATTGAGAAAATCCGAACTTATCAAAACCCTATACTTTTCGTTGGTGGATTGCATCTTAGAAAACAGAGCGATAATGATTTCCAACGAATAAAATACAACAATCTTGAAAGCTTACTAAGTTCAGAAGAATTGGTACTTTTGAATGCTACTGAGAATTTTGGAATCTATGATTATTTAAAACAAGAGAAGATTGGGTATACATTCATAGTCCCTATACCAAACAATTTTGAATCCCCAAAAGATTCTGAAAAGAACATCAATAAATACACAGAACTTTTTAAATCTCAACAAAATGGAGATTATAGTGGATATATAGAAACGCTTATTTCTGAAAGAAGTTTAAATAAGAGCGTAACTGTGGCACCTTCTACCCAAGCTGCTGCTCAATATTTAGCAGCTTCTGCAAATAGTAAAGCAAATAATAATGGAGAGAAGGACAAGAAAGAAAAGAAGAAAGATAACAAGAAGAAAAACGGTAAAAATGGAGATGGTAAGAACGGCGACGGTAAAAAGGGAGAAAAGGAAGGAGATAAAAGACACACCCCTGAACAGCAAGAAGTTGCTAAAGACGCTAAAGATGCAAAGAAGAAAGGAGGGGTTACCGTAGAAGAAGCAAAAAACCTTGTTGATAGAGCTCGCAAAGCTGGGTTGCCAGCTCGTGGTCCCGAATCTCATCCTAACCGTCCGCAGGGGAAGGACCCACATATACATGTTGGTCCCGTTGACCATATTCCGGTGAAGTAGATTATGAAAAAAATATATGTATGTAATGAACAGCTTAATGAAGATAATTACAAAATGTTGCTGTCTTCTTTAGTAAGCTACGTACCGTACTTTTCTTTAGTTGTAAGAGAAACATTAACTCTTGATTCTAAAGGGCAAGAAGTGCTTGATTTGTTAAAACCTTTTCTCATTTCTGAAGATAATGTTTCTGAATGGCCAGGAACTAAATTATACGATGGAACTGCAAAATTATTCATTTTTATACTTAACACTAAAACTATTTCTATCCTCTTGGATTTTTCAAATAATATTTTTGATTGGGTACAACCTTCTCTTCCAGAGGATCTTTGTTTGTTAAGAAATGATAAGGCTGGCTTATTTATTTCAATATCACATGAAAAGGATTTTTATTTTGAACTAACAAACAAAGAATACATAAAGTTAGATAAATTATTACCGCAACTTAAACTAACCCTTTATGAACATAAAGTGGAATGAATTTTGGTTGCGAATCTATTGAAATTGTAGAAAGACAAAAGAACTTGAACAGAAAGTTTTTTTGAAGGAAAGATCAGCAAGATAAAGATTTTCAAAAGGAGGTAATCTAATCAATGGCTGATAAAATTAGAATTTCTTATGATGACCTTAAGAGTCCAAAGGTTGACGAGATATTATCACGACAAGCTGAGGAATCAGCGCTGCGGGCGGGGGCTGGCACACCTAGTGGCGTTATAGTCAAGGAGAGCTTTATCTATAAGAGCTGGTTTTCCTTAATGATGGCTGGCCTGATAGGTGCGCTCATTGCATGGGTTTTGATTGAGCCACATTTTGAAGATACAGAAGTAGATACGGCCAGATCGGTCGTTTTTGCTTTTTTGCTTTTCTCGTCTGTTGGTGGATTGGCAGGACTTATGATAGGAAGCATGGAAGGCATTCTTGCTCGGAATTTTTTACGTGCCTTCAAAGGAGGAGTAGTTGGACTTGCAATTGGTTTTGGTGGAGGTTTGCTTGCTACTTATGTAGCTGGAATAGTTTTATATATAGTTGTCAATATTGGTGTCGCTATTGTTGGGAGAGAAGCAGCAATTGATCCTAAACATCATTTTGCTGGCTTTATGCTGGTGGTTATCGCTCGGAGTTTAGCATGGACAGTTGCAGGAATGACAGTTGGGTTGGGTCCTGGTATTGCTTTAAAATCTGGAAGATTAACATTAAACGGTTTTCTTGGTGGGATGTTTGGAGGGTTAATCGGAGGATTACTTTTTGACCCAATAAATTATGTAGTTAGCGGTGGTACTTTAGAAACAGGAGCAGAGGTAAGCAGAGCGATTGGGTTAAGTGTTATAGGTGCAAGTGCTGGATTTATGATTGGACTGGTGGAAATGCTTACAAAAGATGCATGGTTGGTTATGACAGCCGGCCCTCTAAAGGGAAAGCAATTTATTGTTTACAAAAATCCTACTAATATAGGTAGTTCGCCTAAATCTGAAATATATCTTTTTAAGGATGCATCTATTGAGCCGTTCCATGCTGCTATTAATATTGTCAGAGATGGATATGAGATTGAAGATAAGAATACCAAAAGCGGAACATTTATCAATGGCCAGAAGATTAAAAGAAAGCGGCTAAAAAACGGCGATGAGATTCAACTAGGCGAAACAAGGCTTGTTTATTCTGAGAAAGAAAAGAAAATATAGCATTATTGACATAGCAAGGAGGTATTAATATGAGTTGGAATTGCCCAGCATGCGGTCTCGCTAATCGTGATGAATTAATTAGATGTGTTTGTGGATATGAAATTGATTCAGAAAAATATCCTAATCCGAGCAGTAAGCCATTAAGTGCTGGAAACGTTGAATCATTAAAGAAAACCTATGCAGAATGGGAGACAGAAAAATTGCAACATGCAATTACTGAGGGAAGAAAAGATTACGAGGATCACGCCATTTCTTTAATGGAAGAAGAATTGAAAAAAAGAGGAGCACTATGCACAGAAAGCTTGGAATTGCAGACAGTTAAGTCGTCATTAAAAGCCAATAAGAAGATTGTTGAGGAGAGGATTTGTAATATCTGCAATGGTAAGTTCTCTATTGGAGAAGAAATTGAGGAATGCGAAAAATGTGGAAATTTCTTTCATCACAAATGTTGGGAAGAAAAAGAAGGTTGTAATAGTTCTGAATGTAAAGAAGATACAAAATCTTGCCCAAACTGTGGAAAAGAGATTAAAAAGACCGCTCTAAAATGTAGGTATTGCGGTCAATATATAGACGAAAATATTAAGGAAAAACTATTGCCGAAAGGAGAATTAAAAGAGGCATCTGGAGCTTTAACGTATTCACTTATTGGAATACTTTGTTTTGGTTTTATTTTAGGGCCAGTTGCTATACATAAAGGCATAAAGGCTCTCAAAATAATACGAAATGAGCCTGGCTATAAAGGCAAAGGGAAGGCTATCGCTGGCATTGTTATAGGTAGCATTGTAACATTGCTAAACATATTAGGGCTAATTGTTAAACTTTCTGGAAGGTGATGAAGATTTTAAGAAATGACATATAGAAACCATTTATATATATTGATTTTCTGTAGCACTATATTATTGCTTTCATTCTTTCTAACAATAGATGGGGGTAGTAATGTTTGTCTTCCCATCTTAAACAAATATCCAATACATGGTATTTGCCTATTTAAGGAAATATTTGGAATCGATTGTCCAACCTGTGGGTTGACAAGGAGCTTTATTTCAATTAGCCACTTGCATTTTGAAAATGCATGGGATTTTAATAGGGCGAGTATATTTATATATGTCTTTGTTCTATTTCAGATTCCATATAGAATTTGTCTGATATGGAAAAAACAAGGCTTAATAACAGATAACTATTTGAAGACATCAAGAAGTTATAGCTATGTAGTCGCTATTATTTTGATTGCTAACTGGTTTTTAGAATTAATTTAAATGGAGCATGAGATGGAAAACATTTGTACAATATGCCAAACATCGTTCTTGCCAGATGAAACGATAAAGAAATGTGAAAGATGCAAATGTAAGTTCCACCTTGAATGCTGGAACGAAAACGGTGGCTGTGCAACATACGGTTGCATAAATTCTCCAAAAATGACAAAAACAAGTGAGCAATTTTGGGAACAAACATTTTGGGGTACTAAAACTAAAATCTGCCCAATGTGTAGGGAAACAATCAAGGTAGGTGAACTTAGATGTCCGTATTGCAATGAACAATTTGATACTATTGAGCCTATTTCTAGTGAAGAAATTAAGGATAGGCTTACAAAGCGTCCACAGGATATTAGAGAAAATAAAGGTGCTATTTTAATTTTTATATGTGGTTTACTTGGGATTTCAGCACCATTCAATTTGGTTTTTGGAGGAATTTGGTATCAAAAAAACAGAAAGAAATTAAAAGAAGCAAGTCCGATACACAACCTTCTTGCTATCGTAGGACTTTCAGTTTCAGTTATTTATACACTACTTATAGCTATCGGAGTATTCTTGTATTAAATGATAACTCATCTTAAGGTGAGGAGATAAATATGAGTGTTAGACTTAAGAGGCTTTACGCAGATTACAAGAGAGTATCAGAAGTTTTTATGGAACATCTCTACATTGAAATTAAAAGTGTTATTGGCAATCCACCTGAAAAATATCAAATAGAATACAAAGTAAAAGGTTTAGAGCAGAGAGGTAGTAGAATTGCTCAGAAGAACAATCATGTAGCGGAAATAATACTTCCTATTGGTTACCCACGAGAAGCACCTCATTGCCACATGCTTACTCCTGTATTTCATCCTAATATTGCACCTCATGCTATCTGCATTGGTGACCATTGGGTAGCAGGTGAGTCATTAGTTGATCTTATTATCAGAATTGGTGAAATGATATGTTATCAAAGTTATAACATCAAAAGTCCCCTCAATGGCGAAGCGTCTAAATGGGCACATGAAAATATCAATCGTCTCCCGATTGATACTGTTAATTTATTTCCTAAGAAACGTCCCGAAGATATTATTGTTAGCAAAACAGAAGTGAAAGACATAGGAATGTTTGCTGAACAAGAACAAAAGGTGGACATTGAGGAAAAAGAGGAAGTTTTGACTTATAAAGCTCAGGTTGGTGTACAGGTTGAATCTGTAAAACCTTTGTTACCAAGTTTAGAGCAAAAAGTGTCCGAAATAACATGTTCAAATTGCGGCGTTAAAGTTGAAGATATTAAACTTCAAAAATGTATAAACGGGCATTTGGTCTGTTCTGATTGTATTACTGAATGCCAGACTTGCGGAAAAGTTCTTTGTGTGCTTTGTTCATTAAGTAAATGTTCAAGTTGTGAAAAAGTTATTTGTAGTGAATGCCAGGCGAGATGTCCTCTATGTAACCTAATTGTATGTAAAGAACATCTTGTCAGATGTAATATTTGTCAAAATGAAGGATGTTCAAAATGTTTTTTAATATGTTCAGAATGTCATAAAATATTTTGCAAATCTCATTTTAACGAACGACAAAACCGTTGTGAAAATTGCGTACAAACGGCTAATGGTAAGATCAGAATCACTTATGAAGAACTTAATGAAATAAAGGGTAAATTATTACGACAAAATGTCAGGCATTGTAATAAATGTGGTTACAAGGTAGAAAACAACACATTTTTTTGCGTAATGTGTGGGAGTAAACTTAAGTAAATGGATTTTAAAACCTTAAAAAGATATGTATGTCGGGTCTAATTTTGAAAAGGCACGGCACTGCATATAACACATTGCATATGTAAAATGAAAAATGCTTCGCATTTCGCATGCAACGGACCCGTTAGCCGCTCACTGCGGGCAGGGAAAAGGAGAATAAAATGGAGAAATGGGCATGGAGGGCAATATTAACAATACTCTTTGGCGCTATAGGAGCTGGTTTACTCGCAACAATATTTGGTTTAACCGCAAAATCCACAATACTAAGAGTATACTGGATAGTAGTAGGTGGACTTACAATAAAGGAAGCCTGGAGAGAATACCAGGAGGATAGAAAAGGCGCTTTGTTATATATGGTTTTAGGAGGTGTGGCCATTCTGAACTCTCTTTTGGGGTTCTTAGGTTTGAAACTTCTTTAACCTCTTGATAGAGGACGGAGAGGGTAAAACCTTCAATATTCATTTGAAAATGGTATGCCCGCAAAAGGCAGATAACACCGGCCAAAAATTTTTCATCCAAAGGCTATGCCCTTCTTTTATGGCGAGAACGACAAGCAAAATGCAGGCAGAAAATAGAGTAGAACTGCCCATGGGTCTCAAACTTAAAGCGCATGGTAAGGACTTTTGCTATAAGTAGTGATGAAAGGTTACTATGGAAACATATGAATATGTAGGAAAAGTTAGTATGAGATTGAAACCAGAGGCAGAATATTTTTTTGTTGAAGCAACCTTTAAGCAGGTCTACACAGATTGCCTTTTCTTTCTCAATAAAGCGCAGGAAAGCGGAACAAAAGAAGAAAAGAAGGATCGCTATGCACGAGTCTCGATATTATTTGCGGCTTTCTATATAGAGTCTCTGTCGAATCGGCTATGGGATGCCTTTCCTGCGAGAAGAGAAAAGAAACTGGACAGCGCAGGGAAAGATTTGCCCAAACCCGTAAAAAAGTTTCGGGCTGTTTATTATAAATTCTGCCAGACCCATCTTCCTTTGGTTGCTGAAGGTATCGAAGACATATTCACTATCCGCAATATTATCTTTGCTCATCCTCCAGCATTCTCCATAAAGGCAGGAACTGGAATTCCCAGTGGACGAGGTCGCGAGAATAGAAAAAATAGAATAAATTATAAAAATAATAATTTTGAAACATTTCCCCGTGTCTATTCCCTTTTTAAGACTCAACACGCTAAGGCTATTGTCAACGAGGTGATGAACTTTTTGAATGATTACTGTGACTTGCTGAAGGGTAAAATCCCTGACAATATACTCGATGCAATTAGGCCTGAATGAAATTTGATAGAAACGAGAAACAAAGAGTGGAAGTAAGGTGTCGCGTCTTGAACTTTGATTTTAAAAATAATGTCTGCAACTGCAACTAACGAGACTGTTGAAAAAGTCTTTTAACCCTTCATATCCAATAAAAAATCATCTGGTTTTGCATAAGAGATAGTATATTATTTTTATATTATTTCTTTACGGAGGGGATTGCATGCCAAGATATAAACCTGTTTCCTATGAGCAAAATATAATGGTACCTATCTCGTTAGAGGCACAGAT
>Ga0194110_10007165_pt1 | contig 12896 bp, 20 predicted proteins | sample TA2Kig1200mmetaG_FD_146192 | JGI IMG/M metagenome (GOLD analysis project Ga0194110, IMG submission 146192) | Freshwater microbial communities from Lake Tanganyika, Tanzania - TA2015032 Kigoma Deep Cast 1200m | ecosystem: Environmental > Aquatic > Freshwater > Lake | place: Tanzania: Lake... | reverse complement strand
TGGCTATGAAAGAGTGGAACTGAGACGCCGTGGTGATATGGAGTATATGGAGTAAAGGGGAGTAATAGATGTAAAATGTCAGAAATAACATTACGCGTGGCAGAAGCTCGCCAAAGAGATGTTGGTAGGGGCATTGCCAGAATTGACACCACAGTTATGGAAAAACTCGGATTGGTTAGTGGTGATGTTGTAGAAATTTGTGGAAAGGAAAGTGTTCCAGCGATCGTGTGGCCCAGTTATCCAGAAGATACAGGTAGTGGTGTAATTAGGATAGATGGAAATATACGGGGCAATCTACGGGTAGGAATAGATGATAAAGTTAAAATAAAAAAAGTAGAGGCAAAGAAAGCATCTAAAATTACAGTTGCGCCTACTCATCCTGTTAGGATCGTTGGAGGCGAACAATACCTGAGTACGATGTTAGAGGGACATCCCGTTATAAAAGGACAGGACCTCCGGGTAGAGATGCTTGGAAACCCTCTTACATTTGTGGTTACGGCGACGCAACCTCATCACATAGTAATTGTAACAAAAGACACAAAAATAGTTTTAAAAGAAAAAGTAATCGAAGGAAAAACACAGATCCAGATCACATATGATGATATAGGTGGTTTAAGGCGTGAACTTTCCATGGTTCGTGAAATGATCGAATTGCCCCTGAAACATCCGGAGTTATTTCAAAAGTTAGGAATAGATTCCCCAAAAGGCGTATTATTGCACGGACCTCCCGGCACAGGTAAAACCCTCATAGTTAAAGCTGTTGCAAATGAAACAGACGCGGATTTCATTTTTATCAGCGGTCCGGAAATAATGGCTAAATACTATGGTGAAAGCGAAGAAAGGCTTAGGCAGATATTTGAAGAAGCAGAAAAAAGTGCACCGGCGATAATATTCATCGATGAACTTGATTCTATAGCTCCTAAAAGGGAAGAGGTGAGTGGTGAAAAACAAGTAGAAAGGAGGGTGGTTGCACAACTTCTGGCCTTGATGGACGGTCTGAAATCGAGGGGTGAAGTTATAGTTATTGCTGCAACAAACAAGCCAAATCTGATAGATGAAGCATTAAGAAGAGGAGGAAGATTTGATAGGGAAATTGAGATAGGAGTACCTGACAGAACTGGAAGGCTTGAGATACTACAAATTCATACACGAGGGATGCCGCTAGCAGAAGCGGTGAGTTTAGAGAGTTTTGCTGATATTACGCATGGATTTGTAGGTGCAGATATGGAAGCTTTATGTAAAGAGGCGGCCATGCATGCGTTACGCAAGATCTTGCCAGAAATTGACATTGAAGAAGAAATACCGCCAGAAGTAATAGACAGATTAAAAGTGACCAATGAAGATTTTTATGAAGCTTTAAAGAATGTTGAGCCTTCAGCAATGCGTGAAGTTTTTATTGAAGTACCACAAGTTAGGTGGGGTGATGTTGGAGGTCTTGATAACGCAAGGCAAGAATTAATGGAGGCTGTTGAATGGCCCCTCAAATATCCAGAAATGTTTGAAGCCATAAATACAAAGCCCCCAAAGGGGATGTTGCTCTATGGACCTCCTGGCACTGGTAAAACTTTGTTAGCTAAAGCAGTAGCCACTGAGAGCAATGCCAATTTCATCTCCATAAAAGGTCCGGAATTAATAAGTAAATATGTTGGAGAATCAGAAAAGGCGGTGCGGGAAACATTTAGAAAGGCGAAGCAAGCCTCTCCATCAATTATATTTTTCGATGAAATCGATGCGATAGCACCAAGGAGGGGGAGTAGTTTTGACAGCAGTGTGACAGAGCGCATGGTAAGCCAGATCCTAACGGAGTTAGATGGACTGGAAGAGCTAAAAGAGGTGGTGGTTATAGCGGCTACAAATAGGTGGGATATGATTGATCCTGCGCTGCTTCGACCTGGCAGGTTTGATCGCCTGATCCATATGAAAGCCCCTGATGAAAACGAAAGAGAAGAAATTTTTCGTATACATTTAAAAGGCAAGCCGATAAAGGATGTGGATACAAAAGAACTGTCAAGAATAACAGATGGCTATGTTGGAGCTGACATAGAGGCAATTTGTAGAGAAGCAGCCATGCTTTCATTAAGGGAATTTGTTAAACCCGGCATGGATCGAGAATCTGCAAAAAAGGAATCTAAAAAAGTCACAATAAAGAAGAAACATTTTGACATGGCAATGAAGCGTGTAGAACCATCATCAATGGGGGAGGAAGATTGAGAGAAAATATATCCTCAGATATAAAGGCAGTTTTAACAGGCTTTAATGATAATGAACACGTATTGCATTTGTATTCATCAAATGTAGACAAGTATGCGATTCAGACACCTTTTCTGCTAAGTACGCAAAAAGATGAAGGAGCATTTTATATAACTGGCGAAGACTATAATTCGATTTTAGATGAATTAGAACGATTAAACATTGATATATCTGTTATACATCCAAAAAACATGAGAAAACTTGATATCAACAAGAAAATGAGGCTTATATTTGATGCAGGTTCTATTGGAGCTGATTATAATCTTCAAAGTGAGAAATATTTGAGTAAAATCAACAACGGTTCCATATTATGTACTTATGATATTTCTAAGCTTAATCCAGAGATAATTAAAAGACTCGTGAAATGTCATGACAGGCTAATCATAACAACGGATGATGTTACTGTTTTGTCAGCAGAATCAATTGGTGAATCAAATATTGGAAATGAATCAATCGAGCGATTTGTGAAAAACTACCTGGACATGATCGTTTTAGCACTGATCCTTGAAAAACCGATGTGCGGTATAGATGTGATAAAAGAGATTCATAGGAATTTTAACGTCATGCTCAGCCCTGGAACAGTATACCCACTTCTTCATGCATTAGAGGAGAAGGGATTGTTGGAATGCGAATACAATATTAAAAAAAAGGTATACAGTCCTGCGAACGGAGAAAAGGCAGAGATACGTAACATGCTCAAGGAGCACTTCCAAACAAGCAAGTTTTTGAATGGGTTTTTAAGATCTGTTGGGGGTGAGTAGTATGGGTGTAAACACTGAGGATGTTGGAAAAAAGATTAAAGGAGGAAAATATGTCTATAGTATAATTTCGTCTGATGGTGAGAAAAAGAGTTTTGGAAACATAGGTTTTGATGGGGAAGAAGTTTACACCATCAAATACAAGGATTTTGAGGCAGTTGTAAGCGATTCAGATGTAAAGGAATATGAGATGACCAAAGAAAATGTGGATGTGCACAAAAGGGTTGCGACACAGCTATTGGAAGATCATTCAGTATTTCCAGTTGCTTATAATATGGTTTTCAAAAACAAGAAAGTATTGTTATTTGCGATGAATAAGACATACAAGGCAATGAAAAAGGCCTTACCTGTGGTGGATAAAAAAGTTGAGCTTGGATTGAAGATTGTATTGCCAAGAGGGGTGAATCCAAGTAAAGATTTAAAGGATGAAGTGGAATCAAAGTTCTTTAAAAACCTTAGTAAAATATCTGCAGGATCAAAAAAACTTAGGCTATTCAGTGATCGCCTGATTTTAAATGCAGCATTTTTAGTGGATAAAGACAAAGTAGAAGAGTTTTCAAAAAAGCTGGAAAATTTAGATTTTAAGAATAATTCATTAAAAATACAGTATAGTGGGCCCTGGCCACCATATAATTTTGTGGATATAAGGATACTAAGTAGAGGAGGGCGAAGATGATGTTTATCATTGATGACATCACAATGGTCCCTTTCAAACTATTCAAACAGGTGCTTGAAAAAATACGAGATACTGCTTATCAAGATATCCATGACCCTGAAAAGATCAAGAAAGAGCTTAAAACAAGTCAAATGCTCTACGAACTTGGTGAGATAAGCAAAGAGGAATATGAGAAAACAAAATCTGATTTAAATCAGGAATTGGAAAAATCTAGATCAAGGGAGGGTGAGTAGATGCCGTTTATAGTTGATGATATCTTTTTTCGGATGTTCGGTCTTTCAATACCTCCATTTGATATGATCTGGCTGTTTGAACAAATAAGTGATTATGCTTATCAAGAGATTTATGATCCTGAGACGATTGGGGACCAGATAAAAGAAAATAGGCTTCTCTATGAGTTTGGTGAGATAACTAAAGAAGAATATGAAAGAAATGATGAGGAACTGAATCGAAAACTGAAAATAGCTAATCAGATTAACAACCCCCATTTTAGCATTAGAATGGATTTATTAGGTAAATAGAAGGATAAAAAAAAAATTTTCAGACTCCTAAATAACAAAATATGGGATATTTAGCTAAATGACTGACCTCATGTGAAATTAAATGTATGAATAGGCTAAAAATGTCCCTTATGTCACGTTTGGAGGCATATACTATGGCTGATAGGAAAAAAAAGCAATTTGGTATAGAAGGATTAGGTGATTTAGCGGAGTTTTTAAGCAAGATTTTAGAACTTGCAGAAAAAGCAGATGATCTTAAAAAATCAAAAAACTTTGAAGGAAAGGGGTATAAAGGGGAATATCATTTTAATATTAGCACAGTTAAAAGAGAAGCCCCTTCGCGTGCGGGTGTGGGAATTAGACCAGGATATAAACCTTCAAAAGTGGAAAAACCAGAGTTAATAAAACCAGAATTTGAATCAAAGGAGCAATTGTTAGATGTTTTTGATAAGGGCGATCATATTTTGGTGGTAGCTTCCTTACCCAACATAAAGGAAGAGGATCTGGAATTCGAGATTGTTGATAAGGTCCTGAGGATCACTGCAAAAACCACTGAGGGAAAGATCGAAAAGGATATTTCAATACCAGACAGCAGCGAAGTTGATGAGATAGAAAAAGCGTCTGTCCAAAATGGTATTCTTGAGATTAAGTTAAGCAAAAAAAAAGGGGGGGGGCATTAAATGGCAGAAGGAAAGGAGATAAAAAAGGAAAAAAAAGGTAGCGTTAAATACGCAACAGCAAGGGGAAAAACCACGAGATATTCGTGTTTGTACTCAACCATGCCCAATAAAAGCCGTTCTCCACCAAAAGTCTAGGTAATAACATGCTGAAAAAAGAAAAAAAAGAAAAAGTTGCAGCTCAGAAGTACGTCTGTTCACATTACGGATGGCTTTAGGGATGGGAATGAACAACATGATCCTAAAAGTAGAAATATGGTAAGGGAAATGAGAAGCTGCAAAGATAGGAAAAAGGTGAAAGGTAAAATGCTGAAAGGCTTACCGAAGAATTTGGAGAGATGAAGACGGGAGATATTGGGGGATTGAGGTGGAGGATTGAGGAGACAATGCTCATTAAATAAAAAGGAGGGGTTTGAAATGACTTCGGTAATGGAAAAAAGAAAAGATATGGACAAATATGCAAAAAAATTCAATAAGAAAGTCGAGGACTACAATAAAAGCGTTAAAGAGGCAAAAAAAGTGATAGATACCGCTGTGAAGAAAATGCATGTAAATTTCAAAGAGGCACAAGAAGAGACAAAGAAGTTTATAAAAGAATTCTATGGGTAAGTGGAAGAGATGAAAGACGACAGGAAGGAGAAAATAAGTGAGAATAAAAGAAAGCAGAGAGTTCATGTTAGTGAACATCAAAGGAGAATGAGGGAGGAAATTTTACCGAAATTTAGGGATAGAAAAAGAGAACATAGCTTAAAAGTGAGAGAACAGCAGAAAAAGATATATGACACGGGCAAATCACAGAAAAAAGGGGCAATAGATAATATAAAAGTCCAAAAGGAGAAACAAAAAACAAACGTGATAGTTCAGAAAGAGAAAATAAAGATACAGCAGATAAAACAAAGAAATAATGCTAAATTACAAATGGAAATGCAACAAAACAAGCTTAAGCCAATAATTGAAAGAAATAGGGAAATATTAGAGGCTGGAAAGAAAGAGCGCAGATTAGAAGAAATAAAAAAGGGAAAATTTTTATTCTGCTTTTCGACAGTACCTTCAAAGCTGGCAGATTCTACCAAATATTCACCAAAGCATTCAACAATACCTGATCCTGAGTTTGCTGAGAAAATAACCTTTTCACCAAAGCATTCAACAGTTCCTGATCAGGAATTTGCCGAAAAAACAGGTTTTTCACCTAAACATAAGACCATGCCAAAACCTGAATTTGCAGAGGCTACTATGTATTCATCTAAGTATTCGGTAGTTCCAAAACCCGAATTTTCAGAGAAAACGACTTTTTCGCCAAAATATTCGATTTTGCAGTTTGAAAGAAAAGTAGAAGAAAAACAAAAAAAGTCGTGAGGAGGATTAGATGACCACCATAAGTTTGGAATATGCGGATAGATTATCTAAACAGAAGAAAAGGTTGGAAGCACAAAAAGAGAGAATTTTAAAACAAATTGAGATTGAAAAGAAAAGAGCACTTGGTGCACAAAGAAGAGGGGAAGCTATAACTGGAATAGACGAACTGGAAAGGGTAAAGCTATCAAAGCAAGATGAGTGGAGAGCAAAATGGAATAAAAGGAGAGCAAAATGGGACGCAAGAGCAAGAAAATATGGAGGATAAATGCATGCCATCTGTTAGGGAATATAAAATGCATTTAGAATCTGCTGTTGAAGAAATACAAGGAGAAATAGAAGAAAAAGTAGCATAAATGCCAGAAAAGCTAAAGAAATGAGAGCAGGCATTATAGAAGTACAAACAGAAAGAAGAGGTTTAAAGGGAAATATTGGGAGGTGAAAAGGATATGACCAAATTAGGTGTAAAAATTGAGGCAAAAAAACTCTTAAATGAAGCAAAAAAGAAAAGTAAGGTGGAAAAATCAAAATTAAAATGGCAAAGAAGAGAATCTTCATACAAAGCAGCAAAGAGAAAGATCTTACCAGAAAAAATAGAAATACCGAAAAAAGCGCCGGAAGTTATTGAAAAGGAAGTTCCTGAAAAGATCAAGAAAGTAGAAGAAATACCAAAGGTTGAAGAACAGCTACCTGAGAAAGCGCCGGAAGTTATTGAAAAGGAAGTTCCTGAAAAGATCAAGAAAGTAGAAGAAATACCAAAGAAAATAAAAGAGATTAAAAAAGCACCGAAAGTTGTTGAGAAGAAATTGAAAAAAGCTTTAACAGACATCAAAGGAATAGGACCTAAAAGGGCCAAGGAGTTGGAAGCGATAGGAATCAAAACAGTAGACAGTTTAGCAAAATCTTCGCCAAAAAAAATAGCTAGAAGTCTGAATATTGCCACCAAAGATGCCTTAAGATGGATCAAAGAAGCAAGAAAATAGATGATTCCCAATGGCAGGTTTAAAACCAAGTCAAAGTTTAGGTTTAGTTGAGACACTAGATTTAATCTTGGATAAAGGCATTGTAATAGATGCAAGAATTAGAATATCCTTTGGGGGTCAAGATCTTTTAGGTATGGATGCCTTAATTAAGTTAGCATCAATTGAAACGGCAGCAAAAATGGGTTTGGATTTTCCATCTGGAACTGATTATGAAGCTCCAGGGTGGCAAGATTTAATAAGCAAAGAAAATTGTCCTCTATGCAGTAAAAAATTACCAAGAGAAAAACTTGAGGAAGAGGGATGCCCCTGGTGCGGATGGAATTACAAAATTAAACATGATCGAGATGGGTGAACGTCAGATAAAGTGGGAAGGTAGAGAGAATGTGTAGGCATGACATATTAGGATCAAAACTATTGGAGGAGTTTTGATGGAAATTTTAGAGCCCTCAAAAGATGTAGATGCAGGTTTAACAGGAGTAATAGATAGGATTTTGGATAAAGGACTTGTGATCAATGCAGATATCACAGTGAGCGTTGCTGGAGTTGAATTACTTGGGGTCAAGATAAGGGCTGCACTGGCATCATTTGAGACTGCAGCAAAATATGGTTTAGAGTTTCCATCAGGAGCTAATTATGAAACTGCGGCATGGAAAGAGGCAATAGTGGATAAAGAAGAATGTCCACAATGTTATAAGAGAGTTTCTACGGAAGAACTTCTTGAAGAAGGCTGTCCATGGTGCGGATGGATGAGTGCCAAAGCTAAAGCAATTGATGTGGAAAGAACTATAGCCAAATAAAGGTGTAGCAATGGTTTGGGGCCCTGTTTCAAAGGCGTTTTTAGACAAGATTGACAAGCATGTTCAAGAAGAAATAGCTAAAGAAAGAAAAAAAGGAATATGTATACAGAAGTAAGATGCTCTAAATGCGGGAAGCAGGTGATAAAAGGACAATTTGCCGAAATGGAAATTTGCCGAAATGGATGTTACATATGTGGATTTAAGGGGTAAAATGATGGAAGAAATTGGAAAAAGTGTGAGGCGATTATCAGAATTTTTGTCACCAGAATTTAGGAAAAGCATACTTAATCTTTTGTTGGATAGTTACAAAGATGATAAGTCCTTAACAGAAGATATTGGATGTTCCATCTCTTCCCTACAAAATTGGAAGGAAAATGAAACATCAGTTAATAATGAGAATATGTTTAAGATACTTGCTCTTGCACTTACCCGTTGTCCAGCTACAATAAATTTATTGAGAGAAGCATTGAATGAGTTTGAAGGTTTGTGTGAAGATCTTGGTGTTTTAGAATGTGAGAATAAAGGTGATTTAGGTAGGTTTATGGGATCGTTGGATGAAAAAAGCAAGGCCATATTCTGGCACTTTTTTAGAAATAGACATGCTGGAATTAGAGAACTTGCTGAGCTCATTAACGCCTCTACCGATATGGATGTTCTTACCAGGGTAAAAGAGGTAATAAATCCTAAGGCAGAAGAGATTTTGGGTAAGGAGATATTAAGATTTGAGGAAGTTAAAATTGACATATTTACAGGCAAGAAGATTGCATTTTCGTGGTGGTTGACAGAAGATTTATTGTTGGAGAAAACAGGGGAAGTGCTGGACATTTTTGATGAAAAAGATCGTTTGATTTTAGTAACAGAGCTCTCTGGTGTTAAAGAGGAAGGTATAAAGGTAGAAGTTGAAAATGACATGCTTAGAATTTCTGGTGATACTGATAATGGTAAATATCAAAGGAAGATTCCGTTATTTTATACTGTTAGGGGGGATGTAGAGACGAAATATAAAAATGGAGTCTTAGAAGTAAGATTAAAGAAGTTGTTAGGTGAGGCAATGCCACCAAATGATCAAAAAACTTCCAGGATAGAAGCAGATTAAAGGAGGGGAAAAAAATGGCAAAAAAACCTGTTAAAATTGTTAGGATATGTCGTTATTGTGGTGCAGAAGTGGAGAACCTAGAGCTAAATTATTGTCCAAATTGTAGAAACATCTTGTGGTCTGGATCGGTTTACAAGAAATCAAATATATTGTGAGGGTAATTATGGTAGTTGACATCGATGAGGGTAATCTGAAACATGGTGTTTTAGGACTTGTTTTAGCTTTAGTGGAAGTAATAACGGATGCTCTTAAGTTGCAAGCCCTTAAAAGAATGGAGGGCGGGAATTTAACAGAGGAAGAAGTGGAAAGACTAGGAGAAGCACTTATGGATCTTGATGTGGCAATAGAACAAATAAAAGAAGAACAAGGAGTTACAGAATCTGTGAAGGCTGTAAGAAATGGATTAGACGATGTAGTAGACGATTTATTAGATAAGATGATAGATCCAGAAAGGTGGGAAGAAGAAACTAAAAAGCAAGGGATTTGATGGGGAACGAAGTGGCATATATACATGCTGTGTTGGCATTGCACGCAGCAGGAAAGGAAATAAACGAGTTAAATATAAAAAAGGTTCTTGAAGCTCTGGGCACAGAAGTTGACCAAACCAAGTTAAGAGTGCTTTTGTCACTGTTGGAATCTCTGACCCAGAAAACCAGTATTGAACAAAAGAATACATCCCAGTTTAAAAGTTTAGAGAAGCGAATCGAGAGTTTAGAAAAATCTATCATTGCAATTAATGATAAATTAGTTGCATTTGAAAAATTAAAAGCTACGAAAGCTGTTGAAACTGGAGCTCAGATAGAAGAGGCAGGGGATGAAGTATTGACATTTATTTCTGAAACTACACCAGCTGGAGTAGTAAGTGATGATAATGGAAGATATATTTATTGTGTGGCAGATAGTGGAGAAAAAATAGATTTAGGCGACATTGGCATTGAAAACAATGATGTCTACACCATACCTTACAACGATATTTGTGCAGTGGTTCATAACTGCCCTACCGAGCCCTACAAATCAGATGATGATAACATGGTAAAGGGTTGGATAATGGGACATGAAAAAGTCATGGAGACAGTGTGGGAAAAATTTGGCACCATACTTCCCTTAGGATTTGATGTGATAATAAAACCAGATAATAGTCATGATTCCAATAAAACGGTAGTTAAATGGTTGAAGGAGGATTACGAAAGCCTTAAGCAACAAATGAAGATGGTTACAGGCAAGGCAGAGTATGGAGTTCAAATTCTGTGGGATCCGAAGGTTACTGCACAGGATATTACTGAAAGCAATGAGAAAATTAGGAAGTTAAATGAGGAGATAAAGGAAAAGTCCAAGGGAGCAGCATACATGCACAGACAAAAAATAGAAAATGAGCTAGGAAAAGAGATGGAGAAAAAAGCAGACGAATATTTTAAAGAATTTTATGGAATGATCAAGGGACGCGTTGAAAAAATACGTGTAGAAAAAACAAAAAAAGACAAAGAAATGCAAATGCTAATGAACCTATCTTGTTTATTATCTAAGGATAAGGTTGAAAAACTTGGGGCGAAATTGGAAAAAATTAACAAAATGGATGGGTTTTCCGTCAGATTCACCGGACCTTGGCCACCTTATAGCTTTATCAGTCCAGGATAACGAAATTAAGTGATGTAAATGGAACCAACAAGGGATAAAAATGCTACACTTGTAGATCTATTGGATAGAGTTTTGGATAAAGGGCTTGTTATACAGGCAGATCTTATCATATCTGTTGCTGGAATTCCATTAATTGGTGTTAATCTAAAGGCAGCACTTGCTGGTATGGAAACCATGCTTGAATATGGGATGATGTGTGACTGGGATGAAGCGACTAGAGCATGGGAAAGAGATCATAGAATAGAAAAAAAGCCAACTTTGCTCAAAGGGGAAGAAATTGTCACGAAAATGTTCGGTTCCCATTATTATAGTAAAGGGATATATACAGCATGGAGAGAAGGCTGTTTTTATTTAACTAATAAAATGCTTATTTTCCACCGCCAAGATTTCGATGAGATCACATTTCAAATCGCATTAAAAGAAATAAAAGGGCTAATAATCAAAGAAGAAGAGCACTTTGCCAAAGATAAGGAAAAAAAAGTGCTTTATCTTTTGGATAATCAGAATAAAGTACATAAACTCAGTACGGTGAAAATAGATCAATTAAAAGAATCCATTGAGCAACAAATAAAGTTTATGGGGATTTTATTAGAAGAAAATCCTTTAATTCCAAATTTTGAAGATGAACCACTTGTTAGTTTACTGATGGAGAAAGAAAAGGTCATTCACAGGGAAAGGAAAGTCTGGTACTTGGAACCCCCTTCCGGTATTCAAAAGATGACCTGGAGACCAGGTCATCTTTATGTTACCAATAAAAGATTATGCTGGTGGCATGACTTTAACAGGAAGTTAGTTTTTGATATCCCTGTAAATCAGATAATCAATGTTATTGGTGAGATTAGAAAAGTGGGCAGCGTTGATAGTAGTGAAAAAGTATTGAATATAATGTACCAGGTTAATTCATCAAAAGAGATAGCATTATTTGCTGGAATGGATGTAAATAAATGGGAACAAATGTTAAACAGCATTGTTATTGCTCAGAAGGATGAGAAAACTGAAACCTGTCCTCAATGTGGTAAAAGAGCGCTTATAAAAGAACTGCTTAAAGAGGGCTGCACTTGTGGATGGATAAGCCCGAGACAGAAACAAGCTATAAGAGGTTGAACTGTGGCTTTGTATCTTTACTGTGTGATAAACGGTGCCGCTGAAACAAATTTTGGAGCAGGAATAGATGAAAATGAGGTTTACACAATACCTTATCAGAATATAAGTGCAATTGTGCATAAAAATGCCAAACCATTAGAAAAAGATAGGGAAAAAATTATAGAGGTCGTGGCGTTACACCAGTACATTCTTGACTGCGCAACATTGAAATTCGGTACGGTACTACCATTTGGACCTGGCGTCATAACCAAAGGCGGTGAAGAAAAAATAACGGAATTCTTGGGCAAAAATTACACAAAATTCAAAGAAGAACTGGACAGAGTTAAAAATAAATCTCAAATCAGGGTTCAAATCTTCTGGGATAATGATCTAATTATATCAAAGATTGAAGAGGAAAATGAAGAGGTTAAGCATTTAAAATCAAACATGAAAACAAAACCCGGAACAGCATTCATGCTCACCAGAAAAATAATAAGAAAAGAGATGGATAAAAAAGCAGAAGAATGTTTTAAAGAATTTTATGATCAGATCAGAGGAATTACAGAGGATATAACGGTTGAAAAGACGATGATGCAAATGCAGGAGAAATGGAGAGGCAAAGAAATGATCATCAACCTATCCTGTCTTGTTCACAAAGATAAAGTTGAGAAACTTGAAAATACATTAAAGGCAATAAATAAGATGGAAGGCTTTTCAGTTAGATGCACAGGACCATGGCCACCGTTCAATTTTGTTAGTATGACACAAAAGGATCTAAGGTGAGAAAATGCTTGGTGGTACGTGTGTTTATGGAGTTATAAAGGACTGTACACAGGAAAAATTTGACTTCTCAGGGATTGGGGGGAGAAAAGTATACACCATTCACCATAATGGTATCGCTGCAATAGTAAGTAATTCACCCATTTCAATTGAAATTACCGAAAAAAATGTTTTATGGTATGAAAAGGTAATCAGGGAAGTTATGCTCGATTATACAATTATTCCTATGGGTTTTGGAACGATAGCAAGGAATAATGCAGAAGTTAAAAAAATTTTGGGAGAAGGGTATCATAAATTTAAGGACGTGT
>Ga0194110_10007156_pt1 | contig 12904 bp, 7 predicted proteins | sample TA2Kig1200mmetaG_FD_146192 | JGI IMG/M metagenome (GOLD analysis project Ga0194110, IMG submission 146192) | Freshwater microbial communities from Lake Tanganyika, Tanzania - TA2015032 Kigoma Deep Cast 1200m | ecosystem: Environmental > Aquatic > Freshwater > Lake | place: Tanzania: Lake... | reverse complement strand
GAATCCGTCCATCTACTATACGCGGAGCAGCGACGGCGATGGCAACTATCGCTTTGACGCCCTGGATGAGGGTACCTACCGCGCTCGCCTGGTGGAGGTGCCCCAGGGCTACCGTGAGGATCCGCCCTCGGTATGGCAGTTCCAGCTAGGCGGGGGCGAGACGAGGCGCGCCGACTTTCCGCTGCTTTCGGCTGGAAGCGGTATCTACATCCCGTTCGTGACGCGCGGCTAGGGCCAACGGTTCGGGTCCCCACCCACGGGACCCGAACCCGACAGACGCCCGGCGAGCCACAGGCCGGAGCTCGTCAGCTCCGGCCTTTTGTGTCCAAGGCCCAAGTCGGGTAAACTGGCAGGGTCGTGCGCCATGGTAGACCGCATCACGTCTCCCGCCCTCGGAGCGAAACACGCTTGAGGCCACCCTCGTCGAAACAGCTCATTCCCTTTCTCGCTTGGGGGGTCCTATTGCTCATCTGCGGCGCCTGGTCGGCGTGGGCCGACGCTGCGTTGCCTGGGGAGCCTCCACGCCTGCACGAGGTGCGCCTGAGATACCAGGTGGATCAGAGCCGGATCCCGCCATGGGTCACCTCGCGGGAGACGACGCTCATCGTGACGGTGGGCCCTGCGCTCGACGTCGTGGCCACGGGAGACGGCCAGCCTGTCCCCTGCCACTATGACGGCGAGCGGGCGCTGATCACCACGGACGCCACCGACATCCGCGTGTACGTGACCGAGCCCCTCTGGGATATCGAGGCGATCGGGGCGGTCTCGCCGGCCCCGCTGCGCGATGACAAGCGCTGGGCCTTGAGCCTCACCCTGGATGACGGCTATGTGAGCCAGGCCACCACCGCCAAGACCCTGCTCGACCGCTATGGCTATGCGGCCACCATCGCCGTGGTGGGCTCCTGGATCGGCAAGACCTCGACCCACGGGACCTTTGCCTCCGACAAGCAACTCCGCGCCGTGGTGGAGGCGGGCTGGCACCTCGCCAACCACACAAACAGGCATCTCACCGCCGCGGAGATCGGCAGCGAGGTAGCGATCGTCCAGGATGTCATGCTGGCCAATCGGTGGATCATGGATGCCGTGCCGGGCTATACGCCGCGGATGTTCACCAGCCCCTTTGTGGATACCGCCTTTACGCCTATCATCATCAACCATCGCGACGAGCTGGAGTTCCAACTCATCCAGACCTATGGATGGGAGGGCCGCCAGGTCGAGCCCGGCCGGTTCAACGGTCACGACGATCTGCCCTACACGCTCGGGCGCACACAGCTTTTGTACGAGGGGGCGCAGTTCGACGAGATGCACGGGCGCTGGACCAAGGCCCCCGACACGCGCTGGTGGCTCAGCCTGCACACCCATGATGTGGCCCCGGCCTGCGACTGCGTGGAGACCTCCCTGGACGTCCTCTACCGCACCTACGGAGCTGGCGGGACGGACGAGGTCTGGGTGGCGCCCGCGCCGCAGGTGTACGAATACCTCATCGTGCGCGACCGCGTGGTCGTGACGCGGACGGAGCGCGAGCTGGTGGGTGAGCCCTCTGTGACCCACCTGACGGCGACACCCACTCCGACGCCCCTTGCTCAGTACGTGGCCGTTTTCCAGCAGGGAAGGTTGGGCTACGACGGTGTGGACGACGCCACGATAGATCCCCTCACTGGCGACAAGGCGAACGGCGGGGACCATGGCATCAAAGTCCGCACCATGGGGCAGCAATCGAGCGTTATCCGCTTCAGCCTTAGTTCCGTGCCGCAGGGGGCCGCTGTGCAGGCCGCAACGCTCAAGCTCTACGGCCTGATGCAGACCAACGACAGCATCATCTGTCTAGACGCGCATCCGCTGCTGCGCCCGTGGCTGGAGCAGGAGGTCACCTGGTGGCAGGCGCGAGTCGGCGATCCCTGGGGGATGCCCGGGGCCTCCAGGTCAGGGGTGGACCGGACGGCCGCGCATGTCGGGCTGCGCGGCCTCGTGCAAGGCCTGGATCGCTGGTACAGCCTCGAGATCGGGGAGGCCGTTCAGGCTTGGGTGGATCGGCCGGCGGAGAACTATGGTCTGATCTTGCTCGGCTCGGGCGAAGCGGCCAAGCAGATCACCCTGGTCAGCTCAGAGAACGCGCGTACGGACCTCCGCCCGATGCTGATCGTAACCTATACCCTGCCGACCGTCTCGCCTACTGAGACGCCCATCGCCCCTGCAGGCAATGGGCTGCTCGTTGGCACGGTGCTCCTCGAGGGCGACCGGGCGCCTCTCTCGGCTGCGTGGTCGGTCCCGCTAACGCTCACCTTCCGCGGCGAGGATGGGCGCCTCTTCTACGAGGAATCGGTCGTCACGGGCCGGCGAGGGGAGTTCATCCGCGAGGGCCTCCAGCCCGACCGCTATGATCTCACGGTCACGGGGCAGCACAGCCTGCCTCTGGTGCGCAAGGGGCTGGAGATTCGCTCGGGCCTGAACACCGTCGTCCTGGGGCCCCTGGTGGAGGGCGATATCGTCCGCGATGGCTTGGTCTCGGGGCGCGACCAGGTCGCTCTGTCAGGCGCCTTGGGCTCCTCGCAGGGGGAGGCGCGCTATATCCCCGCGGCCGACCTCAACGACGACGGCCTGGTGGACCGTCGGGACCAGGCGCTTCTCGAGGCGAACTATGGCCGCTATGGCGAGGTGATCCAGCACGAGGACCCAGGCCTGGACCCTGCGTCCATTACGCCCACCGCCTCGCTCTGGATCACCCCGGAGAGCGGTCGGGTCGAGGTGGGACAGACGGTGGCCCTCGACGTGACCCTGGATGCCGGGAGGCAGCCTGTGCGCGGCGTGGATGTGTGGCTCTCGTTCGATCCGACCTATCTGGAGCTGGTCAGCGCCTTGCCTGCTGCGCCCTCCCTGGACCTGATGCCTGGACACGACCTGGACGGTCGCGACGGACGCCTGCGTTACGTGGCCGTGAGCCTCGACGAGCCCCTGTCGGGAGGCCAACTCCTTCTCAGCCTCCGCTTTATGGCCAGGCGCTCCACGCCGCAGACGCGTATCGCTTTGGTGCGGGACGGCGCCCATCCTTCGCGCGTCGCGCTGAGCGGGCACGACGTGCTCAAGCAGGTGGGAGCGGCCACCCTGGAGATCCACGGTCCCACGCGTCTCTACTTGCCCAATGTGCGCGCGGGCAGGGCTGGCGGGCTGGCGGGCGAGCCGGATGCGGCGGGTTCAGCGCCCGCGCGTACTGGCGTGGCCCTGCCCATCGTGGGGCACTATGCGCTCCCCGGCGCGCCCTACCAGGCGCGAGATGTGCGCGTCCGAGGCGACTATGCGTATCTCTTACTGGACACCTACTTTGAGCAAGAGCCGTTCGTGCACGTGGTGGACGTGAGCGATCCGCGCCAGCCCGTCCGGGCGGGGGACATCTGGCAGAACGCGCGCACCTCAGACGAGATCTGGCTGGACGGCGATCGCGCCTATGTGGCCAACAAGGTCAAAGGGGTCAACATCCTGGGCATCGCGCAGCCCCCGGCCATCGCCGCCCTTGGCCTGTTTTCCTGGAACGAGTGCCTGGGGGCGTCGCAGGGGCCGCTGGTCAAGGGCGTGCACGCGGTCGGCAACTTGCTCTACGTGGCCGACGAGTGCGGCCTCCGCGTGGTGGATGTGAGCCAACCGGCCACCCCCGTGTTGCTCAAGGCGGTGAACGGTCCCTTTGGCGAGGGCGTCTGGGCAGACGGGACGACTGTGTACCTGGCAGCGAACTATTATGTCTATCAATCCGGCAATGGGGGGCGGAGGGCTCGTCCACTGGTCAAGGTCTATGATGGCGCCGTCCCGAGGAACACCTACCTTCTGCGCGACCTCATTGCTCCGGTAGACGGTCGGGCCGTGGATGTGCAAGTGGAGGGGGACTATTTGTACATCGCTGGGGAGCAGGGCGGCGTTATCGTCTACGACGTGTCCAACCCGCGCGAGCCGGTCTATCGCGACGCCTACCTCACCACCTTCGCGAACAAGCTGGACGTTTTCGGCGGCGTCGTTTTCGTGGCCGATGACCGGGGAGGTTTGCGTGTGGTGGATGCCATCGACCCCTCGGCCCTGCGAGAGGTGGGCTATGCGACTTGGCCCGAGCCAGCATATGGCGTCAGCGTGGCGGATGGCTACGCCTACGTGGCTGCTGGGGCTGCGGGGCTGCAGGTGGTGGATCTGACGCCCCTCACGCCGACGCCCACGCCGACGTTCACGCCCACTGCGACGGCCACTGCTACGCCCATCGCTACGCCAACAGCTACCCTCACCGCCACGCCGACGGCGACGCGCGCGCCGGTGAGCCTCCCCCTGGTGATCCGGAACGAGCCACAACCCTCTGATGGGAGGCGGGTCGAGTGATAGCAGATAGCTGGAAGCGCGCAAATGCCGGACGATCGGGCCGGGGCCTCCCCCTGGCCTTTCTGGCGACGATACTGCTGCTCGGCGGCCTCTGGTGGGCCGTGGCAGCCTATGGGAACGCCTCCGCGGACGAGGCCGTCTTTGTGCGCTACGTCATTGACCGCCAGGCGGTGCCTGCCTGGGTGACGCAGCGAGACCTGACGCTGCGTATCAGTGTCGGGAGCGCGAGCGGCGTCTGGGCCTGGGGAGACGGGCGGCCTCTGGCCGTGCGCCACGATCGCGACAGGGGCCTGGTCTGGGTCACGACGGCGGCCAGCGAGGTGCTGCTGGCCGCGCAGGGCGCGGGGATCAGCGCGGACGCCTCAGTGGGCGACTATGCCCTGGCCGCGCTCAAGGACGACAAGCTCTGGGCCTATAGCATCACTTTCGATGACGGCGCGCTGTCAGTGTACAGCCATGCCTGGCCCGAGCTGACCCGCTACGACTATCGCGCGGGGATCGCGGTCATCGGCCAGTGGCTGGAGCGCGAGGACGCCCTGGCGTACAACTATTGCGGGCCCGATGAGCTCCGCGCCCTGCGAGACGTTGGGTGGTCCATCTTTAACCACAGCTATTCCCACTACAACAGCCCCAGTGACATCACCTTCGACGACGCCTGGCGATGCCAGGAGGCCATCCGGACGCAGCTAGATGGCTACCGGTGCACCGTGTTCACCGTGCCCTATACTAACCGCGAGTGGGTCCCTGTCATTGACGAGAACCACGAGGCCCTCGGCCTCTATCTGATGCAGCTCATGTCGGAGAACGGCGACCGGCTGACCCTCGTGGACGACCCGATCCTATTGGCCGGGCGGCCCTTCCGCATGGGCAGGGATGACATCAAGAACTGGGTCAAGGACGGCTACAACTACTTTGGGCAGGCCCATGCGAGCGCCATGGCCGGTCGTCACGCTTGGGTGAGCCTGCACGGACACAGCGTGCTGTACGACCGGGATTGGTGCGCGCTGTCGGAATCCTCGGCCTCTCTGTACCATGCCTATGGGCCCGCCGGGACGGACGAAGTCTGGGTGGCGCCCGCGGATGAGGTGTTTCAGTATCTGCTCACGCGCTCCTATGCCCAGGTGCGCCGCGAGCCGGGCCTGCCGAGGCCCCTTGGGCCCCAGGTGCGCGCGCCAATCACGGTCGTCTACCGGCAGGGCGTGGACGGGTTCACCGGCTGGCGGGACACCTACATCAGCAAGGCCGAGCCGGTGCGCAATCACGAGTCCGAGGGGCGGCTGGTGGTCTGGGCTGGAGGAGACATGCGCTCCTCGACCCTGATACGGGTGGCGTTGCCTCCGATGGAGGATGCCGTCGTGCTGCACGCCACACTGAGTCTCTATGCCATGCGGCACACCAACACGGCGGGCGTGGACCTCACCGCCTATCCTCTTTCGCGGCCCTGGACTTCGGAGCAGGCGTCCTGGTTGCAGGCACGGGTGGGCGAGTATTGGGCCGCGGCGGGGGCGCAGAGCGTAGGGAACGACCGGTCAGGGGAACCCACAGCCACGATGCATATTGAAAACTGCAGCACAGTGGAGCGGTGGCACACCTTTGATGTCACCGAGATGGTCGCGCGCTGGGCGGCCGACCCGGAAGCGAACCACGGCCTCATCATCGAGGGGCCAGCGCACATCTCCAAGGGCACGACCTTTGCCAGCGCTGACCATGTGTTCGAGTGGATGCGCCCGCTGCTGGTGGTCCGCTATGGCTGGCCCACGGAGGGACCTATCCTGGTGGCCACGGAAACGCCGACCACGACGCCCACCGCGACGGCGACCGCGTCGCCCTCAGCAACGGCGACTCCCACGGCAACCCCGTCGCCCTCGGCCACTGCGACACGGACCCCGTATCGGGTTAACTTGCCGCTGCTCTCGAGAGCTCGGAAGAGCAGCTCGTTCTGAATCCTCGGCCGGAGGTATGTCGTGCATCGGATCGGACGACGCAGATCGGTAATGGCTGTGACCGCGCTCGCTTTGGCCGCCGCGCTCGGCGTGGCGTCGCTGCCTGTCTCGTCCTCGGGACCCCTGTATACCGAGCAGGAGCGCTTTGGCTTTGCCTTTGTTCTCGACGTGGAAAAGCCAGGTGGCGTGGTGGAGAGGCAATGGCTGGGCGCGTATCACATCGCGCCGCTCAAGATGGGCTGGTACTCGGACTGGAGCTTCAGCGCCGATCCGGCCATGCCGGCCGACGCGCAGCTCGACTATGTGCAGCTCATCGAGGTAGCGGTATGGGAGCCCAACTGGGCGGCTATTCAGCAGGCGGTGGTGAACCGCCCCGGCTCGGTGTGGATCATCGGCAACGAGCCCGAGTGCCCCAACCAGGGCAACATGACCCCCGAGACTTACGCCCAGCGGTATCAGCAGACGTACGAACGCATCAAGGGCTGGGATTCCACCGCCCGTGTGGCCATCGGCAGCGTGGTGGAGCCGACGCCCCTGCGCAAGATGTGGCTTGAGCAAGTCCTGGCGGCCTACAAGGCAGCCGACGGCGGCCAGCCGATGCCCATTGATGTCTGGACGGTGCACATCCAGATTCTGCACGAGGGCTCGGTGAACCAGGCGGGGGACGCCTTTGTGAGCCGCAACGACGGCGCGGGGGTGCCCGTGGGCATTGATGACGGGACCGCGCTGCTCAAGCGACGCGCCTACACCCTCCCCGACAACGCCAACCCCGACATCCTCAAGACCATGGTGCTCGACTTTCGCGAGTGGATGAAGGGCTGGGGCTACCAGGACCGAGAGCTCATCATCTCCGAGATGGGCGTGCTCTTCCCGTCCACCTATCTCGTTCCCGAGGACCAAGGGCAGGGCCTCACGGAGGAGGAGAAGCAGCTTCTCGGGGACCTGCGGCTCGAGCGGTTTATCGTCGAATCGGCCGAGTGGCTGTTCTCAGCGACCAGCGCGACCTACGGGTACCCGGCGGACGAGCACCGTCTGGTGCAGCGCTGGCTGTGGTACAGCCTGAACGGCCACTACTTTTGGGAGGACCGCGGGGAGGGCGAGAGGCTTTGGGGCTACAACGGCAGCCTGTACAACCATGACACCAAGGCGCCGACGCGCTTTGGGCACGCGCTGATCGCCTACCGCAACCGCGCGCAACGGACGAACCGCCTCTACCTGCCGCGGCTGTCCAGATAGACCGGGCTCTGGGAGCGGAGACCGGGCGCAAAGACGCGCCGACTGGAGATGCCTCCTCCGGGAAGGACACCCGCGTGGGATGCTCTTCCACCAATGCACGGTCATGCAGACCTAACGAGCAGGAGGGACCGCGTGGCGCGGGGCGTCGAGGTCAGGCGGCGGAGCCACCCAAGACAGCGCGTGGCAGCGACAGGGTTCCCGTCGCCGCCACGTGTGCGCTAGCCAATGGGGTGGCTGGCGGCCGCGTGCCGTCAGCCTCTGCCGAGATAGGGCTGCGCAATGGGCAGGACGATCGCCGAGTAAAAGTTGGTCTCCGGCGGCATCGTGACCATGCACAGCGCGACGCGGCCCATCTCCGCCATGGACATCAGCGGGGTCTTGCTCTCGTCGGCGGCGCGCCGCTCGACCAGCACGTTGCCCGGATGAAGGACGCTGGCGGCGATGCCGAACTCGCGGCCATCGAGCGCCGTCGAGTGGGTCAGCCCCTGGATAGCGAACTTGGTGCTCGAGTAGGGCGCCGAGTTCTCGCGCGGCATCTGCGCCGAGATGCTGCCGATGTTGAGGATGCGTCCGCCGCCCTGGTCCTTCATGATGCGGAAGGCCTCGCGCGTGCAGAGGAAAGGTCCGGTGAGGTTGGCATCCACCACGCGTTGCCAGGCCTCGAGCGAGATCTCGTCGATGCGCCCGCCATCGAACGCGCCCGAGGCGTTGACCAGGATGTCCAGGCGGCCGAAGCGGTCCATCGTCTTCTGAAACAGCGCCTTGACCTGGTCCTCCTTGGCGACGTCGGCGACCACGGTCATGATCTGCGAGCCGGTCTGTCGCAGTTCCTTGGCGGCGCCCTCCAGACGCGCCGCCGTTCGTCCGGCGATCACCACCGAACAACCCTCTTCCGCAAAGGCCTGGGCGATGCCCTTCCCGATGCCGCTGCCTCCGCCTGCGATGATGGCCACCTTGCCGTCGAGTTGACCCATGTCGGTTCTCCTTTCCCATCTGATAGATGACGCGTAGCGTCACCGTGGCATCCCAAAGGTGCGCTTTCGTTGCGCTCTGCGCGCGCTTGGTTATTATACCCCAGGTACCCTACAGGGGCTACTGCCGCAGATGTCGCCTCTAGCGCGCACCTCGTGGAGATCCCTCATCGCGTTCGGGATGACTGTGGCGCGCGACGCCCTGGTCGCATCAGGAGGGAACGGAGATGGCTCGCAGGATGCTGATCCTCTGCATGGACGGTCTGGGGCCGGAGTACCTCGCGGCCAGCCCGACGCCGAACATCGCCCGCCTGGCCGAGGCCGGCTCGCTGGTCACGGGACAGGCCGTCATCCCCTCGGTGACCAACGTCAACAACGTCTCCATCGTCACGGGCGCGCCGCCGAGCCGACATGGCATCACCTCGAACTATATGCTCGACACGCGCACCGGCGAAGAGACCTACATGGAATCGGCCGAGTTCCTGTGCTACCCCTCGGTGCTGCAACGGGGCAGGGCGTTGGGCCTGACTACCGCCGTGCTCACGGCCAAGAAAAAGCTCCTCCAGCTCGTGGGCGCAGGGGCGGACTATACGCTCTGCGCCGAGGAGCCGCCCCCGGACATGGTGCGCGAGATCGGCGCGCCCGGCGACATCTACTCCCCCGACATCAACCTGTGGCTGTTCCAGGCGCTGCGCGTGGTGCTCCAGGAGCGAGACCCCGCTCTCGTCTACTGCGCGACCACCGACGGCATGATGCACCGCTACGGCCCTGAGCGCGAGGAATCGGTGCGGCACGTCCAGGGGCTGGACGCCCTCCTGGGGCAGATCGTGGACGACAACCCCGACCGCGAGGTCTATCTGACCGCCGACCACGGCATGACGGACAAGTCATGGGGAGTGGATATCGAGCGGGCGCTGGCCGACGAGGGCATCGTCGCGCGCGCCATCCCCATCATCAAGGACCGCTACGTCGTCCACCATAGCAACCTGGGCGGCGCGTCGTACGTCTACCTTCAGCGGCCCGAGCAGGCGGGCGAGGCGCTCGAGGCCCTGCGGTTATTCCCTGGGATCGAGGAGGCCTATCTGCGCGACGAGGCGGCTCTGGCGTTCGATCTGATGGCCGAGCGCATCGGGGATCTCTTTGTGTTGGCCGACCGGCGCACGGTCTTCGGTACCTTCGAGGCAGCGCGAGCGCCGGTCAGTGTGCGTTCGCACGGCTCGCGCTACGAGAGCGCCGTGCCCATCCTCGCGTACGGCGGCGACAGGCGACAGGCCTACCAGTGGAACTATGACATCGTGGCGCGACTGGGGATCGAATAGCCCGCCCGGCCCGCCGCCGCAGACAACGACACCCGCCTCATAGACCACGGGGATCTGCCGCGAAGGTTCGATGATGATGCGTATGACTCGCTCTCCCTACGCTCGCACGGTATAGTCCCCCTGGACGATCCACTTGTACGTGGTCAGCTCCTGCAGGCCCATGGGGCCGCGGGCGTGCATCCGCTGGGTGCTGATGGCCACCTCCGCGCCCAGACCGAACTGGCCCCCGTCGGTAAAGCGCGTACTGGCGTTCACGTACGTCACCGCCGAGTCCACCTGATCCAGGAAGCGCGTGGCGTTGGCATAATCGTTCGTCAGGATGCCATCCGAGTGGTTGGTGCCATAGCGCTGGATGTGCGCGATGGCTTCATCCAGGGAGTCCACCACCTTGACGGATAGGGTCAGCGAGAGGAACTCCTGGCCATAGGCGTCGGGTCCCGCGGGGGCCACGAGATCCCGGTTGATCCCGGGCGCCTCGTATGCGCAAGAGCCCTCCAGCGCGGCGAGCGAGTCCTCATCGCACAAGACCTTCACCCCGGCGGCGGTCAGGTCGGCGACCATCATGGGCATCAAGCGCCCGACGACGGCCCGATGGACCAGCACCGTGTCCAGCGCATTGCACACCGACGGCGCCTGGGTCTTGGCATTGTTGATCAGCGGGATGCAGCGCGCCAGGTCCGCGGAGGCGTCCACGAAGAGGTGGCAGACGCCGATGCCGCCGTAGACGACGGGCATGCGCGCGTGCTCCCTGACCAGCTTCTGCAGTCCGGGGCCGCCCCGTGGGATGATCAGGTCAATGAGGTCATCCATGGCGAGAAGTTGCGGCACCAGGGAGCGATCCGTCGAGGCGATCAACTGCACGGCATCCTGCGGCGCGCCGACGGACTCACACGCGGCGCGCACCAGATCCGCCAGCACGATGTTGGTGCGCAGGCTCTCTTTGCCGCCGCGCAGGATCACGGCGTTGCCGGTCTTGATGCCCAGGGCGCTGATATCAATGGTCACGTTGGGCCGCGACTCAAAGATCACCCCCAGAACGCCGAGCGGCACGCGCTTTTGGGCCACGCGCAGACCGTTGGGCAGCGTGCGTCCGTCGAACACCTGGCCCAGGGGGTCCGGCAGAGCGGCCACGTCGCGGCAGCCGGCGACCATGCCGGCCATGCGCTTGGCGTTGAGCGTCGAGCGGTCTATCAGCGAGGGGGCGATCCCGGCCTCGCGCGCTTCGGCCAGATCGGCCTCGTTGGCCCGCCACAACTCCGCGCCGACGTTCTCCAGCCGGCGCGCGATCTCCTCCAGGGCGCCGTTCCGCGCCTCGGTAGGGAGCAGGCTGAGCTGCCGGCCCGCCGCTTTCGCCCGCTCCGCCATACCTCGCAAGTCGGTGTCGCCCACGTGTCACCTCCCCAATTCGGCAATCGGAGTAGGGCGGGTTGGCAACCCGCTCTACGGCGCGGTGCGCGTTCACAGCAGCGCGAGCTTGTCCCGATGGATGAACTCGGGGCCATAGTCGTACCCGAGGATGTCGGCGATGTCGCGGCCCTGGTGGCCGAGGATGCGCCGCAAATCCTCGGAGCCATAGTTCGCCAGGCCCCGCGCGACCTCGCGCCCGCTCCGATCCCGCACGCTGATCACCGCCCCGCGCTGAAAGGCGCCCTGCATCTCGACAATGCCCACGGGCAGCAGGCTCTTGCCCCCGCTGACGACGGCGCGCACGGCCCCGTCATCGGCGGTCACCCTGCCCGCGATCGAGGGCTGGGCGAGCAGCCAGCGCTTGCGTCCCTCGGCCGGGGTGATACGCGCCGGAAAACGCGAGCCGACGGCGGCGCCCGCCCAGATATCCGCCAAGACGTTCTCGCGCGCCCCGTTGGCGATCACCACGGACGTGCCGGAGCGCACGGCCATGTCGGCGGCCACGATCTTGGTGTACATGCCGCCCGTCCCCAGGCCGGAGGTGCTGCCTCGAGCGAGGTCATAGGTGGAGGCGTCTATGCGCTCGATGCGCTCGATAAGGCGCGCGTCGGGGCTGGATGCTGGATCCGCGCTGTAGAGGCCATCGGTGTCGGTCAAGAGCACGAGAAGGTCGGCGTCAATGAGGTTGGCCACCATCGCCGCCAGCGTGTCGTTCTCGCCGACTTTGATCTCGTCCGTGGCCACCGCGTCGTTCTCGTTGACGATAGGCACGATGCCGCGCTGGAGAAGCCCCTCGAATGTATCGCGCACGTTCAGGTAGCGCTGCCGATCCTCGATGTCCTCGCGCGTCAGCAGGATCTGGGCCACGATGAGGTCGTACAGATCAAAGTACTGCTCCCACATTTGCATCAGCCGCCCCTGCCCCACGGCGGCCAGCATCTGCTTAAAGGGGATGGACTTGAACTCCTTGGGGTGACCCAGCCGCTCGCGGCCAGCCTGTTGGGCGCCCGACGAGACGAGCACCACGTCGGCGCCCGCCTCGCGCAGTTGGGCGAGCTGGCGCACCATGTCCACCATGCGTCGCGGGCTGAGGCGGCGCGAGCCGGCGGTCAGCGTGCTGGTCCCCACCTTGACGACCACGCGCCGCCATGCAGAGAGCGCTGGTGTGGGAGCTTGCATCACATCAGGCCTCGCCTGGAGAGAAGGCTGACGTGTCCATTGCTGCCATTATACCATGTCTCAGCGGCGCGACCAAGTGAAGGCATGGTACCGCATAAAGAACTGATAAAGACCGCAAGATGCCACCGGCATTGACAGAGGCATGGACGTCTGCTATAATATTTCCGGTGTTCGCAATGCCTGCGAACACTCATCGCCAATAGCACCAATGGCAACGTCGCACGATGAACGCAGCAGGCGAGCGCAGGCCCTCGCGCAGTGCTTGGCGCTTGGTTCGCAAGCTCTCGGGCAAAGCATCTCTTTCCTATGCCGGCCAGTACGCCGCTTTTCACATATCCTTGCCTGATAGTTCACTACGGCGCTTGTGGCGTCGCCTGCGTCCAAAAGTGGGCAGAATGAGGGTAGACGCCAACCGCCCGGGCCAGATCGAAAGGATATGAACTTATGGGCCGCGGAGCCACCATCATGACCAGGATCGGAGTCCATATGCGACCTA
>Ga0194110_10007142_pt1 | contig 12917 bp, 15 predicted proteins | sample TA2Kig1200mmetaG_FD_146192 | JGI IMG/M metagenome (GOLD analysis project Ga0194110, IMG submission 146192) | Freshwater microbial communities from Lake Tanganyika, Tanzania - TA2015032 Kigoma Deep Cast 1200m | ecosystem: Environmental > Aquatic > Freshwater > Lake | place: Tanzania: Lake... | reverse complement strand
TGTCCAGATATTTTGGCTTTGGACCACGTTTTTTCTTCGCTCTCTTGGCCATCCTCTTCTCCTTTCCGAATAGAGGATAGCATAAATAAGAATAATTATCAATATATTAAAGGGTCACGACCCAAAAATACGGTATGTACCAAAACCTTCTACATCCAATGTGAAAATCTCCGTAATTCCCATCTCTTCGGCAAGGACAACAAGGGTTGCATCTGCGAAATCCATTGGGATATTTTTATATTTTTCTATCAATTCCATCCCTCTTCTAAGACTATCCAGCGATTGAGGTACGAGCAATGCACCCCCTTTAAGAATAAATTCAATACCAGATTTTTGCGCTTTTATTGATGGGCCGAGAAGATATAATACCTCAGTGAGAACCGGCTCTGTTGTAAAAAGTTGACCTATAAAATCTTTAAAGAACGCCACACACCTTCCGTGATTTTTTTCGCTCGAATCCAGAAGGGCAACGAACGGTCCGGTATCTAAGAGTATGTTACGCATGGCTTTTTATCTTTTTTAGAAGGTGTTTCCTGTGAGCCTCTCCAAGATCGGAAATACCACTCGAAATATTACCAATAATACTTACGACTCGATCATAGGGCTTAGTTTCTTCAACCTCTCTGAACTCGCCAATAAATCTTTCTAAAGCCATCCGTACGATATCCGAACGTTTGAGCCTAAGCCTTTTGGTCAACACTGTAAGATCTTCTTCAAGATCATCGAGCAGTCTAATCGTCAATTGAGATTTCATTATACTTCACCTCTTTTGTAATGCATTTTATTACAAGATAACACATTGCAATTCTAATGGTCAATAAGAAAATTTGGTTGATTCAACAAAGGAGAATCTAAAGAGCTGCTTTGGTGGCTAATGCTGGTAGCAGCAATTGAAATCAGCTCAGACCGCTCTCGCCCCGCCATTGAAGTTGTAAGAGATGTTGGGGAATGCTATGCAATTTTCCATAAATTGCAGGAGGCTGAAGAAAAATCCGACTATTAGGTCGAAAAATTATTGGAATTATTAAAAGGGTAATAGATCCATTATAAGATCTCAAGGTAACCCTGTTTATAATTAATAGTTGTTTTAAAGTGTCTCAGGAAACTGAGACCTAAGAGGCCACAAATCCCAGCCAATTCCGGAATATAACCTTCTGGAACGGGCGGACCCGAAAAGGTGATATAAACTTCCGTCAATCCTTCTTGGAGAAGTTCTTTATCAAATGTTCTTCGATCTTTATGATGTAAGACAACCTCTCCCTCTAGATTATCACCTTCTTCAGAACTGCGGAAAGCAATCCACTCTCCTTGAAATAATTTTTTTGCTTCTTCAAGTTTCATGATAACTTCCTCTGAAAATTATTTCTCTATATCGCCTTTAGCTAATAGAGCTTCTTTTTTATAAAGGTCTTTGTTACTTGCATTAAACTCGTGTTTAACCTGAATGACCAATTTATCAAGAGTGTAGATTTGCCATGAGATAGGTATAAATGCCCTTTTCCCTTTCCTTTCAGCAGTATCAAGTTCAAAACTCATCAAAAGATGAAAGGCATCTCTTGTAATCTTCGGATCTTCCGATGGAGAAAAATAAAATGTTCTAAAGCTCTGATTCTTTGTTTTGGTATTGTAGGTTTTACAGTCCAAATAAGCTATTCTTCCACCTTCACTCTTTATTTCTATGTCTGGATAGCCTGCCGCTTTCTTCTTTCCACTTTTAGAAATAGGTTTATCTGCTTCCAACCCTACTTGCCTAAGTGCTTGAATAACAAAAGGCTCAATTTGATTACCTGCTTCGTTCGGTCTTCCAGTAAAGATGCCTTCGTGAAAGGCTTTTTGACCTCCAAGCTGGGCCGCCTTACTTAGTTGCCCAAGTAATTTTTTGTTTTCTCCAGATGCCGGGTCAAAAACCAAAACACTAAAACCCGTCAATGCTTTTATAGCTACTGTAAAAGGAACCCCTCTAATGGGTTCTAAGAATTTTCCGATCGTCTCTTCAAGCTGTTTTATGTAGTTATTTGGGTTTCTCATTTAAACCACCTAACGCTTTTTCTAAAAGGATTATTCCGGAATCTGTGTTTTCTATTTTTTCTGAGTCATCGCTATTCAGTATCATATCCCCTATATTCTTATCTTCTGAAAAAACATAACGGTAGCCCCTGTCTAACCAAAATGATAGTGCTTCCTTTGATGGCGTTGAAGGAACCGTTATTCTTCGAATATTACGCTGTAAGCAAAGATCTTCCAAGTTCCTTAGCAGTGTTGAGCCAATGCCATAATGTTTTGTTTGAACAGAAATTCCCAAAATGGAAATCTCTGCACTATCAACTAGGAACTCAATTTTACCTTGAGACGATTTCACACTCCCCCATTCTCCATCTATTATTTGTATTGAAACTTTTTGATTGCTCATAAAAGTCCTTCTCTCAATATATCAATCCCTTCCACTCTTGGAAAGAACGGAACACAAATTGTTTCATCATTAATCTCACCTGCAAGTAAGCATTTGTAATGGACAACCTTTAGGTTTCCTTGATTGGTGTTGTAGTTCCTAATTTTTGTATGAACAACCCCATCCTTACAATTTTCTGCCTCTGTGCCACAAATTTCTTTGCAATTTAATTGACCGTCTGAAAGACTATGAAAAGATTGGCGATTTCCGATCTCTCCGTCAATGAAAGCTTTGCACAAGGTAAAACTTCTATAACATCTATTGCACTTAAACCCAAAATCATACCACTGGTCAATTATGGGATTTCCGATTAAAATATTTACTTGGGTGGTTGAAATACCAGAAGCCCCTGAAAATGACGAGATTAATACCCCTTTTTGTGTTCCGAAATAAATCCTTTCTCTTCCTAACTCAATTCCTCTTACGCGACCCCCCTTAACAATAACGAAATCTGGTACCCTTATTAAAATTTGTTTCTCTTCCTTCCCATTCATTATATTATAAATTCCTTTAAAGATTCGCTGATAAAGCAAGGTTGGTATTATGTATCCTATATTTTCAGAAATAAGTTTATGAAAAAGAAAAAGTTCTTTCGCCAAGCCAGTATTTTTAATCAGAAAGGGTGGGGTTACACCAGGTAAAAATTCATCTTTAATTATTTCTCTTAACTGCTCCTCGGTATAAATTTCTCTATTTAATAACTGATTGATTTGTTGAACATATTCGTGATTAGATCATATTTTGGTTGCAAAGAATTTTGCAAGATTTAATCTCATCATATTTTGTGCATCTTTATACGTCCTGGAATAGCTTACATCATTGGCATAGAAAGGAATATGGTCTTTGTGAGTTTCGCTTGGTGGATGGATGTTTGTTGATAGCAAATAATTAATGAAATATAAAAGATACTCTATTTCCTCTTTCACCATTTTTTTATCGCTTTTTTCGATAGAATCGGCGACAATTATAGTAATTCTTGACGTTAACAAAAATGTGAGCAAGTCCGACGCATTCCAAACACCTATTGATTTCCAATTAGCGAAAGTTTCAATTATGTTTGTGTAATTTTTTATTTCTTTTAGTTTACTTTCTATTTCTTCTATTTTGTCTTTAGCCTGCACAGGAAATATTTCTTTCATTGTATTTTCTTTCCACGCAGCATCAAACGTTTCTAAAAAGAATATAATTTTTTTCAATTGATTTATTATGTCATTGATCATATTAATTTCAGTCTTTTTGGAAAATTAAAATATTCTCCTTCTGCATCACGTTATAAAGCCCAAAGATAATCTTATCTATGTTTTTCACCAATTTGAAACCAATCCTTTCAGCAAAATCTATGGTAAATTCAACTGTCCTTACCTCTTGTCCCAGGTATGTTGCGTTCCCAATTACTATTACAGCATACTTATTAGGTTTGAGGACCCTAAACATTTCCTTCAAGCTTTTTTTCATGTCCTCGTTGTAAAGGTCTATCCTCGCTTGTCCCTTTCCCCTCACTCCAACGAATTCCTCTCTAATCTCCGAAAGGGTGTAGCCTAACTCTTTTAAAGCGTGTGCATCGTTTTCAACATAATCTAAAGCAATAGAATAAGGTGGGGAAGTAATTATCCCATCAATACTTTCGCCATTCAAGGACAATGACCTTGAATCTCCAGTCCTTATGTCCACCTTGCCTAATTTCAGATTCAGTTTTTTGGCAATTTGTTCATAATCGCTTACGGAGGAAATCATCAATTCTAGGTTTTTTAAGAATGCATTTGAGAACTCTCTCCCTCGTCTGGCATTATCGCTTATCGCCACAAGTTTTGCCATTTTATAAAAATTCTTTGCCTTCTTATCAGTAATTAAATTGATAGCATCATCAAGAGTTTTTCCGTCAAGATTAAACAAAGAAGGTTTTATCCTCTTTATTATCTCTTCTTGCCATTCTAAAATCTGTTGAATGGCATCCACAGACTCCGTTTTTACTTTGCTTTGAATTACACAAAGAGGGGATATATCCACACCTATACAATGCACACCTAAAAGTTGGGCTTCGACAGCTGTAGTCCCGCTTCCGATGAATGGATCAAGAACTGTGTCTCCTTGTTCAAGTCCTATAATATTAAGCAAAGCTCTTATCATTTGTGGGTGAAATTTGCCTTTATACGGATAAATCCAATGAGTAATATATTGATTGACTGACCGTGTTCTATTCTTTTGTATAATCTGGAAATAGTCGGTGGGTTTGCTCTTTACAAACTTAAAGTATGCCAATTTCCTCCTGAGTTCTTCTTCATCTTTTGTTTCTAATAGCTTGAACTCTCTCAGTCCATTAGTCACCTCAAAACGTGTTTCAAGAGATTGCAGCTCAAGCTGAGCTAATGCCAATTCATAGATAAACTGGACATTATCAAGTAATACTAATTGTTTATCTTTTGGCAATTCTTCTGATTTATATGCCCAAAAAGAATCCAATTCCTCAGCTCTCCTAAGCATTCTATTGCCCTTAAAATTTTTTATTTCGCCCGCCATCATCCCCTCTTTTCGTTAAAAAGACCCATCTTAAATAGTCAGCTATTTACTGACCAGTTTATATGAATTGAATTTAAAAATCAATGAAATGAATTTATGAATCCGCATTCCTCATTTAATAAAGTCCTGCCCAAGTTAATGTCCAATCTCCGAACTTTTCGTTCACTCGATCCATTGCTTTGAGCAGATTATCCTTCTTTTCCCTCTTCTCGAAGAGATCCAGTTGGCACCATTCTTTTTTCAAAAGAGATACCGCTACTCCCAAGAGACGGATTGGTTTTGGATGAGAGATTGATTCGAAGATTTCGAGGGCATGCTGGAATATTTCATTACCGCTATTTATCCATTGGGAAAGGGTTTTCTGTTTGGAGAAAGTATAAAAATCAGAATAACGTATGGTAACAGCAACTCTGTTCCCATAATAACCCTCTTTCCTCATTCTTCGGGAGACTCTTTCCGAGAGTTGTAGCAGGACCTTTCTCAGAATATTTGGGTCAGAGGTATCTTCTTCGAGTGTAACGCTGTGGCTGATCGACTTTGCATCCTCTTCTTCATCGAAGGAAATAACAAGGCTATCATCCAATCCCAAACCCATCTCATGGAGCCTCTCACCGATGACCCCAAATCGTTGGGTTAAAATGGAAACAGGAAATCTTCCCAATTGGCCGCAGGTAAAAATACCAATCGAATTTAAAGCCTCGGCGAGTTTTGGACCAATCCCATTGAGTTTAGACACGGGAAGATCCCTGAGAATCTCCTCCGAATCTTCTTTCTCAATGATCACCAAGCCATCGGGTTTTTTAAGTCGGCTCCCAAGCTTTGCAAGCAATTTATTTGGAGCAATTCCGATGGAGCAGGTCAGTTGTTCTTCCTCCCGGATTCGAGCCTTGATCGATTGGGCAATAAGTAGAGGTGACTTGAAGAGAAGTAAAGACTCCGTGATATCGAGATAGGCTTCGTCAATGGAGGCAACTTCAACGAGAGGAGTATAATCTTTCAGAATGGAAAATATTCGAGCTGCCGTCTCCGTATATTTGGAATGGTCTCCTTCAACGAGAATCAATTGAGGGCATTTCCTCTTTGCCTCCTGAACCGACATTCCTGCCCGAATCCCATAAGGCCTTGCTTCATAAGTGGCTGAGGTAATTACACTTCGCGAAAGGGACCCACAAACAGCCGCAGGCTTCCCCCGAAGCGAAGGATTATCCCTCTGTTCCACCGAAATAAAGAAGGCATCCATATCAATGTGAAGAATAATGTTTTCGTCCATGGATAATATTTAACCCCCCCAACCCCCCTTTAGTAAAGGGGGGAGAGGGGGGATTTAAAACTTCCTAAAAATCCCAATCACTTTTCCAACAACCGTGACTTTCTTCTCTCCCTTCTTAATAACAATGGGTTCCATATCTGGATTGGCAGGTTCCAGGCGAATCAGGTCTCTTTTCTTAAACACTCTTTTTATGGTAGCCTCATCTTCAATTAACGCCACGACGATCTCCCCATTTTCAGCATTGGGTTGAGGCTTCACAAGTGCAAAATCCCCATCTTGAATATGGGCATCGATCATACTATCCCCCTGGACACGGAGGAGGAAAATATCATCTGAGGAGGCAAGGGTTCGATCCAGATTAAAGTAGCCTTCAATATTTTCTATGGCAAGGACGGGTTCTCCTGCCTTCACCCTTCCAACAATTGGAATTGGTATTATTTGGCTTGAACGGACAGGAGGAAAATTCAGAATCTCAATAGCCCTCGAACCTCCTGGGATTTTTCTAAGATAACCTTTCCTCTCCAGGATGCTGATTGTTTTTTGAGGAGACCTCGGTCCTTTCAATCCAAAATGAGAAGCGATCTCCCGAAGCGTCGGTGGGTACCCCTTTTTTTTAAGATATTCCTTTAAAAAATCAAATACTTCCCTTTGCTTCAAAGTCAATTCATTTCCCATTTCTCAATTCCTATTTTCCATTTAGGTTTGGTCTACATATGTAGACCATATTACCCCTTTTATTTTTTATTTGTCAAGAAAAAAATTCTCCCCGTTGGACTTCCCTCTTTGGCCGGCAAGGCCAAAAGGCTTTACAATTAACTAAGTAGGCACTAACATAAATATGTTATCTTAGTGAGGAAATGGATGGGAGGAATAGGCCCTTATGGAAGAGAAAAGCAAAAAACCAAACCCCGGGAAAAATAAGAAGGTTGTTTTTGTTTTATTTCCCACCATTATTATTATCGGAGCGGTAACGCTCTATTTCTATAGAGAGTATAAAGCAACCCATATCTTAACCGATGATGCCTTTGTTGATGGAAGAATCCATCTCATTTCGTCAAAGGTCCCTGGTACTGTCAAGGTTATTCATGTGAAAGACAATCAGTTTGTAAAAAGGAACGACCTCCTCCTCGAGATTGATCCAAGAGATTATGAGGTCAGGGTTAAGGAAGCACAGGCTGGCCTTGAGACTGAAAGAGCAAAACTTTCTGAGATTCGGGATAGGGTGGATACGGTGAAAAAACAACTCAGTGAGGTCATCGCTTCATTGGAAGCCGCCCGAGCCAACCTCGAACTTCAGGAAGCCAATCTCCGACAATCGGAGATAGATTTTAAAAGAGCAGATTTCCTTTTGAAAAAAGAAGTGATCCTGAGGGAACAGTTCGACAGGGCAAAAACAAATTACGACGTTGCTGTCGCACAGGTTAAAGCAGCAAAGGAGCGCCTTAAACAGCTTGAAGCATCCATTGAAACTCAGAAAGCGGTGATTAAACAAACGGAAACATCCCTTATACCGCAGCATGCGCAGATTCAACAGAAAGAAGCCATTCTCAAGGGGGCGGAATTGAGCAAAAGCTATACAAAGATTTATGCACCCTCAGATGGTTACATCGCAAAGCGAACTGTTGAGATCGGTAATCAAATCCAGCCTGGACAATCCCTCATGGCCGTTGTCCCTCTTGACGATATTTGGATCACTGCCAATTATAAGGAAACTCAACTGGAGAGGGTAAAACCAGGGCAGAAGGTGAAAATTAAGGTGGATACCTACCCCAGTAAAGTATTTTATGGGAAGGTGGATAGCGTCATGGCAGGCACAGGGGTTGTTTTCTCCCTCTTTCCACCTGATAATGCAACAGGAAACTATGTAAAGGTAGTTCAAAGAATACCTGTCAAGATCATTCTTGATAAAGGCACAGATCCTGCCCATATTTTAAGAATTGGGATGTCTGTAGTACCCACGATTTTGGTTGAGTCCAATTGATATATAGGTCTATATGAATAAATGGATTGTCGCCATCACGGTCATGCTACCCACGCTCATCGTAATCGTGGACTCAGCAGTCGTCAATGTCTCCCTCGATCATATCCGCGGTAGCCTGTCCGCTGGGATCGATGAATCCACCTGGACTCTCACATCCTATCTTGCATCCAATGCCATCATCATCCCTATGACCGGATGGCTTAGCAGGCTTTTTGGAAGAAAACGTTATCTCATCTTTTCTATCTCCCTCTTCACATTTAGCTCTTTTATGTGCGGTTCTTCCTGGAATCTCCAGAGCCTTGTATTTTTCAGAATACTCCAGGGCATAGGGGGTGGTGCCCTTCAACCCATTTCTCAAGCCATTCTTTTGGAAACATTTCCACCCCATCAGCACGGGATGGCCATGGCGATCTTTGGCATTGGCATCATGTTTGGGCCGATCATTGGCCCTCTTATGGGAGGGTGGATCACAGATAACTGGTCCTGGCACTGGATATTTTACATCAATGTCCCGATAGGGTTTATTTCAATCCTGATGGCCCTGTTCTTTATCATTGACCCGCCCTATATGGAGCGGCTAAAGATGAAGATTGACTACTGGGGGCTTTTATTTCTGATAATTGGCATTGGATGCCTTCAGGTCGTCCTCGACAAAGGGCAGAGGGAGGACTGGTTTTCATCCAGCTTCATCACATGGTTGGGCTATATATCCATATCCTCCCTGATCATGTTTATCTTGGTAGAATTCTTTGCAGAAAACCCCATCGTCAATTTACGGACCTTTAAAAATCTTTCATTCACCTCAGGAAATATCATCATGTTTTTTATTTTTTTCAACCTCTTTAGCAGCGTTGTCCTCTTGCCGATTTACCTTCAGACATTGATGGGATATACCTCTTTTCTCGCAGGGTTGGTGCTGGGCCCTGGGGGCATTGTCAGCATGATCGCCATGCCAATAGCAGGAAAACTTGTTACGAAGATCAATCCAAAGGCGATCCTTGCCTTTGGCATCGCTGTCGCTTCCTATTCAATCTATCTCATGTCTCAGTTTAACCTCCAAGCTGATTTTAATACTATCGTCTGGCCAAGGGTTGTGATGGGTGTAGGCATGGGTTTTCTCTTCATTCCCCTTACAACACTGACCTTGTCAGACATAAGAAAGGAAGAGATGGGAAATGCCTCGGCGATATTCAACCTTCTGAGAAACTTGGGGGGTAGCTTCGGCGTTGCCATCGTTACAACCATGCTTACCAGAAGGGCACAGTTTCATCAGGTCCACCTTGTAGAACGTCTCACTCCCTTTGACAGAAACTTCCAACTGGCTCTACCCCAGATCTCCCAGATGTTACAGGACAGGGGATTCACACCTTCTTCTTTAAACCAGGGGAGCTTAAGTCTGATTTATAATCAACTTATAAGAGAAGCATCCATGTTGTCATTTAATGATGCTTTTTTCATTCTTTCGATAATGCTGATATTGACTATCCCTTTTGTCCTGCTGATGAAAAAAGGAAAGACAGACGCTTCTGATTCAGGGATACATTAACCTGAAGAATGCACCGATGACTAAAAATTTGCCAGGCAGGACTTTATTCCTGATTGTTGCGAAATTACTCCCTGTCTTAAAAATTTATCTCCCATAAGTGAAATCATTAGGAGATAAAGGCAACGTTCCCGAAATGATGCTTTTAAGCTTTTTTATCACCTCGTGATCTTCACCTAAGGAAGGAAGAAGAGATTGAATGACACGACCAAGGGTACCATTACACAAACCTTGGAATTCTGCCTTGACCTCAGAGGGGAGATTCTGGTATTGGTTCACCAGGTTGTCAACCCATCGTGGTAGATAACTAAGATCTACCCTCTCTTTTGGATATACATACCCCTCCAATGCTCCTGCCTTCGCAGCAAAGTCATAGACCTCTTTATAGATTCCCATAAAGACCCCCCCCTTAACCTATCGATCAATTAATCCATAATCTCTTCTCACACTTAAACCCTTTATCTTAAAGGCAAGTATTAACTTTTACGTAAATAATGGAACAAAAATTACCATTAACCCCCCTCACCTTTATCGTTCGACTGAGCTCACGACGAAGTCCTCTCCCCCGTAGTCTCAATCATCCCTTGCGAAGTCTAACGATGAAGCCCCTGATATCTTCATCACTCCTGTATTTGGCCTTATCATATCGCCCATAATGAACCATTTCGGCCTTTTCCCTGACTAAGCGGGGCTTTGGTTGATACGCAGGATAGCCGACGGCCATCATATCATAAATTTCCAGTTTATGTGGGATCCCTAAAAGTTCCTTCAAAAGGCATTTCACAAAAGGGTGCCCTGTTGCACTCACCCATTGTGAACCAAGCCCAAGAGTTGTAGCGGCAAGAGCCATGTAAAGAAAGGCACTCGCTAAACTCGAAGCAAAATGGGAATCACCACGGGTTAACATCGTTAGCAATGGATAAGCCTCTTTAGTCCTAGGATCCCCACAGAAAATGATAAACACAGAGGCATTTTTATAACCTGGTTCGACTACCGGACGAGATATACTAGGAAACCTTAAATCCTCTTCTCTCGTAAGTTCCACTTTACGGCTGTATTCACCATGCTCGTTTACAATATCAACAATTCTATCTTTGATCTCTTTATCTCTAATGACAATAAATTCCCAGGGCTGAGAATTAGCGCCTGAGGGAGCCCAACGGCCAGCTTCAATAATTTTTTCCACATACTCATCAGGAACAGGGTCAGCTTTAAACTTGCGAATCGTTCGTCTTGTTTTTACCAGCTTTAGGAAATTCTCGTAATCCATATCCATCCTCCTCTTTGATTTATTAGGAACCAATGTTAATCTGCTCTTATTCTCGCAGTCGAAAGGAAATCTAATACAACCCACTCCTTCTTGTCAATGGAGCCCCACGGGCAAGCCCGTGGTACCTCCATGAAATACCCGCCTACGCCCATGGGTGCTGCAACATATCGGTGTCCAAGCGCCGGGGCTTCGGCGGGTTATCCGTCAGTCAAGCGACATCCGCCGTAGCACCTATCGCATTCATCCACTGGTAAACCCGTGGTCTTCTGCAAAGGCGGATAAAAAGCATTAATTCCTAATACCCCCACCCCTGCCTACCGCACCTGCCTGCCGGTAGGCAGGGGAGGTAGGGAGGGATTTTATTAAGCATTTTTCAAAGCGCTAAAGTGTTACAAAAAATAGTTGTTGAAGAGTCATAGAATGATATATGATGAGAATAGGCCATTGTCCATCTTGCCTCAGGCTAAATCGTGATGTAAGGAAGTTTGAGAATCTCAACAATGGGCACTGGAAATAAAATTTTACTGGCAGGAGATATTGGTGGAACAAAGTCTTGCCTTGCGCTTTTTAGTGTTACGAAGGGTCATTTCCACTCCCTGTATGAAAAAACCTTTTTAAGCAGGAATTACAGGGGGTTGAAGGATATCCTAAGAGATTTCTTGAAAAAAGAGACTGAGATCGCTGCGGCCTGCTTTGGTGTTGCTGCACCAGTGACAGGGAGGATCATAAGGTTCACTAATCTTCCATGGATGATAGATACTCAATTGCTTCAGAAGGAGTTTTCAATTAGAAAATTGGAGGTCATCAATGACCTTGTAGCCAATGCTTATGGTATATCCGTTTTGAGAAAGAGTGACTTTAAAGTCCTCAATACCGGCAAAATAAGAAAAGGGAACAAAGCCCTTTTATCGGCTGGGACAGGCCTTGGGGAGGCTATTCTCTTCTGGGATGGGAAAAGACACATACCCTCTCCCTCTGAAGGAGGGCATGCTGAATTCCCTCCGAAAAACAAGTTAGAAATTGAACTACTCCAATATCTTACTGACCGCTTTGGTCACGTCAGTTATGAACGGGTTCTCTCCGGAGAAGGCCTTTTCCATATCTATCAGTTTCTGAAAGCTTCAAAGAAGTTTGGCAAGGAGCCAAATTGGCTCTCAGAAATGATGGAACAAGGAGACCCTGCAGCCGTGATCTCTGAGGGAGCCCGGCTTAAAAAGAATAGGCTCTGTGTGATGACACTGGATATATTTACCTCAATCTATGGGGCCACTGCTGGAAACCTCGCACTTAACGTCATGGCTATCGGTGGAGTTTACATTGGAGGCGGAATCGCACCAAAGATCATCTGGAAACTCAAGGATGGAACATTTATGAAAGCCTTCAAAGACAAAGGGCGATATGCAGATTTCGTTGCTCAAATTCCTGTTAAGGTCATCATCAATGAGAGGGCAGCCCTCCTTGGGGCTGCCTCTCGTGCAATGGATCTCTTGATAGGATTCTGAATGGTCCAGAAATAAAATCTAAACAAAGATATTTGAAATTTCCCCTCACCCTTCCCCTCTCCCCATTCGGGAGAGGGCTTCGTCGTGAGACTTCGGCGTAAGCTCAGTCGAACGCTCAGCCGAACGGAGGGGGTGAGGGGGTCAAAAGTGTTAGAAGGAAATTCTCAGATTTATTGGGTAAGAATCTACGCCTCTTCCGGGACTTCGCCCGGAAGAGGTGGCCCCTTCGGGGCAGCTTTTTCTGGTAGTAGCCGCAACCTTTCAGGTTGCGTAAAGGGTAGATGCTCTACTCGAGCTCCTCACGCAGCCTAAAGGCTGCGCCTACCATTTCCCTGTTCGAAAATCGACAACTTTTTGTCGATGTTGTGGCGCTAAGGGCCTAACG
>Ga0194110_10007140_pt1 | contig 12919 bp, 6 predicted proteins | sample TA2Kig1200mmetaG_FD_146192 | JGI IMG/M metagenome (GOLD analysis project Ga0194110, IMG submission 146192) | Freshwater microbial communities from Lake Tanganyika, Tanzania - TA2015032 Kigoma Deep Cast 1200m | ecosystem: Environmental > Aquatic > Freshwater > Lake | place: Tanzania: Lake... | reverse complement strand
AGGCGTTCGTCGATTGGCGGCTGCCGTTGTTGAACGACCGTATCTTCGCCGGAGTGCCCCACCTCGGCAATCCGCAGTCGGGAGCGTTCTCGCCGTTGCGTTGGCTTTCTTACGCTTTCCAACCGACGCGGGCCGTGAACCTTCTCGCCGCGGTGCACGTGCTGATCCTGGGAGTGGGGGCCACGTTCTTCGGTCGTCGACTGGGATTTTCGCGCCTCGGTGCCACCGCCGTGGGTCTGATCTGCGTCATGGGCGGAGCCACCGTGACGAAGTCGATCCAACTCGAGCAGATCATGGTGATCGCCTGGTTGCCCTGGGTTTTGGCGTTCGCACACATGGTGATCGCACACCCCGAACGATGGCGATACGTCGGCCTGTTGTCGACCGTCGTGTCCATGGCGATCCTCAGCGGGCATCCACAGATGACCTACGAGTTGGCCTTCACCGCCGCGGTCTTCGTCGTGGCTCTCGTGTGGCGCGACGCGAACCGGTGGCGGGCCTTGCGCTCCATTGGCGTGGCGGTGGCCACGAGTGCACTCACGTGTGCCCTCACGCTCCTGGCGGCCCTCGCTGCCTCCCGTGACGGTCAGTTCGCCAGTGGCCGCGACATCGACACCTTGAACAACGGTTCGCTCATCTTGCAAGTGCGCCACGTGATGCAGGTGTTCCTCGGCAGTGTCACGATCGATCGCTCCGACGTGTTCGCCGGCGCTTTCGAATCCATCGCCTACCTGGGTGTGGTGGCCGGCCTGCTCGCGCTCGCGGGGGTCCTAGGGGCCGTGCGACGCAACCTGTCGCGCTCGTGGAGCGTTCCCCTCCTCGTGGTGGCGGCCCTCGGACTGGTGTGGTCGCTGGGCCCGCGCACCCCGGTGTTCCGAGCGGCCTTCGAGTATCTGCCCGGCTTCGACCAGGGTCGGGTGAGCACGCGATGGCTCATCGTAGTGTCGATCATCGTCGCGGTGTTCGTGGGAGCGGGAATCGACGCGTTGCGAGAGGGGCCGTCGCGCCGTGTGCTGCTCGGCGTCGTGGGTGCGGTGTGCGCGTCGTCGACAGCCATGGTTGTGCTTCCGTTGCGGAGCGGTGACGGGACCACTCGGGTGGCGTGGGCTCTGGCCGCGCTCTTGGTGGTGGTGTCGATGTGGGCCGCACGACGAGTCGAATCGTCGACGCGCCGACGTGTCGCGATCGCGATGCTGGCGTTGTTGGGGCTGGAGTTGTTGTTGCTCGACCGGGCGTCGATCGTCGACGACGTCCGGTCGTCAGTGGCCGCCGAACACATGGGGACGGGCACCACCGACTTCCTCGAGTCCACCGATGGCTACACCATCGCCCTCACCGACGATGCTGGGACGGCCGACTATCTGGTGCCCGCCCTGCGACCGAACGCCAACGCGCTGTTCGACATCGCCTCCGTCGACGGCTACGACGGCGGTGTCCAGGTGACCACGCGGTGGGCCGCGTCGTTGCGACGGTTCGCCGTCGCTCCGGCCTACGACCTGCCGCTGCGCAACGCACTGTCCGCACCGCTCGACCCGACCCAAATGGCCCGGCTGGGCGTGCGGTGGGTGCTGTTGGATGCCACCGACGACCCCGCGGTGCTCGTGCCCGGCTGGGATGGGCCGGCGGTCACCGACGATCGCTTCAGCGTGTGGGAGAACCCGGCCTGGGTGGCTCCGGCCTGGGCCTATCTGGCTGCCGCCACCACCTCGCGGGCGGCCCCCGACGCCCTGCGAGAGAGTGCATCGACCTTCACGAATACAGCCATCGTGGATCGAGCCTCGGCGGTCCTGACGTGCGATTCCGAGTGCGATCCCCGACCCGTCGATCTGCGGGTCTTGACCCCCGAGCATCTGCGTACTGAGGTGGACCTCGACCGGCAGTCCGTGGTGACGGTCCCGCGCCAAGCGTTGCCCGGGTGGAGCGTCTCGGTGGACGGCGAGCGTTCGGAACTGCTGACGGTCGACGGCCTGTATCTGGGTGTGCGAGTGGAACCCGGACCGCACGTGATCGAGTGGCGTTACCGACCTGGCTGGGTCACCCCGGGCACCATCGCCGGAATACTCGGTGTGCTCGTCACTCTGGGCTTGCTGTGGGGCCGACCGCTCCGATGGCGTCGAAATAGGTCAGGTGGGCCTCGGTGACCGCCACGACGTCGACGTCTTCCAGCATCTCGATGCCGACCCGCTCGGATTCGCCCAACAGGTAGCCGATCAGGGTGTCCTCGGCGATGATCACCGGCGTGTCGATGGTCTGGCGCTGATCCACGGCGCGCTCGGGCATCAGGCCCTTACCGTGCAGCCAGTTGAGGTGCATCACGAGGAGTTGGTTCAGTTCCTCGGGGGTGAGGCGGGCCTGGGTGGACTCAGGGAGCAAGGCGGCCACGAAGTCGACGGCCTGTTCGATCTCGTAGACGGCGCGGGGGGCCACGGCGTCGAGGCGCCGGGCCTCGCGCCCGACCGTGAGCGCGGCGATCAGGAACACCGACACCGCCGCCACCAACGAGAACAACCAGATCACGTGGTCAGACTACTTGTGCTCACCTGGTGGGACTGGTGGCAGGTGCGCAGTTGTTGGGTCGGCTGAGTGGGTCAGCGGGGAAGCAACGTGATGCGGCGCGAGCGCACCACCACCACGGCCAACACCATCACCAACAGAGCCATCAGGGCCAGGCCCGACGAGCTCGAACCGGTGGTGGGCAAGGTGGCCGCCTCGACGGTGATGCCCACCGCCATGTAGATGCCCGAGCCGGCCAATACCACGGTGTGGTTGCCCGCCGCCAGGTCGGACGGCAACGCCGCCCGATCGGCAAACGTGCCGTCGGCGCCGGCCGTGAAGGACTTCAACAAGCGCGGTGTCGACATGACGACCAGTTCGGCCGCTCCCGAGGCGGGAAGACCGGAACCGGCCACGTTGATGATGCCACCCGGTCCGATTTCCAACACACCGGTGGCCGACAGGCTGGCCGCGGCGTTGGCCGCGTTCACTCCGGCCAACAGCAATGCCGACGACGACGTGGTGAGCAGCAGGACATCCTCCACCGGCACGTCCACCGCGTTGCCGCTGGCGTCTTGAGCCAAACCACGCATCACCGCACCGGTGGCCGTGTTCGACACCGACACGTTGGAAGTGGCGCCTTGGGGAAGGCTGGTCTGGAACGCGGTCAACAGGGCCGCACCCGCCGCCTGAATCTCGGCGATCTGAGTGGGAGTGCGCTGAGCCGGCGGAGTGGCCGCGGCGGTAGCGGCGGTAGCACCCACCGTGTTGATGGTGGCGCTCACCGGTGAACCGTTGACGATCACGGTGACCGCACCCGGCGTCTGGGTGAGTTGAGACTGATTCGAGGAATTCACCAACTGCGGCGCGTTCACGCCGACGGCCACCGTGGTGGTGGGTCCAGAGCCCACCGTGGTGGTGGGTCCAGAGCCCACCGTGGTGGTGGGTCCAGAGCCCACCGTGGTGGTGGGAGCACTACCGATGGTCAATGCTTGGGTGATCACGCCACCCGGAGTGGTGATGGTGATCGTGTACGAACCGGCGCTGAGTGCCGGAACCGTAATGTTGATCGAGCCGTCGTTGGTGACCGTGAAGGTCGCAGTGGTTCCACCGATGTCGACCGACGATGTTCCGGTGAAACCGGTTCCTGTGACCGTCAGCGAACCTCCGGAGGGGCTGACGGTGCCCGGGCTAGAAGTGAGAGTGGGCGCAACCGGCCACACCACGGCGGTCGGGGCGAACGAGTCCGTCGTGAGACCGTTGGCAGTGAGGCCAACAACTTGGGATCCCCATGCGCCCCAGCAGTACAAGTCACCGGAGTCGACAGCGCAAGCGGTCTGACCCGCCAGAGCGAAACTGGTGACGGCCGTGTTCGTGAACCCGTTGGCGGCCGCCACCTTGACTGCCGACTGGCCCGCATTGGCGGTTCCGCCGTCGCCGAGGGTTCCCGAGAAGTCGGATCCCCAGCAATACAACGCACTCGACTTCAGAGCGCACGCGCTCGTGGAGCCGTTCACGACCTTGGTCACGCCGGTGTTGGTGAAATCAGAGGTGTTCGGAATGGCGACGGGCGGCCACACGGGGCCGGGCGAACCGCCCGGAGACGAGATCCCGCCGTTGTTGGCACCGAAGCAACGCACGACCCCGGAATCGACCACGCACGTGTTCTCCTCGCCCAGAGCGAACGTGCTCACGTTCCCGTTCGTGAAATCACCGGCGGAAGGAACCAAGGTAGGAGCCAGCAGGTTGTTGTTGATGTCGTAAGTCGGAGCACCACCCACCGCCGACTTGACCGTCATTCCCCAGCAATAGATCTTGCGGTCGTTCGCTTGACCCATGTCGCGGAGGAGGCAACCGTGCTTGCCGCTCATTCCGATTTCGGTGATCGCACCGTTGATGAACGGGGTGGCGTCGGCCGCCATCACCGGAACGTTCGATCCCCCAGTGATGCCTCCGTCGGCCATCAGGCCGTACTGATCGTTGCCCCAGCAGTACATCATCGACTGCTTCAGAGCGCAGGCTCCCGCGCTCGTCACGGCCACCTTCGAGAATCCGGAGTTGATGACCGGGGGCGATGCAACCGTGTTGTTGGCCACCTTGGTCATGACGGTCTTGCTCACGCTGGTTCCGTCACCGAGCTGATTCGAGGTGTTGGTGCCCGAGCAGAAGATCACGCCACTCTCGATGGCGCACATCGACCCCCCGCCGACTGCCACGGCAGTGACGTTGGTGTTGGTGAAACCCGACGTCGGATTCGCCGCCACCTTGGTGGGATACGACCGGGAGTCGCTGTTCCCGAATCCGAAACGACCGCTGAAGTTCACTCCCCAGCAGTAGAGCTCCTTGTTCGAGCCAGTCTGCGTGATGGCGCAAAATCCCGCGGCGTTCGTACCAAACGACGCCGGCACTCCGACCACCTCCAGAACGGTGGGTGCGGTGGCAGCGACCGGTGACGCACTTGGCAACACCGACGCGAGCGACGTGGCCAACAGGGCGACGACGACGAGAACACGCTTCATGACTCGGGAACCTTTCGAAAGTGGCTTGTGGGAGGAAGAAACTGTGAAGGAACTGGTGGCATGAACGACCAGAAACTGGTCGTTCATGCCACCAGTTCCACCAGGTGAGCAGTTGTTGTTTCGGTTGAGTGGGTCAGCGGGGCAGCAGGGCGAGGCGGCGCGAGCGCACCAACACCGCGGCGAACACCATGGTGAACAACGCAATCACCACCGTACGACCGGTGCCATCGGTCAGACCGGTGGAGGGCAGTGCCGAGGGCACCACGCGCAGACCCATCACCACGTAGGTGGTGCCCGTGGCCACCACCAAGGTGTGATCGCCCACGCCGATCGAACCCGGCAACTGTGCGGACTTACTGACATCACCGGTGGCCGACGTGGTGAAGTTGCCGATAAGGGTCGGGGTCGACATGACCACCAACTCACCCGGCGCACTGGCACCGAGACCCGAGCCAACCACACCGATGACTCCACCGGCACCAACCTGGTACTTGCCGTCAGAAGTGATGTTGGCGTTGTTCGAACCGATCATCAGCGAGATGGACGGACCGTCGAGGATCACGATGTCCTCCACCGGAACGTCCAACGAATTGCCGTTGGCATCGAACACCAGGTTGCGCATCACCGCGCCCGTCGTGGTGTTCACGACGGCGACGTTGGTCACCGCACCCGCCGGCAACGACGCCAGGAACTCCTGCAGCAGTGCTTGGCCAGCGGCCTGAATCGCCGCCACTTGGGCCGGGGTGCGCTGCGACGCCGGAGTGCGGGCCGCCGTGATTTCCACACGCGTGGTCTCGATCGTGACCGACTGACCGTTGATGATCATGCCTTCTGAACCCGGATCACGCTCGAGCAACGATTGGTTGGACGAGTTCACCAATGTCGGAGTCGAGCTGCCGCCCGAGCCTCCACCCGAACCGTTGCCCGATCCGGACAACCCGAAGTCGAGTCGAACCAGGGTCGCCTTCACCGGCATGGCACTCATCACGAACTTCGACATCAACGCGACGAACTTTCCGTCGGCCACGGGAACGATTCCTCCGTACGCAATGGTGCCGCCCGTCGACAACGAAAGCGAGCACGATCCATGGAGGAACGCCGCGGGACCAGAGGAAAACGCCGACGCGATCTCGCCGGCAGCCGTGAGCTTGATCATCGCCGCAGTCGGGCCGAAGGTGTCGAACAGCACACCCGAGACCGCGATGCTGCCATCAGACAATTCCTCGATGCCGGTCGCACGACCCTTGCTCCAGGTGGTCGCCACCGTGCCCCCGGTGCCGAAGGTGGCCTCGGCTCCAGTCGTCGTGTCGAGCTTGGTCACCTTCCAGGTGTACGCGGGCGTTCCACCCGACGAAGTCGACGTGCCGTAGGCCACCAATAGACCCGAGCTAGTCAACTTCATGCCGCCGGTGGCATCACTGGCGTTCGGGTCGCCAAGCGTCTTGGTCCCGGCGCCCGCCCACGAGGTGAGCACTCCAGAACCGTCATAACGCGAGATGACCACGTCACCCATCGCCGTCTGAGTGAAGAATCCCCCATCGCTGGTGGGCGCGATCACCACGGTCGAGCTCAACAGGGAGAGAGTGCCCGACCCGGCGAATCCAGCCACAACCGCACCCGTGGCGTCGTACTTGATAATTCCATTGGGGTTCGACTTGACGATCAGAACCGATCCGTTCTTCAAAGTCGCGGTGCGCATCACCGACGTGTTGCTTTGGAAGTCGACAACGCCCGCCACTCCGGCCGGATCGAACGACGTGTCGACCGCGCCCGTCGAGGTGAGTTTGAGAACGAAGTGGTTCTGCGACACGCTCGAGCCCACCAGGTAGATGCCATTGACGGTCACGTCACCATCGGGCCCCACTGAGACTCCACGAACTGTCACAGAGCTCTCCGCACCAGACGAGACATCGACGTCGAGCACACCCGACTGACCGAAACCCGCCACGGGCGAGCCATTCAGATCGAATTTGCGCAATTGCAACGTTCCGCCACTCGGGGCTGAAACACCATTGACGACCAAGAGTGCATTGTCCGAAGTCTTCACGATTCCGCCGTAGGAGCCTTCGGTGGCCGAGGCGGGGGCAATTTCCTGCCATCCACCACCGAACGTCGTGTCGACGCCCGGAGACGTTCCCACGATGGTCTCGGCTCCCGCGGTGCACGAGCCAGGACCGCTGCCACCACCGCCGCCGCCACCGGCCACTGAGATGGAGAACGAAAACGTGGTGACGTCCGATGCTGAACAGGCCGAGATCGGGGTCGTCGAAGCCGGCAAGCTGTTGTAACACGCGTCGTTGGCGACATACACAGTGTGCGGGCCAGTGGCGTTGAACAACAGTTTGATTCCGGAAATCGATCCAGTGCGCTGATACGAGGTCAAGTCGTTCTTCGTTGGCATCGTGCTTCGAATTGTCGGCGGGTTGGTACTACCCCAAGTGCCGCTCACATTGGTCTGCACTCCCACACCCGCACTTTGGATGCCGATGTACACGTTGGTGCCCGTACCCATGCAACCCCCCAGCAGGAAGTCGAACGAGTTCGAAGGGGTCGTGGTGAAGCCGGTGAAGGACTTGTTCGTTGCGCTCGAACAGTCTGCCCCCCACGTGCTAGCAGGCAACGGAATGACGCTCGGGATACCGCCGCCGCTTCCACCGCCGCTACCCGAAGTGATGTTGAAGTTCACGGAGTAGGAGGCGCTCTGAGCTCCATTACTGACGTCAAACGAGACGTAAGCAGAACTTGTGGCGGTCGGTGTTCCCGAGATGACGCCAGTTTGAGCATTGAAGGTCAAACCAGCTGGCAAGGCCGCCGAGTACTGACTCAACGCGAACGTCGGCGTCGACAGATAATTGCTCAACACCGGGGCCGAGTTAGGAGTAATCGCCACGTTCACGGTTCCGCTGATCGTCGCGCTACTGGGTGTGATTCCCGGCGTCGGGGGTTGGCCCGTGCAACTACTCGCCGCGAGTCCGCCGGTTGCCCACTTGAGCACCCGAACTACGTCCACCTGCTGGAAGTTGGGGTTGTAGACGTAGTCCGTACCGATACCGAGTTGATAGAAGTTCCCGCTCGAGATCGGGACAAAGGCTCCGAAGAGATCGCACCGCGAATCGGGCGTGACGATTCCGTCAGAATCGAAGGAAGTGTCGATCGCGCCGCTCGAGGTGAACTTGAGCAGGCTGCCACGCGAGCCATAGTTGCCCTGCAGCGGAGGGATGGAACCTTTGAGAACGAAAGAGCCGTCACTCAACTTCGCGATCTTTCCCATACCCCAGGCCTCGAAACTGGGGATCGTCGTATAGCCCGACGAACCCCATGTCGTGTCCAAGGTTCCGTCCCCGTGCAACTGAGCCATCTTCACCCAGTGGCCGTTGGTGTCGTCACGTTCCGCGGCAACGAGCAGAATTCCACTGTTGTTCTGCTGCGGAGGGAAAATGAAGTAGACCGGGATCGCGAGTTGGAGGACGCCGCTGGTCCCGTACGAAGTGTCGAGCTGAGCGGACGACATGGACACGTCGAAGCGATACAGCTTGCTGGTCACGCCCTGGCTGCTCGCCATGGCCGTGGTGTAGATGACCACCTTGCCTCCACTGGCCGGGAAGATTCCGGCGTGCCAAAAACCCGAGTTCGACCAGGTGGAAGTGGGGATCGTCATGTAGTTCTGACTGGTGATACCCATGTTGGTCGGCAGTCCGGTGGAAGTACTGAACTTGTGAACGACTGCTTCGCCACTGTTCTGTCGATAGCCCAAGATGTAGATGTCGCTCACGCCGATGTAGAACGAGCCCATCGTCGAGACCATCTGCGCGGCCTCGGATGCCACGACCCATCCGCTGGACCCCCACGAAGTGTCGACTGATCCACTTTCGTCGATCTTCAGAATCACGGGCTTGTCTCCCATGAAGTAGCCGTTTCCGGCCCCTCCGAGGAGATAAATGGACGAACCCGACGTGCGCACCTCGTTGATATAGGTGGATGTCGTCGAGTTCCAGTTGGACAGAACCTTCAAACCGTTTCCATCGAAGGACGTATCAAGGACTCCGGCGGTAGTCATACGGACAAGGGCTGGCGTCTGTGCTCCGTAGGTTCCAACGTTTCCGATGATCAGAAGGCGGCCCGACGAATCGACGTGCCCACCCGCGGAACTGAACTCCAAGGTGGTACCACCCTCCGAGAATGCCTTGGCGAACTTACCGAGTCCCCCGGTGAGCGGAGCCCAGTTGGTGGAGTCGATGGTACCGTCGGCGGCAGTCGCCACGCTCGAGGCCACGGGTACCACCGCGACAGATGCTGCGACCACCGCGAATCCGAGCAAGGACCGACGAAGATTCTTGAACATTGGGGCACTCCAAAATCGAAGGACGAACGCCCGCCCCTGCGGGCTATCTCCGACTGTAGCACAACGTTCTAGCTCGGCTGGTTGGGCGTTGGTCACAGACCGGAAACGCGAACTGGGCGGGTTTCGCGCGCCGGAGCGTCACGAAACCCGCCCAGTTGGACAGGGAGTTGGCGGGGTCAGATGCCGATGCGCTGAGCCAGCAACTCGCGGTGGTAGGTGGGGTCACCGAAGAGCAGTTCGCTCGACTTGGCACGCTTGAAGTACAGGTGCGCCGGGTGCTCCCAGGTGAAGCCGATGCCACCGTGGATCTGGATGTTCTCGGCCGTGGCGTGGAAGTACGCCTCCGAGCAGTAGGCCTTGGCGAGCGAGGCGACAGAGGCCAACTCCTCGTTCATCTCGCTGGCGCACCACATGCCGTAGTACGCGGCCGACTTGGCCGACTCCACTTCCAGCAACATGTCGGCGCACTTGTGCTTGATGGCCTGGAACGAGCCGATGGGGCGACCAAACTGCACGCGCACCTTGGCGTACTCCACGGCCATTTCCAGCACCTTCTGGGCGCCGCCCACCTGCTCGGCGGCCAGGCCCACAGCGGCCAGGTCGAGCACGGTGTTCAACACGTTCCAGCCGTTGCCCTCGGCACCGATCAACTCAGCCGGGGTGTTGTTGAACTCGAGCTTGGCCTGCTTGCGGGTCTGGTCCATGGTGCTCAGAGCGGTGCGGGTGAGACCGGCGGCGTTGCCGTCGACGGCGAACAGGCTGGTGCCCTTGCCGGTCTTGGCGGCCACGATGATGAGGTTCGCGGTGTGACCGTCGAGCACGAACATCTTGGTGCCCGACAGGGTGAACGACGAACCGCTACCCGAGGCCTGCATGGTGATGCCGCTCTCGTCCCACTTGCCCGAGGGCTCGGTGTAGGCCAGCGTCGCGATGGTCTCGCCCGAGGCGATACCCGGGAGGTACTTCTTCTTGGCGGCCTCGTCACCCGAGTGGATGAGGGTGTTGGCGGCCAAGACGACGGTGGCGAAGTACGGAGCGCACAGCAGGGAGCGACCCATCTCTTCCAACACCACCCCCAACTCGACGTAGCTGTAGCCCGATCCGCCGTACTCCTCGGGGATGTGCAGGCCCTGCAGACCCATCTGCTCGCCCATCTGGGACCACACGGCGGTGTCGAAACCGGCCTCGGTCTCCATCTGCTCGCGGACGGCGGTCTCGGGGCTCTTGGCCTCGAGGAACGCGCGCACGGTCTTACGGAGTTCTTCTTGTTCTTCGGAGAATGCAAAGTTCATGGGGACAGCCTGTCGTCCGGTCCCCCAGCGGCACAAATCGTCTTGTGTACCGTTGTGTACACCTTCGGCCGTCCCCTGGACTAAGTTGACCCCATGGCCGAGATCGGAATCCGACAGCTGCGCATCGACGTGGCCGCCGCGGTGCGCCGGGCCGGATCGGGCGAGCACATGGTGGTCACCATTGGTGGTCGTCCCGTGGCGCAACTGGGTCCGCTCGGCGCGCCCGAGGGCCAAGCCCGTCTCAGCGACCTCGTCGCCCGCGGTTTGGTGGTGGCTCCGCGTCGTCGGAGTCCGTTCCGACCGAGCGACCCGGTGCCGGTGCGGGCGGCCAATCGCATCGACCGTCTGCTGCGCGAGATTCGATGACGGTCTACCTCGACTCCTCGGCCTTGGTGAGTGCCGTCATTGAAGGCCCCGGTCGTGCCGTGGTGCACGACGCATTGGAACGCGACACAGATTGGTGCGCGAGCGCCGTGGCACTGGCCGAGGCGTTGACCCTCATCCCCCGCCTCACCGAAGAGCCGGTGTTGCAGAACGACATCGAGGACGCCCTGCGTTTGCTGTGGGATCACGTGGCCATCGTGCCCGTCGATCAGATGTGTCTCGACCACGCGTCGAACATCGCTCGCGAGCAACCCGTGCACATGAGCGACGCCATCCATCTGGCCGCCGCCGATCGGCTGCCACGCCCGTTGTCGTTCGTCACCTTCGACGCGTCACAGATTCCGGTGGCGTTGTCGATGGGCTTCGACGTGATCTCCAGCTGAGCGTCAGGCCAACAAGCGCAGCGCTTCGGCCTTGGCCCACTGGTAGTCGGCCTTGCCCACCGGAGTGCGCACGATCTGGTCCACGAACAACACCGCCTTGGGACTCTTGTAGTCGGCCACCAGGGTGCGACTGAACGCCACGATCTCGTCGGTGGTGGCCGGCGTGCCCTCGCGCAACTGCACCAGGGCCGTCACCTGCTCGCCCCACCGTTGGTTGGGTGTTCCGACGACCGTGGCGTCGAAAACCGCCGGATGCTGCTTCAACGCCGCTTCCACTTCCTCGGGGTAGATCTTCTCGCCACCACTGTTGATGCACACCGATCCACGACCGAGCAAGGTGATCTGCCCGTCGGGTTCGATCTGAGCGAAGTCGCCCGGGATCACCCAACGCTGACCGTCGAAGGTACGGAAGGTGGCCGCGGTCTTCTCGGGGTCCTTGTAATAGCCGAGCGGGATGTTGCCACTGCGAGCCAACTTGCCCACCTCGCCCACGGCGCACACGCGACCGTCCTCGCTGAGCACGGTGGTGTCGGCACCAACGGTGAACCGAGGCGACGAGATGGCGGTGCCATCGTCGGTCCGTGCTCCGGCGGCCCCGGTTTCCGACGCACCGAAACTGTCGAGGATCGCCACGTTGGGCAACGCCGCGCGGATCTGCTCGCGCACACCGGCCGACAGCGGCGCGCCACCATTCCCGATGGCGAACAACATCGTCAGATCCACCTCGGGGCGCGGGTCGACCAACAGCGCCTCGGCCAAGGGTCGGGCCATGGCATCACCGATGGTGGACACCGACGTGACGACCGCGTCCGACACCAGGCGCCACACGTCCATGGCATCGAAGCGCTTCTTGGTGTACAAAACGAAACAACCACCTGACGTGTGCGCGTTTCCCATGATCCACTGACCGCCGCCGTGCATCATCGGTCCGATGGACATCAATCGCGCGCGAAAACCGGACGCCGCCGCTTCCTCGCCCAACTGTTCGACCCGCTCGATGGGGCGGTTGCCGCGCGCCGAGTTCATGGCACCGAGAATCACGTCCTCGTGGCGCCACATCACGCCCTTGGGCATGCCGGTGGTGCCACCGGTGTAGAGGATGTACGTGTCGTCGGGCGAACGACCCTCGAAGTCGCGTTCGGACGACGCCGACGCCAGGGCCGCCTCGTACTCGTCGCCCATCACGACCAGGTTTCGCAGATTCGGGAGCGCGTCACGGACGTCGTTCACGGCATCCACGTATTCGGGGGCGGCGATGACGGCCACGCAATCGGCGTTGTCGTACAGGTAACGCAACTCGGCCTCGACGTAGCGATAGTTCACGTTCACCGGAACCGCGCTGATCTTGGCGCAGGCGTAGAAGGCCTCGACCCACTCGTGACAGTTCTGAGCGTGCACGCCCACGTGCTCACCACGACGGACACCGATGGAGCGGAGGTGATTGGCGAGCCGGGTGACCCGCTCGTCGAGTTGCGCGAAGGTGAAGTTCACCTCGTTGGTGATGAG
>Ga0194110_10007122_pt1 | contig 12941 bp, 9 predicted proteins | sample TA2Kig1200mmetaG_FD_146192 | JGI IMG/M metagenome (GOLD analysis project Ga0194110, IMG submission 146192) | Freshwater microbial communities from Lake Tanganyika, Tanzania - TA2015032 Kigoma Deep Cast 1200m | ecosystem: Environmental > Aquatic > Freshwater > Lake | place: Tanzania: Lake... | reverse complement strand
GTCAGGCGCCACTGCTCTCCTACCCCGTTAGGGCAAGGCGTCGTGCCTCTGGTTCTTGCTCGCCGTGGAGGCCAGCGCACCTCCACCGCCAGAAGGCGCGCTGACGCCGCCGTTTCGCCGCCCTAACAGCTTGAAAGGCAAGGGCTTATGGGTGTCAGGCACCGAAACGCAGTGCTTGGTGGCGCATTCCGTCTCCATGCACGTTCCGTGTCGGGGATCTGGCGTAGTCGGAGCCCGGCTTCGGGAGAGCACACTTTCTTGCGGCCTGCCTCTGCTGGAAGCGGTACAGCTTGACAACAAGGGGGTAAGGCGATGAACCGCTCATTGAGACTGATACCGGGCGTGTTTGCCTTGGTTCTGTTCACGCGCGCGGACCAGGCCGGCAACACGCGCCGCGATCCCGAACCGGACCAGGATGTCACTGCCCCGATTTGCTACACGAACCAGCTCCTCGTTCTCTCAGGTCGCGATGGGGTCGCCGCAGTGCTTCTCTCGGCGCGCACAAAAGAGCAAATCGACTACCTGTTCCGCTTCCTTCCGAAGAGCGAAAAGAAGGAGGTTTTGGGTAACGGATCGGTTTTCGAGAAGTACCGCAGGGTCCCGGGCGCGGACCCGAGCGACAGCATCCTGGTTGATGAGGGCGGACAACTGCATGTCAAGGCAGGACCGATCGCGGTGCGGTGGTCGCAATGCGACCGGAACTGGGGCTGGGTATACTACAAGCCGGAGTCTGTCCGGGTCCACATTGCGCGCGCCGAAGACTTCGACAAGCTGGATCTGCAGCGGTTCATGGAGAAACCACAGCGCTGAGTGCGCGGGGTTTGCCTCGAAGGTTCGACCGGTTCCTGACCTCGGAGAGCGCCAGTCAACTGGCATGGCAGATGAGATAGCCGTCTCCGTGCCTGCCACCCATAAAGCATTCCCTGCCAAGCGCTTAGGGCTGTCAAGCCCGACTGAATAGCCCAGCAACGCCATTGGGACGCCCTCTCATGGGTTGCGGCGGTGCTCCTCATGGCGGTTGGGGTGCGGAGGGCTCGGGGGTCGAGGGCTCGGGTGGGCTCGGGGGTCGCATCTTCATTTGCAGAACTCAGATCACCGTTTGCGCGGACGGCCGTGAAACCCGTGTTTCGCCCTCAGGCTTGGCGTTCAAGCAACGTGCGTCGCTAACGCCACTAAATAGTCCGCTTTCTTGGCGTTTTCCAGAAACCCCCAAAGTGCAAGTGCTTGTCCCGCATAGACTTGTGGAAATCCCTGCCATCCGGGAGGACACCCAGTGGCGCAGTTTCTGGTGTTTTCCGCAGCTGATGATCTGAGTTCTGATTTGTCATTTGAGAGGGGCGGGGCGTTGCGTGTAATACGAACACCATGGCACGCCCACTTCGTGGGCATCGCGCGTGGGGAGTTGGATTGCCTCAGGCGGCCCCCTGTCAGAATGAGCCGTTGATGCGGCCTGCCGAAACGAGGCACTTCTGTAGGACTTAGGTAGGGCCAACTTGCGCCCCCTGGGGGCCAAATGAGGCGCAAGTTGGCAAGGCGGAAGGGCGTATCAATTTGAGGATAGGATGGTTACGGAGTTATCCAGATTGGGTGGGTGTGTGCGTGCGCAGGGGCGCAAGTTGCCTTGCAGTCCCGCCCTCAGGTACTTGGGGTTGACATCTTCATTTGTCATTTGAGAGGGGCGGGGTGTTGCGAATGAGTTGACGCGAATGCACCAAGGGCCAGTCTGAAACGAGCGGTCCGCTGCTCTACTTAGCGAGCAGCTTCGCCACGGTGTCGCGGAGGATGTCGGGGTCCACGGGCTTGTCAATGAAGGCCTCGGGCTCGCTCTCGAAGTAGTCGCGCATGTCCTTCGCGCTGAAGCCGATGCCGGTGCGCTCCTTGACCCCGGTGAGCATGATGATGGGAATGGCCTTGGTCGTTTCGTTGTGGCGCAGGTCGTCGAAGGCCTCGAAGCCGGTCTTCCTGGGCATCTGGACGTCGAGGATGATGAGGTCGGGCTTCTCCAACCTCGCCACGGCGATGGCGGCCTCGCCGTTCGATGCCTCCAGAATCGCGTAGCCGTCGTCCTCGAGCGCGGCCTGGACGAACGCCCGCGTGTCCGCCTCATCGTCGGCGATGAGCACCTTCTTCCCAGCCCCTGCCATCGCTTCTCCTTTCAACCCCCGGCCCTTGGACCGTGGGGGATCGATGGATGAATGGATGGGTGGATGGATGTCAGACAACCATCCAATCATCCATCCATCCAATCATCCTCTTTGGTTGCGGCCTGTGGCCGCGTTAGGACTTGGGCTCTCGCATGTCAAGTTCTACACCATGAGCTGGGTTTCGCGGACGACTTCCTCGATGGTGGTGATGCCGTCGTAGATGTGGAGCATGCCGCTCTCGCGGAGGGTGCGCATGCCTTCCTGTCGGGCGACGGCGCGGAGTGCGCTGGCCGACTCGTGCTTCATGATCATCTCGCGGAGGGTGTCGGAGATGACCATGATCTCGAAGATGGCGGTGCGGCCGCGGTAGCCGGTGTTGTTGCAGCGCTGGCAGCCCTTGCCGTAGCAGAACTGCTTCCCTTCAAGGTCCGTTTTCGTAAGGCCGATGGACGCCAGCGACTCGGCGCTCGGCTCGTAGGGGGTCTTGCAGTTCGTGCAGATGGTCCGCACGAGGCGTTGGGCGACGATGGCCTCGAGCGTGGCGCACAACAGGTAGGGCTCGACCCCGATGTCTATGAGGCGGGTGACGGTGGTTGGGGCGTCGTTGGTGTGGAGGGTGGAGAGGACCACGTGGCCCGTGAGGGAGGACTGGATGGCGATCTGAGCGGTCTCCAGGTCGCGGATTTCGCCGACGAGGATTTTGTCGGGGTCCTGGCGCAGGATGCTGCGGAGGCAGCGGGCGAAGGTCACGCCGATGTCCTCGTTGACCTGCACCTGCATGATGCCCTCGAGGTCGTACTCCACGGGGTCCTCGGTGGTGATGATCTTGATGTCGATCTTGTTGGCGTAGTTGAGTGCGGAGTAGAGGGTGGTGGTCTTGCCGGAGCCGGTGGGGCCGGTGACGAGGATGATGCCGTGGGGCTTGTCGACGAGGCCCTTGACGGTGCGCATGTCGTCGTCGCGGAGGCCGATGCGCTGGAGGTCGAGGGCGACGACGCTGCGGTCGAGGACGCGCATGACCACGCTCTCGCCGTAGATGCAGGGGAGGGTGGAGATGCGGAGGTCCACCGGGTTGTGGCCCATGTTGAGCTCGATGCGGCCGTCCTGGGGCAGGCGGGTCTCCGCGATGTCGAGGTTGGCCATGACCTTGATGCGGCTGGTGATGGCGAGGGCGAGGTGGCGCGGGGGGGGCATCATCTCGTAGAGCACGCCGTCCACGCGGTAGCGGACCTTGAACTCGTCCTCGAACGGCTCGAAGTGGATGTCGGACGACTGGTCCTTGATGGCCTGGATGAGGATGAGGTTGAGGAGCTTGACGACGGGCATGGAGTTGGCGAGCTCTTGGAGCTGCTCGATGTCAATCGAGGTGGTCTGCTGGCCGTACTGGATGTCGCGGGTGAGCTCGTCGCGGGTGTTTTCGATTTCCTGGATGATCTGCTCGACCGACTCGCGCTGTCCGGCGTAGAACTTCTTGACGGCGCGGTCCACGGCGGCCTCGGAGGCGACGACGCCCTCGACCTCGCAGTTGAGCATGAAGCGGAGGTCGTCGAGGGCCTGTACCTGGAGCGGGTCGGCCATGGCCACGGTGAGGACGCCGTCCTCGAGCTTCACCGGGGCGATGCGGTAGACTTCGGCGATGGAGACGGAGACGCGGTCAATGACGTCCTTGGGCACTTCGATGGCGTCGAGGTCAATGACGCTCATGCCGGCCTGCTCGGCGAGGGCGTGGACGAGCTGCTCCTCGGTGATGTAGCCGCGGGCGACGAGGACGGCGCCGATGACCTTTCCCTCGCGCTTGGCCTCGGCGGCGGAGTCCTCGCACTGCTGGTCGGTGGCCCAGCCCTTGTCGCGGAGGATCTGGCCGACGGTCTTGCGGCTGCGGCGGCGGCGCGCGCGGCGCGGCTTGGCCTCCGCGGCCTCTTTGGTCTCCGTGGTCTCCGTCTCGGCCATCACTGGCTCCGTTCCTTGTACTTCTTCTGGAGGTCCTCGGGCCGCTGGGCCGCCGTGATCATCGTGCGGTAGTCTATGGTCCCCTTGGCGAAGAGCTCGTAGAAGAGGAAGTCGTCGAGGAGGACCATCCCCTTGGAGCGCCCGGTCTGGATTTCGGAATCGATGCGCTCGACCTTGTTCTCGCGGATGAGGTTGGCGATGGCGTCGGTCATGACCATGATCTCGAAGCCGGCCACGCGGCCCTGGCCGCCGGCGCGCGGGAGAAGGACCTGTGAGAGGACGGCGAGGATGCAGACGGCGAGCTGTGCGCGGACCATGCCCTGCTGGGTGGTGGGGTAGGCGTCTATGATGCGGTTCACGGTGCGGGCCGAGCCGGTGGTGTGGAGCGTGGCGAAGACGATGTGGCCCGTCTCGGCGGCGGTGATGGCGGCGGCCATGGTCTCGAGGTCGCGCATCTCGCCCACCAGGATCACGTCGGGGTCCATGCGGAGCGCGCGCCGAACCCCCTCCTTGAAGCTCGGCACGTCCACTCCGATCTCGCGTTGCGTGATGATCGACTTCTTGTGGCTGTGGTAGTACTCGATCGGGTCCTCGATCGTCACCACGTGGTGGTCCATGTTCTCGTTGATGAAGTTCACCATCGTGGCCTGGGTGGTGGTCTTGCCGGAGCCTGTTGGCCCAGTGACGAGGATGAGCCCGCGGGGCCTGGTGAGGAGCTCCTTGATGTGGTGCGGGAGGCCGATCTGCTCGAAGGTGAGGAGCTGGTTGGGGATGAGGCGGAGGGCGATGCCGATGTGGCCCTTCTGGTGGTAGGCGCTCACGCGGAAGCGGGCCTGGTCGAGGAAGGCGAAGCCGAAGTCGGTGGTGCCGACCTCCTGGAGCTCCTGCTGGTGGCGGTCCGAGGTGATGGCTTTCATGAAGCTCACCGTGTCCTCAGGCGTCAGCGGGGACGTGTCGAGCTTCAGCAGGCGCCCGTGCAGGCGCACCGTGGGGGGCCGGTCCACGCACATGTGCAGGTCCGAGGCCCCGCGGTCAACGACGAACTGGAGCAGGCGGTTGACTTCGATAGGCATGTCTATTATTCGGCCATGGTGGCCAGGATGTCGCCGGCGACGTTGCTGAGGACTTCCTCGATGGTGGTGACGCCCTGGAGGACCTTCCGCACGCCGTCATGGAGAAGCGTCCGCATGCCGGACGCGACCGCCTGGTCGCGGATGCGGTTTGTGGGCGCCTTGTGGAAGGCCATGTCGCGTAGCTGGCCGTCCATCTCCATCAGCTCGAAGATGCCCAGGCGGCCCTTGAAGCCCGAGTTGTTGCACTCGGGGCAGCCCTGTCCCCTGTAGAGGGTCACGTGCGCCACGTCCTCCGGCGTCAGGCCCACCATCTTGAGCTCGTGCGGCTTCGGCTCGTAAGGCTCCTTGCAGTTTGCGCAGATGCGCCGGATGAGCCGCTGGGCCATGATGGCCTGGACGGAAGAGGAGACGAGGAAGGGCTGGAGGCCGATGTCAATGAGACGTGCGATGGCGGAGGGGGCGTCGTTGGTGTGGAGCGTGGAGAAGACGAGGTGGCCGGTGAGGGCGGCCTGGACGGCGATTTCGGCGGTCTCCTTGTCGCGGATTTCGCCCACGAGGATGACGTTGGGGGCCTGGCGGAGCATGGCGCGCAGGATGCGCCCAAAGGTCATGCCGATCGGTTCCCTGACCTCCGACTGGTTGATGCCCGCAATGCTGTACTCCACGGGGTCCTCGGCCGTGATTATCTTACGGTCCGGCGTGTTCAGCTCGTTCAGCGCCGCATACAGGGTCGTCGTTTTCCCGGAACCTGTCGGGCCTGTCACCAGCACGATGCCGTTGGGGCGCTTGATGATGGCTTTGAACCGGCGGTAGTCGTCGTCCCCGAATCCGAGGTCCTGGACGCCGAGGAGGACCGACTGCTTGTCGAGGATACGGAGGACGACGCTGGGCCCGTGGCTGGCTGGGAGGGCGGACACGCGGAGGTCAATGTCGCGCCCCAGGAGCTTGAGGCGGATGCGGCCGTCCTGGGGGCGGCGGCGCTCCGCTACGTCCATATCGGCCATGATCTTGATACGCGAGATGATCGAGGCCTGGAGGGTCTTGGGGGGGTTCTCGACCTCGAAGCAGATGCCGTCAATGCGGTAGCGGATGCGCAGGCGGTTCATCATCGGCTCGACGTGGATGTCGCTCGCGCGCGAGCGGAGAGCCTCAGTGATGATGAGGGTCACGAGGCGGATGACTGGCGCGTCGTCGGCGTTCGCTCCCTCAAGGTTCTCCTCGGCATTGGCGTCCGTGAACGAGATGTCGCTCTCGGTGAACTCCTGGAGCATGTTGTCCACCGTGTCCTCGCCCACCTCGTACTTCTGGTGGATCGCCTCCTCGATGGCGTCGCTGGCTGCGATGACGTAGTCAATGTCGCAGTTCGTCGCGAACCTCAGATGGTCGAGGGCGTAGAGGTCGAGAGGGTCGGCGACGGCGACGGTGAGGCGGCCGTTCTCGCGCGCGATTGGGATGAGATGGTGCTCGCGCGCCATGGCCTTGGGCACGGCGGCGAGGGCCTCTTGCGGGATCTCCACGGAGCGCGGGTCCACGACCTTGCGCCCGAACTGCGAGGAGAGCGCCTTGGCGATGTCGCCCGGCGTGCAGTGCTTCAGCGTGAGCAGCGCATCGCCGATGCGGACGCCGGATTCCTTCTGGAGTTCCAGGGCCTCCTGGAGCTGGGCGTGGCTGATCGCGCCCATCTCGGTCAGGATGGCCCCCAGTAGCTTCCTGCGGTGGGCCATTGTAGTCCCCTTGGGCCAGGGGGATACGCACCGATTCCGCCGTGTGCCGGGGCCGCGGCTGCCCGCGCGCAAAGATTGTAGCACACGCCAACCCAAACGTCAATACCCAACTTCGCCTTGCTTGACAGGGCGGGGGGCATGCTGTAGCATGGGGCATAGACAGCCTGGCAGACATCCCCGAACACAGGCCATTCGGAACCGCGCAGGGAACGGAGCCGCATGCCAGACGATGCGAAGAGGCGGGAAGCCGACCCTCTGGACGTCGAGCCGGACGACGACAGCGAGTTCGGCATTGACCAGAGGCGCATGACGTTCCTCGAGCACCTCCTCGAGCTGCGCGCCCGACTCTTCATCATCATCGGCACCGTCGTCGTCGCCTCGATCCTGTTCTTCGTGGTCCTCCGCCACCAACTGTGGGCCTGGCTCACCTACCCCGTCAAGGTGGCCTGCGACGCGACCAAGGGCAGGGTCCAATACAGCGACCTCCTGGTCTCCCTCACCCCCACCTCGTTCTTCATGTCGTCGGTCTACTACTGCCTGTACGCGGCGGTGGCAGTGACCATTCCCGTGACGATCTGGCAACTCTGGGCGTTCGTGCGGCCTGGCCTCAAGCGCAAGGAGCGCCGCATCATCGGGCCGGCCATCGTCACCACGATCATCCTCTTCCTGGCCGGCGCCGCTTTCGCCTACTTCGTCCTCATCCCCATCATGCTCCTGTTCTTCCTCGACGACACCGTGTCGTTCGGCATCAAGCCGCTCTGGGGCGTTGCGGACGCGGTGAACCTCGAGGCCCTCATGATGCTCATCATGGGCGTCACCTTCGAGCTCCCGATGGTCATCGTCATCCTCTCCAAGATCGGCATCGTGTCGCCCCGCTTCCTCGCCAGGTATCGCCGCCACGCGATGCTCGCCATCTTCGTCCTCTCCGCCATCATCACGCCCACGGGCGACCCCGTGACCCTCACGCTGATGGCGGTGCCCCTCATCGTCCTCTACGAGCTGGGCATCCTGGCCGCCCGCCTCTTCCGCCCGAAGAAGGCGAGATGGGACATTCCTGATGAGGAGGAAAGCGGCGGGACGCCCTCGCCGGCCCCAGAGGAGCCCTCACCCTCGACCCCCGAGGTCCCAAGCACCGTCCCCGACCAGGCCCCGCCCCAGGACTACACTGAGGGCGCCGCCACCACGGGGCCGGCGCCCGCCCCCCAGGAGCCCGTCCCGCCCCCCGCCGAGGGGCCGCCGAAGGAGGAGACGCCCCCGGCCGACGCCCCGCCGCCACAGGACGAACTGCCCCCGGACGCAGTGATGCACTGAAGAAGAAGCCACGAGCTACGAGCGGCGAGCTTCGAGCCTCGGGGACCAGCACGCCGTGCGTCCAATCTCCTCTGCTCGCGGCTCGTGGCTCGCCGCTCGCAGCTACTCTTGCGCCCTCACTTGCTCGATGATCCGCTGCATGTTCCCCAGGCAGATCACACTCGCCTCCTCGGCGCCCGAAGAATAGTCGGCCCCGCCCGGCTTGTCCACCTGCTCCTTGCTGAGCGCAACGGGGCGCCAGTGGGTCTCAAGCGAGACCCAGCCGTCGTACTCGTCCTCGATGAGGGCGGCGAACTGCCCCTCGAAATCAACGTCTCCTTCGCCGATGGGGCAGCACTCCTGCTCGCCCTTGGCATTGGGCTTCGTGTCCTTGATGTGCACGTGGATGATGCGCGGCTTGATCGCCTCGTAGCCGTCGGGGAAGGGCACCTCCGGGTCGTCCTTGTCGTAGAGCACGTTGCAGGCGTCCCAGATCGCGCCCACGCGGTCGGAGTCGAGGTCATCCAGGAAATCGGCCAGGCGGGTGCCCGTGCCGATGAAGGTGGATGCCTCGTTCTCGATGCCCAGGATGATGTCGTGCTCTTCGAGGATGTCGAGCACGGGCCGGTAGAGGTCGAGGACGCGGCCCCTATCGTAGTCGCCCTTTCGCCAGAAGGTGAAGCCGCGGACCAGCCGGATGCCGAAGGCGTGTGCCAGCTCGCCGCAGCGCCGCAGAATGTCGTGGTGCTTCGCAATCTCGTCGGGCGAATCGATGTTGCACTTGAAGAAGGGCGAGGCAATCGAGCACACATCCAGGTCCGCCTCTTCGAGCATCTTCCTCATTCTCTCGACGTCGGCTGTTGGGATGTCCTGTGGCGCCTTGTGGCCCCAGACGCTTCGCAGCTCGATGCCCTGAAGGTTGAATCGCTTGCAGACCGCGATCACGCGGGCAAGGTCCTGCGAGACCTCATCGCTGAAGACGGCTTGCTTGAACATCGGTCTATCCCTTTCGTTAGTGGTGGCTGGCGGGGCGGCAGTCTGCCCGGTTCAGGGCGTTGCGTGCCGCGTCCCGCGTGCCGCGTGCCCGAACCAAGAACGATGCTCGAGAGCAGAAGGGCACCTCCATAGCCAGGAAGTCCTCCCACGCTCGGGTGCGGTACTCGGTTTCCGGTTCTTGCACCGACAGCGCACGCTCGTCGGGCACCATGGCCATCAGCAGACGGATGATTCGGGCGTGCAGGGCCAGACGGTGGGCCGTGACCTCTGCGCCGAGAACATGACGTGACTTGTAGTACCAATCACGGCCTTCTCGGGCGGAGCCCAGCGCATATTCGTAGAATCTCGCACGGTCCTTGCCAGTCTTGCGCGAGTAGCCCTCGGCGATCTGCGCCCCTATGCCGCCCACTGAGTCGTAGAGCTGGTCCACCAGGTGGTAAAGCCTCGCCTTCCGAAGCTTCTGGATGTCTGGCCAGCAGAGGTCTGAGGCAAACAGTGACAACCGATACGCCGTCATTGACCACAACGGATCGTCCGTGATGGTTCTGGGCACCTGTGTCTCCCATTCCTTGTAAGTCACGTGCTCACTCCATCACATCCCGAGACACCTCGGTTCTGCTCTGGACACGCGGCACGCGGGACGCGGCACGCGACCCAGCTCACTTCACAAACCCTCTCCTCCCCGGCCTGTAGCCAGGGCTCAGGGGAAGCTCGACCCGCTTCCCGGTCTCCGCCGACTTGTAGGCCGCGAGGATGATCTCGACGGCTTTACGCCCCTCACGCCCGTCAACCAGAGGTGGTGCTCCCCTTTCCAGTGCCCTAATGAAATCCGCGAGTTGGCGGCGGTGGTTCTCGGGGCTGAAGGCCATGGGGTCAGATGCGCCCGTGCCGTGCGCCTTGTCGCCGATAAGCCCCGCCCTGATCTGCTCGTCGCGGGGACGCTCCTTGCGGAAGCGCCAGAAGGTGAGCGACTCCTCTTCGAGCACGGCGCTGCCGGCGTCGCCCGAGATGGCGACCTTCTTGGGGAAGCCGGGCCAGGCCGCCGTGGTGCCCTGGATGACGCCGAGGGCGCCGCTCGCCCACTCCACGCCCACAATGTTCGCGTCGTCCACCTCGATCCGCTGGTGGGCCAGGCAGCCGGAGAGAGCCGTGACGGCCTTTGCCGGCCCCATGTACCACTGGATGAGGTCCACGCAGTGGATTGACTGATTGATCAGGGCTCCGCCGCCGTCGAGCCGCCAGGTGCCGCGCCAGCCGCCGCTATCGTAGTAGCTCTGCTCGCGCCACCAGCGGACGTAGGCGTCGCCCAGCGTGAGCCGCCCGAAGCGGCCGCCATCCACCGCCCGCTTGAGCTCCTGGGCGGCACGCCCGAACCGCGATGGGAAAATCGCCCCCAGGAGCACCCCCGCCCTGTCCGCCGCAGCGATCATCTTGTCGCAGCGGTCCAGCGTGATCTCCAGCGGCTTCTCCACGATGCAGTGCTTGCCCGCCCCAATCACCGCCAGGGCCGGCTCCATGTGAAGGCCAGACGGGGTGCAGACGTTCACGACCTCGATATCCTCGCGCTCGAGCATCCTCTGGTAGTCTGTGTACCAGGGGACTCCCGCGCGCTCGGCGAAGCGGCGCGCGTTCGCCTCATTCACGTCGCAGACCGCGGCGAGCCGGGCGTTGCGGAGCTGCGAGATGGCAGTCACGTGGTGCGCGCCCGCCGCCCCGCACCCGATGATGGCGAACCCGTGCTCGGCCACGACCCTTGCTCCTGAGCAGGATGAAACCCTTAGCACAGCCCGGACACATAAGGGAACGGAATCGCAATCCCGAAGGGATGGCAGAGGGTCGCCGGCGGCTTCAGCCGCCGGACGCGGGCGAGACGACCCGTCAGTCCCGAAGGGACGGCAGAAGGAGGGGACCGCCGTGCCGAGGGGTGCTGCCGTCCCTACGGGACTAACCCGCGTGTGCGCCCTGGTCCGGCGGCTGAAGCCGCCGGCTACCTGCTGTGCTCCCTTCGGGAGCAAGACACAAGCGACCCCGCGATCTTGTCCCCTTATCTGTGGGGGGCTGTACTTGGCCTCTCGTGTGCCGCGATGGTAGCGGAAAACCGCGAATCGGTCAAATCCGCTTGACGGTCCCTGCTGGGGAGTGCTAGGGTATTCTCTGGCTCGCTATACGGGAGCGTTCAATGGCACAGCCACGCACAAGGCCCCTTCGCAGGAGGCACAGCATCATCGCCATCGCCATCCTTGCCGCGATCGTGGTTCTCGCCGGCCTCTACGTTGCCATCCGTTTCCTGCGGCACTGGGCTCTCGAGAGGGGGCTGGCGGCCGCGGCGAAGGCCGTGGAGGGCCACCCCGACCCGATGGTGCGCCGCGACCTCAAGGCCCACCTCGCCTACCTCCGCGCACGACTCGGCCAGATGCGCAAGCGCGACATCCTGTTCGGGCGGCTTGGCAGCGAGGGCGCGCAGCTCCGCCGAGCCTGCGTCCGCCACAAGCCCAACCCGCACCTCCGCCCAGGCCACCACGTCATCGTCACCGTCTCGGCCATTGACGGCGCGGAACTGCCCACATCCGTGGACGTGCCCAGGGGCTGGGACGCCTCCTCTCCCCTCCCCCTCGTGCTCGACCTCCACGCTGCGGGGGTTCGGAAGATGACCGATTGCTTCCCAGTGCGGCCATACCCCGGCGGCCTGTGCATGACCCCCCTGGCGCGCGGGAGCCACGACTACATGGGCGCGCAGATGGCCGCCGTGGAGGAATGCCTGGCGGACGTGCGGCGGCGCTATCCCGTCTCGCGCCTCTATGTCCTCGGCCACTCGATGGGCGGCACAGGCACGTGGCTCTTCGCCATTCGGCACGTCGGCGAGTTGAGCGGCGCCGCCCCCTGGATGGGCAACGCCGACCCCGACGCCTGGAAGGGGGTCTGGGAGGAGGAGGAGCGCCCCATCCTCTCCCCTGCCGGCCGCGCGTGCGAGCTGGCCCAGCGCGCGCGGATGCCGGTGGCTCGCGTCGGCCAGCTCGCGGGGCGGCCAGATATGCCGCTCTACGTCGGCCACGGGGCCGCCGACACCATCGTGCCCGTGGGCCACAGCGACTCGATGGCCGAGAAGCTCCGCGCGCTCGGGGCGAAGAACCTGCGCTACGACCGCTTCGAGGGCATCGGCCACGGCGGCTTCCCAGTGTCCCGCGACGAGCAGCTCGCCTGGCTCCTCGCCCATCCACCGTCTGAGCCCGCCGAGTTCACCGCCATCATCCCGCCCCTCACCTTCGTCGCCGACATGGCGGGCGCCCCGCCCCATCGCGTCCTCGACCCGCTCAAGGAGGCGAAGCTCATCATTCGGGGCGGCAAGTTCGCCGACGGCGAGAACGTCGAGGCGGCCACGGATGCCGCGCCCAGCAAGTGGCACTACCCCGGCCCCGCCGGCTTCGCTTTCGAGAGCCCCTTCACCATCGCCCTCCCGCAGGGCGCGCCCGAGCACCTTGCCCGCTGCGCCGACGAGCTATCCACCACCTGGAAAGAGAGATGGGGCGGCACAGTCCCCCCTCACACAGGCTGGAAGCCTGTGCCACCTCCCTCACAGAATGGTGGCACAGGCGTCCCGCCTGTGGCCCCGCCCCGCACCCTCATCGCCCTCGGCTCGCCCCAGGAGAACCCCGCAGTCAAGGCGGCCCTCGACCCCCCTGATGTCTTTGTCGCCCACGGAGTCGTCCGCCTTTGCGGCCGCGAGTTCCGTGGCGACGACATCGGGGTCATCCTCCTGCGCCCTG
>Ga0194110_10007108_pt1 | contig 12958 bp, 8 predicted proteins | sample TA2Kig1200mmetaG_FD_146192 | JGI IMG/M metagenome (GOLD analysis project Ga0194110, IMG submission 146192) | Freshwater microbial communities from Lake Tanganyika, Tanzania - TA2015032 Kigoma Deep Cast 1200m | ecosystem: Environmental > Aquatic > Freshwater > Lake | place: Tanzania: Lake... | reverse complement strand
TGGAGACGGTCCCCCTGTTTTACCGTTCGGGCAAGAGAGTGGTCGATCTGAGCGCCGATTTCCGGTTGAAAGATTCTGCGGTTTATGAACGGTGGTACCAGAAGCATACGGCTTCTGATCTTCTTGGTGAATCTGTCTATGGGCTTCCGGAACTCCACCGGGATAAGATTCGAAACGCAAAGATCGTCGGGAATCCGGGTTGCTATCCGACAGGAGCCCTGATCGGCTTGATCCCCCTGATCAAAAAAGGACTCATTTCCCTTGAGGGGATTGTCGTTGATTCTAAATCGGGTGTTAGCGGAGCAGGCAGGGATGTGGTCCTGGAATCGCTCTTCTGCGAGGTGAATGAGGGGGTCAAGGCTTACAAGATTTTTGCGCACCGGCACACCCCTGAGATCGAACAGGAGGCAAGCCTGCTGGCCCAGAAAAAGATTGCGGTCACCTTCGTTCCTCATCTCATTCCGATGGACCGGGGAATTCTGACGACCCTCTATGTTCACCTGACCAAGAAGATGAAGACTGAAGAACTGCTCAATGCTTTCCGGGAAGTTTATGGAGAAGAGCCATTCGTCCGGATTTACCCAAAGGGGAAACTCCCCAATACCAAAGATGTGAGAGGTTCAAATTTTTGTGATATTGGGATGACGGTGAATGAGGCCGGTGATCGCGCTGTTATCGTTACGGCAATTGATAACCTGGTGAAAGGGGCTTCCGGTGAAGCCGTCCAGAATATGAATATCATGTTAGGCTACCCCGAAACCATGGGCCTCGATGTGGTCCCCCTTTTCCCCTGAAAAAGCATGGGGCGTAGCGCATAGCGTAATTCCAACTTATAATTCATTATTCATAACTCTTAAGGAAACCTCTAATAATTCCAAATTCGTCACTCCGGTGAAAACCGGAGTCCAGTCATATCAAGAGCTTCTGGATTTCGGCTTTCGCCGGAATGACATTTTTAGAGGTAGCCTTAACTTTTAACTCTCAACTCCTCTCATTTACAACCCTGTCAGATTCTGTTAAATTAAACCTAAATTGAGCGATTTATTTTAAATTTCATTGTAGCGCAACCCTTTAGGGTTTCTTCTCATGCCTACCTGCGGTAGGCAAGCAAGGCTAAACCTTAACATTGCAAAAAAATGAACCAAACGGACATGGGTGAACCGTTCGGAAAGGCTTCGAGGCGAACCTTCAGACCAATGAGCACCCACTTTTGTAACCCATACTGGAGTTCACCTTAGGTGAAATCGGGCCATTCCATTAAGACATCCGATTAACCGCCATTCGAAGCGTTGGAGAGCGGTTTACCCATGGCCGTTTATGCAACTGCAAGGTAAAGCCTTGCGCTACAAATCACCCTCTGGGTGATGTTAAACCTGATCTGAAGCCTGTTGCTAAAGAGGTGTTCAAAAAGAATCGCTCAATTTAGGTTAAATAAAAAATAAAAGTCTAAGATTTGATGGTAAGGGTAAAAAAGCCAGTTTCGTTAAGGGGTTAAGTTAGTCGTCTTTAAATCTTTCCCTTTACCCTTTAACGCTAAACGATACGGGCATCCTAACCCTTACCCATTTACCGTTACCTTAATCATGAAACCTTTAACCCCGATGATCAAGCAGTATCTCCAGGTCAAGAGCCAATACCCGGATTCGATTCTCTTCTTTCGCATGGGTGATTTCTATGAGATGTTCTTCGAAGATGCCCAGGTGGCTTCGAAGGAGCTGGAGATCGCATTGACCTCGAGGAACAAGGGCCAGAAGGACAGCATTCCGCTCTGCGGCGTTCCCCACTTCACGGCCGAAACTTATATTTCCAAACTTTTACAGAAAGGGTTCAAGGTTGCCCTCTGCGACCAGGTGGAAGATCCAAAATTAGCCAAGGGAATTGTGAAGAGAGAGGTCGTCAGGGTCTTCACGCCGGGCCTCACCATGGACTCCATCCATCTGGGCACCGGCGAGAATAATTACCTGATGGGATTCTGTGCGGAAGGGGAGGTCTTCGGTCTTGCCTTTCTCGATATTTCCACAGGCGAATTGAAGGCCTGTCAGATCTCCGGATTTGAACCCTTCCTGAACGAAGCCCAAAGAAATGAACCCAAAGAGATCCTTTGCTTTCATCGTTTTCAGGAACATCCCTGTTTTGCCGGGTTTAAAAAGAGTTTTGAGAATGGTCTGATCAATTTTTTAGAGGATTCGAAACTCGACTCTTTCCATCCCCTAAATGAAGCCCACAGGGATTCGATTCCCAATGAATTCCCTCTGGCAGCCATGGCTGCGGAGATGGTTCTGCTTTATGCGGAAGAGAATCAGAAGAGGCCGCTCTCCCATATCCGGTCCATCACCTTCTATCAGGTCCAGGATTTTATGGTGATCGACGAAGTGACAAAGAGGAACCTGGAACTGACTCAGACCCTCTTCGACCAGAGTAAGAAGGGATCTCTCTTCTGGGGGCTTGATGAGACGATGACCCCAATGGGGAGCAGGAAATTGAAACAGTGGTTGAATTATCCCCTGATGGATATCGTGGAGATCGAACGGAGGCTGGAATCTATTTCCGAGTTGAAGGAGAAGAAGATTGAGCGAAAGCGGGTGAGGGAGCCTTTAAAAGAGATTCAGGACATCGAAAGGCTTGCGTCCCGGATCTTCCTCGGACATGCGAACGCCAGAGACCTTGTCGGGTTAAAAAATTCGATCCGGCACCTGCCCGATCTGAAAATTCTTCTTGAGGCTTTTACTTCCTCTCTCCTGAAGGATGTGTCACGGGAGATCGAAGGGTTTGAAAGCCTTTTCCAGCTCCTCGACTCCTCCATCGTTGACCATCCTCCTCTCACCGTGAAGGAGGGAGGCATCATCAAATCCCACTTTAATAAAGAATTAGATGATTTAAGAGAGATCGGCAGGGAAGGGAAGAAGTGGATCATTCGACTGGAAGCCGAGGAGAGGAAAAAGACAGGGATCTCCACTCTAAAGGTTCGATACAATCAGGTCTTCGGATATTATATCGAAGTGACCAAAAGTAATCTCCACCTCGTCCCTGCCCATTACATCAGAAAGCAGACACTGGTCAATGCCGAGCGGTTCATCACGCCGGAACTGAAAGAGTTCGAGACCAAGGTGTTGGGCGCGGAGGAGGCGATCTGCCAGCTTGAATACAGACTCTTTGAGGAGATACAGAAGAAGGTCTCCGAGGAGACGCCGGGCCTCCAGAACACAGCCTCTGCGGTTGCGGCGATCGATGTTCTATGTTCCCTGACTGAAGTGGCCGACCGGAATGACTACTGCCGGCCCAGGATAGACGAAGGCGAAGAGATTGTGATTCAGGATGGAAGGCATCCGGTCCTCGAGCGGATGTCGCTTTCCGAAAGGTTTGTCCCCAATGACACCTTGCTCGATCATCACGAGAATCAGATTCTCATCATCACCGGACCCAATATGGCGGGCAAATCGACCTATCTGAGACAGGTGGCGATCATCATCCTGATGGCGCAAATGGGAAGCTTTGTTCCCGCAGCCGAAGCCCGGATCGGCTTGGTGGACCGGATCTTCACCCGCATCGGCGCTCTGGACAATATCATGCGGGGCCAGAGCACCTTCATGGTGGAGATGATGGAGACGGCGCGCATCCTCCAGCAGGCCACCACAAGGAGCCTTGTCGTTCTCGATGAGGTCGGGAGGGGAACGAGCACGTTTGACGGGTTGAGCATTGCCTGGGCCGTGGTCGAGCATCTCCACGATCATCCCCTGCTCAGGCCGAGGACCCTTTTTGCGACCCACTACCACGAATTAACCGAATTGGCCCTGACCAAAGAGAGGGTGAAGAATTACAATGTGGCTGTGAAGGAATGGGGAGGAGAGATCATCTTTCTCAGGAAGGTGGTGGAAGGGGGAACCAACCGGAGCTATGGGATTCAGGTAGCCCGATTAGCAGGCCTTCCCGCAAAGGTGATTGACCGGGCAAAGGAGATTCTTTCCAATCTTGAGAGGGGGGAGTTTGATTCAATGGGCCTGCCCAAAATTGCCAAGTCGAAGGTTGCAACTTCAAAACCCAAGATCCCGATTCAGCCGTCCCTTTTTTCTCAGACTGATCCCATCCGATCGGAATTGAAAAAGATCGACCCTGATCAGATGACTCCGATCGAGGCCTTAAAGATTTTAAGTGAGTTGAAGAAAAAAGCGGAGAAAGAAGATTAAAAAGTTCAAATGCCAAAGTTCAAATGTCAAAAATATTTTGGATTTGGCAACACTTTAGCTGTTTAAAGATCTTTGTAAAATCCCTCCCGACCTCCCTTTGCCAAAGGGAGGAGATAGAGTTTTCCCCCTTTGGTAATCTTTTCCCTGCCAAAGGCAGGCAAAGGGGGATGAAGGGGGATTTTATGATGATTCTTTTGATCAATTGACTCATGAAACTCTTCTTTTCATAAGGCTGAAGTGATACTGGATTTTGAACGTTGACATTTCGGGTTCAGAAGATGATCGATTTTCCAAAGGCAAGAGAAAAGATGGTGGAGGAGCAGATCATTGAAAGGGGGATCAAGGATCCCCGTCTGATCGCTGCCATGAAGAAAGTCCCTCGACACCTCTTTGTCGAGGAGGCGCTCCAGAATCAGGCTTACAATGACCGTCCCCTTCCCATCGGAGAGAAACAGACCATTTCTCAACCCTATATGGTCGCCCTGATGACCGAGGCGATGGAGTTAAAGGGAAAGGAGAGGGTTCTTGAGATCGGATCGGGATCAGGTTATCAGACAGCCATCCTGGCCGAATTGGCCCAGGAGGTCTTTTCCGTCGAAAGGATTCGTCCGCTGGCCATCCGGGCCAGGAAGTTGCTCTATGATCTTGGATATTTCAATGTAGAGATCAAAATCTTCGATGGCACGTTTGGATGGTCGGAAAAAGGCCCCTTTGACGCCATTATCGTTACCGCAGGATCTCCGGATATTCCTCAACCTTTCTATGACCAGCTGACAATGGGCGGAAGATTGGTGATACCGGTGGGAGACATCCATATCCAGGATCTCTTTCGAATCACGAAGACAGAAGAGGGAATGAAGAAGGAGGACCTCGGCGGATGTCGATTTGTGAAATTGATCGGGAGATACGGGTGGGAAGACGAGGGAACGATGAACGATAGACGATAAGAGACTCATCAATTGAAATGGTCAATTTTTAGAATCGAATGTTAAAAAATATTTTATGGATGTTATTTCTTGCAGTAATTTTTCTCGTTCATGGATGCGCAAGGCATCGAGTTGAAATCGGCAAACCCTCTCCGTTGGAAAAAAAGGGGGTTTATCATGTAGTTGAAAAACATCAGACCCTCTTTCGAATCAGCAAAACCTATGGGGTTGACCTCAAAGATGTGGCCTCATTGAATGGGATCATAGACCCGGGCAGGATTCAGACAGGACAGAGAATCTTCATTCCCGGGGCAAAGAGAGTCTTAAAAGTTGAGGTCTATATTGAAGATGTGGTGGAAGGATCGGGCCACCAGGAGAAAATCGCCTATAAAAAAATGAATTTTATCTGGCCGGTGGAAGGGCGGCTGAGAGATGGATTTGATGAAGCAGAGGGCAGGAGGCATATGGGAATTGACATCTCCTCTCCTGCCGGGACAGCCATCAAAGCCTCTGGCTCCGGAAAAGTCATCTATTCGGGCAATACGATCCGGGGATATGGAAATCTCATCATCCTTCGCCACCCTGAAGAATTTGTGACGATCTATGGACACAACGAGGTCAATCTTGTGGAAGAAGGGGAGTGGGTGGAGAGGGGGCAGGTCATCGGAAAGGTCGGCCAGACCGGACGGGCCACAGGCCCTCACCTTCACTTCGAAATTCGAAAGAAGAATAAAGCGGTAGATCCCCTGTTGTTTCTGAAATAGTCCCCCTAATAGAATGGGGAATAGTTTAAGGAGTTTATGCGAATTTTAGCTATTGAGACATCCTGTGATGATACGGGGGCGGCTGTGGTTCTGGATGGGAGGAAGATTCTCTCCAATGTGGTCTCATCGCAGGTTGCCGTCCATCAGAAGTACGGAGGGGTTGTTCCGGAATTAGCTTCGAGAAAACATATCGAAATGATCATTCCAATTGTGACAGAAGCCCTGGAGAGGGCGGGGCTGACCTTAAAGCAGATGGATGGCATTGCGGTGACTCAGGGGCCGGGGTTGGTGGGCTCGCTTTTAGTGGGTCTTTCTTTTGCCAAATCACTGGCCTTTGCCACAGGACTGGACTTCATCGGAGTCAATCATATCGAAGCCCATCTCTCTGCGGTTTTTCTTGAGGAGGATCCCCCAACGTTTCCTTTTATCGGGCTGGTGGTATCAGGAGGCCATACGTCTCTTTTCCGGGTGGATGGATTCGGAGCATATAAGATGCTTGGGCAGACGAGAGATGATGCGGCAGGAGAGGCCTTTGATAAAGTCGCTAAACTGCTTGGGCTGGGGTATCCGGGCGGGCCGATTATCGATCAGCTTTCCATGACTGGAGATTCAAAGGCGATCCGGTTTCCAAGGGCATCCCTCGGGAAGGATTCGTTCGATTTCAGTTTCAGCGGGGTGAAAACCGCCGTGGTCAATTTCGTGAAGGCTCATCCCGAGCCAGCCGGAGGTTTTCCAAAAGAGATGATCTGCAACATCGTTTCCAGTTTTCAGGAGGCGGTCGTCGATGTTTTGGTAAAAAAGACTTTTCAAGCGGCAAGGCATCAGGGTTTAAAGCGAGTGGTCATCTCAGGAGGAGTAGCAGCCAATCGGCTTCTCCGGCAGAGGATGGAAGAGGGGGCGTCCGAGCAGAAGATACGGGTCCATATTCCTTCTCCTGCCTTCTGCACGGACAATGCGGCCATGGTGGGTGTGGTGGGATATGAATGTTTGAAACGAGGGATTCGGTCAGATTTTTCTCTCAACGCCTTTTCGAATCTGCCTCTGTGATGAAGAATGTCTAATGACAAAGTTCGAATGAAATCCAAAATACATGCATCTGCTGAAAATAGAAAGAAAAAAACAGATGCTGAACCAAGTTCAGCATGACACATTTGTCTGGCCTTCTGTCATCCCGAATTTATTTCGGGATCTCGTTTTTGTTTGACATTTCGGTTTAATGATCATGATCTCTATCCGACAAGAACTGAAAGAGTATGGTTTGTACCCAAAGAAAAAACTGGGTCAGCATTTTCTTGTTGATCGGAACATTATCGACAAGGTGATTCGAACCGCCGAGGTGAATAAGGAGGATGTCATCCTCGAAGTGGGGCCTGGCCTGGGAGAGATGACCCTTGGACTTGCTCGACAGGCGAAACGTGTGATCGCCGTTGAGATTGATTCAAGATTAGCAGAGATATTAAAAAAAAAGATGTCAGCCGTTTCCAATGTGGAAATCATCCAGAAAGATATCTTCAAGATCGACTTTGATGCCTTATCCCATCATGTAAAGGCGCCGTTGAAGGTGGTCGCAAATCTGCCCTACCAGATTTCAACCCCTTTGCTTTTCCGTTTCATCGAATCGAAGAGATATTTTTCCAACCTGACCTTGATGTTGCAGAGAGAGGTGGTTGAACGGATGGTTGCTCCTCCCGGCGGGAAAGAGTACGGCGCTTTATCCGTCCTGATACAGATGGTTTCCCATCCGTCCGTTCAGTTTTTTATTAAACCTTCCGCCTTCTTTCCTCCACCCAAAGTTGAGTCTGCCGTGGTCCGAATCGTATGGAGAGATGATTTAATGATGAAAACGGAGGATGAGGAGTGGTTCAAGGAGGTGGTGAAGGCGAGCTTCAGCCACCGGAGAAAGACTCTGGTCAATTCGCTGAAATATTCCGGCCTTCCTATCCCCCCATTACCGGAGAAAAGGATGGAGGCAACAGGGATCGATCCACAAAGAAGATCCGAGACGCTCACTGTCCAGGAATTCATCCGTTTAGCAGATGCCTTGAAATAATTGAGAAAATTTTATTTGCAAACCATTAGGAGGATGATTATTTTTAGTTGGAAAACTGGTAAAGGGAGTGGATTAAATGCAAATAGATAAATTTACTTTAAAAGCGCAGGAGGCGCTTCAGAGCGCCAAAGGCGTTGCCGAGCAGAAAAACCATCAGCAGATCGATGTGGAACACCTTCTGTATGCCCTTCTGATGCAAAAAGAGGGAATTGTGATCCCCATCATCCAGAAATTGGGGGCCAATCCGAATCTCATCACCTCTCAACTCGAAGAGGAGTTGAATCGGATTCCAAGGGTGACAGGAGGGACAGGCCAGGTCTACCTTTCAAACCGGCTTAATGAGATATTGAATGGGGCCTGGAAAGAGGCAGAGAGGTTGACGGATGAGTATCTTTCCACCGAGCATCTTCTGATCGCCATTGCGGATGAAAGAGGAGGAGCTTCCTCGCAGATCCTCCAGAGAAACGGGGTGACGAAGGATGCGATCTTCAGGGTCCTGCAGGAGATCCGGGGATCTCACCGTGTGACGGATCAGAACCCGGAGGAGAAGTATCAGGCATTGAAGCGATACAGCAGGGACCTGACAGAGGAGGCAAGAAAAGGAAAACTCGACCCTGTGATTGGAAGGGATGATGAGATCCGCAGGGTCGTTCAGGTTCTCTCGCGGAGGACGAAGAACAATCCGGTCCTGATCGGCGAGCCCGGAGTGGGGAAGACAGCAATTGTCGAGGGGCTGGCCCAGAGGATCGTCAAGGGAGATGTCCCCGAGACGCTAAAGAATAAGAAACTGGTTGCGCTCGATCTGGGGGCCCTGATTGCCGGCGCCAAATTCCGCGGGGAGTTTGAGGAGAGATTGAAGGCCGTTTTAAAAGAGATCACGGCAGCCGCAGGAAGTATCATCCTCTTCATTGACGAGCTCCATACCCTCGTGGGAGCGGGAGCCGCAGAGGGTGCAATCGACGCCTCCAATATGCTCAAGCCTGCCCTGGCCAGGGGAGAGTTGAGATGCGTGGGAGCCACCACGCTTAACGAGTACCGGAAGTACGTGGAGAAGGACGCCGCCCTTGAGAGGAGATTTCAGCCAATCTATGTAGCCCAGCCTTCGGTGGAAGATACGATTGCGATCTTAAGGGGCTTGAAGGAGAGATATGAGGTTCACCACGGCGTGAAAATAAAAGACTCGGCGCTTATTGCGGCCTCGATGCTTTCTCACCGCTATATCTCGGACCGTTTTCTTCCGGATAAGGCGGTCGATCTGATCGATGAGGCCGCCTCAAGGCTCAGGATCGAGATCGACAGCGTGCCCATGGAGATCGATGAGGTCCAGCGAAGGGTGATGCAGTTAGAGATTGAACGGCAGGCCCTGAAGAAGGAGAAGGATAAAGGTTCTGTCGAGCGATTAAAAAAACTTGAAGAGGAGCTCTCAGGCCTGAAGAATGAAGTGCAGGAGAAGAAACTGAAATGGGAGAAAGAGAAAAAGGCCATTTCGCAAATCCAGCAGATCAAAGAACAGATGGAGAAGACGAAGCAGATGATGAAGGAGGCGGAGCGCGAAGCCGACTATTCGAAATTGGCCGAATTGCAATACGGTGAGATGACCCATCTCGAAAAAGAGCAGAAACGGGAAGAGGAGAAACTTGTTGAACTTCAGAAGGCCGGAAAGATGCTCAAAGAAGAGGTCGATGAAGAGGATGTGGCTGAGGTTGTCTCCAAATGGACAGGCATTCCGGTCAAAAGGATGCTGGAGGGTGAGGTTGAGAAGCTTATCCGAATGGAGGAGAGGCTGGGGCAGAGGGTGGTGGGTCAGGATGATGCGATCGTTGCCGTTTCGAATGCGGTGAGAAGGGCGAGAGCGGGGTTACAGGACCCCAACCGGCCGATCGGCTCCTTCATCTTTATGGGCCCGACTGGCGTGGGAAAGACCGAACTGGCCCGCGCCCTGGCAGAATTTCTCTTCGATGATGAACAGGCCATGGTCAGGATCGATATGTCCGAGTTTATGGAGAAACATTCGGTGGCGCGGCTCATCGGAGCGCCGCCCGGATATGTGGGCTATGAGGAAGGAGGGTTTCTCACGGAGGCGGTCAGGAGAAGGCCTTACTCCATTGTCCTGATGGACGAGATCGAAAAAGCCCATCCGGAGGTATTCAACATCCTCCTCCAGATTCTCGACGATGGGCGGTTGACCGATGGCCACGGAAGGACGGTCGATTTTAAGAATACGGTCGTGATCATGACCTCCAACATAGGCAGTCAATGGATCGTGGATCTGGGAGAGAAGGATTACGAGGAGATGCGGAGGCGGGTGATGGAGGCTGTGAAGGCCCAGTTCAAACCGGAATTTCTAAATCGGATTGATGAGTTGGTGATCTTTCACAGTCTTGGGATTGAGGAAATAAAGGCCATCGTTGATATTCAATCAAAGAAACTTGAGAAAAGGCTTCTCGAAAGGCGGATAGGTCTCAAGATGACTGAAAAAGCAAAGGAATTTTTGGCGAAAGAAGGGTTTGATCCCGCTTATGGCGCCCGTCCGCTTAAACGTGTGATTCAAAAGGAGATTCAGGATAGATTGGCGATAAGGATATTGGAAGGCAAATTTAAGGAAGGGGATACGGTCACCGTGGATATGGACGGCAAGAAAGGGGAACTGGTATTCAAGGCATAGAGGCATAACTTAATAATTTTCTTGACAATAATCAAAAAAGGGGCTATACATACAGGGAATTTTAGCGGTCACCGCTGTGCAAGGAGGAGGGTTGTAGGCACGTAGCTCAGGGGGAGAGCGCTACCTTGACGCGGTAGAAGTCTGGGGTTCAAATCCCCACGTGCCTACCATTTAAACCTATTTATCAGGAAGTGAAAGACAAGTTATTGAGAAAAAAGACATTTTAACAAGAAAATTGGAGAGGCATCATTCATTTTTTCACATGGGTGATGCCTCTTCCATTTCAATTCAGGCAACCATGATAGAGAAAATAGCGATCACCTTACCCGGTGGTGAAAAGAGATTGGCTCCGAAGGGAACGAAACTTATCGAATTTGCTGATAAAGAGGCAGTGGCAGCGCAGATAGACGGCGCTTTGGTCGATCTTTCAAGACCAATGGAAAGGGATGCATCAATCTCTTTCATCTCGTCCCATTCGAGGAAGGGCATCGATATTTTGCGCCATTCGGCTGCCCATGTGATGGCACAGGCGGTGAAAGAACTTTTTCCTTCGGTAAAGCTAACTTTCGGTCCTTCCACGGAAGGAGGCTTCTATTATGATTTTGATTATGAGAAGACCTTCACTCCGCAGGATCTTGAATCGATTGAAAAGAGAATGGAGGAGATCATCCGAAAGGATGAGCCTTTTATTCGAAATGAGGTTTCAAAAGATGAGGCCATCTTAACTTTCAAAAAGATGGGAGAGAGTTATAAAGTTGAGCATATGGACGACCTTCCTAACCGCGTCTCTCTCTATCGCCAGGGTTCTTTTGTTGACCTGTGCGAGGGACCTCACCTTCCATCAACCGGGAAGATTAAAGCGTTCAAGCTCTTAAGCGTCTCAGGAACTTACTGGAGGGGAGATGCCAGGAACCAGGTGCTCCAGCGGATTTATGGAACGGCCTTCCCGGATTCTCAGGGGTTGAAAGATTATCTTCATATGCTTGAAGAGGCGAAGAAACGGGACCACCGAAAGCTTGGAAGGGAACTCGATCTTTTTAGCCTGAGCGAGGAGGCGGGTCCCGGCCTGGTGATCTACCATCCCAAGGGCGCCCTCCTCAGAACGATCCTGGAAGACTTTGAGAGAAAAGAACACCTGAAGCGTAGTTATCAGATCGTCATCGGTCCCCAGCTTCTCAAACTGGATCTGTGGAAGCGGTCCGGTCATTTTGAAAATTACCGGGACAAGATGTATTTCACCAAGGTGGAGGATGCGGAGTACGGGATCAAACCCATGAACTGCCTCGCCCATATGCTGATCTACAAATCGCAGATCAGAAGCTACCGGGACCTTCCCCTGCGATATTTCGAATTAGGCACGGTTCACCGCCATGAAAAATCCGGAGAACTCCATGGACTGCTCCGGGTCAGGGGTTTTACGCAGGACGATGCCCATATCCTCTGCCGTCCGGATCAACTGAACGATGAGATCGGCGCCATCATTCAATTCGTCGATGATGTGATGAAGATATTCGGTTTCGAATACGAAATGGAGCTAAGCACACGTCCGGAGAAATCGATCGGAACGGGTGAGGATTGGGAGAAGGCGACCCATGCCCTGTTCAACACCCTTAAAGAGAAAAACCTCCCCTTTGAGATTAACGAAGGGGACGGAGCCTTTTATGGTCCCAAGATTGATGTCAAACTCAAAGACGCCCTGAACCGGAGATGGCAGTGCGCCACCATCCAGGTTGACTTCGCCATGCCCGAAAGGTTCGATCTCACCTACGTGGGAAGCGATGGAGAAAAGCACCGGCCTGTCATGCTCCATCGGGTGATCCTCGGAGCCATGGAAAGATTTATCGGGGTGCTCATCGAGCATTATGCCGGGGCCTTTCCGGTCTGGCTGGCCCCTGTCCAGGCTATCCTTTTGACCGTAACGGAACGGCATATCCCTTATGCGGAGAAAGTCTATCAACGGTTGATCCAAAAAGGAATCCGGGTTGAAAAGGATTTAAGAAACGAGAAGCTGGGATTCAAAGTCCGGGAGGCGCAGGTACAGAAGATTCCTTATATGCTGGTGATAGGAGATAAGGAAGAGAAGGAGGAGACCGTCTCGCCTCGCAAACGGAGCGGCGAGACAATCGGTTCAATGGCTGTGGAGGAGTTCATCCATCTGGTCGAATCGGATTATCCGGCTTTGTAGGTGGAAAGTGGAGAGAGGGTCGACCACTCGCCACATTCTACACTCGAATATCCAAAGAAGGAGGTGGGATTTATCAGCAGGGATGTACGCATCAATCGCGAGATTCGGGCAAGGGAGGTCAGAGTCATCGACTCTGAAGGAAAGCAGTTAGGGATATTGCCGCTGGTAGAGGCGCTTCGGGCAG
>Ga0194110_10007100_pt1 | contig 12966 bp, 4 predicted proteins | sample TA2Kig1200mmetaG_FD_146192 | JGI IMG/M metagenome (GOLD analysis project Ga0194110, IMG submission 146192) | Freshwater microbial communities from Lake Tanganyika, Tanzania - TA2015032 Kigoma Deep Cast 1200m | ecosystem: Environmental > Aquatic > Freshwater > Lake | place: Tanzania: Lake... | reverse complement strand
CACCTCCCGCAGATGTTCCTTGCCCAGACATAATAGCACCAATCGCATTTTTGAGATAGTTTCTAAGAGCCTCTTGGCGCCGCGCCAGGCAGGCCACAGGATATCTTTGATCAAACTCTCCTTGCTCCGTCTAGCCTACAAGCGGCTCTCTTCCCGACCCGGCCTTACGCTGGTCTTCGTACTGGCGCACGCGCTGACCGTGGCGGTCATGGCGGCGGTCCCGGTGTACGTCGACGCCGTCGCTTTCCAGATCCTGCGGCGGGAGATGGACCGGAAGACCGAGACCCAGGGGGCGCCGGCCTTTGCGGTGCGCTTGTACGCCATGCCAAGATACGGGGAGCCGATGACGTTGGAGGAGGCGGACTATGCCCGCGAATGGATCGGCGACACCTTGAGCCGCTCCGTGGGCCTGCCGATCCGCTCCCAATACGGCCAGAGCGAGAGCCCCGTCTTCTACTTCAGGGGCGAGCCGGGCGGCACGACGTATGACCCACGACGCATCCTTTCACCGGTGCAGGTCGCGCTGGTGCGGGACGTCGCGCAACATATCCGCGTCCTGGAGGGCGAGGCCTTCGGCCAGGTCTCCGACGACTCGGCGCTGCACGTCTGGATGGAAGCCCAGCTCGCCGAACGTCTTGGGCTGCAGGCGGGGGAGCGCTATGGCCTGGCGGATCCTGCCGATCGCGGCGCGGCCGTGATCCCGGTGCGAGTCGTCGGCATCTGGGAGGCAGTGGACCCTGGGGATCGGCTCTTCTGGCCCGAACGCCCGACGCGCTTGCTCGAGGGCAAGCTCCTGACCACCGAAGAGCAGTACCGCACTTTTATCTATCCGGCTCGCGCGGAGATGACGTACTACCATCTCTGGTACTATGTGCTGGATGACACCGAGATGAGCTTTTCCCGCGCCCACGAGTATGTCGCCACGCTGCAAAGCATCGAGCGCAGTGTGAGCCAGCGACTGCCTGCCGGGCGGATGGACCTGTCGCCGATGCCCGAGCTCGAGCGCGGCCTGGCGCGCAAGGGCAGCCTGGAGGCCGTGCTTCTGAACCTCAGCCTGCCGTTCCTGGTCGTGCTGATCTACTTTATCGGGGCGGTGTCGGCCATCCAATCGGCCTTCCAGCGTCGCGAGGTGGCCATGTTGGCCAGCCGAGGCGCCAGTGCTTCCCAGATCCTGTCGACGCGCGCTGCCGAGCTGTCGCTGCTGCTACTGGTCGCGACGCCGCTAGGCGTTGCGGCCGGCCTGCTCCTGGCCAGGGTGATCGGGCATGCCCGTGGCTTCCTGGACTTTTCCGGAGCTGCCCCTGTTCGTGTGCACCTTGCTTCAGTGGATGGCCGACTCGTCGCTCTGGGCATGGCATCCAGTGCCCTGGCGTATCTGCTGCCTGGGGCATCGCCGGCGCGTCACAGTATCGTCGCCCACGAGCGTTGGAGCGCGCGCCGCTCTTCGGCGACCCATGCGTCCCGCCGGATGCTGCTGGCCTTTCTGCTGGCAGCGACAGCCTATGGCTTCCATCGTCTCCGCGCGACGGGCGCGCTGCACCTGGTGAGCTGGCAGGGCGCCGATCGCTGGGCCGACCCGATACGCCTGCTCGCGCCCGGTCTGTTCCTGGTCAGTGCAACCCTGCTCGCCTCGGAGCTCTTTGTGGCCGTGATCCGCGTCGCGGCCCTCGTCGCGCGGCTTTGGCCGCGCGTGTCGGCCTACCTCGGGCTGCTCACCCTGGGGCGCGAGGGGGAGGCCTACCGACGCCCGATCTTCCTGATGGCGATCTGCCTGGGCTTTGGTGTCTTCTTCGCCTCCCTGGCGGCCAGCGCCGAGGTCTGGCTTGTTGACCGATGGCGGCATGCCGTGGGCGCAGACCTCGTCCTCAAGCTCGACGTCGGGTACGGTGACCTGGGGGCTCCCGAGGATGCGACGGCTGTGACGGGGGCCGCCTGGCTGCCCATCAGCGACTATGAAGCCATCGAGGGTGTGACCCATGCGGCGCGGGTTGCTGCCTACACGGCCAAGGTCTCTGGCGGTGTGGGGGAGGCCGGTCGGGGGGTGGCGGGTTTCCGGCTGCTAGGCGTGGATCCCGCCGATTTCGGGCGCGTCGCCTACTTTCGACAGGACTATGCCTCGTTCTCTCTGGGAGACCTGCTGAATCGCCTCACGGCGCGACCCGACGGCTTGCTTCTGCCCGCTGAGCTGGCGGAGCGGCTGTGCCTTGGCTTGGGAGACCGCGTGGTGCTCGACGTGCAGGTGACGGGCGATGTGGTACAGCCCGTGCCCTTTGCGCTCGTGGGGACTTTTGACCACTTCCCGACGATGGTTGATGCGCTAACCCGTGTGGCTGTGGTGAACCTTTCCTACCTCGAGACCGAGACGGGCGGGCCCCGGCTGTACGACGTCTGGCTACGACTGGCTCCGGCAGCCGATACGGAGAGCATCCTGAGCGGCGTGAGGCGCCTGGGCGTGAAGCCTCTCCCGCTAAGCGACCTGCGTGACCACTTGCGGCGAGAGGAGGGGCGGCTGGAGCGCGCCGGCCTCTATGGCATGCTTTCGGTCTGCTTCCTGGCCGGGGCCTTGTTCGCCGGGCTAGGGCTCTTGGTGCACAGCTACGCCGCGCTGACGGGCCAAAGCCTGCGCTTTGCGGTATGGCAGGCCATGGGCCTTCATCGCGCGGAGCTCATGGCGGCCGTATCGGTGGAATACCTGCTGGTGCTCGGGTACGGCATGGCGTCGGGCCTCGGCGTGGGGCTGGCGGCCGCCCTGATCTACGTCCCGCTCTATCGGCTGATCGAGGGGGAGGGCCCACCCGTGCCCCCCTTCTTGCCCGTGGTGGACTGGCGTGGCGCTGGCATCCTGGCCGCGCTGATGGCCCTCTACCTGGCGGGCATCGAAGTGCTGATCGTGACGCGCCTCGCCAGGACCAAGGTCTTTGAGGCCCTGCGGATGGGCGAGAAAGCGTAGCCGGATTCACAGTCGCGCCCATCCCAGCTATGCGCCCCGAGCCACGCTCGGTCGACACCTTGTGTTGGTGGATCGTCGTGCTCGTCTTGCGGCTCCTTGTGGCCGCCCTCTGGATCCGCCGGCCATGCCGCACCAACACAAGATGCGCACCGAATCGTGATTGGACACGGAACGCGATTCGCGTGTATTATCTCGCTTTGGAAGCTATCCGCCCGTCAGCTTGACTCGGGAGAGAGACCCATGGCTCTGAGAGGAAATCTCGTTGTTGGCCAATCCGGCGGACCCACAGCGGTCATCAACAACAGCCTCGTGGGCATCATCCACGAAGCGATGCAGCACGCCGAGATTGATGGCATCTATGGCATGATGCACGGCATCACGGGCATCATCAACGAGCAGTTGATAGACCTGCGGAGGGAATCCGCCGCAACCCTGGAGGGGTTGCGGAACACGCCCGCCTCCGCGCTCGGCACCATTCGCTACAAGGTGTCCGAGAAAGACTATGAGCGCATCGTCGAGGTGCTCAGCGCCTACAATATCCGCACCTTTTGCTACATCGGCGGCAACGACTCGGCGGACACGACCCACAAAGTCGCGCAGGCCGCCGAACGCGCGGGGTATGAGCTGTGTGCCATCGCCGTGCCCAAGACGGTGGACAACGATCTGGCCGTCACGGACCACTGTCCGGGGTATGGCAGCGCAGCGCGCTTTGTGGCCACGGCCATTCGCGCCACCGGATTCGACACCCGGTCCATGGGCGAGAGCGGCCCCATCAAGCTCATGGAGATCATGGGCCGCAACGCGGGCTGGTTGGCGGCTTCGGCCGTTCTGGCCAGGGAGGAGCCGGACGATCCACCGCACCTGATCTACGTTCCCGAGCGTCGTGTGAGCATTAGCCAGATCGTGGCCGACGTCAAGGCTTGCCTCGACCGCCACGGCTACTGCGTCGCTGCCCTGAGCGAGGGGTTAGTGGACGAGAACGGTGACCCTCTTGGGGCGGCCGGGCGCGAGGAGGTGAAGGACGCCTTTGGTCACGTGCGCAAGGGGGGCGTGGTGGAGACGATCGAGGCGGCCATCCAGAGCGACCTCAAGATGACGGCCCGCTACGACAAGCCGAACTACCTGCAGCGCTCGATGGCCGAGCTGATGTCGCCCGTGGATCGCGAGGAGGCCTACGAGGTTGGGCGCGCTGCGGTGCGCGCTGCGGTCGCCGGGCAGAACGACGTGATGATCACCCTGGTGCGCGAGCCAGGGCCCGAGTACCGGTGTGGGACGGGGATAGCGCCTCTACACCAAGTGGCCAACGTGGAGCACATGCTCCCGCCCGAATACACAAACGACGCAGGCAACGGCGTGACCGCCGCCTTTGTGGAGTATGCCCGTCCCTTGATCGGGGGACCGCTGGCCCCCTATGCGCGGCTGGCGCTGCACCCCGTGCCCAAGCGCCAAGCCTAGGCCGCTGGCGCCGCAGGTCGGCAGCGCTTTGATAGGCAATGAGGCCAGGGTAGGCTCTCACTCGCCCTGGCCCTGTGAATCCTCTGGCGTGAGCGGCCTGGTCATTAGCCGCGAGACGGTGCGGTAGCCAAGCCCCTCATAAAAGGCCCTCGCACGCTTGTTGAACTCCCACACGGTCAGCTCGACCTGCGTCGCGCCGTGCGCCAGCGCCCAGTTATGGGCCTCCTGAAGCAAGGCTGTGCCGACGCCTTGTCGCTGGCAGGATTGTCTCACCGCCACGTCCTCGACCGATACGTAGCATCGCGGCGCCAGGAACGGCACGTCGGGCGATTGCCGGAGGTGCGCGATCAACAGCCCGATGATCTCTGCATTCCTCTCGGCCACCAGCACGAGCGACTCCTCGCGCAGGATCAGCTCGGCCACATACTCCCGCGAACGGACCGGGGCCTCTGTGTGACGGAAGACCTCCGGATGCGCCTCGATGTGGAGGGTGTCTGCTTCCTGGAATAACTCGGAGAGCCCCTCATAGTCCGTCAGCGTCGCCGGCCGGATCCCAAAGATCATTTCCTCTCCTCCGACGATGTGGCGTCCTGCGGAACAGTGCGCCGCACCTGCGTCTCTCCCAAGGACAGGTCATGGCCGGCCCACGGGATGACGCCTCGCCGCAGCCAGAGAAACCGGCCATTGGCCGGCGCGTGCACCAACAGATGCAGCGTATGCGGTCCCTCTGATGCCGTGTCAGGGACGCGCAGAGATACCAGCCCTCGGACGATCTGGCCTTCCTGCCACGCCGATGTGGGGCAGTCTGTCCCGCATAGCGTCTGGGTCGTCGTGTGCCAGACGCGTCCCTTTGAGTCCTGCCAGTTGACCACCAGCTCATAGTCTTGCGTCATGGGCTCTCTCGCACGCCACAGCAGCCCCAGCCAGACCGATGCGCCCGGCGCGACGACCTGAGGGTCCAGCGCATAGCCCAGAAGCTGTAATGCGCTCCCAAAGGCCGTCCGCCGCTGGGCAGGCGGCAGCCCCACTTTGTCGGGCGTGATCGGCCGGAAATCCTCGCCCAACGCGATGGGTCCCAGCGACAGGTACGGGCTCGACACCGCGCCATCCACGCCATCGAAAGTGAAGGACCGCCCCGTCTCGGCATCATAGACCCAGAGCTGGAGCTCATAGCTCCCTGACGGCGTCCCAGCGGGGATGTCGAGGTCGGCCTCGTGGCGCACGGCGCGGTCCTGCGGCCACTGGTCAGTTGGCAGGTACTCATAGGGCCGGCGATCGCGCTGCGCCCAGACGATGCCGTCGCGCACCAGTCGAAGCGACACTTTGCAGTCGCCTGTAGCGTCCAGCGGGCGCCACAGCATCTCGGCGGTGATGGGTTTTGCCGGCAGGATTCTCCCTTCGCAGGATGGCTCGCCATGCGCACACGTCGCCGCGTCGCCGTCCGTGGTGATGTACCAAAGCTCGTAATCCAGGAGCTCTAGCCGCGGCCTCTCCGCTTCATCGCGCCAAACGCCCAGGAGCAACCCCTCTCGCGGCAGCGGTTCCACCGGGGAACGGGGCCGATAGGATGCCACCGAAAGGTAGTAGCCGCTGCTCGGAAACCCTCTTCGCATCAGGAGCAGGGCGTTCTCATCCAGCCAATCCGAGACGATGAGCCCCGGGTCTGACACGGCTGTGCGCGCCTTGACGAGCCATACCCGGTCGTGCTCCGAGGCCAGCTCCAGCATGTGCCTGGCCAAAACCGCGGACATCATGCCACCCTCGGGAAGGCCCATGACGGGGGCATTACCGGTGTAATAGTGCAGGAACGCCGGCACGCTCTCCGGGCCGTTGACGATGACGAGATCCCTGGCCCGTTCATCGCGCGCGACAAGCTGGGCCGCAGAGCGATAATCCTCCTTGGTGCGATAGCGCTCGTGGTAAAAGTAGCGATAGTTAGAGTGTCCCATGGCGAACACCATCACGGCCAGCAGGAGCCAGGCGATGGGGCGCCACCGGCATAGCGCGTGCACACCCATCGCCAGAGACAGATAGAACATGGGGCTGGCCGTCATGGCATAGCGGCTGTTGGTGTAGATGGGCACAAAGAGGGAAAAGAGCCACAGGACCAGAACGGGAGCCACGATAGAGCCCACGAGCAGCATCGGCCCGACGGCCCGCGTCCTCATCGAGGGGCCGTCTGTCTCGCCGGAGACCCGCCGTTGCGGATGCCGCCACATGGCCCAGACCCCCAACACGTACACAACGAGAAAGACGAGATCCAGCGGCCATACGTCCCGCAGGTTGACCGACAGCCCCAGGCTGAAGGAGTTCAGGATGTCGCAGAGCATGGTCCCCAGTGGGACATAGTCGCGCAGAGCGGCGAGCGTGGGGATCAGGCCGATCATGGCGCGCCCCGCCGCAGCGAGCACGATGACCACCAGCCCCAGGCCGACCACGAAGGGATGCCAGCGCAGAGCCCGTCGCCATCTCGTCGGTGTCTTTGCCTGGCGCGAAGACACTCGGCTCAGCCAGAGGAGGACAGCCAGCAGCGCCTGAGGGAGAAGCATCAGGGTGTGAAGGTACTGTGTCGCGATGGCAGCGCAGGTGGCGATCAGGTAGCCAACGATCCATGGCCAGGCGCGCTCCTGAAGACCCCTCCACAGCGCATAGAGCGCCAGGAGCCCGAGCGCTGTGACCATGGTGTACATGCGCGCTTCTTGCGAGTACCAGAGGTAAAAGGGTGAGAGGGCCCCAAGGAGCGCAGCCAGGAGACCAACGGCGGCATTGCCCACCCGCCGCCCCATCACATAGAGGAGAGGCACCAGCAGCGTCCCAAAGGCGGCTGAGGGCCAGCGCAACACCACGTCGCGTTCACCGAGGAGCCGCACCAGGCCATGGAGCAAAAGGAAGTAGAGAGGAGGATGCTGGTCGGTGGTCTGGATCCCTGGAAAGTCAATGCGGTTGCTCAACACGACACCGACGCTCTGCTGGGCGCGATAGAGGCTGAGGCTCTCGTCCCACCAGAGGCACTTGGCCTCGATCTGGTACAACCGCAAAGCAAAAGCAAGGAGGGTCAGGGCTACGATGGCCCCCATGCGCCATCGGGCGCCAAGGCGCTGGGGCGTGGCCTCGCCTGGGGCAGCTAGGGCTGGCTTGCTCGCGACCGACACGGTCTATGGCCCCCGCAGGTGCACGGGCCAGAGAGGCACATAGTCGGTCGGGGGATCCGCGTTGACGATGGGCAGTCTCTCGCCGGTCTCGAGGCGATAGAGCCCGATACGGAGCTCATAGGCGCCAGGCGCGAGCCATGCGGGCGTCTCCAGGACGTGCACGTCGCGGATTTGCTCCCCAACGCGCCACATGCTGGTGGGATAGTCGCCCTCGATGGGTTGCTCGTCAACCTGCGCGACGAGCTGCCCGGCGTGGTCCACCAGGTGAACGAACACGGTATAGTCCTGAGACATGGGCTGCAGGCATTCCCAGTACAGATTTATGGCCATGGCGCGTCCGATGACGGGCGTCTGGGGAGCGAGATCAAAGCCGTACAGCATCGCTCTATCGCCCAGATTCGCTTCCAGCGGCTCCCTTGGCCGGTACGCCGCCTGGTCCGCTGAACCGATGCGAAGCTGCGCGATCGCCGGCTCGTTGCCCAGTGGGTTGTTCCAGATATCGGACGCCCAGACGTACTCCGCCTCCCCGTTGCCGGGCAACCTGCGGACGCTGACCCGCAACACCCCCCGCGTGGGCGCACTGGTGTCCTCCGGAACGGGCATGAGGTACTCCTCCGCCACGACCTCGCCGGGAACCCATAGCCGCGTGGGGTAACTCCCGCCGCCGCCATGCGTTTGCACGGTGCCGAGATGCACACCCGATCGCCCGTGCAGATGGACGGCAAGGACATAGTCGTAGGACATACGTCGCCGAGCGAGCCAATAGAGCCGCAGGCGCACCGACTCGCCGGGGTCCAGATCGCTGTCGGCCAGTTCATAGCCCACCAGATACAGGTCACTCCCAAAGGCTATGTCCAGATCCTGCGATTCGGGCGGCATGTCCTCCAGCGTGAGGCGGTCTGGCCTGGCGTACGTGGGCGCGATGTACCGAGACGGTGTCGCCATGGCGAGGACGAACAGCGCCAGCGCGCAGAACGCAACAACCCATGGCCTGTAGGGCGCTGCAAACCATGAGGTGATGCCGAAACTGAGCAGATAAGCGAAGGCGGGTATGGCTGGCAGGAGCCAGATGACCTTCGGCCCGCCCTCACGGGCCAGGGTCCAGGCGCTCCCCGCGAAGACAAACGTCACCCACAGGACCAGCAGCAGTACAGTCTGCGCCCCGTGGTTCCGCAGGGTGCGCTTGATCCAATAGGTTCGGCCTCCCAGGATCGCCAACCCTGCACCTCCCAGGATCGTTAGCACCCCGGTAGCCGTGTAATAGAGATCGTCAGGGCGGACGTTCAGCCAGCCAAAGAGACCCCAGTACCCGCCGAAGGTTGCCCCGGCCAGGGCGGCCAGGCGGTTCGGCCCAAAAGTCGCCCACCAACCGCGCAACACACCCGCTCCGCTGGATCCCTTGTCCCCCAGCGCCTTGAGGACATACCACCATCCGCACGCCACAATCGCCGCAGCCAGGCTCAGCAACAGGGGGCGCAGGAGCTGTCGCCATGGGTCGCGCTGCCCGTACATCCGGAAGGACATGACCCAGGCGCAGAGGGTCAAGGGGAGCAGCGCCAAGCCAACCGGCTTGACCAGCGCAGCGAGCCCGGCGGCCGCGCCCAACGCCAACGGCAGCCAGGTTGGCGGACAGGACGGTCGGGCTTGCGTTCGGGGTGCCCTGCGGCTCTGGCGCACGGCCTGGCCCACTACGAGCACAGACAGGTAGAGCACGATCGTGATGAGGGCTGTGGCCAGAGCGGCGCCGCTGGCTGAGGCGCTGTGGTACAGAAACTGGGGGTTAAAAGCGACCAGGGCCGCCGTGCCAGCGGCGAGCGGCGCTCGGTGCGGAACGACCGCGCGCGATAGCGAGTAGGCGAACGCCACCGTCAGCGCGGAGCAGGCCACCGAGAACGCCCTCAAGAGCCGCACAGCCAGCGGGATCCCCGCATACGGCGGCGCTGCGTCCTCCACGTGGAGCACGGCGTTCCGGTTGACCGGCGCTTCTGGCTCCCACAGCCTGGCGTAGGGGTTCGGTGGGAAGCTGGATGCAGGGGGATGCCCGGGCGTGGCCAGGTTCATGTAGCGGATGGCCAGGCTCGCAAGGAGGTGGTACAGGGGGGGGCCATCTTGCTCGCCTGCCCACCAAAGCCCCCTATCGTCCGGCAGGTCGGGGACAAGCTCACCCACGAAGGACACCCCAGCCAGTTCCGCTGCCCGCCGAAAGGCGGCCGCCTCGCCGGGCACCTCAAAGAGCGGCGTCGTGGCGGCGTACAACAGGCCCAGCACGACGAACGCAGGGAGAAGCACTCCCAGGGCCCAATGCACCTTCAGGAACGCTGCCAGAAGGCCGGACGCACGGCGCCCTGTGTGAACTGTGGGCTGCGCTGCAACCATGTAGCTCCCGCTGATGGGTGCTCTGACAGAGGCTTGCATCCTCTGGCCGGGCGCTATTTTACCATTATACTACTGGGCAGAAGGAGCCGCGAATCGCCGTCGGGCGTAAGCACCCGACGACCGCTGTCAGGGTCGTACAACCCGACCTCGATGACGGCCTGTCCCTGGTAGCCCGTGTCAACCCAGCTCATGACGTGCGGATCGGTCACATACTCGCCCGCGATCCAGCCAGTGATGGGGCGCTGGCCATCGGCCGGAGGGCCATCGTGTTGGGCGATGAGCCGGCCCTCGGCGTTCAGGAGATGGGTAAAGACCACATAGGCCGTCCGCGGGAGCGCGCGCCTCCTCGTAACCGGCGCGAGCTTGCGCCAGTAGAGTGTGATGGCCAGCTCCTCGCCGGAGCGCAGGACGTCGGTTTCCAGATCGTAGCCGACCAACTCATAGGGTCCGAGGCGCAGCGCGGTGGGTACCTGCGGCGCGGGGGCCTCAAAGACGCGCGGGATCGCCTCGATCTGGACGCGCCCCAGCGAGACCGGCGGCTCTCCACGCACCCGGATCTGCACTTCGGCCGGGCCGCTGGCAGTCCTGGCAGGGATGATCAGCTCGCGCCAATCGAGAACGACCTCTCCGGGCTGCCTCCAACTGGTGGGATACCGGTCATTCACAGGCGCTGACTCTCTCTCGGCGAGGATCAGGCCCTCCCGCACCAGGCACAGGCTGGGCCAATAGTCAGCGAGTTCCTCCGAGCCCGCATGGTGCCACTCCAGTAGCACCGTGAGGGCGTCTCCGGGGTGGAGAGCGGCCTCTGGAGCGCCGGCTTCCGCTGCCATGCTGTGAGCTGTCAGCGCGAACCCAGGCGCCACCTCAATGGGCTCTGATAGGGCGTAGAGTCCCAATCCTTCGCGGTCCACCGTCTTGTCGGTGCGGCCAAGCGCGGGGGCGAGCTCCACCGTGCCCAGGCGATAGCTCTTGCCCGCGAGGGCTCCGACCTCGTCCAGGACATCGAGGCCCAGCAGGTCCTCCTCGTGGTACAGGCTCACTTGCAGGACGTACTCGAGGGGCGCCAGGCCAACCGGAAGCGGCAGGGTATGGTAGGTGATCACCTCCGCCCCGATCGGCCAGCTCGATGTCTTGCGGCCCAGCCCGTCGCGGAGAAACTCGTCCTCGAAGGCGAGCTCTCTCCCCGCATCGTCCACCAGAGCCAGGCTCGCTTTGACGTCCTGCGACGCGCTCTCCATCAGCCGCCAGGCCAGGGCCACGGTGAGCGCTTCGTCCGCGGGGACAAAGGTGTCGGCCGTCACCTCCAGCAGGCGAAACGCTCCTTCGCCCTGCAAGTCCGCGCGCACACTCCTCGACCAAGTCATAGCCCCTGGCCCCTGCAGCCAGGGGGTTTCGCCATCGGTCTGATAGACAAACACCGTATATCCGGGCAGGTTCGTCCTCTGAACCAGGGTGCCCATGCCTTCCAGCAAGTAGGGCAAGAGCCCGCGCCTGTCGTTCTGGCCCTGATGCCACTTGACCAGGGCGACAGAAGGGTCTCCAACGGCGCGAGACAGCGTCGCCTCCAGGGCTCGCGAGGCGCTGAGATCCTCTCCATAGCTCGCCAGGACATCGAGGCTGAGATACCGGTCATCCAGTCCGCTGCGCGCCAGGTAGTAACGCAGGGCCCAGTCGTCGTTGTCCACCAGCACCAGAGAGCCCGCCTCAAGACGCGCCTCAAGGAAGGCGGCCGTCGCGCGGGCGTCGTCTCGGCTGTAGTACGGATCTCCGAGGTGCGCCCTGGCAGCGAGCCCCGCGCTGCCCAGCCAGAGCAGCGCCGCGAGCGCACTTATCGCTCTCCCTGCTGCCCCATAGCGGGCCGCGACGACCACCGCCTGCGCCACCAACACGATCAGAGGGACAAGAAGCCAGAACGCGTAGCGGGGGTGATAGCCAGGGCGGATACGCATCAGCACAAAGAGGAGCAGCATCGGGAGCAGCGTCTGGCTCACGAGGTAGCTCAGCGCCCGCCGAGAGAAGCCCGGTGAGGCCCCCTTCGCTGAGGCCGGGTCGCGAAGAGCGAGAAGCGCAGTAGCTCCGGCCACGAGGGCCAGACACAGGAGGCTCACCGCCGCAAAGAGGGGCTCGCGGCTCTCCAGGGCGATGTGTCCACTCAGGAGGAAGGACCAGGTCTCGCGGAGGAAAGGCCAGGGCGCCGGGGGCAAGGCTCCCTCCGTCGCGTGGGCGGCGGCGCTGCGCGCTCCGACGCTCAGCCAGGGAAGATAGCCCAGCAGGACCGCGCCCTGAGTGAGCGCGAATCTGGCAAGGGGGCGGCCCTCCCCGCGCCGGAGCTGCTGTGCGATCTGCACGGCGAGCCAGGCCATCATGCAGGCCGTCGCCACGAGCGCCAGGTAATGGGTGTAGATGGTGACAAGCTCCACCCCTGCGAGCAGAGCCCACGCACCCACGGACCACTTGCTGCCGCGGGCTGCGCACTCGTAGGCGAGGAGCAAAAGGCCCGTGAGACCCAGCGCCAGGAGGGCGTACATCCGGGTCTCTTGCGAATAGACAATGTGCGCCGGCGCGACCGCCAACAATAGGGCCGCGACCAGACCCGTGGAGCGGCCGAACAGGCGGCTCCCCAGGCAATACGTAACCGCCACCGTGGCCGCCCCCAGAAAGGCAGAGAGCGCTCTCACGGCCAGAACGCCGTCGCCGAACAACCTCACCCAGAGCATCAGCATCAGGTAGTAGGCCGGCGGATGCGTATGCCCTTCGCTCGCAGCCCCTTGCAGCGCGACCCGCACCGACTGCTTCGCCAGGTGGATGCTCCATCCCTCATCGTACCAGAGGCTTTGGGCGTCGATCCGCCAGAAGCGGAGGCCCAACGCCAACAGCAGGATCAGTCCCAGGGCGATTGGCCCCTGCCAACGCGTCCCGAGGCGCTCCGCCGGAGCGTTGTCCACCGTGGCCGGATCGCCGAACTGCAGCAGACTAGACACAGCAATCGTCCCTTTCTCCGCGCTACTGGCCGGCGAGAACGTGTACCTGGCC
>Ga0194110_10007098_pt1 | contig 12967 bp, 13 predicted proteins | sample TA2Kig1200mmetaG_FD_146192 | JGI IMG/M metagenome (GOLD analysis project Ga0194110, IMG submission 146192) | Freshwater microbial communities from Lake Tanganyika, Tanzania - TA2015032 Kigoma Deep Cast 1200m | ecosystem: Environmental > Aquatic > Freshwater > Lake | place: Tanzania: Lake... | reverse complement strand
TATTCTTTTATGAGAAGACTCCAAACTTATGAGCAACTCTTTGAGGGAAAAACGACGATCCTCCTGGAAGCGGATTCCGAACTTCTCAAGTATTTCCGAAATCCCCGGGTATCCAGTAAATGAAAAGAGCTAAATCATGCGAGATAGATGGATTAAAAGGGTTAATCAAATGTCTCTGAATCATCGACTTAATGAGAGCCATCAAAGCAGAGAAGATTGGCATATGGGAAAATGGAGATGGTTATTGATTCCCATTGTCATTCTTGGAATGTTCATTTTCATCCTCTCCATATACTCCGAATAGTATGAATTCTTTCTCTGTGCTGTTGAATCTTTCTGAGGGGGAAGTAATGAAGGAAGGGGTTATTTCTTTTTAATGTACCAATTCACAAACGCCTTAGCAAAAGAAGTAAAAAAGATGAATGAGATAATATGCCCGAGTTGTGAAAGACCGATTATGACTGTTAAAGAGTTAAACCGCCTGCTCCGTAATACTTCGAGTAAGGTCTTGTTGAGCCACTGTATTTGCGGGGAGGCTTATAAAATCCGCTCTCTAAATAAAAGCCTTTTAGAAATCTCAACCTCTTCGGGTAAAAGATTAGAAAATTTCATCATAGGAGATGATGGAGAGGGATCAGAATGAGAAAATTCCTCTCTGAAGAAGTTAAGAGAATACAGGAGAGCCGAAAAACTGAAAAATTTCCTCTAAAGATAGACTCTATTGTTCCTTTTGAATCCGAACGGGGGTTCATGGCCACTCTCCATCAGCATGACCATCAGAGACTTATTTTTGTCAAATGCGCTCCTGAAAAGGTCCTTGATATGTGTGCCGAAACCTCCTCACGTGGCATGGTTGAAAGGATAGGCGGCAATGCCATGCTCAAATTTGTTGACCATAAGGGGGCAAGCTTACAGGAGACGGCAAGCGTGACAGATCATAAAAGTGCAACCCGCCAGGCACTTGATTGGTTGGGCACGCTCGGGTATTTGGGAGTGAATGGGCTTGATGCGGTGGGTTATTGATGAGCTGGGGTTCGAATCTTTCACCATGGGAAGATCTTCATGGAGATTGGAAAGGGAGAATAATCCCCTCCACCCCCTTCGTAAAGGGGGAGGAGGAGGAGGGGAGATTTGTTTTTAGAATAAGCCAGGGAAATGCGTTAGCACCGGTGCTAACAATAATGAGATGACTGACATTAACTTAAGCATGATATTAAGGGATGGCCCCGCAGTGTCCTTCATGGGATCACCGGTGGTGTCCCCTACTACCGCTGCCTTATGAGCCTCCGACCCTTTTCCTCCAAATTCACCGGATTCAATCCATTTCTTAGCATTATCCCAGGCCCCACCAGCATTATTGAGGGCGACAGCGAGAATAAAACCTGTAGCAAGCGAACTGATAAGGAAGCCACCAAGGGCATATTTGCCCAATATCATTCCTACCAGAATTGGTGCAATGATGGCCATTATCGAAGGGGCTAACATCTGTTTCAATGCTGCTCTGGTACAAATATCCACACACTTACCATATTGGGCTCTTGCCTTCCCTTCTCTTAGACCTGGTATTTCGCGCCACTGCCTCCGAACCTCATCCACAATAAGTCCTGTAGTCACACCCACTGATTTCATCGCGAGAGCCACAAAAATAGTTGGGATTAAGGCACCAATCAAAATACCAACAATAATCTGTGCGGAAAGTAAGCTTAACTCAGGTGGGGCTGTTATTTTTCCATCGGTGGTTATAGTTACTAAACCAGCTGCTAAAGCATAAGAAAGAATCAGGCCAAGGGCGTTCAGGACAGCAGCACCAATGGCAAAACCCTTGCCCGTAGCCGCTGTCGTATTGCCCAAGGAATCCAAGGCATCCGTCCTTTCTCGCACTTCCGGTGGTAATCCAGCCATCGTGGCAATACCACCTGCATTATCAGCCACAGGACCATATGCATCTGTAGCTAAAGTTACACCCAGAGTAGACAGCATACTGGCAGCGGCTATAGCTACCCCATAAAAGCTTGCAAAATGGAAGGCCACAATAGTAGCTATGGCTACAAGAAGAACGGGTGGCCAGGTACTTATTAAACCGATAGCAAAGCCACGAACAATAGTGGCGCCACCACCGATTGTAGAGGCCTGTGAAATTTCCCTTGTTGGTTTAAAGGCATAAGAAGTGTAATAATTGGTGCTTTCTCCCATGAGCACCCCCGCTATCAAGCCAACAAAGACTGCCCAAAAGAGACCAAACCGGGCATTTAAAAAATAAATTGCCAAAAGGCTGAATATTGCGGTCAATATGGAGGCACTGAGAGTGCCACGACGCAATGCTCCCAGAAGAGCAACCATCTCAACTTTTTCCCCTACCCTGACGAGAAAACAGCCAATGATTGAGGCCACAACTCCTCCAGCCATGATTAACATCGGCAGCCACCAAGAAGCTCGCAAGGCTTCATCAGGAGATCGAGAGGGAAACAACTTCGTTACCCATGGTGCTATCGCTTCCGGTGCAACGACAAAACCGACAATACCGAGTGTCATGGCAGCAACGACTGTTTCAACATAAGACTCGAAAAGATCAGCGCCCATGCCACATACGTCACCCACATTATCACCAACAAAGTCAGCTATCACGGCGGCATTTCTTGGGTCATCTTCGGGTATCCCTGCTTCTACCTTGCCCACTAAATCAGAGCCAGCATCAGCCCCTTTGGTAAAAATACCACCTCCAACCCGTGCAAAGAGAGCTACCAATGAGGCTCCGGTTCCATAAGCAGGAATGACAGCTAAAAAATTGGGATCATCATGCCAGGCGAAATAAAGGATAGATAACCCTATGACACCGATGCTTACTACAATTAAACCCATCACAGCTCCACCCCGGAAGGAAACACGCAGTCCTTGATTTAAACTTTTTTCTGCTGCGGCAGTGGTTCTACCGTTAGACCGGACTGCCATGTTCATACCAGCATACCCAGCACCCATTGAACAGATAGCGCCGAAGAGAAAGGCTATGCTCGTTTTCCAGCCCAGTAGCGGGATGAGGGCAAGGATAACAGCTATGACCACTATCACAATGATTTCGGTCCGATATTCTCTGTGAATAAAGGCTAAAGCTCCTTCCTGAATAGCGCTTGTGATTTCCTTAATTCTTTCTGTTCCCGGAGTTTGTCTTAGAACGTAGCGTACAAAGTAACCCACAGTAATAAATCCCAGAATCCCGCAAATAACAGCTATCCACACTAAATCCATGCCACTCTCCTTTCTGTATAGAATAAACCATCATTTTTATTCAGAGCAGACGCCAATCATAGTTTTTACATCGTTACCATTCAAGCTACTACTGCATGATCATCCCTCCTTTTTAATTCTTCTCTGATACCGATTCATGGCTGTCTCCAACCCCTCTAAAAGCATCACCTTCAGGGCATCTGCGGTTCGATCAAGAATTTTATCTAAAATGGGTTCTTCGGACTCCCCAAAGGAGTCCAGGACATATTCTGCTGGATCTATCCCTTTGGGAGGCCTCCCAATTCCAACCTTTAGCCTCAAAAAATTATTTCCCCCCATCGACTCAATGATGGACCGGACACCCTGATGCCCACCATCTCCTCCCCTCCTTTTAAAACGAAGCCTTCCAAAAGGAAGATCTAAATCGTCATGAATGACGATTAAATCATCCATCCCAATAGTAAAAAAATTGACTAATTTTTTTACTGCCCCTCCGGTTCGATTCATGAAGGTCATCGGTTTGGCAAGGACGACCTCTTGAGAATCGATCCATCCTTTTCCGTAGAGGGTTTTGAAACGTTTATTGGAGATGAGGACATGATTGATGATGGCGATTCGATCCATTACCTGGAATCCAATATTGTGCCGGCTCATTTGATACTGGACCCCAGGATTCCCCATTCCTACAATGAGTTCCACACTCGATTATTCTTCCTCCTTCCTTTCCTTCACCTCTGCCTCTTCCGGAACTCCTGCCACTGCCTCTTCCACCTTCTTCTCTTCAACTACCGGTGGAACCACTGTGGCTATAGTCAGGTTGGCGTCGGATAAGATCTTTACCTTCTCTAATTGAATGTCTTGGACATGAATCGAATCACCTATTTTTAAAGAACTCACATTGATATCAATGGTCTTGGGAATATCTCCTGGAAGACATTGAATCTCGATCACCCTCCGGATCTGTTCAAGAATGCCCCCCATCTTCGTCCCTTCTGGTTTTCCAATGAGATGGATGGGTATTTCCACAGTCACCATCTCATCCATGGCCACCTCATAGAAATCGGTGTGGAGGGTCACTCTTTTAAGAGGGTCGATTTGAATATCCTTCACCATTACAACCTTTCGGTCTGATTGATCCCCTCTTCGGATATCGAGATCGATCAGAACATTTTCTCCCGCCTCTGTTTGAAGAGTTTTTGCCAATTCCTTGGGATTGATCATCAAGGGGATTGTCTGAGTCCGTGGGCCATAAAAGATGGCTGGGATCATGCCTCTGGCCCTCAATTTTCTTGCACTCCCCTTTCCAACCTCTTCGCGAATCTCCGCCTTCAATATAGGCCTTTCCATAATTCACTCCTTCTAAATATTTTACACAAACAAACTACTTACCGATTCGTCCTTATAGATCCTGTGGATAGCATCTGCCAGCAGACTCGATATGGAGAGAACTTTAATCTTTGAACACATCCTTGCCTCTTCTCTGAGTGGAATAGTATCTGTCACAATAATTTCCTCAATGGGGGATTCCGAGAGCACCCCTATCGACTGACCCGAAAGGACTGGATGTGTACAACAGGCATAGACTGCTTTGGCCCCTTTTTCAACCAAGGCATAGGCTGCCCGCGTTAATGTCCCCCCTGTGTCAACCATATCATCGACCAAGACAGCGACCATTCCGCTCACATCGCCAATGATGTTCATCACCTGTGAGACATTGGGGGATTCTCTTCGTTTATCGATGATGGCCAGTGATGTGTTCAATCGTTTAGCATACGCTCGAGCTCTCTCCACTCCCCCTGCATCCGGTGAGACGATGACAATATCGTTCTCTATTTGCCTTAAGTAATCCAAAAGCACAGGTGCAGCAAATAAATGGTCCACTGGAATATTGAAAAAACCCTGGATCTGACCGGCATGGAGATCAACCGTGAGGATTCGAGAGGCCCCTGCGGTGGTGATCAAGTCAGCAATCAATTTTGCAGAAATGGGCGCCCGCGGAGAAACCTTACGATCCTGCCTCGCATACCCATAGTAAGGTAAAACAGCAGTGATCCTCTCAGCAGAAGCCCTTTTAAGGGCATCGATCAGGATCAGAAGTTCCATAAGATTTTTATTAACAGGAAAACAGATAGACTGGATGACGAAGACATCCATCCCGCGGACACTTTCGTCTATTTCCACATTGATCTCTCCATCGCTAAAATCCTTCACCACAGATTTTCCGATAGGGGTCTTTAGATGTTCGGATATTTTCTTCACCAATTCAATATTTGAATTTCCTGTGAAGATCCTTAACCAACTCAGATTCTCATCAGCCTCGTATGATATTCTTTTCTTCAACATGAGAGCCTTTTCCCCTCCAGAAGGTGGAAAGCGGAGGGTAGAAAGTGGATTAAAACAATATATTACTACTCTCTGCTTTCTACCATCCAATTACAAAAGAATTGGCTGGGGTGGGAGGATTCGAACCTCCGAATCCAGGTTCCAAAGACCTGTGTCTTACCGCTTGACGACACCCCAACCGCCTGCCTGCTGGCAGGCTAAAACCCAAATATCAAAATCCAAATGCCATCCTTCGACAAGCTCAGGATGGTGTATTGAACACGGTGAATGATGAAATCATGGTGAGCCTTCGGCGTGACCCTTCGATAAACTCAGGGCGATCATGGTGAGCTCGCCGAACCATCAGTCGAACGCTTGTCGAACCATAAACTTTGAGCTTTGACATTTGACATTTATTTTCATCCTTTAGGGGATGCTATGGGCTTTTATCACAATCCACCCTCTTCCCCTGACCATTCTTTTTACTCTTTTATAAGCCTCCGAAGCATCCCTTTCTTCTGAAAAGATTCCAAAAACCGTTGGACCGCTCCCTGTCATTAAGGCTCCCAAAGCTCCGACAGAGTATAACATATCCTTCATGATGCCGATTTCAGGATATCTCTTAGAAACCACTCCCTCGAGATCATTCCGGAGAATTCGCGAAATCCCTTCAGGATTTTTTAATAACTTGTTGAGATTAATATGAAATCGCCTTTTTGTCAATATATAATTTTGGTAAGCCCATTTCGTCGAAACCTCAAAATTTGGATAAATAAGGATATACCATAGATTTGGAAGTTCTACCTTTTTTAATCTTTCCCCGATCCCAGAACCAATGGCAGCTCCATTGAAAAGGAAGAAAGGGACGTCTGCACCGATCCCCAATCCCATCCCCTTCAGTTCTTTTCTGGATAGGCCCAGTCTCAGAAGCTGGTTCAATGCCATCAATGTGGCAGCGGCATTACTGCTTCCTCCTCCCAGCCCTGCTCCGAGTGGAATTTTTTTCTTGATTTCGATATCCACTCCCCTTCTGTAGTCCGTTTTTTTTAAAATAGATTGAACAGCTTGATAAATCAGATTGCCCTTTCCAATGGGGAGGCCGGGATTGGTTGAGTTGATAAAAATCCCCTTCTCCTTTTTTAAAGAAAATCGGAGTTTATCATAAAGGCTAATCTTCTGGAGGATGGTCTTCAACTCATGGTATCCATCCTTTCGTTTCTTGAGAACCTCCAGCCTCAGATTGACTTTTGCAGGAGATTCTAAATAAAGAGTATCAGCCATTTCAGTCAATAAAATCTCACCTTCACCCTCAGACCAAAATTTTATTTTGAGGTAGGAAGGAATTTGATTTCAATAGGCCCCACCCGTATCTCAACCCTCTTCATCTCGTCTTCTCGGGGAAGGATGTAAATTACACTGCTCCATCCCTCTTTTATAAAGGTGAGCATGACATTGTGGAGTTCGAAACTGCTCACCAATCTCCAGTGATAGTTAGACATCTTTTCCTTAAAGAAGTTGGAGAGCTTCTCCATCTCCCCTTTCCCTTCATAGACGAGAAGTCCTGTCTTGGTGGTCTTGGTTTCATAAATAAAGGACTCTTTTCGGTTGAGAATCAATCCGGGGGGTAGCGGAATATCCTCAAATCGATAGGTGGTGATCAACGGTCGCACTTCCGGTTCCCGCTCTCGGAGTGTGCGGAATGAAAATAGGTCACCACATCCGTAGAGTGAAGCTACAAGAATTATAACGATTCCCATCAAAAACATTCTATGCTGTCTTCCCTTTACCATTTCTCTCCTCCTTGCCCGTTTTTCCGTATTGTCAAAAATTATCTCCCCTCTCCCCTTGGGGGAGAGGGTCAGGGTGAGGGGTAAGTAGTCTGTTTCCTAAGTGCCTTTGCTATGCCCGTCAGGCCTTTTACCCCCACCCCTGCCTGCGGCAGGCAGGCTTTTCCCTCCCCCCTCAAGGGGGAGGGTTTTCTTTGTATCTCCATATGTTCCAGAGCGGTTTTTCATAAAACTTTTTACAATATCCGTTTTTCACTTATCATAGGTAAGGTAATTTATTTTTTCAAGAGATTTTTGGCTACATTTTAGATTTCAAATTTGAATTTTGATCTTCGAACTTATTTTATTCTTAGGGTTCTCATCCGGTTGAGGGCCACGGCGACCTCATAGATGCGAGGCAGAACCAGATTTCCTGTTCTGTAGGGAAGTAAGATATCGAAACCCTTTTCTCTAATATCCTCCATCACTTTTGTCAACCCTTCTCTTAAATTTTGAGTCTTCTCTAAATAGTGTTCGCTATAGTAATGGATGATCAATCCGATGGCTCGAAGTTGACTCGGATCGACCAACTGCTCTAAATAGGAAAGGTCAATGGTCGTGGAACCGTATAGGATTGTGCCCATTCCTTTCGCATCGATCTTTACATCCCTCCTGCCTCGACTCGCATCAAAACTCTCAGGAAGAGGTTGCCGTTTAGTAATTCTACCAAAACTTTCTCCCCCCTCATCCACCCTCTTACTTGAATGTTTAAGTGCGATCTCCTTCGCTCTATTGGTCACACAGAGAGGTCTATAATGATCCATCATGATCACCGTGTCCGCCACATCGAAATAATCACCTGAGCCCCCCATGATTAGAATGGTGGAAACCCCCCAGTCTCTGTAGAGTTGTTTCACCTTGTCCACAAAGGGAGTGATCGGCTCCTTATCTTTGGTCACCAACTCCTGCATTCTTTCATCTCTTACCATGAAATTCGTCGCCGAGGTATCCTCATCGATGAGGAGGAGTTTCGAACCCATCTCCAGTGCTTCAATGATGTTGGCTGCCTGAGAGGTAGAGCCGCTGGCGTTCTCTGTCGAAAATTTGACCGTATCTTTTCCTTGAGGAAGGTGATTGACGAAAGGGCTGATATCTACCTTCTCAATGCTCCGCCCACCCTCTGCCCTAATCTTGACTGCTGAAGGAAGAGTGGCTACATGCTCCCTTCCATCCCCAGGAATGTGTGGATAGACCCCCCTTTCGATGGCACTGAGTAGGGTGGTCTTGCCATGAAAACCACCTCCTACGATCAGGGTCACTCCTTTTGGGATCCCCATCCCTTTGATCTGCCCACGATTTGGAACGGTCATCTCAGCTTCCAACTCAGGAGGGTAATAGAAGGGAACAACATTCTGTGTGAGTGGCCGGTCATCCACCCCGCTTCTTCTCGGAAGGATGGACATATCACCGATAAAAGCAACCAGACCTTTTCCCTCTAATTGTCCCTGGATCGCCTCTTGGTCCTCAGTTACCTCAACATGCATTCGTGTCTCGGATGGATCATAATTCCGATAGAAAAGGGACTGTTCCATGATCTGAGGGATCTCCTGGAAAAATATTACCAAGGCCTCCTTTCCTAAAATCCTCCTCCCTTCGGCTGGCAGGCCAACGGTAAATCGGACTTCCATTCCCTGGGCATCGATCGAGACCGAACTGCGCTCTAAGACCTCCTGTCTTCCTGAGTCAATGCTGATGAGGCCGCTTCTTCCCGTTCCCCTGTGTCCCTTGGCCAACCTCTTCTGTTCATGATCAAACTTCCTTGCAATAAAATCCTGGAAGGTAATCCGCTTGATCCGGCGATCGAAAAGAGAGCTCGGAAACCCTGTCATAGAAATGGGAACATGAACCCTTAACCGAGAGGGAGCAGCAAAAGGATCTCCTTGGACATGGTCGATATGAAGGGTGAAGGGTCCATAGTCAAAGATTCCTTCGATATCTTTGTAGGCCTTATAACCCTTTCCATCAATTCTCATAAGAAGGCTTTTTAAATCTTCTTTTGATGCCATGACAATCGCTCAAAACATCACCCTCACCCTACCCTCTCCCATAAAGGGAGAAGGGGATTGGGTATTTATAGTCCAAGGATATCACTGATCTTTCCCATTGCCTTGAGACTCAATTCGGCAAATTCTTCAAGGGAGACATGGAGTTCTTCACATTTTCGAATCAAGTCTCGGTTCACATTTCTGGCAAACTCTTTCTGCTTCATTCTCTTAGTAATCGATGAAGGCTTAACACTTAAAATTTTTTTGTCTGGATAGACCAACGTGGTAGCGATAATCATACCTGTAATGCATTCCGAGCAGGTGATGGCAATGTCCAAATCTGTCTTCCTTTCTATTCCAAGCGCCTCAGCATTGTGGGCCTTGATCGCCTCGTTGACTTCACCGCTTACCCCCATTGCTCTTAGAATTTCTGCCGTCTTGAGGCCATGCTGGGAAGGTCGATCCTTTGTCTCTTCGTAATCGAGGTCGTGGAGTAATCCAACGATCCCCCATAAATCCGGATCGTAGCCCAATCTCTCTGCCATAGCCCTCATCACCGCCTCAGTAGCATAACAATGTTTTCTAAGGCTATCGGCCTGAAGGTACTCTTCCATCAACTTCACCGCTTCTTCTCGACTGATCCCCGCATCTCCCATATATCACCTCATCCTCCATTTGATTTAAATTCTTACACATTGAAGTCTGAAAATTTATCTCTAACATTTCGCCCCCTCACCCTTCCCCTCTCCCCCGTTGGGGAGAGGGGAAGCCTGCCCGCCGAACAAGTTCTTTGGCAGGCGGGGGTGAGGGGAAATTTAAAATATCTTTGGCTAGATTTTAGATTTTAAATCTAAAAGGCCTTTTGTTTGACTTTTCTTTTAAACATGTTATCTTCTTTTGAAAAATCTTATGCTCTCTTTTGCGGTCTTAAAATGATCGGGAACAAGATCGGACATCGACTCGATCCCTATCTCTACTATACTTTTAAAACACTCTTCGGGGAGCAGGGCAACCCAAATCTCTTTACCTTATTTGGCTTTTTGTCCACCCTCATTGCCTCATTTTTTATTATCAAGGAAATCTGGCTACTTGCAGGATTCGCGATCATCCTCTCTGGACTCTTCGACCTCTTCGATGGCGTAGTGGCCAGAAAATTAGGAAAGGTTACAGTCTTTGGTGGCTTCTTGGATTCTGTTTTAGATCGATATTCAGATCTTCTTCTCCTTTTGGCTTTCCTAATCTATTACCTGAAAAGGGGGGATTCCAGCTTGGTTGTCCTGACTTCTCTGGTAAGTATCGGGACCTCTCTCATTCCTTATATCAGAGCGAAGGCAGAAGCCATCCAAATCCCCTGCAACATCGGACTGATGGAAAGGGCGGAACGGATCATCCTCCTCTCAATCGGAACTTTATTCAACTGGATGGAGCCGATCCTCTGGATTTTAGCCATCCTCACTCACTTCACTATCCTTCAACGAATCTACTATGTCTGGAAAAAGCTTCGTGTTAACGATGAACTATGAACTTTAAACAATGAACTGTTCATCGTTTATCGTTCATCGTCCGCCGTTTCTTCGTACCTTCTCAATGTAAATACCTACGAAATTTCTTTAACCATTTCTCGAATCTCGTTAAATAAGGCTGAGGTAAAATCTTTCTCTTTTACCTTCCTGACGACCTCTCCTTTTTTAAAAAGGACTCCCATCCCTTTTCCTCCTGCAATTCCAATATCTGCTTCTTTGGCCTCACCGGGTCCATTGACAACGCATCCCATAATGGCAATGGTCATTGGAGTGGAGATCTTCTGAACACTCTTTTCAACCTTCTCTACGAGGCGGTTAAGATCAATTTCACAACGGCCACAGGTAGGACAAGAGATAATCTCAACACCCCGCTGCCGAATTTTTAATGCCCTCAATATTTCATATCCAGCCTTGGCCTCTTCAACAGGGTCACCGGTCAAGGAGACCCTGAGGGTATCTCCAATCCCCTCACCGAGCAGAAGTCCAATACCAATAGAGGACTTGACCACAGCCCCAATGCCTTTGCCTGCTTCTGTAATACCAAGGTGCAGCGGGTAATTCGATTCTTTAGAGAATATTCGATAGGCCTCTATGGTTCTCAAGACATCGGATGCTTTTAAAGAAACTTTGATGAGATGGAAATTGAGATCTTCCATCCATTCAATCGTTCGAAGCGCACTCAAAACCATCGCTTCAGCAGTAGCCCCTCCGAAACGTCTCAATAGGTCTTTTTCTAATGAACCTGCATTCACTCCGATACGGATTGGGACGTAACGCTCCTTTGCCTCGAGGACAATGGCCTTCAAGCGTTCCCTCCCCCCTATATTCCCAGGATTGATCCGAAGTCCATCTGCCCTAAATCTTAAGGCTTCCAAAGCCAAATGAGGGTGAAAGTGGATATCGGCAATGAGGGGAATTTTTATTCTTCTCTTTATCTCAACAATCGCCCGGGCGGCTTCTTCATCCACAACAGCCACACGGACGATTTCACAACCCGCCTGTTCGAGGCGACGAATTTGATGAACCGTCTTTCGAATATCCCGCGTATCGGTCTTGGCCATTGACTGCACAGAAATAGGAGCGTCTCCTCCCACTTTTACAGAACCGATGGAAATTTGATGGGTCTTTCTGCGATGAATCATAAAAAAAGTTCGGAGTTCGGTAGGGAACGGTTTGAAACCGTTCCGTACAGGAGTTCGGAGCCCCAAAATTAAACACTGCGAACTCCAAACTCATTATTCCGAATTATCCTTCGGGAGGCACGCCAGTTTTCAACGATTATATACAGGGTTGGTACGAAAACCAGCGTTAGAATGGTTGAGACTGAAAGTCCCCCGATCACAGCGATGGCCAAGGAAGCATTAGCCTCTGCTCCCTCACCTAAACCAAGGGCCATTGGGATCAGTCCACAAATGGTAGTGAGGGAAGTCATTAAAATCGGCCTAAGCCTTATTCTCCCAGCCCGGATAATGGCCTCCTTCAACTCAACCCCTTCTTGCCGAAGTCGGTTAATGTAATCGACGAGAATGATGGCATTGCTTACCACAATCCCGACCATCATGATGATCCCGATAAAGGAGACCACGCTCAGGGTATTCCCTGTCAGGAAAAGGGCCCAGATCACCCCGATGAAACCCAGAGGAACCGAAAACATGATCAGGAATGGATGAAGGAGGGAGGCAAACTGAGAAGCAAGCACCATATAAACCAGAACGATGGCAAGGCCGAGAGCAAACAAAAGGGTCCGAAAGGCATCTTTCTGTTCAAGGCGTGCTCCTTTGAGCTGGACAGAAAATTCTTCCGGAATCTTCATCCTGGAAATCTTCTCCTCTATTTCACTGGCGATCGAACCGAGATCACGTCCGCTCGTATTGGCGGTCACGTGAACGATCCGTTGCTGATACTTACGCTCTAATTGAGTGGTGGAAAGGATGTGAGCCACCTCAACCACATTTTCCAGGGGCACAATCTTTCCTCCCGAAACGGGCACGGGCAACCGTCTGATATCCTCCGGACGCCTCCTGTCATCTTCTCGAAGGCGAACTCTCACAATATGCTCCCGTCCCGTCTTGGGGTCGACAAAGATGGC
>Ga0194110_10007095_pt1 | contig 12970 bp, 13 predicted proteins | sample TA2Kig1200mmetaG_FD_146192 | JGI IMG/M metagenome (GOLD analysis project Ga0194110, IMG submission 146192) | Freshwater microbial communities from Lake Tanganyika, Tanzania - TA2015032 Kigoma Deep Cast 1200m | ecosystem: Environmental > Aquatic > Freshwater > Lake | place: Tanzania: Lake... | reverse complement strand
GCAATGCAAGCCAAAAAGTGGCGCATCTCATCCAAGAACAAAGTGTTGCGCTCAAAGTCCTCTGGGATGGGAAACGCCTCCCACTGACCAGCGTCCGCGCGATAGCATCGGGCCATCCCGTCGGCACTATCCCAGCGCAGGGTACCCTGTCGGCCCACAACTTGCAGCCAGTGACTAGGCGGACGTTGCAAGTAATCTAGATGTACATGACCTATGGCACCAGAAGCGAAACGTAGATGGACGTCAGCGGTGTCTTCAACGGGAATATCGAGTCCTCCCATGCATCCGACCATAGCTGAGACTTCACAAACTTCGCCAATGAGCCAGCGCAAGTAATCAAATGGGTGGCACAATGTGAGTATCACCCCACCACCTAAGTCTGCATGGGCGCTGTAGCTTTGCCGGTAATCTTCCCAGGGGTGCCAGCCAGGCAGGTATTCGCCCCAGTGGGCATGAGCACAGACGACCACTCCTATGGCACCGTCGTCGATCAATTGCTTAACTGTACGCAAACCCGGGTGAAAGCGAAACTGGAAGCCGACCAAGACCTGCAATGCCTTCTCCTGAACAATGGCTGTTAACTCGTCTAGCCCATCAAGCGAATGGGAAACTGGCTTCTCAATAAGCAAATGACAACCGGCCTCCGCTGCGGCAAGAGCCACCCGCAGGTGCAACGCTGTGGGGTTGGCAATAATCGCCGCTTGTGGGCAGTGGGCCAACGCGGCCGCCAGATCAGTTTCAACAGGCAGCCCAGCCAGCTCGTCATTGGATAGTGTACTTTGACCGGTTCGGCAGAGGATCATATCTTGAAAGTCCAGTGCTCGCAGATTGCGCAGATGGCGACGACCAATGGAGCCTAGGCCGACTATCATAATCCTAGCCATTCTTCACCTCATCTTGGCTGCGACATACTCAAGTTAAGCCTCCAACACCCGATAAAGATAGTTGCACAACTTCTTTATACCTAACCGTATCGGCACAAACCTTGTCAACGCGCGTTTACTGATGAACGGCACTTCAGCTTCAGACCAGGTAACTCGCGTCTCGATACCGAACTGGGCAGCCAATTCAGCAATTTCGGGTGTTACCACGTTGCCAATGTGTCTGACAAGACGTTGTGGCGCCGAAAGACGCAGGTAGCCGTGTCGAATGATTTCGGCATGAAAGTAGCTATCATAGCTGGGGAAACCATGGTTCTTAGGATCATCTTGTGGTAAAAGCTGATTCATGATCTCCTTGCGGAACACAGCCTGCCAACACACCCCACCCGCATACGCGCTGATCCCATTAGACGTGATCAACCTGTCCTGTAAATCGGTCCACCCTTGCCACTGTTGTGCCTTGTAATATGCTTCGTGGGATTCATAAGAAGCATCGCGACAGAACTCATCCAGCCACTCATCTGGCGCTGGAACAGCCCTAATCTCCAAGCCCTTTTCTACGGCCAGTTGTGCTATTCGTGGATGCGTTGTGCGAAGGTAGAAACCACTTACAAGGCCAACATCAGGGAATGTGTCAAGGATCTCAACTTGACGTGATAACCAATTCGGAAGGTAGAAGACGTCATCATTGCCGAAAGCGATGATCTCCCCCGGAGCGGCGCCCGCGATGATCCGATATGCCCCAGGCAGGCCAACGTTCTTCGAACTGAGGATGAGGTATTGAATGATCCCCTGATCTTTCAACGAACGCAGATAGTGCACCACGGCTGGGCAACTGCCATTATCAAACACCATCAAGTCTATGGGTAGGTCAGCGTGCTTGACTAGCGATACCAAACTGAGCTTTATCACAGTCAGGCGATCCTGAAAATAGCCAACTTCCTCAGGGACGAAGGTCACAACCGCGGCCGTGATACGGGCTGGTTGCAGTGGAGAATGAACCTTGCGATCATTATAGCCTAGCCGCATTGTTCTGTACTCCATTCATTACAAGTACAAACCGCCCAAAATTCGGTCTCACGGGTATTTGCGGACCACACTCGGTCCAACTGAAAGTCGGGACTCATGGTGCAGATTACCTCTTGCTCAGTGAAGAAGCCGTAGGATGTTAATGCTACTCCCACCCGTCGAGGGAACAACTATCAATAGCTTTCCACCAGGGCGCAAACCCTACAAAGCTCTTTGAGCACCAGATTGACACATAAGGCATGCTAGAGTACATGACTACAATGGATCACATTTACCGACGAGCCTCTCAATGGCAAATAATGGAAGTCGCCCTGCACAACTGCGTTGCCATGCTCGAGCGCGCAGTTCAACTTGCCGAAGTGATAATCAAGGCCAAACGCAAAACCGGCTTTCTCACGCAGTAGATCCAGTATATACCCATCGCCGCACCCAATGGCCGCTACCACCACTTCTGGGCCAAGCCACGGTAGCATCACCTCGAATGCCACTTCCAGACCGTAGCGAGACTGTGGACTTCCCCTCGACCAAGATGATCGCCGCAATTGACTGTCAATGTATTCATCATACAGAAAGACGTGAATCATTGGATTGACCACAAGCCATCTTAACGCCTCCTTGACCTACCTAGGAAGCTTGTTTGCTCGATCCAAACGGTGTAAAAAGAACTCGGCAGTCCGCCTGCCCAAGGTAGGGAACGCGTTTCACTAACTTTCTCGGTCATCGCTATACTGCTGCAGAAGAGCTTTCGTGCGTCAGCCGTATGCAGCGATCAGTGAAGACGTCGACGGTGCGCATCACCGTTCAACTCGATCGCTGCACAAGAACCATACGCAGCTTTGAAGAGCGACTGTGCCTTCTCATCAGGGAAAATGTTAGCAGTAATTCGATCATACTTCTTGGCACACTCAAAAATGTTAGCGAAGCCCCAGGCTTCACCGTCGAGGCGAATAGGCCACCCGTGTCGAGCTTCGTGCCTATGCTGGTTGAAAGCCACTGCCCTTATCTTGCCCCTGATTCTACCCAGCCTTTGGCGTAGCGCAGTATAGATGCCTCGCCTGTGTAGCACTGAGGGGTTCACTCCATAGCGGGGAGCGATTTTGAAGAGCTCCGCCAGATCTTCTTCCACGTTCACCCCGTGGCACTCCAGGATACGCAATTCGTTGTGTATTAGGTCGAAGTAACGGGTATACTCCAGCCGGTAGCCGTCGAGCCGTGGACTGACGGCCTGCTGGCCCATGAGAACAGCATTGATGCACAAGTTATATAGGGTATATGCCCGCAGGGGGGTCAGGTTGGTGAAATATGCAGAATGCTGAGTTGTTGCTTCGTCCATCTGGCGAGTCCTTTTGAACTTTGGACCTATCGACTCTGGCACCTTCCCTGCAATGTTAAGATGTTCGTCCAAGAGTAGCACGGACTCCACTTGGCTAAGCATCATCATGCATGAAGACCAGTCTGGTGTCGGCGGCAAATGAAAGCACCCCACTATCTTTCTGATACGTTCAATGATATCCCGGTGGACGACCGATTTGACCGACAACGGCAAGGCTCTACAAAAGTAGGACTCTTCGAATACGGCCAGGCAGAAGATGTGATGCAGGGCCAGAGCACTGGGGACCCACACGACATTTCGAGTGAAGGGCTTTACAAACAAGGTGTTGGTCGGGCCATACTCATCATCGCCGGGGAAAATATATGGAGTTCGGCCAAACGAAATAACCGGTGCTGCTGTGGCATCAATGACTTGCTTAAGTCGAAACAGAGCCGCCGGTTTATACGCTTCGTCATCTGCAAGCAGCAAGACGTACTCGCCAGTAGCCTTCAAAATACCGAACTCGAAACTATCGGTTATGCTGAGGTTCTGGCCGGTATGAAAGTATCTCACCTTACCATTATCCAGCTTCCTGACTAACTTCGCTGTATCGTCTGTTGAATTGTTGTCACTAACAACAATTTCGTAGTCCCCGAACTCCTGTTCGATACAGGCTTGAAGGGCAAACCGCAGGTAACGAGCACGGTTTCGAGTTGGAATTACTATAGAAAAGAGTGGCACAACCTCCTCCCTGTTCAGTCAGAAGATCGGCAATGTCATTACCGTAAAATGTCCTTCAAAGCATCACAAACATATTTGACTTTTTCCTCCGTCATATTTAGACCAGACGGAAGATTGATTCCATACGGGCTGATCTGATAGCTGACGTGATTGCGCTGGCGGGCTTGCTGCGCATGTTCTAAATTCTTATAGGCCGGTAGAGAACTCAAAGGATGAAAGAATGGACGACAATCAATATTCTTTTCGCCAATCCGCGCCATCAAGCGGTCCTTCTGAATCCCAAACTTTTTGTCCAGGATCACCGTGACCATCCAGTAGGTATTCTTGGTGCCAGGAGCCTCGTAGTTTAGAGTCACACCCTCTACTTCGGCCAATTCCTTTTGATACCACGTGAACATCTGGCGCTTGCGGGCAATCAATTCCTCAATACGCTCCAGTTGGGCCAATCCCAAAGCCGCCTGCATGCTGCTCATCTTGTACTTGAACCCAACTTCTGTGTTCCAGAACTGCTTGTCGCCCGGCTTGCGGCCATGGTCGCGGAGAAACAGACATCGTCGATAGATGTCCTCCCTATCGGTCACCAGCATACCACCTTCACCCGTGGTGAGAGTTTTGGAACCATGAAAACTGAATACGCCCGTATCGCCAAAACTGCCCGCCTTCTTTCCCTTATATTCGGAGCCAATTGCCTCGGCCGCATCTTCGATGATGGCGATGTCATGTTTCTGCGCCACTGCCCGCAGCGCGTCCACATCAGGCATATTGCCGTACAGATCTACTGGAATGATCGCCCTGGTTTTCGGCGTGATACATTGTTCAAAAGACCCTACAGACAGACACCACGTCTGTGGGTCAATGTCGGCAAACACCGGTGTTGCGCCCACGTACGTCACGGGTGCAGCGGAGGCGATCCAGGTAATCTCTGGCACAATCACCTCATCATCCGGACCCACGCCCAACGCCAGTAGTGAAAGGTGGATGCCCGATGTGCATGACGGCAGGGCAATGGCATAGCGGACACCTAGGTAATCGGCAAACGCCTTCTCAAACCGTTGGTGGTAGACATTCGCGTTGCCGTACCAGGCGTTGGTCACGGCATCGGTAACATAATCTATTTCTTTTTGGGTGATCCAGGGGCCTGCTACTAGGATTCGTTCCATAGGTTACTCCTTGGTGCATTTTAGGTAGCCATCCGGCGCTACCGTGATGAGCAGTTTATTCTCAATTTCTTTGTCAATGACAAAGCGGTCGTTGGTTTTCAGAAACTCCCAAACTGCGGTTTTGGGATTATTTCCTCTGCCCCAGGGACGGTCAGGGAAGAAATCTTCAGGCATGTCCTCTATTGCAGTATCGAAAACCACCAGGTAGCTGCCCTTTGTCACCAGGGGTGAGTAAAGTTCGAGTTCCCGAAGCACATGGGCATGTGTGTGATTCGAGTCCAGTGCAACCAGCACCTTCCCCCTTCCTTTGGCAAAGTCATAAACCTGTTTTACTACTTCCTCATCAGTAGAGGAACCCTGGATCATTGTAATGCACTTGAACATAGGGTGTTTTTCAATTTCTATCCGGTTGTGTGGGCGAATATCGATGTCAATCCCCAAGACATGACTATCGCCACCAATCAACTCAAGCATCGAAGCATAAAAGATAAGTGAACCCCCATGGGCAATCCCAGTCTCGATTATCAAATCTGGCTTAACCTGCCATATAATTTCCTGCATGGCTAGGATGTCCTGGGGGAACTGGATGATGGGGAGGCCTAGCCAAGTGAAGTTGTATGAGTACTTATAGCGCGCTGTCTCCCTCATCCATATATTAGAGAGGCCTTGCAATGCAAGGTCTTTTCTAAGACCTCCAATGTTTTTCCGAACTTCGGCAAAGGATTTTGCAACCTCGCTCATTAAATAAACTCTCCGCACCTTCCCGATATCACTAATTTCGATTACCTCATTCCAAGACGGCAAAGGAAAGCGCCGAGGTAAACGGGAACCGCTGAATGCGCAAATTGCGCAGGCCCACCGTCTCAAGCACAGCCAACGTTTCGCCAGGCCAGGATGCCTGGGCCAATTCGTCGAAGGCTAGAACCGCTCCCTTTGGCATTCTGGGCAAAAAAGTCTCAATCGCTACTTTGGTTGGTTCATACAAGTCAAAATCAAGATAGAGCATGGCAACGACCAAGTGCGGGTTGTTTTGCACATACTCAGGGATCGTTTGCATAGCATCGCCAACCACTAGTTCAACCCGCGGGATATGCCCAATCGGCCGGTTCAAATCGTACAGCCGAATGCACTCTTGCAGGTCATCATATGCATGAGTGGCAAGCCCACCTTCCACCGCAAAGTCCAGACTATCGCCCTTGTCCTTGGCATCCATGCTAACAAAGCCTGTGAACGTATCAAAGCCCACCACGCGCCGGGTGTGGTTGACGGGCTCATAGATGGCACTGAGCTGTGCCCAGGTCATTAGCCCTCCCCCAAGAAATACGCCGCACTCGATGATGTGGCCATGAACACCGATCATATACTGAAACAAGGCATGTTTGGCAAGGAACGCGGTGAGTGTTTGTCTTGGCACGTATTTAGTAAAGTTGCGCAGTTTGTCTATGCTGGTGCCGAGACTGTTAGCATAGTAGGCTTCCATCCCCCTGGCAAACGCGCGATCGCTTTCGGCCTGATTACGGGGGTCGTGCATCGAGAACTGCTCACAGGGTATATAGGCCATGTGTTTTCCCCTTCTCTTTTATCCAAATCAAGTGCCCATCGTGTATTTGCTGCGAAGCGACCACTCTGAAGCCAGTAGCCCAATACTCTTCTTCAAACGACAATGCCTTTACAATCATAGCCCTAACCCCTCGAAAATATCTCCGGTTGCATACGTCGGTTCGGCTACTTTCACCACCCTAGCAGGGTTCCCTACGACAGTGGCGTAGTCTGGTACGTCTCTAATAACCACAGCGCCAGCACCGATGGTAGCCCACTTGCCGATCCGTAGACGGGGAATAATGGTCGCGTTGGTACCCATGAAAACCCCGTCTTCGATCTGCACGCAGCCCGAAATGCTGCATGCATGCGCAATGAACACCGAGTCACCGATTGTAACTTCATGCGCCACCAGAGCCCCTATGTGAATGCTCGAATTATTGCCGATCCGAGCATCCGCCTGGATGATCACTCCCTCTTGGATATAGTTGCCTACACCCATAGTAGTCATTGTCAAGTCGACGGAGGGATGAATAAAATTCGTAAATCTGCAACCTTTCTGCGCCATATAGCGCGAAGTTTCGTAACGCGTTTTGGTGCTGCCGGTGATCAGGTTTACGAAGTAGACGTCGTCTTTCATGACTTCGTCGAGAATCTCAAATCCACCGAACACAGGATACCCTAAGAAAGTCGTTCCCTTCTTCTTAGGATCATTGTCAATAAAGCCAAGAACTTTGAGATTTGGTTGTGCCCTCTCTACTGCTTTGATCATGCGTCCGGTTTCCGGATTGGCTGCACCGAGAAAGATGATGTTCATATCGCCCCTCCTCTTTGGATAAAGGTGTAGTTCTGATCCTTGAGTGAAATTAACCGCTCGCGCTCTGGAGGCCATTCGATTCCAAACACTGGGTCATCCCACCTTATACCTCTAGCGCACTCGGGATGATAGAATTCAGACATCTGGTAAAAGACCTCTGTGCTATCTACCAAGGTCTGAAACCCGTGAGCGAATCCTTCGGGGATATAAAGCATTCGCCGATTTTTTGCCGTCAGTTCCACGGTTATCCACTGCCTGAAGGTGGGCGAATCCGGGCGCAGATCAATGATCACATCGTAGATAGCGCCCATTGTGCATCTTACCAGTTTGGCTTCTTCGTAAGGTGCAACCTGGTAGTGCATCCCGCGTAGTGTACCCTTCTTCTTGTTGAATGAGATGTTGCACTGTACCAGGCGTGGATTGAGTCCGTGCGCTGCAAATTCTCGCTGGCACCAGATGCGAGCAAAAAAGCCACGTTCGTCTTCCAGCCTTTCGGGTTCAATGAGAAACGCGCCTTTAAGTTTCGTCTCGATGAAAATCACGGATCAATCTCCACTTGGCCATTGGAGTCGTCCGAACACCTGCGATCATACCACCGTGATTTCAGGAATGGGGATAATGAAGCGCCCGCCTCGCCGCCGGTATTCGGCCTGTTGCGCCACAATCTCTTCGGCGAAATTCCAGGTCAGCAGCAAAACGTAGTCAGGCATTGCTTCCAGCAATTTCTCCGGCGGGTATATGGGCAGGTGCACACATGGCATGAAGCGCCCTTGCTTATAGGTGCTACGGTCTACCACGAAATCCAACGTGTCCCGGCCGATGCCAAAGTAGTTCAGTAAGGTGCTCCCCTTGGCCGCCGCGCCGTAGGCGGCCAGACGGTTTCCCTTCCGCTTTAACTCCCCCAGCAGGTTGCATAAGGAGACTTTGAGACTCTCCACCCGGTGCGCAAAGCCCTGGTAAAAATCCAGGCGGTTTACTCCCCACGTCGCTTCCTCGTCGAGAAGACTACTCACCGCAGACCACTGACCGCCCGCTGTCTGCTGCCCGCCGTCTGCTGTCACAAACAGACACAGCGAACCTCCGTGAATAGGGATGCGCTCCACATTTTGAATCATCAAGCCATGTCGTCGGAAGAGACTGTCCAGTGCCGTCAGCGAAAAATAGCACAGATGCTCGTGGTAAATGGTGTCAAATTCACAATGGTCAATCATATCCTTAACGTAGGGCACCTCGATGACCGCGATTCCATCGTCCTTCAACAGGAATTGGATACCCTGCACAAACCCATTCACGTCTGCCACGTGAGCCAGAACATTGTGGGCGTGCACCACTTCAGCGCGCTTACTTTGATCCCTGAGTTGCTGAGCCAAGGTCTCACCAAAGAACTCGCACAGAGTAGGGATGCCGCGCTGCTCCTGCGCCACGCGCGCCACATTGACGGCCGGTTCGATGCCCAGCACAGAGATGCCTGCCTGTTTGTAATATTGCAGCAGGTAGCCATCGTTGCTGGCCACCTCCACAACCAAGCTGTTGCCGTCCAATCGGCGCAATGGGATCAGCCTTCCCACAAGTTCTTGTGCATGGCGGAGCAGGGTATCAGAGAACGAAGAAAAGTAAAGGTACTCCCGGAACAACTTCTCCGGCGGTACTGTCTCTGTGATCTGCACCAGGGTGCAGTGTGGACAGAAGACCAGATCGAGCGGATAGGCCGGCTCCGGCTTTTCGAGCTGCTCCGCTGTGAGCAGCGCATTGGCCAGCGGTGTTCGGCCCAAAGAGAGGATCGTGGTCAGGCCAGTCTTGCCACAGGACCGGCACACGGGCTGCATGGCACTCATGAAGACACTCCCAAGAAGACCTTGTACCATTCAATCGTTCGTTGCAGACCTTCGTCCAGCATAAACAGCGGCTGCCAACCCAGGACCCGTCTCGCCTTGGCCGCACTCAGGTATTGGTGACGGATCTCGTTCGTCGCCTCGTTACGCACATCGGGTTCAAGGTCAGAATCCATCAGTGCCAGAATCCGTTTTACCAGTTCCAGCACTGTCACCTGCGTCTCGTTAGAGAAATTGAATGCCTGGCCGCGCAGGTCAGGATTCCCCGCCAGTCGTTCGGCCAGCAGCATATAGGCAGCCGCGCCGTCCTCAACGTAAAAATAATCCCGCACATACTGCCCATCCGAGCGGATGATCGGCCGCTGTCCTCGTAGGACCGACCGGATCGTACCGGGCACGATGCGGTTCCAGTTCAGGTCGCCGCCACCGTAGAAATTCCCACAGCGGCTGATCGCTACGGGCAAACCATAGGTGACTGCATAAGCCTGGGCAATCAAATCGGCGCACGACTTGCTCACGTCGTAGGGATGGCAGCCCTGCAACGGTGTCTCCTCGGTGTATGGCAACGTCTCGTGACCACCGTAGGCTTTGTCTGACGATGCCACAATGATCTGCTTCACCATCGGGCTACGCCGACATGCCTCCAGCAGTGCCCACGTTCCGCCAATGTTCGTCTCAAAGGTCGAGACGGGATTGCGATTGGCAATCGGCACGATGGTTTGCGCTGCCAGGTGGATAACCGTATCCATCTCGTACTCGCCCAGAGTCCGCTCCAGTAGCGCCTGATCCCGCACGTCACCGCGCACAATTTTGACATGTTCGATCAGCCGGGCACGTACGAGTTCACATTGAGGCACCCAGTCTCGCACTAGGCACACCACATCAGCGCTCGAGTCAATCAAACGGCGCATCAGCCATCCGCCTACCAGCCCAGTAGCACCGGTAACAAAGGTGGGACGATCAAGCCAGAAGTTGCCTACTCCCATACCTTCCATGGTGCTCGTCCTTCCTGCCACAGACTCTCCAGCAATCGTTTGTCGCGCAGGGTGTCCATGCATTGCCAGAAGCGATCGTGCCGGTAGGCAGCCAATTGGCGGTCGGCGGCCAGTCGCTCCAGAAGATTCACCTCCAAACTACTACGGTCACTTTCCAAATAATCGAAAATGGCTGGCTCGAAAACCAGAAAGCCGCCATTGATCCAGCCTTCACCTGCCTGAGGTTTCTCGGTGAAAGCAGCGACCAAGTCTCCATCAAAAATCAACCCCCCAAAACGTGCGGGCGGACGCACTGCCGTCACCGTAGCAATGCGACCGTGCGAGCGATGGAACCTGAGCAAATCCTGCAAGTCTATGTCACTTACACCATCGCCATAGGTAACCATAAACGTGCCGTCTCTCAGCCACCGCTCCAATCGTTTGACGCGACCTCCCGTATTGGTTTCCTGGCCGGTGTCCATCAGATGCACAATCCAATCCTCACATTCCCTGTTGTGCATCTCCACCCTGCCGCTGGATAGGTCTATCGTCATACTGCCATTCAGACTATAGTAATCCATAAAATAGCGCTTGATAATCTCACCTTTATAGCCCACGGCAATGAAGAACTCCTTAAAACCGTAGTGGGCATAGTGCTTCATAATATGCCACAGGATTGGTCGCCCGCCGATCTCGACCATCGGCTTGGGTTTCACCTCGGTCTCTTCAGCTAGGCGTGTGCCGAGGCCACCAGCAAGGATAACGACCTTCATGACACAGTTTCCTCAGCAATTGCATCAGTGTTGTGACTATCGGGACTGAACTGGGTTGTCCAGCGTAGAAGCGGCCTGACGACACCTGATATGGGTCCGGCGTAAACTCCTCGCGCCGAGTCGCCATCAAGACTGTCAATCACCTGGAAGGCAACCGCATCGCGCTCGTAGAAGTGGACAATGAGCGGGTCCGGCGTGCTGATAGCAGCCCCTACAATGAGGCTGCCCTCTGAGAGAAGATTCCCAGGAATCCAGGCAGTACTCACATAGCGACCCTCCGGTCGAGGTTTCCCTCGCCACGCAGGACTGTGATCACCGGCAACGAAAACATAAACCCCCTCTTCGTTGAAAAAGTGATAGTTAGGCGCCAACACATGACCGGGTTGGAGCACTTCATATTCCATCTCGATCCCGACCGGCCGCCGGATGTCTACAGCATCGGTTATCTGGCCATCTTCTGTGCGCACACGAACGGCACGTAAGCGGACTATATCGTTCCCAGGCGCTTTGCTCAAGTCCGGCCACTCGCGCACTGCTGTCGTCCCCAAACCAGAACCTAAATATGCGCTGACTATCTGGTGTGATGGACCGTCTCGTAACACCTTGCCCTCATCCAACAAGACGGTTCGTGGACATAGACGGGTAATTGCTGGCATATTGTGAGACACAAATAGCACTGTGCGTCCTTCCTGCCCCACATCCTGCATCTTATTCAGACATTTCTTTTGAAAACTGGCATCGCCCACGGCCAACACCTCGTCCACCAGCAGGATCTCCGGCTCCAGGTGGGCAGCCACGGCAAAGGCCAACCGCACGTACATGCCGCTGGAGTAGCGCTTCACCGGCGTGTCTATGAACTTCTCGATCTCGGCAAAGGCCACGATCTCGTCAAACTTGCGGTCAATCTCCGCTCTCTTCATGCCCAGGATGGCGCCGTTCAGGTAGATGTTCTCCCGCCCGGTCAGCTCGGGGTGGAAGCCGGTGCCTACCTCCAGCAGGGAGCCCACCCGCCCATTGATCTCGGCCCGTCCTTCCGTCGGCTCGGTGATGCGGGAGAGGATCTTGAGCAGCGTGGTCTTCCCCGCCCCGTTGCGGCCAATGATGCCGACGACTTCGCCGCGCTTGACTTCAAAGGAGACGTCCTTCAATGCCCAGATGGTCTCATTGCTGACAGCGGACGACTGACCACGGACGACGGATGACAGGCGGCGGAAGGGAGCTGCGGCAACATCGGTCAATGTGTCCCGCAGGGTCTTGTAGCGTTCTTGTTTGCCGCCAATACGATATAGTTTGCTGAGGTCTTCTACTCGAATGGCAATGTCATCCATTTTCGCAATTCGCATTCCGAAATTCGAAATCAAACGACATCCGCAAAGGTCTTCTCCATACGCCGAAAGTAGAACGTTCCACTTACCAAAATCAGCAGCGCCGCCACCGAGGAAACGACAATAATCAGCCCCGGTGCTGTGTTCGTGCCTAACAGTGCCCAGCGGAAACCTTCCACCACACCTGTCATCGGATTGAGCCCATAGAGGGTGCGCCACGGCTCATGAAGCAGACTGCTGGGATAGGCTATGGGCGTGGCGAAAAGCCAAAACTGGGTCAGGAAGGGCACAACGTACCTTACGTCCCGGAACTCCACGTTCATAGCTGAAAGCCATAAGCCCACCCCCAACGCGGTCACCAGTGCTAGCAGCAGGAACAGCGGCAGCCAGACCACGTTCATGGTGGGCACAATGCCGTAGTAGAATATCATGCCCAGCAAGACGATAAAGGCCAATACAAAGTCTACCACGCCGGAAAGCACGGTGGCGATGGGTATCGTCAGACGCGGGAAATAGACTTTCGTAATCAGACTGGCACTGCCAACCAGACTGTTCGACGACTGGCTCAGGCCATTGGCAAAAAAGGT
>Ga0194110_10007094_pt1 | contig 12972 bp, 26 predicted proteins | sample TA2Kig1200mmetaG_FD_146192 | JGI IMG/M metagenome (GOLD analysis project Ga0194110, IMG submission 146192) | Freshwater microbial communities from Lake Tanganyika, Tanzania - TA2015032 Kigoma Deep Cast 1200m | ecosystem: Environmental > Aquatic > Freshwater > Lake | place: Tanzania: Lake... | reverse complement strand
TGACCGCCCTCAAGCTCATCTTCGACATCGTGTGCCTCGTGGCCGTCCTGGGCGCGCTGGCCTATGGCGTGCTCCTCGCGGGCGGGTGGCTCGTGGAACTGTGGCGCGACTGGCGGGCCGCCCTGGACGACGACCCCGCGCGCGACGTGAAACGCGATAGCAAGGAGGAGGACTGAGCCATGCGCAAGATCGGAGACCCCGTGATCATCCGCAACCGCGCGGGCCGCTGGCCTGGCACCATAGAGGCCGTGCTCGACGGCTGCTGGGGGCCGCGCTACCGCGTCCGCATCCCCCCCGCGACCGTCGTGGAGTGCGGGGAGCGCTACCTTGCCCCGCCAGAGGGCGAGCCTGCCCCCGCCCCACAGGAAGCCCCCAACACCTGAAAGGAGAACCCCGTGTCCGCCGACTCGTGCTCGACCCTGACCGCCGACCCCTTCTTCGCAGTTGCCCTCGACGACGACGTGCGCGCCGCCAACCTCAAGAAGAAGTGGCGGCACTGCCTGCGCTGCCGGAAACTGTGGTGGACTACCCGCTGCCAACGCTTCTGCATGGCCTGCACCCGCCGCAACGCGAAGGTCTGCCCCCGCGAGGCCGCGCGCCTGCCCCCCGACGTGCTGGCGATGCTCGAAGCCGACGCCGACCTCTAGCCCGCCCCGGAGAAAAATCGCCCCAGGCCCCTTGACTCGCCCAAAAGCTGTGGTATACTTGGGGTACAGCAATCGGGGATTGCACATGGCTCACAACCAACCGGGCAACGCGGCGGCACTCACGGCAAGTGCGATCCCCGAGTCCCACCTCGCCTGAGTGTCGCCGCGCCCGACCAACAACGCGATGCAGGACGCGGGCGGCCCAACCAGCCGGCAACAGGCCGTACCAGGGACACGGCGAGAGGCAATAACCCTTCTCTTACCTGGGCGGCGAAGTCGAGCGCTCGACGCTAGCCACAAGCTGCCCACGCCCTGCTCCCGCCAAAGGAATGCCGTGGAGAACGATGCTCTGCCGGAAGTGAACGTGGACCCGGAGTTCGCAGCCCTCATCCCATCGCTGACTGATGCGGAGTTCACACAACTCAAAGCCAACATCCTACGCGACGGGTGTCTATCGCCGCTCACGGTCTGGTCGCAACACTGGGCCTGTGCCGACTGCAACGGCGAGACTTTCAGTAGGCACCTCGTTCACTGCCCTGAATGCGCGCATCACTACCCGCCAGAGGACGGCGAGTGCGGCAACTGCCACAGGGAGTTCACCGCCGCGGACATAGATACAAGCCCGCTTGAACCGATCCTCCTCGACGGCCACAACCGCCTCAAGATATGCAGGGAGGCGGAAATCCCATTCACAACGCAGCACGTCTACCTGTCCTCTCGCTCCGCTGCGCGGTTCTGGATCATCAGAACGCAACTCGGCAGGCGGAATCTCGCGCCGGCGCAGCGCATTGAACTGGCCCTCCTCCTGGAGCCGGAGATCGCAGAGAAGGCGAAGGGCAAGCAGAGGGCATCGGGCGGAGCGGTTGTGCAGAAATCTGCCGAACCGCCAGTCATTGTCCGCGAGGAGGTTGCCCGACTCGCCGACGTATCCCACGACAGCGTGGACAAGTACAAGGCAATCCGCGAGAGAGTCACGCCGGAAACCAAACAGCGCCTCATGCGGGGCGAGACGACGATCAACGCGGAGTTCAAGGAATTGCAGAAGGAGCGCCGCGAGGGAACCCTCAAACAGCACAAGGCGGACATCGACTCCGGGGCAGTCGTAATGCCGGAGGGGGTGTTTGAGGTTATCGCGGTTGACCCTCCCTGGCCCTACGGGACCGCCTATGATCCGCAGGGCCGCCGGGCGGCCTCACCATACCCGGAAATGTCGCTAGAGCAGATCGGAGCGCTTGCCCTGCCCGCGGCCGGAGACTGCGTTCTCTGGCTCTGGACGACACACGCCTTCATGCGCCACGCCTTTCCCATCCTGGACGGGTGGGGCTTCCGCGAGGTGGCGATCCTCACTTGGGAGAAGGACAGAATCGGACTCGGTGCGTGGCTGCGCAGCCAAACCGAGTTTTGCATCATGGCCGTGAAGGGCAACCCGAAGGTCATTCTTACCAATCAGTCCACCATCCTCCACGGCGAGATGCGCGAGCACAGCCGCAAGCCCGAAGCATTCTACACGCTTGTCGAGGACCTTTGCGTTGGACGGCGACTGGACTACTTCAGCCGGGAGGCCCGAAAGGGCTGGGCGCAGTTCGGAAGCGAAGCCTCCAAGTTCAACCGCGTGGAATGATCGCCCACAGGTGCAGAAGGGCGCGGTTGGAGAGGCCATAGTCAAGCGCCACCTAGAGGCGCGTGGCCTGATCGTCTACGAACCCGCAACCGCTGGCAGGCATCCATTCGACAAACTCTGTTCCTCTGCGGACAAGAGAAGTATCGTGATCGCCGAGGTGAAGGCCAAACCCGCTCGCCGCTTCTTTCCCGACACCGGGATCAACCTGAGCCACTACACGGATTACTGCACCATCCGGTGCCACCACAAACTCCGCGTGTTCCTCTACTTTGTGGACGAGGACGCCGGAAAAGTCTACGGAAACGACCTCGCCGAGCTTGAAAAACCACGCACGGTCACTCACCGACACAAGCGCATTGACTATCCGCTAACGCAGGATGGCATCATCTACTTTCCCCTGGAAGCCATGCGGATCGTTGGATGCCTGACTGCCCACGAAAGCAAGCGCCTCGTGTCTCTCTCTACTCGCTCACAAGAGTACGCCGATGCCAAAAACAACCACGATGGTCTGGGCCTAGGCCCACTGTTCGAGGGGCCGCGCGGATGAGACGCCGCATCCTCTCGCCTGAGTTGTGGAATGACGGCAAGGTGCTCAAGCTCCACAGCGACTTGGGCAAGCTGCTTTGGATTGGCTTGATCGCCCTCACAGACGACGAGGGAATCGTAGAACTTGACCCCGACGTACTCAAGAGCAAGCTCGCCCTACAGGCGCATGCCGATGAGATCGAGGCACTGCTTGGCACGATCATCGAGAAGGGGATGATCGTGCCGTACCAAGTTGACGGCCAGCGCTTCGCGTTCCTGCCCCAGTTCTATCGCCATCAACGCCTCGACCGCCCCTCTCCCACAGACCACCCCCGCCCGCCCGACGCAATCCTCTTCCAGCACACGAGTTACGTTGCCAAGCGCAACGAATGCTTTGCCAACAGCCGGAGCCGCCACAGGGACGAGTTCGGGACATGTCCCAACCCTGTCCAGGACATGTCCAGGACGAGTCCAGCAGAAACGAATAGAACCGAAGCGAAGCGAAGTGAAAAGAACACTCACTCATCTTCTAAGACTCCATGTACACCCATACGAGTCTACGACCGCCCCGGCGACATGACGAAAAGCGAAGATGCGTGAGTGTCTTTTTCAACTTGAGGAGAAAAACATGGATGATGCAGCGGACTTGGAGGGCAAGGCCGCGGACGCGCTGAACGGCCTGGGCTTCGGGCATTGGGAGTCCGCCGATCTGATCAAGAAGCACGATCCCCTCTCCATTCTCGCCGCCGAAGAACGACTGCGCCTCACAGAGCAAGAGAGACAGGTCTCTGCTCCGCGCAAGTTCTTCCTCGCAATCTTGGAAGGAACCAAGAGGTCCTGTGGTCACAACAAGCTCAGCAAAGAGCCTCCGTGGGTGGTAGAGCTAGAAGTCCGCAAGAGACAGTGGCTTGAGCAGTGCCAGGGCTGCCAGAGAGCGGCGGAGATGATGCCCAGTTACTTGATAGCCGTAGAGAATCTTGCGAGGGCGGATGCCACGCGGCTGCCTGGCGCGCCGAGAGACGACAGATTGGGCAAGCTGGTGGACGAATGGGTAGAGGCGATTGACAGCGCGATTGCCGCGTTCAAGGGCGAACCCTGGCCTCGGTCGCCCCTAGCCGTTCGCATAAAGGAGTGCAAGGCGGGCGTGGAGCGCTTCGCTTCGATGCCCGTTCACAAGGGAACAACCCTGTCTGAGCCTGCCTTCGAGGCACGGCGTCAAGCGTTACTACAGCAGGCGCGGGCGGTGAATAAGGATGCCAAGTGACCGCCGTTCTGAAACACAGGGAGGCACGTCGCAAGGCCGAAAGGAGCAAAGTATGGGACGCAAGACGGCGGCGATTGAGGTCGAGCACGTCTGCCCACAGACGGGCAAGGCGTGTAAGCTGAAGCTGAAGAAAGTCACGGACACCCCGGCTGTGCCCGCTGAGACTCACTGGGACATCGAGGTAGTGGACGTGAGCGATGAAGGAACACTTGGGTTCACGGCAGCGGAGGGAGAGGAAGCCTGAGCGCCCGCAGAGCGGGCAGAAGGGAAATGCGATGGGCAAGTGGGCGGAGTTGTTCAAGCAGCGCTTGACGCCCGACCAGTGGGTCGAGGCGGCATTCGCCGCGTTCAGCGACGAGGCGGCGGTGCGCAGGACGAGCGGCGGCACCCTCGTCGTGAATGTCTCGGCCATCGAGGCACAAGCGGGGCTGCGCTTCGGCGTCCTGGACACACTAGGCGCAGCCGGCGAGGCGGCCATCTTCGCCGCGTGCCAAAGTGACAATGTTATGGCTACGTTTTCTGGTGGCGGCAACAACCGTGTGTGCGAGTTGTTTGCCAACTGAGCGCCTGCGGGCGCGGAAAGGAAGCGAGCATGGGCAGATTGTGGTTGGACTTGGACAGCGCCATCGCGTTCACAGGCGCGACGGCGGAGGAGATCGTGGACGCCTTCGCCGCGGGCGACATTCGCGGGCGGAAGCTCACGGGCGATCCGCGGAAGTTCGACGCCGCCGACCTCTCGGCGAAGTGGCCCGCGGCGGCCCAGGCCATCGGCAAGGCCCTGGGCATCGTCAAGGAGTAGCGACAACAAGCCCTCGCGCCGCCCCGCACACAACACCGGACAGGGGTGGGCGCGGCGCGGGGGCGCTTTGAGGAGAAAGTCATGTCTGACACGGCTCCCTGCCCCGAACTCGTGCGCCTGCGAAAGGCGGAGCAAGCCGCGGTGGACGACGCACGGGACGCGAATATCGCTTTGGACGAAGCGGAGAAGCAATGCGATGCCGCCCGCGCCGAGGCGCAGCGCTACCGCGAGGCGATTGACATATTCGATGAGGAAGAGATTGAGGATGTTGACCACGATACGGCGTGCCACCGGGAGGGCTGGAACTGCGCGTTGCGGACCATCCGCGTCCGTGCGGGTCTGGACGCCAAGCCCGCGCGCGACGCGGCGCTGCCCGCGGGGCCGGCCGGCGTCGGCAGCGCCACGGGCGCGAACGCCATCAGGGCCGCGCAGCAGCCGCCCAAGCCGCTTGTTGTGTGGGTGTGCCGGAAGTGCGGCAGGACGCAGGTTCCGGGTGGCGCGGAGACAGTCTGTCTCAATCCGCCGCTTGAACCGCGTGGCGCAAACCAAATGTGTGGCGGCGACTTCGTCCGCTGCGTCGAGGAGCGCCCCCGCCACAGTGATCCCGAACTCAATCTCGCGGACGCCGTGCGGTGGTGCGAAGAGCATAAGGCGCACGTGCAATGGTTTGGCCGCGACTGGCGCGCCTGCACATGGGACGCGGCAGGCAAGTACATTTTCGCCGAGGCCCCGACGATTCAAGCCGCCATCGCCGCCCTCAGGGCCAAGGTCAAAGCAGAGAAGCCATGAATCGCTGCGTACATTGCGGCGGCGCACTTGATACCGGCGGCAACTGCCTGTCGCGCTGTACGGAGCTGCACATGCGGCGATTGCCGCGCGACCCCGCTCTTGTGCCGAGCCACTATGCCGTGCCTACCGGAGCTTGGACATGCCGCCGCTGCGGGCGCTCCTGGGGGCCGCATGTGAGCGGGTGCGCGCCCTGCAACGCTGCCATCACCGCGCAGGAAGCTCGCAAGCGGCAAGCCGGGAAGCACTGAGCGACCGCCTCGCAGCCGCCTTGACAGGCGCGCAAACCTGGGGTATACTTACATTAGACGTGGAGATTGCCAATGACCCCACAACGAAGAATCCAACGCGCGGGACCCCCTGCCGGGGTGCGGGGGGTTCCAGCCGCCCACCTGGGGCAAGCTCCACGTCAACCGCAGCCCGGCAGGGTCCGCGCGGTCCGCTAGTTACGAGCGACTCGCATCTATCGCCGCCCCGCGCCCTGCCCGCTGCGGCAGAGTCGCAAGCCGCAGCCGCCCGTGTGGGCGCTGCGGAAGCGGTAGAATCCGGGCTGTAAGGCCCGATCTAAGGAGAACGCTAATGATGAGCGACGCGCAGTGGCGAGCAACAATGGCGGAGGTCTGGTCCTGCCTGGCAAGCATGGCCGAGGACTTGGCGGCGAGCTTCGCGCGGTACGGAGAGCGCGCGGCGGAGATGCGGAACCGGACGTGCGCCCGTGATTACCGGGCGCGGGTGGAGGCCCTGATGCGTGAGGCCGGCGCGGAGTTGCCCATTGACTGCGCCGCGACTCAGGAGTGCGTCGAGGCCATTAGCGCGGAAGCGCGGAACGGAGGTGACTGACGTGGACGCGAATCTGCGCGCGGAGTTGCGTTACAAGGCAAGGGTGCTGGACGACCAAGTGACCCGGTACTCCGAGGCGGCGCGCAAATTGCGCGGGGCCGATCCTGTGGGCGGCTGGCCGGCCAGGAACACGGAAAGCGCCGTTGCGACCCTGCTGGCCTGGCTGGTGGACGAGGCGATTGAAATGGCGCGGTTGCTTAGGAGGGCCGCGGACGCCGATGCCCCGGCCGCCGGCGAGCAAGAGAAAGGCGCCACATCATGAAGCGCATCGTTGGCAACTGGGGCTTCCAGACTGCGCGGCGCCTTGGGGCCGACATTCGGCTTTACGCTGAGTACACCTTCGAGCAAAAGAACCCGCACCGCGGACCGGAAGCCAGCATAGACATCAGCATCGCGGAGATGTCTTACCACGGGTTCGCGTGGACAGCATTCCTCACGGACCATTCCCCAACAGCCCATGAATGGTTGCCGCAGAGTGGCGCGGGGAAGTGTCTCAGGAAGTGCATGGATGCTGCGATGACTGGGGCAGTGGCGCTGGCCGATGCGTTCTGTGCCACGCGCCACGCTCCCGCGGCGACGCCGCAAGAGAAAGGGGGCGCCTGATGTCTACGCCCACCACAATCATGCAGGCCAAGACTTGCACCATCAAGCGTGTGCTGGTGGACGCAAAGGTGGAGATCACGCCCCCTAGCTACGCTTATGGCTACTGGAGAACCACGCCACAAGAGCGGCAACGCAACCTTGAGCAATGGGTCAAGGAGTTCCAAGACTTCTTGCGCGACCATCGCTCCCAAGATGCCAATATCCTGAGCGTGGTGCCTGTGTACGAGAAGCGCTGTTCGGCCTGCGATAAAGAGTATGAGGCGTTCATGTACGCCGACACGCCGGACGGCGTAGCGACAGCGGAGCATCCCGCCATCCACGAGGGCTGTGCATCGTGTGGGGCGCTGAAAGAGAAAGGGGGCGGATGATGGAGTCCGTCATCACCATCCCCGGCGGGGGGCCGGCCACGGAGCCGCCCGAGGACCCGGCTGACTTTGATGACGTGCGGTGCCCGCTCTGCGGGACTGCCGACATAGAGGTCACAGACTACGACGAGGACAGGGTGGGCCTTGACTGCTTGAACGCCGCTTGCCCGTTGGTGGGTGCCGTCGTGCCCCGCGGCTACGACGTGTACGCGTACCGCCGCGACGTGCGGGCGCTGTGGAAGCTCCACGGCGCGAAGCCCATTTCGCCGCCGCGGAAGTGAAAGGAGTCGCTCGGTGCCTGACCGATCCTTGCCATCTGCGCTTGTCCTGAGAGTGCCTTTCAGCGGCGGCTTGCAGTTGACAGACGCCATGACGGGGAAGGTATGGGTTGAGGGGCGGCGATACCAGTGCTTCATGGAGCCGGAACATGGCACTTTCATGCGGGCGCTCACGGACCGTTACAACGCCGTGCCGATCCTGGTGCGGGCGCTTCGGCGCGCGCAGGCGGCCTTGCTCGCCGTCCGCGAGGATAGGCACATAGACCAGGAAGTGCTCACTCAGCGCTGCGATGATGCCGCCTACAAGTTGGACGCTGCCCTTGCGGAGGCACGGGTCTACGGCGATAATTTCAAGGAGTCCGCCGATGCTGCCCAACCCCGCTGAGCCGGAGGCCCTGGGGCCGGAGTATGAAGCATACCTCGAAGTGCTGCGGCCCGCGGAGGGCGAGGAGTTGGCGGACTTCACCGCGCGGGTGCTGGCCCGGAGCCGCGCGCGGGCGCTTGCGTTCCGCCGCCTCACAGGGGCTGATCAGGATGGTCGGCCAGTGCCCAAGTCGGACTTTGACCCCTATTGACACAGGAGAAGGCCGATGAGTGACCCGAAGGTGCTGAACGACCTGGCATTCGCCGAACAAGAACGCAAGGCCGCGCTTCTGACCGGCGAGAAACCCGCCGGAGACCTCGAAGCCCTCCTTCGTGCCCCCGTCGGTGCGGGTGTCCAACTCTTTGGAACGAACGATCCGCTTGAAGCGCTCGACAGGGCCGAAGCTCTGGTTGCTCGAATGCAGAAGATTGTCGAGAAGGCACGCAACCGTTACATCGCGCGCATCCCCGACGACAAGGGCAATGTCCACGATTATCCGAAAGTAGACTGGTGGACTTCAATGGGCTTTGCTCTGAACCTCATCCCGCGGATGGCCGGGGAAGTTCAGACTGTCCGCGAGGGCGATTTCAAGGCCATAGTCGAGATATGGCATGTGGAGAAGCAGATTCTTATCACGCGCGGCGAGGGCTTTTGCTCAATGTCCGAGAAGTTCAAGAGCGGCAGGCTCCGCTGGGCGGACGAATATGCGGCGCGGGCGATGGCGCAGACGCGGGCGATAGGCCGTGCGTTCCGCGGACCGCTCGGGGGCCTAGCCGCCCTTGCCGGGCTGGAAGCGACGCCCGCCGAGGAGATGACTGGCGTACACGGCCGCCAGAAGCCCCAGGAAGCCGCCCAGCAGCCCCGTGGTGGCTCCGGCGACGCCGCGCGCGAGCCGGAAGCCGATGGTGCCTTGCCCGCCCCCGTACAAACCATTGCCGACGCCCTGGGCGCGGATGGCATGCTGGACTTCACCGCCGGCAGGATCAAGGCCAAGAAGGACTGGAAGCCCTCAAAGTTGGGCGGCCAGGACAAGAGCCTGGACATGGCGGAGTTCCCTGGCGTGAAGGGTGTGACGAACTCCAACCCAGAGGACGCGGCACACCCGTGGGGCCAGGGCACCGCCTGCCGTGCCGAGGTCGCGCAAAGGGAAGACGGCGGCCTGGACTGGTGGTCGTCCGAATGGCAGGGGAAAGTGTACTACTTTGTGAGGCTGCTGCACGTGCGGCCCGCCGCCGCGCCCGCCCCAGAGAAGAACATCAGCAAGCCGCCCTCGCCCAGCGCGCCGCACGACGCCTGGCACGATGCCGCGGCGCTCGCGACGAATCACCAGGACTGGTTCAACCGCAGCGGCTTCGCCGCCGAGTTCGACCGCATTTGCGCCCAAGCGGGCATCACCGGCAAGCTCCTTGCCGCGACGACAAGTACGGAGCAACTGGTGAAGCTCAACGACTTGGCGGAAACGTTCCGCCAGCAGAACACGCCGCCGGCCACTGCGGCCGAGCAACGCGCGGAGGAGTTGGGGCTGTGAACATCGGCGGCGCCTTTTGGTTAGCTTCCCCGTGCGCGGGGATGAAGGCAGGCGCGAGCCGAGCCTTGGGCCGCCGCCGAATCTTTGACAACTTGGTGCCCTCGGCGTGGCGAGATGACACGCATCGGAGCCGCCGCACATTCCGAGGTCGCAGTTCAACGGGAAGGCGGGGCAGCGCCCCCCGCCAGGCGCTCACGAAGCGACCGAGCCGGGGCGGGACCGGCAGGGCACCACATTGACAATTCGGCGGCGGCTCCCGACAGGGGCGAAGTCGGGCGGGCTGTGGAGGGCACACCCGTGTTTCGCTGGTATCGCGGTGCCTGCTCCCGACGCTGTAGGGCACCAGCCGCCGCCGAACCTTGAAAGGAGGCTGTCGTGAAAGAGTACACTGCGGCAAATCTGGCGGTCGTGAAAGTCGCGCACAAGGGCAAACACAGGTACGCCCTGCACGGCGTCTACTTCGCCCCTGATGGTTGGACCATCGGGACGGATGGGTGCTGCCTGCTCGCTGTGGGACCGGTCAAACTCGACAAGGCCACCGTACCGCCGCCAGTGCATGGCGCGCCCCTCGACCAGCCCCTGGCCGATGCCGAGACACACGATGGCTTCATCATCCACAGCCAGGACATCACCACGCTCAAGCGGGCAATGACCCGTGTGCTCCGCATCCCGGCGGGCAAGACGATGCTCAAGCCGCGCCTGTTCCTCAAGGAATCGTCTGTCACCGGCAGGAGTGCCGAGTTCGCCAGCACAGAAGGCATGAGCCGTTGCCTACGTCAAGTCCTGCCCACAGTTGATGGGCATTTTCCTAACTACAAGCCGGTCATTCCGCCGCGCAGCACCGACGAGGACGCCGCTCACGTGGCGTACTTCAGCGCACGGCTGATGGGCGAACTGCTCCTGGCAATGGCCGAGTGCGGTTGCGAGACCGTGCGAATGCAGTTCGGGAAGAACCCCACGCGCGCGAGCAGGTTCGACCCTGCAGAGAGACAACCGAACGATCAGGAGATCGTGGGCGCACTGATGCCTGTAACTTTTGATGATGGCGCAGATGGCGAAGAAGGAAGGAGGCCCTGATGCTCCGCAAGTTCACAGAGGCCGACGCCGCCCGTGTGCGGGAAGCCCAAGCCGCCATCTTCGGAGCCACGCCCGCCACTGACCGCCGCGACGATGGGAGCCACAATTGGCTGCGGGACAAGTGCCGCGATTGGCTCAATCGGCAGCCAGGGGTGTGCGTGTGGAATAATGACGCCGCGCCGCGACACGGGACGCCAGGGACGAGCGACTTGATCGGGTGGCGGGTGGTATCTTTTTGCTTGAACGGCGACTCACCCGGCGAGATACGCATGTATGAATCCATCCCACAGTTCGTCGGCATCGAGATCAAGCGGGGCCGCGACAAGGAGCGCGTGAAGCAGTCGGGCTTCCTGCGCGACCTGAAAGCCGCCAATGGCATCGCCATCACCGTCCGCGACTCGCTGGACGACCTGCGGCGGAAATGGAAGGAGGCCACGCGATGAGCGACATATCGTTAGGCGAACTCGCAGGTAACGCGGCGGCTTTGCTTGCGCGCGCTCTTGAATGTGGCGTGTTCGTTGTGCTTTGGGACGACGAGCAGGTCTACCGCGCATATGCCTACAAGGCACCTGATGATGAACTTCTCGTCAAACATCTTCTTGCCTGCACTAACAAGTGGGTTGGCAAGCAACGGTATCGGCGCACGATTCGCAGGGACATTCCGCCAGAGGAGGCCACGCGATGAGTTCTGAGTGGGAATGGTATCGTGAGGCGACAAAGAGACGGGCCGCCACGCTGCGGGCGCGGACCCGCTGCCGCGACGCGGCGGTGAAGGTGGCAGACTGGGTTGCCCGGTACAACCAGCCCATTCCTCGCGATCAGTGTACTCTTTGCCGCTGTGGACAAGGTGTCCACGTCGAGGGCTGCCCGTGGCCCGAGTACCAGGCCGCCGACGCCGCCTACAAGAAGGCCACACGATGAGCCGACCGCGCGTAATGCTTCGACTAGACAACCCCGTGCTCGCGGCCCGGCGTACCTACCGCGACGCCGCGGTGGCGCTGGCGGAGTTCACGCTCAGGATCAACGACGAGGACGAAGCCACGGGTGGCGAGGGCCTGCAATGGGGGCCGCGTGGTGAGGACCACATAAACGCCTTCCGCGTCGCCCGTAAAGCCTACGAGGAGGCCAAGAAGTGAAGTGCCCCAAGTGCGGGAATCGCGAGCTGGTCTTTGGGGGTGCGGCGGAACTTGTGACGTGGGCCTGCCCCGCAGCGCTTGGTGGTTGCGGCCATAACTGGCCGTACCTTCACCCCAGGGTTCGGCGCGCCTTCGCGGCTTATGAGCGGGCGCTGAAGAAGGCGCTTGACGCGGGGGCAGAGGACGGCTATGAGGCGCGCCTGAACCTTCGAGACAGGGCATACACCCTGGCGCTTCACGCGCGCAAGGCCCGCGCTCGCGCCGAGGGAAAGGAGAAGCCATGACAGAATGGATGCGCAATGGCATGCGGCGGCAGGGCGAGCCGTGGTATCCCCTGGTGGCCTTGGGGCCGATGGACTTGGAAGCTTGCGCCAAGCGCCTGCTGTTCCTGCAGGCCGGGGTGAGGCGGAGATGGGAGCGCGCCGGGTATGGCGACATGATAGTGCAGCCCGTACCGCCAGCGCAGTTGGCCGCTGTCATGGCGCTGATCCCGGAAATCCAGGTTGGGGAGAAGGGCGTGTGCTGGACGACGCACCATTGGCTGGGCCCGGTGGCAACGACCCAGCCGGTGCCCTACACGAGCCACAAGGGGGAGAGCCAGCCATGAGCAAGCCGTACTACCGCTGGCAGCCTTGCGAGCCGTTCGGACTGTCGCCCAAACGCAAGGAGAAGCACTACAATCCCCTCGTGGGCTGTGACCACGGGGCGAAGTTTGGCTGTCTTGAGCGCTGCTGGGCGGAACCGATGGTGAAGCATTACGGCAATTCTTGGCGCATCGGGCACGACTTCCGCCCGCGGCTCGTGGAGGAATGGCTGTCAAAGCCGCTTTCGTGGAAGAAGCCCTGCCTCGTGCCTACTGGGTTCATGGGCGACATCGCCTGCCTGGCAGGTGAGGACATTGGGGAGATCATCAACATCATCCGTCAAACGCCTCAGCACCTGTACCTCGTGCTGACGAAGGACCCGGGTCGGCTCGCCCAGAAACTCAAGGGCCGCAACCTGCTGCCCCCGAACGTCTGGCTCCTGGCGACGGTACGCGACCAATCCGACGCCGACCGCGTGATCCCCCCCCTGTTCAATGTTCCCGCGGCACACTACGGCCTGAGCATGGAGCCGCTGCTCGGGCCGGTGGACCTGCG
>Ga0194110_10007088_pt1 | contig 12978 bp, 13 predicted proteins | sample TA2Kig1200mmetaG_FD_146192 | JGI IMG/M metagenome (GOLD analysis project Ga0194110, IMG submission 146192) | Freshwater microbial communities from Lake Tanganyika, Tanzania - TA2015032 Kigoma Deep Cast 1200m | ecosystem: Environmental > Aquatic > Freshwater > Lake | place: Tanzania: Lake... | reverse complement strand
CCGCGACCGCGTCATCTACGTGCCCTACATGGACGACCACGCCCAGGTCATCGCCGCCGCCATGCGCCACAACGGCGTCGAGGCGGTCCCGCTCCCCATCTCGGACGCCGAGAGCGTGGCCATCGGCCGCCAGTTCACCTCCGGCAAAGAGTGCTTCCCCTGCATCGTCACCACGGGCGACATCGTGAAGACGGTGCGCCGCCCCGACTTCGTCCCCGCCCGCAGCTCCTTCTTCATGCCCTCCGCCATGGGGCCGTGCCGCTTCGGCCAGTACGCCAAGTTCCACCGCATGGTCCTCGACTCCCTCGGCTTCGAGGACGTCCCGATGGTCGAGCTCGACCAGTCGTCCACCGACGGCTTCCGTGGCGACGTTGGCAGCCTCGGCACCAGCTTCCGCAGGCTCGCCTGGAGCGGCGTCGTCCTCACCGACCTCCTCCAGAAGATCACCCGCCAGACCCGCCCCTACGAGAAGAACCCCGGCGACTGCGACGCCCTCTACGCCCACTTCCTCGAACGCATGACGACGGACGTGGCCGCGGGACGCAACCTCGTCCCCCTCGCACGCGAGATCGTCGCCGCCTTCGGCACTGTGGCACGGGCATCTTGCCCGGGTCCCAAGCCGCGCATCGGACTCGTCGGCGAAATCTACGTCCGATGCAACCCCCACTGCAACAACTTCATCGCCCGCAAGCTCGAAGACCTCGGCGCTGAGGTCTGGCTTCCCGCTCTCGAGGAATGGGTTGACTATACCGCCTACGAGCGGAAGTTCGACAGCCGCGCGTCCGGCGACTTCCGCGCCTACCTGGTCGAGCTGATAACTGAGTTCGTCCAGGAGCGCGAGGTTCGCCGCCTCACCAGGCCCTTCCGCGGCGCCATCCGCGACTTCCTCTACGAAGCCCACACACCCCGCGTCGTCGGCCTCGCCAAGCCCTACCTCCCCTTCGCCATTCGCGGCGAAGCCATCCTCTCGATGGGCCGGTGCGTCGAGTACGCCCACCACGGCTTCGACGGCGTCGTCAACGTCATCCCCTTCAACTGCATGCCCGGCACCATCGTGGACGCCCTCCTCGAGCGCTACCGCCGCTTCCACCCCGACATGCCCATCCTCAAGATGGCCTACGACGGACTGACCCACGTGGGCGAGGACACCCGCATCGAAGCCTTCGTCTACCAGACCCGCCAACACGCCCAGCGTACCGCCGGCCGTTGACACCCCCTCCAACCGTCTCGTCTTCGCTCTGGCCATCTCTCCTCGTGGTGCCATGTGCACATTCGTCCAGACCGTCGAGGGTTGAGCCCCCAGGCGTCCAGCATGGCGAAGAGCGAGAGCATCATCGCCGGGAGGTGTGCAAGAGGGCCACTCGCTCCCCACAGGAAGTGGCCCTCTTGCTCGGGCGGGGCCGCTCTCCCTAAGTAGTTCCTGCATCGGCAGCGCCAGGTGGACGAGGGGACGCGGCTGAAGAGCGGGCTGCGGGCGCTGCTGCGGGGCCGGGGCATGTGCCCGAGGTCCAAGCTGTGGCCGCGGGCAAGGAGACGCACGCAGCTTGACGAACCCTCTTGCCTCCCATCAGCAGGTCGCACGCCTCCAAGGGGAACGCTCCACAGTGGAGGAGGCGCTGCTGCGCCATCGGCGGATGCTCGCCGCCAGCCTCATTGCTCGCCATCTGGGGACGGTCGAGGCCAAGCGGGCCTCGGTGGCCTTCTATCTGTCGTGGGCCCGCGCGGGGCGCACACGGCTGCTGCATGTGCCGAAGGGCCGCCTGGGGCGCGTGCGGAGGCTCACCGAGGCCTGGCGGGAGTATCGGGCGGCGCTGCGCCGGTGGCGCGAGCTGGCGGCGCGCCTCGACGCTCTGTGGGCGGAGCTGGGCGAGGCGCAGGCGGAACGCCCGGAGGGCTTCCACCCATGAAGGCCTGCCCCACCTACCGGGTCTGGTTCCGGGACGACGCGGGGTGTGCGGCGGCGATCCGCTCCGGGGGCGCCTTCGAGGTGGAAGCGTCCTCCTACGGGGCCAACGACGTGGTGTTGGAGTTCCTCGTGGCCTCCGGCCTCTGGGGCCTGCTGGTCTCGATGGAGCCCGACGGCCTGCACAAGGACAACGGCAAGCCCTGGTGGGCGCTCGTGGGCGAAAAGTACGGCTACAAGCTCGTCCTCCTGCTCAATGCGGCCGAGGGGCGCGAACGGGTCGTGGGCTGCGTCCTGGCCCCCCTCCAGTGCGGCGAGCGCGCCATGCTGCGCATCGTCCTGCGGGCCCTCGGCCGGCGCTGGGTCGTCGAAGACCAGGGCTTCCGCGAACTCACCCAGGACTGGGCCCTCGACACCCTGGCCGGCCGCCGCTTCAACGCCCTCAACGCCCGCATCGCCTTCGCCCTCATGCTCTACAACGCCGACCGCCTCCTGAGGGCCAAGCACCCCGACCTCTGGGAAGAAGCCCGCCGCCGGCCGCGTTAGGAGTCTTCACCCCGGCCCAGTACGGCCGCGTCATAGGGGCGCAAGGGCGAGTCTCCACAAGGCCGTTCCTCGCTTGCATCGCAGCCGGGGCGCTCGCGGCCACGGCCCCCTGGGCCGCCGCCGCTCCATTCTTCATGGGGCTCGGGGACCTCCCAGGCGGGAGCTTCGGAAGCCGAGGCTATGGCATCTCCTCGGACGGCTTGGCCGTCGTGGGCTACAGCACCTCGGCATCGGGCAACGAGGGATTCCGCTGGACCCAGGCCGGGGGCATGCGGCGCCTCTACGACGTGCTGGTGAACGATTGTGCGCTCTCGCTCCCCGGCTGGACCCTCGTTGAGGCGCGGGGCGTGTCGGGCGACGGCAAGGTCATCGTCGGCGTTGGCACCAACCCCAGCGGGCAGACGGAGGGGTGGATTGCGAATCTGCGGGTGGCGACGCTGAGCAGCACGCCGGGAGATGGCGGGACGCTCAGCTTCGGCTATGTCCTGGTGGGCTACACGGGCACGCAATCGCTCGCGGTGGCGAACACGGGCGACCTGCATACCACCCCCGCCGGCACGTTCCCCTCCGCAAGCGGGGAGTTCGCACCAGGCTCCATCCAGGGCTTCTCTCTGGCCCAGGGGGCGGGCACGAGCCGCAACTACACCTACACCCCAACCGCCCACGGCCCCCAGCAGGCAACCGTCCGCGCCGACTTCCTCAACGGCAGCTCCGACGGGGCCAACCTGCCCCAAATCCTCGACCAGATCATCACGGGCACCGGCGTCGGGCCGGTCTTCTCAAGCTCGCTCGCGCCGGGGACCACGCTCGGCTTCGGCGACGTCATCCTCGGCGGCCAGGCCACCCAGACCCTCACGATCAGCAACCTGAGCACGGACGGGGTGTTCGTGGACGCGCTCACTGGCCTGAGCCTGGTGTCGTTCGTGTTCGGGGGGCCGGACGGCGCGGCCTTCAGCGTGGCCCCCGGCGTGCCCGGGAGCGCGGTGAGCGAGGGGGGCTTCCTGGACGTCGAGGTGCAATTCGCCGCCCAGGGGCCGGCGGGCGCCAAGTCGGCCACGCTCACCCTCACGACCGACCAGGGCGCCGCCTTCGGAGGGGGTGGAGCGCAGTTCGCCTGGAACCTCACCGGCAACGTTGTCGAGGCTGAATAGGCCATCCCAGAGCCGAGCACGGCGGCCATTCTCGCCCTCGCCCTCGCCGCCCTGGCCCGCCGGCGGCGCCGCAATCCCGCAGAGTGGCAGCACCGCGCAGCCGAAGGGACCCAAGGGGCTTAAGGCGGCCAATAGCCGCAACCAGATTGAAATCGAGCAGTCTGACACTCAGTATCCAACTCTGAATACTCAATGTCCAGGTAGGACGATTGGAGCGGGGCGGCCAGGCAGCTTGTGCCACGGTTGTGCCGCGGACGAGAGCGAGAAACGTCACCTCCCGCCCTTGCTGTCACTTGGGCCGGCCCGTTCCGGCGTCGCCGTAAACGCAGACAGGGCAAGGACTAAGTCCGTAAGTCCTTGCCCTGCCTGATGGTGGAGACGAGGGGATTCGAACCCCCGACCTCTAGAGTGCGATTCTAGCGCTCTCCCAATTGAGCTACGTCCCCACGGCTTTCCTACTATTCTACGTCGCGCGGGCGGAGCTGTCAAGCGCCACCGCCCACCGGCAGTGAAACAGACAGTACAGAACGAGGCGTAGGGGTTCGGGCGATGCGGGGGGTACAGCGGAGGCCGGGCAGGGTCCGGACGGCTTCGGGGTGGACGGGGCGGAACCCGCCGCGGGGTGAGGAGTGGGCCCGGGGGAGGACGGGCCGGGATCCTCCAGGCACCGGCTCGCATGGGGCCCAGTTCAAGGGTGCCGCCAGGGAAGGTCGGGCGATCGGAGCTGGGCTCGACGGAGTCGGCGCGTCTTGCCGAGCGCCTTCCGACGCGCGCCTTCGGGGCGCCTCAGAAGGAGTTCCTGGTGGTCGTAGGAGGCGAACAGGGCGAAGCGCCGCCGGGTGTAGAGGGTGGCCTGGTTCTCCTGGGGCAGGAGGGCGTCGAGGAGGCGCTGGCGCGTGGCCCCGGCTAGGCCGCCGCGCTCGATCTGGCGCAGGAAGACCTGGATGAGGGAGTAGGCCAACTCGACGAAGAGGACCTGGTTGACGACGAGGGAGAAGGCGGGGGAGCGGAAGCGGGTGAGGTCCCAGAAGCACTTCTCCTGCTCGTCGTGGTCCTCCTCGTCGCCATCGTCGGATCTCAGGCTCTTTCCCCCTCCAAGCTCGACGGCGAGGACGAGGACGACGACGACGACGATTGGGAACCCTAAGATCAGGGGCCAGACTCGGCTTGACACCCCGCGTTGCGCCGGGATATAATCCCCACCGTTGCGCCACGCGGCGCTCACGATGCCCGTGCGGCGGCTGAGCTTCATGCCTCTGGGTCGAGTGGGCATGGCTAAGCTGATTGACCAGCGGACAGGGGAAGAGCGCGAGCTGCTGAAGCCGGTGTCGCTCATCGGCCGAGCGGAGTACTGCGACATCTGCGTGCCCGAACGCACGGTGTCGCGCGAGCACGCGCGCATCCAACGCCGGCTCACGGGGTATTACATCGAGGACCTCAGCTCGCGGCACGGCACGCGCCTCAACGGCGTGCGCATCCATCGGCGGGCGAAGCTGCGCGACGGGGACGTGATCGCGGTGCCAGCCACCCGTGCCGAGGGGCAGCCGACGACGGGCCTCCGCCTGCCCCACACCGACACCACCGAGCTCCCCGGCCGCGGGCAGCCGCCGGTCCAGGAGCCGCCGCCTTCCCCCGATGCGCCGCTGGCGGCCAGCTTCGTTTTCCGGAGGTAGTTCCTGAGGAGTCAGAGGCGTGGCGTCGGAACAAACCCATTGCCGCGGGTGCGGCAGGCCGCTGGAGGGGCGGGACCGCTTCGAGGGGGCTTGCCCGGCGTGCCGCGAGGCCGCGATCCTCGGCGCCCCGTCGCCGGCCGACGCCCCCGGTGCGGCTGGCCGTGGCGCGCCCGCCCGGCGGCACGCCGCGGCCTGGCTGGCGCTCGCCCTGGCGGCCGGCGCCGCGCTCATCATCGGCGCGGCCGTGCTGATGGTCCCGGACTGGCGCAGCCGCGGCGCGGGGCCGCCAGTTCAGGTCAAAGGCGTGCCGACGGCCGCCAGCCCGGCACCGAGCGTGCCGCGTCCGGTTTCCGCCACGCCGCCCCCAGCGCCCAAGCCCGTGCCGCCAGAGCTGGCCGCCACGCTGCGGCTGGAGACCCGCGAGCTGCTCGGCCTCCTCGCACGCGCCAGCTACGACCGGGTGATTGACAACTACGTGCAGCCGGACGAGGGGGACTTCGCCCGCGTGGAGCGCGCGCTGGACGAGATAGTGAAGGGCGGCGCCGCGAAGGGGTTCGCGGCGCTCGCCGCACGCCTCAGCCGCCAGGGTATGGCTAACGTCACCGACGACCTTCGGCGCGTCGGCGACGCCGAGCCCGACCTCACGGTGGCACTCGTCGCCCACCTGATGCGCGAGCCGGGAAGCTCGGACGCCCGCCTGAGCTCCGAGGACCGGGCGCGGAGCACCCTGCGCTGGCACCTCGCCAGTCTCTTCGAGGGACTCGACCTGCCTGCGGCGGACATCGGGGCCGTCCTGGAGGTGCGCCCCGGCGTCTTCGAGGCCGCCCTGGCCTGCCGCGGCGAGCGCCGGGCCGCCTGGCTCCGCCAGCAGCCCGTCGCCATCCACTGGGCAAGGCTCCCAGTCGGCTGGGTGGTCAAGGCCGGGCTGGCCGAGCGGCTCGAGCGCGTCCGCGACACCCTCAAGGCTGCCGCGGCAAGGGAAGGGCCATCGGCGCCACCAGGGGGATGACTGCATGGGTGGGTGAATGGACTACCCAGGGAGTGGATGAATGGATGGGTGGATGAATGGATGAATGAAAGAGTCAGTTTCTCTGACAACCATCCACACATCCAATCGTCCATTCATCCATACATCCTCCACCAATGCCGGGACAGCTCGCGCGAACACGACTCAGTGAGCGCCCGAAACGGGGTCTGCCGTTGAACATCGCCCGGTGCCCGAAGTGCAACGCCGAGCTGCCGCCGAAGGGACGCTTCTGCCTGGAGTGCGGCTGCGACCTCTACCGCGCGGGCGTGCGCCGCCCGCCCATCCCGTGGGCGAAGGCCCTCGTCGCCCTCGCGGGCGTCCTGGGCCTCCTAGCGCTCGTCCTTCTCGCGGCGCCGAGCCGCGTCTTAACCCGCTCCGCCGAGCTGCCGCCCGAGGAGCGGGCCGTGCGCGGTCTGACGCGCGAGCTCCTCCAGTTGGCCGCCGATGGCCGCTTCAGCGACCTCGTGCGCCGCTTCTGCCAGCCCAACGCCGAGGAGTTCCGCAGGATCGGCGAGCTCCACCAGGAGATCGTCCGCGGCCGCGGCGCGCCCGGCCTCAGCCTCTTCAGGGCAAGTTGCACCGACGACATCGAGGAGGCCCGGAAGCTCGTGGACCGCTTGGGCGCCGAGCACCCGGCCTACGTGGTGGGAGTCCTGGCGGCGCTGACGTTTCAGGACGGCGCGCTGCGGGCCACCCTCGGCGGCGCGCCCCTGGGCGCGCAACGCGCCGAGGACTTCTGCGCCTGGCACCTCGCCACCGCCTTCCGCAGCGTGGACACCAAACGCGCCGACATCGCAGGCGTCCAGTGGCGCGACGGCCCGGACGGCCAACGCCTCCTCGCCGTCACCATCCGCTACCCCGAGCCCCCAAAGCTGGTCCCAGGCATTCTGGACCCCACGGCCCTCTCCTGGCGCCTCACGCCCGACGGCGGCTGGGCCCTCTCCTTCGGCAACGCGCTCCTCCTCGACGAAGTGCTCGCCTTCCTGCTGAAGATGAAGCTGTAGCCTGAGGGCTCAGTTCGCTTCTTCATGCGCGGCAAAGAACGCGGGGTCCTCGGCCCTGATGCGCTCGATGTCGGCCGGGTCGAGCGTCTCGCGCCACTTGTAGTTCGCGCTCTTCAGCTCGCGGGGCACCGCCTGCTCGAAGGCGGCGGTCCACGACAGGCCGCAGTGGTCAATGATCCGGCGCAGCGTGGCCACGGGCTCGGCGCACAGCCGGCCGTAGCGGACGGAGAGGAAGCGGCTGCCGAAGACCGGCCCCTGCCCCTCGATGGCCTGGGTGGTCACGCGGTACTGGCGGCCGGCCGCGATGGGCCACGGCACGTCGTCCATCTGCCGCCAGCCGGGGATGCGCATGCCGTACCACTTGCGGCTGCGGTGGATGCGCTTGGACCGCCTCACGAGGGTCGAGCTGACCACGGCCCGCCAGTCGCGCAGGATGTGCACGAAGAGCGCGTCGGGGAACACGGCGTTTAGCCAGCCCATCCGCAGCGAGAAGCGCGGGTATTTCGCCACGAACCGCGGCGCCCCGCGCAGCCGCAGCACCGTGGCCGTCAGCCGGCGGTGCCACGCGATGGCCTCGGGCGTGGCGTCCTCGGCCCCCATGCAATCGTCGTCCGTGCGCCAGAAGCGGTCCCACACCACCTGTGCCTCGCGCGGCTTGTCCCCTATCCCCAGGCGCGTGAGGAGGCGCGCGATGCGCGGCGAGCGGGGCCAGCGGCAGTTCCCCAGGTTCAGATAGCCCACCCCGGGGTGGCGGCCCATGACCTCGTAGAGCAGCGTGGTGCCGCTGCGGTGCGGCGCCACGATGAAGATCGGGCGGTCAACCTCCTGCGCCATACGCTCGGCCTCCGATGGCTCGTGGGGGCTGTGCTTAGTTCTTGTTGCGGAAAGTGCGATCACAGGCGGGACGCCTGTGCCACCGCTGAGACAAGGGGCTTGGTGGCACAGGCCTCTGGCCTGTGATTGGGGCAGCAGCTCCCTTCCACTTTCCGCAACAAGAACTGCTTAGCTGGCGGGCTGCCGGGCCGCCCCGCGCCTGGGGGATTGTACAGCATGGCTTCCCCTCGGTGCAAGTTGACTCTGGCTGCGCTGCCGCTACAATGGTGAGCCGCGTGTCGCTCTCGCCGAGGGAGGTCGGAGCTCGTAGTGCGGCCTTCAGGCCGCATCTCCTGATATGCGCCTGCCAAACGTCGAAAACCCACCTGCCGAGCGCGCGCAGCAGGCGCGCGTGGCGGCGGTCCTGAGCAGGGTCGCGGACTATGCCCGCGGGCCGCTGACGCGCCGCCTCCACGCCCCGGCGCCGCCGATAGCCGTCCGCCCGCCGCCGCGCGGCATGCGCTCGCTCGTGTACCTTGTGGATTTCGCCGGCCTCCCGCGCGTGGTCCTTCGCGCGGACGGCCGCTGGCTGCGCGCGGCCCGGCTGGCCTACAACTTCAGGTCCTTCGCCCGCCTGGGCCTGCCCGTCCCGAGGCTGCTGGGCTGCGACCTCTCGCCGCTGACGCGACTCCGCTGGGGCTTCTATGTGCTGGCCGAGGAGTTCGTGGAAGGCCACTTCGTGGACCACGCGCCAGACCGCGTTGCCGCGGTGCGTGCCGCGGCCCGGGCGCTGGCCCGCTTCCACAGCGTGACCCGGCGCACTTGGGGCTGGCCGGGGATTCCGCGCCTGGGCAGCTACCGCGCTTACTTCCTGGGCCACGTTGCCAAGCGCGCGGCCAATCTCGCCAGGCGATTGCCCCAGGGGCAGGCCGAGCGCCTGAACGCCTGGTTCCGCGAGCAGGCCGCCGCGGCGCCCCTCGGCTCCCCCTTCGCCCTCACACACGGCAGGGTGAACTGCGGGAACTTCGTGGTGCGGCCCGACGGCGAGGCGACGCTCCTCGACCTCATCGAGGCCCGCTACGGCAGCTTCTGCCCCGACCTCGTCGCGGCGCTCGACCGCCTGTGCGCGCGCGACGAGACGCTGATGTCCGCCTTCCTCCGCGAGTATTTCGCCGCCAGGCCCCCCGAGTGCCGCGCGGCATTCGAGGGCTCGCGCACCTTCTTCGAGGCCAGCCGAGCCGTGGGGCGCGCCAGCAACCTCACCCGCCGCCTCGCCCGCGCCACCGACCCCGGCGAGGCCGCATCCTTCCGCTCCAAGCTCCACCAACAGGCCGCCCGGCTCTCCGGGCTGAGCGGCGTGGACCTCACCGTCACAGGCTGAATCGCAGCGGGCGGCACGAGGCGCGGAGCTCTTCAGCCTGAGCCGCACCCCAGGTCCCGCCCACCCAGGCGGCGACTTGTTGAGTGGACGCCTCCAGAGGGCTCCCAGGCTCGAAGGCCAGGGCGCCCGCATCGTCCACCACGTAGCCGCTGCCTTCCCGGAACCCCAGCCGGCCCAGCTCGCGCGGCTGCTGGCGAACCGTCGCGTCGCCGCATCTCCGAAACCGGAAGCCCAGGGCATGGACCAGGCGCACGAACGCCGCCAGACGGCGCGTGGAGTCCGCCCCGGTCAAGTGCGGGCGCTCAAGGGGCACCCTGGCGCTCTCCAGGACCAGGGCGTCGCCCGCTCCGCCTGCGTGGCGGCACGCGACGTGGAGCCGAGCCGGCAGCACTGCCACCGCAGCCGCGCACCCCACCCGCCAGACACCCAGGACGTCGGGCACGCCGCGGCGCACCTCGAACTCCTCCGTGCAGCCGCCCTCGGGCAGGGCCTCGGCCGCGGCGCGCACCGCGCGCAGGTCGTAGCCCCGCCGCGCGTACCACACGGCCTGGCCCTCGCGGCGCACGGCGATGGTGCGCGTCTCCCGCGTCGCCTTCTCCGCCGCCTCGCCGATGTGCCTGCGGACCGATTCGAGGCACGGCTCGGCCAACTCGTCCAGCGCCGCTCGCCACCCGCCCGGCGTGCCGTGGACTTCCGCCCACCAGGCCCTCGCCCCGTCGAGGAGCGCCCGGAACGGCGCCCCGCAGCGCACCAGCCACAGCACGAGCTTGACGAGGCCCCGCCGCTGCACCGCAGCGTAGGGGGGGAGGATGCCCTCCCCGCGCCGCCAGGCCGCCTGGGCCGCCCGCACCTCGCCCACGCTCATCTTATAGTGGTGCGCGGGCCGCGCCAGCGCGATGCGCTCGCCTAGCGCCCAGGTCCCATAGCGCTCCCCCAGGAACAGACCGTCCAGCCAGTCGAGGAGAAACAGCTCGTCGGGGGAGTCCGGCCGCACCATCACGTTGCGGGCGTTTGGGTCGCCGTGCAGGCCGCCGGCGCGCTGGAGGCGCCCCATGAGGGCGCCCACGTTGCGGAGGAGGCGGCGGAGGTCGTCCGCGCGCTCCCGCCGCCGCCCGGGCCGCGCGACGTTCTGGCGGAGGACCTCTGCGAGCGTCCTCGCCCCCTCGAGCCACTCGTAGAGCACGGCGGCGCCGCGCAGCACGCCGAGCACCCGCCGCTCGGCCAGGAAGAGCGGGCGCGGCACCCGGATGCCGCACCTGGCCGCGGCCAGGGTGGTGTCGAACTCGCGCGCCATCCGCGACGGCGCGAGCGTGGCCGCCAAGCTCGCCCGCGCGCCCTGCGGCACGAACACCTTGAGCACCCCGAGCCCCGGCGCGCGCAGCGCTCTCCGTCCCCCCTTCTTCCGCAACACCTCCACGTCGGCCGGCAGCGCCTCGCCGCGCACCACGGCACGCAACAGCGGAAGCGCCCGGGCCAGGAGAGCCGCGGCCTCCGCCGACCCGCCGCCGCGCACAAGTCGCCACTCCTTCTCGGCCATGTCAGAACCTCAACGCGGCCACGGGCCGCAACCGGAGGGGATGATTGGATGGATGGATGATTGCCTGACATTCATCCACCCATCCATTCATCCATTCATCCATTCATCCTCGCCAACACGTGCGCGTCTCGAGCAGCCGCCGGATGGCGTCGGCCTGGCCCTCGGTGAGCGTGCCTTTGCGGAGGGCGAGGGCCACGGTGTGAAGGCCAAGCGTGCGGTAGAGGGGCAGGAGGGCGGGCGCGCGGCCCTCCACGGCCTCGAGGTGCGCGCGCAGCGTCGCAACGTCTCCCCGGCTGATCGGGCCGGTGAGCGCATCGGGCAGGCCGACGCCCCGCAGGTTGTCCAGCGTGCCCTGGAGGAGCGGCAGGAGCACCGCCAGCGCGTCCTCGGCGACGCCGGCCTCGGCGAGCAGGCCGGCCGCGGCGTCGGCCAGCGTGACCATGTAGTTGCAGGCGATGCAGAGGGCGGCGTGGTAGAGCGGCTTGTCGGCGGCGCGAATCTCCACGGGCCTTGCCCCCAGCCACCTCGCCAGTTCCGTCCCCAGCGCGACAGCGTCGGGAGCGCCCTCCAGCACGCACGCGATGCCCTCGAAGAGGCGCGGGTCGGGCCGCGCGAAGGACTGGACCGGGTGGAACGCCAGCGCGCTCGCGCCGCAGGCGGCCGCCGCGGCGAGAGCCCGCGAGCCCAGCGCCCCGCTGAGATGAAGCACCAGCGAGCCTCGGCGGAACCCCCCTTGGGCCGCCACCTCCGCGCAGACGGCCTCCACAGCGTCGTCGGGCACGCTCAGAGCCGCCACGTCCGCGCGGCGGCACGCGGCGGCGGCATCCGCCGTGGCGAAGGCGCAGCCGGCCAGCGCCGCGGCCTCGCGGGCCGACTCGATGCGGCGGCTGGCCACGGCAGCCACGCGGGCGCCCCGTGCGCCCAGCGCCGCCGCCAGCGCGCGGCCTGCCGCGCCCGCCCCGACGATTGCGAACTGCCTTTCGCTCACCATAGTCCCGACATTCTACACCCCCGAAGCCCCGCATGGAAACGCCCCCTCGCCCCCTCGCCCCCTCGCTCGCGTAGCGGCGGCCTGGGCTTGACATAAGTGAAGAGGATAGACTTGACACCTATGTCTGCCATGTGTCATGGCGGAGGGGGAGCGGCGGGGTCCGTGGGGGCGGGCACGCTGGCTCTGGAGCAGAAGGCGGGGTTGGTGGACCACCAGTCGAGGCCCATCTCCTTCGCTTTGTCCACCGAGGCGATGAGGAGGCGGAGCTGGATGGTCAGGAGCTCGATGTCCACGAGCTTGATCTTGATGTCGCCGGCGATGACCACGCCCTTGTCGAGGACGCGCTCGAGGACGTCGGCGAGGGTGGAGGTCTCGACGCTGTGGGACACCGCGGATTGCTGAATGCTCATTGGGTGGGTCCTAGTAAGTCTTGCGCGCTGTGTGGGGGGATGAATGGATGGGTGGATGGGTGTCAGTCAATCATCCATTCATCCATCCATCCAATCATCCCCTTTGGTTGCGGCCAACGGCCCCTCTAGAGAAGTCGGCCAAGCGGGCCGAGGTCAATGTTCAGGTCTTCGTCACTCAGGCCGAAGTGGTGCTTGAGGGCCTGCACCTGGTCGGCGAGTTGCTGGAACGTGGTGCCGAGACGCTCGATTTCGGCATCGGTGAGTGAGCCCGCCTCGATGCGGCGGAGGGCCTGGCGCTCGAGGAGTTCGCGCAGGAGCTCAACGATGGTGAGGACGAGGCGCCCGAGGCCATTCTTCACGTCGTCAGGGTTGAGGGCGATGCGGGGCGGTGGGGCCATTTCGGATTTCAGATTTCGGATTTCGGATTTCAATCCGCAATCCGCAATCCGAAATCCGCAATCGCCACCACTCTGGGCGCTGGCGGTCATGCTCGGCCCTCCGCACGGATACCGATGTAGATGGGCGGTGCCGACTTCGTCTCG
>Ga0194110_10007081_pt1 | contig 12986 bp, 10 predicted proteins | sample TA2Kig1200mmetaG_FD_146192 | JGI IMG/M metagenome (GOLD analysis project Ga0194110, IMG submission 146192) | Freshwater microbial communities from Lake Tanganyika, Tanzania - TA2015032 Kigoma Deep Cast 1200m | ecosystem: Environmental > Aquatic > Freshwater > Lake | place: Tanzania: Lake... | reverse complement strand
CGATCTCGATCGCCAGCTCGATCGCCAGCCAGGAAGGGGTTGGAAGTACGTTCCGGGTACTCATCACCGGCGTGATCCTGTTGCCGGACCAGGCCTCCGATGGCCAACCCGACTTGCTCGCAGCGTCCGATCCCGCGACCGTACTCAGCTCGACCGCCGACCAGGTTCAGTTAGCCCTGAACTCGGCCGGGCCCGGGAACACCTTGTTGAAGGGGGCCGCCTTGCCGAAGCGCGACCGGAGCCACCGGCTGCCTCCCAGGATCGCACCGGCCGCGATCGCGACGACCGCCATGAGCCCGAGGATGGCGTAGTACCCGTAGCGCCATTGCAGTTCCGGCATGTGCGCAAAGTTCATCCCGTAGATGCTCGCGATCAAAGTCAGCGGCGCGAACACTCCCGCAAGGATGGACAGTGTCTTGACGGTCTCATTCTGCCTGACCACGAGCACCGACATGTACATCGCGACGGCGTTCTCAGCGGTCTCCCGCACAAGCTGGTTGAGGTCGCCGATGTGCACGATGTGCCCGTAGACGTCACGATAGAAGAGCTCAGACTCCTCGCGGATTACCGGAAATTCACGGTTTGTGAAACGGCTGAGCATCTCGCGCTGGGGCGTGATCACGCGGTGGATCCTCAGGGTCGAACGCTTGAGGTCCTGGGTCGCCTCCAGCGTCGCCTGGACCGGCGACTTGATGACCTCGTTCTCTAACGTCTCCGCAATGTCCCCGAGCCGGTCAACGATCGGCAACATGTCGTCGACCAGGCCGTCGATCAGGGCGTGCCCCAGGAAGTCAGGTCCCCGCCGCATGTGCCGCCCCGAACTGGCCACGCGCATCGCTACCCGCTCCACCGAAGGTAATGGCACGTTGTGGTTGCTGACGACGAAGTGCGGGCCCAGAAACAGCGCCAGTTCCGTCGGCTCGACCACGTCCGGCGCGCCCACCCAGCGCAGCCCCTGAACGACGATGAAGATGTGGTCGCCGTAGTCGTCGACCTTCGGCGGATGAACGAGGGGGCTAGTGCAGTCTTCGACCGCCAGGTGGTGAAACCCGAAGGTGCGCTCGATGAAGGGGCCATCCTTTTCGGTGGAGTCGTAGATATCGACCCATAAGAGCCCCTCGCGCGCCTCAAACGCCTCCTTGACCTGCTGCTCGGTGAGTTCGACCCTGAGCTGGCCAGTCTGCGTCATGTGATAAGCGCGAAACGGCATCGAGGTACTCCGTTGGAGAATGGTGCGGACCTGGAACGATCGAACCGGTGCGCCCGTTAGCTGTACAAGCCTTGCTGCTCGGCCTCGACGGGCTGCGGTTCCTCGGGACCCCCGTCAACGGGCGCGCCACGGAGGGTCCATCCGAAAGTATGCTCCAGCGGACCGTGCACGCGGAAGGCTCCCACGATGCCGAGCCTTACGGGGCTCCCGAGCGCGCTTCCCGGCGGGATGCAAAGCGCCTCCACGGGGAGCGGGGTTCGGCTGATCAAGACGTGGGCAACGAGAGCAGCACGGTGCCGGTTGCAGTCTGGACGATGATGACGCAGCAGCCTCAGCGGTAGAGTGGCCGCAAGGGCGGCGCCCATAATGATGGGAGAACCCTGAGCAGGTTAAGCTCGCCAGGCATGGCGGCCCTGAGATCTACCCGGTCTACCTGAGCCGCCCGGAAAACCATGGGACTACTGTCGTTATTCCAACCTAAGACCACGCTTAGCGACGAAGAGTCGCGGCGCGGGCAGCGCTGGCTCATCTGGGAAGGCACCGCCCAGATGGGTTTCAACAGCATTACTGGCAGCGGCTTCGTGGCTGCATTCGCGCTTCTGCTCGGGGCCAACAACTTCCAGATCGGAATGCTGGCCGCCCTGCCGTTCCTCACGATGCCACTGCAAGTCGTGACCGTGGGCCTGGTTGAACGGCTGCGGAGACGGAAGCTGATCTCCGTAGTGGGTTGGTTACTGTCCCAGGCGCTCTGGATCCCCATCGCCCTGATCCCGCTGTTCCTGGCGGTGCCGGGGGCGAGCGCGATCTCCGCGCTCCTGGCGCTCGTCGGTGTCCAGAGCCTCTTCACCGCGATCCAGAACGCGGCGTGGAACAGTTGGCTGCGCGACCTGGTACCGCAGAAGACGATGGGCGAGTTCTTCGCCCGGCGCCTGCGATATGCCACGCTCGCGGCAATGGGGTTTGGGCTCGCGGCCGCCGTTTTTGTCGACTTCTGGCGCAACAACACGGCACCACAGTCCGAGGCGATCGGCTACACCATCGCAATCCTGGCGGGCGCGCTTACCCTCGGACTCGGGAGCCCCCTGTTCAGATCATTCATGCCGGAGCCAGAAATGCCGCCGGCGCAGGGGCGCTCGATCTTCTCAGCGCTGGCGGACCCGTTTCGCGATCGCAACTACCGTGTCCTGCTGCTGTTCCACTTCCTCTGGTCGTTCTCGATCCAGCTGGCCGTGCCCTTCTTCGCTGTCTACATGCTGACCAAGCTGGGCCTGCCGGTCTCGGCCGTGCTCGGCTTGAGCGTTCTCAGCCAGGCCTTCAACGTCATGTTCCTCAGGGTCTGGGGACCCCTCGCCGACCGGGTCGGAAACAAGGCGGTCATCTCCGTGACCTCGTCCATGCTCCTGCTTGTGATCCTGGGCTGGACATTCACGACGATGCCGGAGCGCTACTTCTTCACGGTCCCGCTCCTGGTGATCCTGCATATCCTGGCCGGCATTGCCTCGGCAGGGGTCAACGTCGCGACCAGCACGATCGGATTCAAGATGGCGCCCCATGGGCAGGCCACTGCATATCTTGCGGCGACCTCCGTAGTCGCCAACCTCGGCGCTGGTCTCGGCCCCCTGATCGGCGGCCGGCTCGCCGACTTCTTCAGCGTTCACAAGTTCTCCGTCACGTTCGCGTGGGAACGGCCCGACAGCGTTTTCAACTTTGCCCCGATCAGCCTTACGGGTTTCGACCTCATGTTCGGAATCGCGTTCCTGCTGGGGCTCCTCTCGCTCAACGTGCTGACCCTCCTTCGAGAACAGGGCGAGGCGAGCGAGGAGGTAGTGATCGATTCCCTGTTCGCGCCGATGCAGCGCGCCCTGGGCCCGATGAGCTCCGTCCCTGGCCTTGGCTTGCTGACCCACTTCCCGTTTGGGTACCTCCGCCGGGTCCCGGTCCCAGGCCTTGAGGCGGTCGTCGGGGTTACGGCATATCAGGTGGCGACCGCTGCACAGGCGGCCGGCGAAGCGGTCGGGCGGGCGCGCGAACTGGCAACCCAGATAGCGCGCGCAGTCGATCAGTCAGTCACGAGCGCGTGGCCGGGCGGGCGCGGCCCCGCGCACTCATCCAGCGACATCGCGAGGGCGGCCGCGCGCGGGGCATTGCGCTCTCTCGGCGATGCCGCGGTGGATGTGAGCCACATGGCGCGCTATGCAGTTGGCGGGGTCGCGCGCGGCCTCCACCGGGTCGGCGGCGATGCCGAGGAGTTCATGTGGGGGGCCGGGTACGGCGTGGTCGAAGGCGCAGTAGAGGCGAACGCCGACCCCGTCGCCGCCGCCGAAGGCGCAATCCTCGGTGCCCGTAGCGAGGCTCGCAGGATGAACATGGACGAGCAGCTGGCCGCGGATCGCGTCGCGCAGGGCGCGTCCGAAGCGGCTCGCCTGCTCTATCCGTCGGCCGAGGCACGGATCCTGCGGGCTGCCCAGCGACCGCTGCCGGAGGATGACGAACCGGAAGCGGACCACCCGACGACCGGTACCGTGTAAGGCGGGCCAGGCAGGGGGCGGCGCAACTGCAACGAATTTCGTCTCGTAGCGTGGTATCTGTTCAGATACCGATTATCCCGACGTGGCCGGTGATCATCTCGCCAAAACGTTTGACAGGGGCCGCGGAGGCACGGCTATAATTCCCCCGCCAGCCGGCGGCCGGTGTTGACGTGTTTGGTGTCGCACTTGACTTGCTGGCAATTGGTCCATGTTGCAGCCGGAGTTCATCCGGGCCGCACGGTTTTCAGGGCGGAATGCTATCGAGACAACGGACTATCCGGGGATCGTCCTCGGTCCGGTAGCGATAACCCCGTCCTGGCGGGTGGCAGTAGCCATCGGACCCGGATTGGCCGCAGTGGTGTAAGCCGTAGACAAGCAGGAGGCGGAACGCGTGATGAATATTCTCAGGAAGCGGTACGTACGTCCGCTCGCCGGGCTGATGCTCGGCAGCGCGGTCGTGGCGTCCCTGGCGTGTGGCGGCGGCGAGAAGATCGTCGAAGTCACCAGGGTCGTAGAGAAACAGGTTGCTCAGACGGTCGTCGTCGAGAAGCCGGTGACAGTCGAGAAGGTCGTTCAGCAGACCGTCCAGGTTGAGAAGGTTGTTCAGCAGACCGTCGTCGTAGAGAAGAGCGTTGCTCAGACGGTCGTGGTTGAAAAACAGGTCGAGAAGGTCGTCCAGCAGACGGTCGTCGTCGTGCAGACCGCGACTCCTAGCCCGATCCCTGTGCCGAAGGGTATTGAGCAGGTGCCCGCGCCGGCCTCGAAGAGCGCGGTTGGTACCGCTGTGTTCGCGGTTCCAGGCCCCCTCAACGATGAGAACGGGCTCTGCCGCGCCCAGGCATGTGAGGGGACTCACTACAATGGCATCGGCGAGGCGCCGTTCTTCTACGACGTGCGGACTCTCAAGGACTCGCCCTGGATCGCCACGAGCTGGGAGCTGGTGCCCGACGCCAACGCCGTTGCCGGCACCGCAGTGGTCCTCAAGATCCGCAAGGGGATCCCCTTCCAGAAGGTCCCGGCCCCCAACAACGCATCAGGCGACTGGGGTACGGTGAGCGCCAAGGACGTCGCGTTCTCGATCAACGACTCCAACTTTGGCACGCCGAAGACGGGCGTTGACCTCTTCAAGTACTCGACGGACTACAAGAAGGACGTCAGCGACAAGTACACCCTCGACTCCATCCACGGTCAGGCTGGTGACTTCGACGTCTTCCACGAGGCCCAGGTGATCGACGACCAGACGGTCAAGATCCCGTTCATCAGCTTCACCTCGATATGGCTCGCAGACCTGCTCGGCCAGCCCGGACAGGCCCTGTCGATCATGTCGATGAAGGCGCATGACTACACCGACTCGACCTTCAAGAAGCCCGGCGACTTCGTCCGGACCAAGATCGTCGAGACCGGTCCGTACATGGTTGAGTCCTGGACGCGTGACGACAAGCTGACGATGAAGTCGCGCTACTCGGGCACCGAGAAGCACTACATCCCGGAGCTCACGCCCAAGACCGCCCGCGTGGTCATGGTTCAGGCGCCGGACCCGACCAGCCGCGTAGCGCTCCTGCGCTCCGGTGACGTCGACCTGGCCATGATCCAGCCGAAGGACGTTCCGCAGTTCACCAAGGACGGGAAGACCTTCGGCGCCACCAGCAGCGGTGGTGACGTACAGCTTGGCATCTTCTTCTCCGGGAACCTGTGGGAGACGAAGCACGCCATTACCGGCGATGACCTGAAAGTGTTCGCAAGCGGTGGCGTCTACCAGCGCGACTGGCCATGGATTGGTGACCCGCGCAAGGACGACGACATGGAAGAGGCCCGCCAGGTTCGCTGGGCACTCGCCGAGTCGATCAACCGCGACGAGGTCAACCGGGCACTGCTCGGCTGCCTCGGAACCCCGGTGCACGTCGAGTACGTATCGATCAAGCACGAACGCTATCTGAAAGATGGCAAGACGCAGGGTTACGACTCGGCGAAGTGCACGACCGACACTAGCAAGCTGAAGTGGGGTTACAAGTTCGACGTAGCCGGTGCCCGGGCCCGAATCAACGGTGACAAGGTCCAGGGCAACTACGACACGTCCGGCGCCCCGGGCACCGGTCCGCTCGGGAAGCGCGCGTTCGAGGTGTCCGTGTACGCAGGTCCCGAACTCGGCGGTGGTGCTTCCGTGACCGGTGAGGTCGTGGACGCGATCGCTGGCTACTGGACCGACCTTGGACTCAGGGTCTTCTCCCTGAAGTTCGCCTACCAGACGTTCCGACCGTCGGTCGTCAACCGGACGAACACCATTCCGTTCGTCACGAGCTGCGACAAGGGCCGCGAGTCCAACCCGTGGTTCTTCCCGAAGGGCCTCGTTCAGACGTCGTTGTCACGTGGTGGCTTCAGCTGCGGCTTCGAGACGCCTGAGATCCTCAGGCTGTACCAGGCGGCCGCAGTCGAGAAGGACCCGGCAAAGGGCGCTCAGCTGGTGGATGAATACATCCAGTACATGTACGACCAGGCGCTCATGCCCGGCGTTGTGGCAGTACCGGACTTGATCCTCTTCAACTCGACGAAGGTCAAGTCATGGCAGATGCCACCGTCGATGACGGGCAGCTTCCACTACACCTGGCTGCTGGAACTCCAGCCCGGGAAGTAAGGTTAGTCCAGGTCCTGTGTGCTAAGGTGGGTGCGGCCCCGTCCAGGGGCCGCACTCCTTTTTAGCCCGAGGGTTAATGGCGTCGCCGAACCCAGGGATGCCGCGGTGTGCGGGATGTACACGCAACCTCGCAACTGGGTATGGTTCTTTTCCGCACAACCCTTGACGGCTGTTATCCGTATGACCCTGTGAGGTAAGCGGAAGGTGATTCGGTTCCTTCTCAGGCGCGTAATATTCGCTCTGCTGACGATCGTGTTCGCCACCGCGCTGGTGTTCGCGCTGTCGCGCCTGGCCGGTGACCCGCTGCTGCTCTACGCCAAACCAGGCGGCTATGGCTTCACGCCCGAACAGGAACAGGCGCTGCGCGAAAAGCTCGGCCTGGACAAGCCGGTCATCCTGCAGTATTTCGTGTGGCTCGGCCTGGTCGGACGCGGCGACTTCGGCAAGACGATCCTCGACGAAAAATCGGTGCTTACGGTCGTTACGGAAAAAATCCCCGCGTCGTTGCACCTTGCATCCATCGCCTGGATCATCGCAACCGCGATCGGGATCCCTATCGGTGTACTGGCTGCGATAAAGCGTGGCGGTTCATGGGACTACGTCGCGCGCATTTTCGCCTTATTTGGACAGGCGTTGCCTTCGTTCTGGCTCGGCCTCTTGTTGATCTTCTTGTTTGCAGTAGATCTGGGGTGGCTCCCTGCCGGAACCAGAGGTGACAAAGGCTGGGCTGACTGGCGATACGTCATCCTGCCCGCCATCACTTTAGGCTGGGGCGCCTCGGCCAGCTACATGCGGCTTACGCGCTCGGCGATGCTGGAGATCCTGGACTCGGAGTTCATTAAGCTCGCCCGCGCCAAGGGCGTACAATCTCGAACGGTGGTCTGGAAGCACGCCTTCCGAAACGCCCTCATCCAGCCGCTTACGGCCTCCGCTATCATCCTGACCAGCTTCCTGGGCGGCTCGATCATCATCGAGACGATTTTTGCCTGGCCCGGGATGGGCCGGCAGCTCATTACGGCGGTCAACAACAACGACTTCCCGCTCCTGATGGGCTTCGTCCTGTTCTACGCCGTCCTGTACGTATTGGCAAACTTCTTTGTTGATCTGGCCTATGGCGTGATCGACCCTCGAATCAGATACGAGTAAACAGAGCGGAGACTGATGGCAGAAGCTACCCAGGCGGCCCAGCCGTCCGAGACTACAAGCCAGCGACTACAAGGCGCTACTCGCAAGAAGCGCAATCCGGTCGCCAAGGCCTGGCGTTTCCTTATCATCTACCCCGTCGTACCCGGTATCGTACTGGGCTTGCTGGTGATCGCCGGGGTCGGAGCCGACTACCTGTACCCGCGCGACCCGATAAAGCAGAGCCTGTCACTCCGAGCCCTTTCGCCTACCTACGGGCGCGCGTCTGAGTTCAGCGAATTGCCCGCGGACCACCCGCAGCACATCCACCGGTACGAATTCTTTCTGGGCGCCGACCCCCTGGGTAGGGACATCCTTTCCAGGATCATCGGTGGCGCCAGGATCACCCTTTACGTCGCCGTGATATCGCTCGGCACTGGCCTGCTTCTCGGGGCCTCCATGGGCGTTATCGCGGGCTACTTCGGAGGATGGTGGGACGAGGCGATCACGCGCGCAGTCGACATGTGGCGTTCGATCCCGTTCATTCTTGTTGCGTTGGTGGTAGCCGCCTTCTGGGATCCGAAAACTCCCTGGGTCGTGCTGTTCCTGCTATCGCTGGTGGCGTGGCCCCCGTTTGTACGACAGGTGCGAGCCGACGCGCTCCTGTTGAGATCACGCGACTTCGTGCTGGCCGCGCGCATCGCCGGCGCGTCGCACACAAGGATCATGGTGAAGCATGTCCTTCCGGGGACGTTCAGTACCATCCTGGTGGTGGCGTCGCTCAGCATCGGCTCATTGATCCTGACCGAGGCGGCGCTCAGCTACCTTGGCGCCGGGATCCCCGACCCGTTCCCATCCTGGGGCAAGAGCGTGTCAGAGGGACGCGGTTACATCAAGGACGCGCCGTTCATCATCTTCTACCCGGGATTGGCGCTGTTCCTCGTGGTGATGTCCTTCAACTTCTTCGGCGACTGGTTACGGGACAAGCTGGACCCGCGTCTACGACAGCTGGTCTAGGTCAGGCGTCTCGGGGCACAGCAGTGCGAGCCAGGCGGCAGCCCGCCGTTTTGCGCGCGCCGGTGCGCGGGTAGGCCCATATGGACTATGGACTGTTCGTGCTGGCCCTGAGAATCCTGGTGGGCATGATCGTTGCGGTCCTGTTCGCAATCATCCTGTTCTTCTGCGGTTCGCTGACCTTCCTGCCGCTTGCGCCAGGCAATGCCGCGCTGGTGACCGGTAATTTGATCATCGGAGTGGGACTCGGCGCGGGCCTGGGCGGCTGGCTGTTCGGCCTGAGGATCGGCTCCGGCCGGAACCCAGGATGGTATGAGTTGCCGGCGACCCTGGCGATCGCCCTCACCGGAGCGTGGCTTGGTCACCTGGTCCTGTCGGACCTTCTGTTCTCAAATGTGTCCGCCACCCGGATACCAAACGCGAACGAAGTCTACGGAACGCTGCTGGGCGCCCTGATGGGGGCAATGGCTCTCCCGGTGTTCTCTGGGACCCACCGCGTGCTGCGTCGTCTCGAACCCTGATCACGCCCAACGGGCGGGCGGTGCCGGTCAATGTGGACCAGTACCAGGGCCAATCGACAATCAGGCTGGAGGCCTGAAGCCTGCTATTGGTGGGTGGAGCCGAGCCCGCGAGTGTTGCTCGCAGAGAACCGAGCCGAACGGTTTCTCATGCCAGTTCCGGGGAACTGAAACCAAGCAGATATCTCAGCAGCAAGATCAGGACAAGCAGGACCGTGCGAACTCGACGGCCTGCTCAATGACGTCGGATGGGACGGTTCTTCCCCGGGGGTGACACAAGTCGAGTATTTGGATTCACCTGGAACTTCCGTGACGGCTCTTCAACAGGACTTCGCCGTCAATAAGCAGTGTGAATTCGCATGTGACCTGGATTGGCAATCGACCATCGTTGTATTCGACAGGTAGCGGTCAAGATTAATAGACGGGAATCCCACGCAGATTGCAGCGTCTCTCAACTTCTTCGTTTGCTGGTGTTGGCGTGAACTGGAGATGGCGCAAGCTCGGTGGGATTTCTCCCCGAGCTCCGGCTCGGACAAAGGCGACCAGGGCCTCATGGGATGCCTCATCGGCCAAACCGCCAAACCAGATTCTCCCGTGATTCTGCGTGCGGAGAACCACGACATTGGAGTGGCTGCAGGCGTCGAGACAATTCACGCGCAGCAGTTTGCCTCCCGCCTCGGTGACCGCTGCTTTCAAATCGATTTCTTGCTGCCTGTGGTTGAAACCGTAGTGCTTCCTGTAGGTACCGCAACAGCAATCGCGGCACAGTAGCACCGACAAGGGAACCGGCGTCGAGGATCGAGTTTCAGGACTCATGACTCGGCCTCCAATCGCTTGTCGAAGGTCAGCGATATGACTTCACCGCTGGATGTACCGCAGACCATCTGCAGTGATGATGGTGACCATGCCATCGAACTCAACACGAGCTGAGTCTGGTGTGTGTGTACCAGGGAGCGGCCCGACTTCACGGGACGCCACAGACAGACCGAGCCGTCGGTAGCGGCCGATCCGAGGATTTTGGGGTCAGTCGGCGAATACTGAAGGCCGATGATCCGCGCGGAGTGCCCCACCATACCGATCGGCTTGCTGCCCCTGGGACCCTTGCCTGAGAAGTTCCACTCGGAGATCTCGTTCATGGATGCATTGGCCAGTCGAAGAGAGTCATGTCTCCATGCAACGAAAAGCACTTTCGTGGTGAAACCGCTCATTTGCAGTTCAGACCCACTGGCCATCTTCCAGACGTGCAGGGATGCATCCTGGTTTCCGCTGACGACCCACTGTCCGTCGGGTGAGGCCGCGACTACCAGAGGGGCACCCTTCCAATGAAAGACTCTCGCCGGAGTCGGGGCAGCCCGGAAGACAGCGACCCCACCGTAGTGACCTGCGAAGAGGCGGCGACCGTCTCCACCCCAAGCCACACACTCGACGGTCGTCTTGAGTTCATCGTGTTTCACCGAATCTGTCTGGTCCGCCATGAGACGAACAACACGACGTCCAATTCCCGCGGCAACTTCGTCGCCGGTGGGCCGCCAGGCCAAGTCGGTGGCCCACCCCTTGTGTTTTGACTCGGCGATCAGGGACCCATCGCGATCCCAAATTCTCAAGGCACCGTCGATGCCACAGCTCGCCACGAACTGCCCCGATGGACTCCACTTCGCACGAACCACGTCGCCTTCGTGTGCCTCGAAGACCCGAACCGCGCCGTCGCCGGCAGTGATGCATATGTGCCCCGACACAGAGCCAGCTACGACGTGTCGACCATCTGGAGAGATGTTCACATCGTTGACGTACTCAGGAAGGACCGCGAGGACCTGCTCGGTCACTGATATTGATGACGTCAGCGAACCAGGCACTGCCGGAACCTCTGTGTGATTTCGTCACGGTCAAGGTTGCGTCCGATGAAGATCAACTTGTTGACGCGGTCTTCACCCTCTTTCCACGCGCGATCGGGCTGCCCGTCAAACAACATGTGCACGCCCTGAAAGACGAAGCGCTGCTCGGATCCCGAGACATTGAGGATGCCCTTCATGCGAAAGATGTCAGTGCCCCTCTCGCCAAGAATCCATCCGAGCCAGTCATTGATCTTCGCCTCGTCGACCTCACCTCGTTCCTCGATCCCGACCGACGTGATTGATTGATCATGAAGATGCTCGGAATTTTCCAGGAACGTGGGTTCAACCTCGAGAACACGCTTGAGGTCGAACGCACCGACATTCAACACCCAGTCGAGATCAACCTTGCTCATCTGAGTTCGAACCAACGACGCCGACGCGTTGATCGAACGCAAATGGCCCTCTACTTCGAGGATTTCTTTTTCGGTGACGAGATCGGTCTTGTTGACGAGGATCCGGTCAGCGAAAGCGATCTGTTCGAGGGCCTCGTTCTCCACGCCCTCTGCCTTTTTTTCAAAAAGATGCAATGAAAGATTCTTGGCATCTACCACGGTGACTATCGCGTCGAGACGCAGCTGTGCCCGGATCTCGTCGTCAACGAAAAAGGTCTGTGCCACAGGAGCAGGGTCAGCCAATCCCGTGGTTTCGACCAGGATGTAGTCGAACTTGTCCCGACGCTTCATGAGAGTTCCGAGAATGCGGATCAGGTCTCCGCGAACGGTGCAACAGATGCAGCCGTTGTTCATCTCAAAGATTTCTTCTTCTGCGCCGATCACCAGGGCGTCATCAATGCCCACTTCGCCGAACTCGTTTTCGATGACGGCAATTCGTTTCCCGTGGTTCTCGCTCAGGATGTAGTTCACGAGCGTGGTCTTGCCGCTCCCAAGAAAGCCGGTCACCACGGTGACCGGAACCTTGCTATCTGTGGTTTTCATGGCCGGCCTTCCGTCCGAGAGATTGGATGCCCCATATGAGACTGTATCTCATTTTAAGATGCGACTCACCACCAGATACACCCATGTTCGATGAACCAGGGACGGCCATCTATAGCTTTGATGGCCGGCCTTCCCGTCCGAGAGACTGGATGCCCAAAGTGATAATGAGTCTCACTTCATGATATATTGGCCGGTTAACCAGTGTCCAACTAAACAGACATGGCCCGTGGCGTGACGTCACAGGCCGAACCCCAGGAGTAGCCCAGTGCCCGAAGTCAAGGTAAGCGCCACCCACCGTCGCCGCCCGCGCGCGGCTCTTTTCGTGTCCCTCATCGCATTGGTCTTGAGCCTCACACTCGCTGCATGCTCCGATCCGGCTTCCGATAGCAACAAGCGTCCCGAATCGTCAGCTCTCTCAGTAGCGGCGGCGTTTTATCCCATCGAGGAAATCGTTCGCACAGTGGGGGGGGACGCGGTCGCTGTCTTCGGTCTCACCCCTCCCGGGGAAGGCGCCCACGACCTCCAACTCACGGCCAGCCAGGTAACGAAACTTGGGAAAGTCCACATCGTGTTCTACATCGGAGACGGCTTCCAGCCCGGGGTGGAGAAAGTCCTGTCAACCCTCCCCGACTCCGTGCAAAAAGTGGACCTGTTGAAAGGCCTCACCGTGCTCGACGTCGTCCCTCAGCTTGAGGGCACCGAGGGCGAGACCGATGGAGAAGTCCTCGCGTCTGGCAAGGATCCCCACGTTTGGCTCGATCCAGCGAACATGGCGGCAATGGCGCGCACAGTCGCATCCGTGCTCTCTTCGGTGGACGGGATCGATGACAGTGCCGTCCTGGCAGCGGCCGATGCCTACGTCACCGAACTCGAAGCGCTTGGCGCGGAGTTTGACTCGGCGCTTGCAAACTGTGAGAGCCGCGCGCTGGTGACTTCGCACCGCGCCTTCGAGTACATCGCCCAACGCGTCGACCTCCGACAGGTCGCGATCGCCGGAGTGAGCCCCGATGAGGAGCCGTCTGCAAAATCTCTCAAAGCCATCGCACGGTTTGCAGACGCGAACGGAGTTTCCACGATCTTCTTCGAGACTCTGCTACCCGCAGACCTGGCAAGAACCATCGCAGACGAGATCGGA
>Ga0194110_10007072_pt1 | contig 12994 bp, 16 predicted proteins | sample TA2Kig1200mmetaG_FD_146192 | JGI IMG/M metagenome (GOLD analysis project Ga0194110, IMG submission 146192) | Freshwater microbial communities from Lake Tanganyika, Tanzania - TA2015032 Kigoma Deep Cast 1200m | ecosystem: Environmental > Aquatic > Freshwater > Lake | place: Tanzania: Lake... | reverse complement strand
GCCTGGCGCAGGCCGCGCGCGGCCATGCGGTTGAGCAGGCGGCAGGGGAATTCGGCGGTCAGGTCGGCGCGCAGCGTCCACGAGGCGTTGATGTAGCCGAAGGTCTGCACCAGGTTCGGCACGTCGTTGAACATCATGCCCTTGTACAAGACCGTGTCCGGCAGGTTCACCGGCCGGCCGTCGACCGTGAGCGCCATGCCGTTCAGGACCTGGATCTCGAGACCCGTGGCGGTGACGATGATGTCGGTGGGGATGTCGGTGCCCGAGGCGAGCCTGAGCCCGGTTGTCGTGAACCGCTGGATGCGGTCGGTCACCACGCTGGCCGTGCCGGCCATGATGGCATTGAACAGGTCGTCGTTGGGGATCAGGCACAGCCGCTGGTCCCACGGGCCATAGCGCGGCGTGAAGTGGGTCGCGACGTCGCAATCCGGCCCCAGCTTCTGGCGCACCAGGCCGATGAGGTCGGCCTTCACCACCTCGGGGTGGGTTCGCGTGCGCCGATAGAACGCCACGTCGAAGCGGATGTTCTTCCAGCGCGTGAGCGCGTAGGCGAGGCGCGCCGGCAGATAGCGCTTGAGCCGTTTGGCGATCGGATCGACGTCGGGCCAGGACACCACGTAGGTCGGCGAGCGCTGGACCACGGTGACGTGCGCGGCGGACCGCGCCAGGGCGGGGACCAGGGTCATGGCGGTCGCGCCGCTGCCGATCACCACGACGCGCTTGCCGGCGTAGTCGACGTCGTGCGGCCAGAACTGCGGGTGCACGATGGTGCCCTGGAAATCCTCGGCGCCGGCAAGGGCGACAAGGTGGCCGCGGTCGTAACGGTAGTAGCCGCCGCACAGCAGCAGCATGGCGCAGCCGAAGCGCACGGGACCGCCGCCGTCGGCGCGCTCGACCTCAACTTTCCAGCGTGCCTCCGCACTTGACCACGACGCCGAGGCGGCGCGGTGGCCGAAGCGGATGTGGCGCGTGATATCGTTCTCCCGCGCCGTCTCCTCGACATACGCGAGGATCGCCGGGCCGTCGGCGATAGCCTTGGCGCCGCGCCACGGCTTGAATTGGTAGCCCAGCGTGCACATGTCGCTGTCGGAGCGCACGCCGGAATAGCGGAACAGATCCCACGTGCCGCCGATCGCCGCGCGCGCCTCGAGCAGGACGAACGTCCGGCCGGGGCACAGCCGGCGCAGATGGCACGCGGCGCCGATCCCGGACAGCCCGGCGCCGACGATCACCACATCGAACTGTTCCATGGTCGGCCCGCCCGATCGGCCCCGTGTCGAAGCGCGAGCGTGATACGAATCGAGCCCGCCCGCAACGCGTCACCCCTCGTCGCCCCTTGCCTGGCGCGACGGTAGCGAGCACCCTCGGCCGCCTGTATACCAACGGCGTTCTGCGAAAGAGACGACGTTGAGCAGCGTCGAGACCCTGCTGGGCCGCGAAGCGATCAAGGCCCTATTCCGTCCCGCGGCCGAGGCCAAGGGCCTGCCAGGCCGCGCCTACACCGACGAGGCCTTCATGGCGCTGGAGAACGAGAAGCTGTTCCCACGCACCTGGACCGCGGTGGGCGTCGCCGCCGACATCGCCAACCCCGGGGACGCCATGCCGGCGTCCGTGGCTGTCGTGCCGTTGGTGCTGGTGCGCGACCGCGCCGGCGTGGTGCGCGCCTTCGTCAACATGTGCCGGCACCGCGCCATGAAGGTGGTGACCGAGCGTTGCTCGGGTCTACAGGCGCTGCACTGCCCATGGCACCGCTGGACCTACGATCTGGAGGGCCGCCTGATCGCCACGCCCAACATCGGCGGTGTCGGAGAGCCGAGTTGCGCGGGCTTCGAGCGGGGCGAGCTGGGGCTGAAGCCGGTGCGCGTCGGCGTGTGGCTCGGCACCATTTTCGTCAACCTGGACGGCAAGGCGCCGCCGCTGGAGCAACACGTGGCGCCTTTCGTGCGCTACTACGCCGACTACCACCTGGGCACGTTGCGCCATGGCGGCACGCGTGACCTCACCGTCGACGCCAACTGGAAACTGTTCCTGGAAAGCGGCATCGAGGACTATCACCTGCCGTGGACCCACCCGCAGTTCTTCACCCCGCGCACCAACTGGTCCGGGCGCAAGGTGATCGACGGCACCATGGTGGGGACCGAGAGCCGCATCCCGAGTGCGCTGGAAAGCGAAGGCGGCACCGACGCGCGGCGCCTGCCACGCTTCCCCGCCTACGCCAAGAACCGCGACATCGGCAACTTCATGGCGATCGTGCCCAACGTGGGTATCGCGGTGACGCCGGATCACGTGGCGGTGTCGATCTACCAACCGATCCGGGCCGACCGCACGTACTACCGCAAGGATCTCTACTTCATCGGCGACGCGGCGACCGACCTGGCGCTGGAGCCGGCGCGCCAGGCCGTCTACCGCATGTGGGACGAGATCAACGACCAGGACCGCGATTTCATGGCGCCGCTGCAGGCCAACCACGGGGCGCGCGACCGCCTGGGCATCGCCAACCGGTTCAGCCCGGCGTGGGAAGGCGCGGTGCAGCGGTTCCAGCAGCTCGTGGTCGAAGGGCTGCGCGCCTGAGCACCGGATCGGGCACGGCCGCGGCGTCCGCCGACGCGCCGCTGCGCGGCGTCGCGATCTTCTCGGTGCAGGACATCATCATCCGGCTGGTCAGCGCCGAGCTGCCAGCGCACGAGTTCATCCTGATCCGCACCGCGTTCTTGTTCGTGCCGTTTGCGATCCTCGTGCATCTCGAAGGCGGCTTGGGCGTGCTGCGCATCCGCCGGCCCGGGCGGCGCGCGTTGCGCGGCGTCATCCTGCTGGTGTCGTACACGTGCTGGTACCTGGCGATCGCGTCGCTGCCCATCGCCGAGGCGGTGGCGATCTACCTCTCCACGCCGCTGTGGATCACGGCGCTGGCGGTGATCCTGCTGGGAGAGCGCGTGGACCGCCGGCGCTGGGCCGCGCTGGCCGCCGACTTCGTCGGTGTCCTGGTGGTCATCCGCCCCGGCACCGAGGCGTTCCGCCTGGGCGGCCTGTTCGCCCTGGCGGGTGCCGCGTTCTACGCGGCGTCCGCGATCCTGGCGCGGCGCATCGGGCGCACGGACTCCAGCGTCTCCATGGTGTTCTCCGTGAGCCTGGTCTACCTGGCGGGCACGCTCGCCTGGGGCGCCGCGCTGGGCGACGGCATGGCCACGGCATCGCCGACGCTGCAATTTCTGCTGCGCCCCTGGACCGTGCCCACGTGGGACGCGCTGGGCGCCATGGTGCTGTGCGCCGTCGTCGCCATCACCGGGTTCTACGGCCTGGTGCAGGGCTATCGCCTGGCGCCGGCGGGGGGGCCGCGCCGTTCGAGTTCACGGCCATCGCGTGGGGCGCCCTGTGGAGCTTCACCCTGTGGGACGAGGTGCCGGACCGGTTGGCGATCCTCGGCGTGGCCATCGTGATCGCCAGCGGGCTCTACCTGCTGCACCGCGAATGGGTAGCGAGCCGCCGCGCGAACGGTTGATGCTCAATCGCAGCGCAGCACGCGCAGGACCCGAGCGGTGTCGGGATCGACGCGCAGCAGCACCTTGCGCCCCTTGGGCGTGCACGCCGCGACCTCGTAGATCGCGCCGCGCAGGCGCAACTTGCCGAGGCAGCGGTAGCCCAGCGCCGCGAGTTCCGACTTGATCGTGTAGGTCGAAAGCCGGGCGGGCGCGGCGCAACCGTCCATCGCGACCATCGCCAGCGCCGCCACGGCGCGGCATACTGCGCGGCGCGCCTATACTCCGTTAACGTCCTGCCGGTAGAGGTTGGCCATGGCGTAACCCCTGTTCGTGCTGGTCACCGGCGGCGCCGGCTACATTGGCAGTCACGCCGTGCTTGCGCTTCATGACGCGGGCCATCGGCCAACGGTGATCGACAACCTGTCGGCCGGCCGGCGTTCGTCGGTGCCCGCCGACGTGCCGCTGATCGTCAGCGACGTGGGCGACGCGCGCCTGATGGCGCGGGTGCTGGCCGAGACGCGCTTCGACACCATCATGCACTTCGCCGGGTCGGTCGTCGTGCCGGAACCGGTCGCCGATCCGCTCAGTTACTACGGCAACAACACGGCGGCGAGCCGAACCCTGATCGAGGCCGCGGTGAACGCCCGCGTGCCGCGCTTCATCTTCTCGTCCACCGCGGCGGTCTACGGCATCCCCGAGTGCATCCCGGTGACCGAGGACACGCGCCCAGCCCGATCAACCCCTACGGCTGGTCGAAGCTGATGACCGAGCAGATGCTGCGCGATACCGCGCCGGCGTGCGGCCTCGGCTTCGGCATCCTGCGCTACTTCAACGTCGCCGGCGCCGACCCGCGCGGCCGCACCGGCCAGTCGACGCCCGAGGCGACGCAACTGATCAAGGTCGCGGTCGAGGTGGCGGTGGGCCGGCGCGACGGCGTCGCGATCTTCGGCACCGACTGGCTGACGCCCGACGGCACCGGCGTGCGCGACGACATCCATGTCAGCGACCTGGCGGATGCCCACGTTCGCGTCATGGAGCACCTGCGCGCGGGCCGGCCCAACGTCACGTTCAACTGCGGCTACGGCCGCGGCGCCAGCGTGCGCGAGGTGCTGGACGCGGTCGAGCGCGCCGCCGGCACCACCATCAACAGCCGCCTCGAGCCGCACCGCGCCAGTGATCCGCCCGCCCTGGTGGCCGACCCGGGCCGCTTGGTGGCGACGCTCGACTGGCGGCCGCGTCACGACGACCTGGCGACCATCGTGACGACCGCGCTGGCCTGGGAACGGCGCCTGAACGGCCTCGCGGCTTAGAGCGGTTTCAGGAATCCCGGAACCTCTCCATGTGTCATCCCCGGGCCGGCCGAAGGGCGGAACCGGAGATCCAGGGGTGATTGCTCCAACAGCGGCCCTGGACTCCCGGTGCGCCGCGTGCGCGGCGCCCGGGAGTGACAGCCAGAGGCTCCAACAAGACTGAAAACGCTCTGGTCGGCCGCATCAGGCGGCCAGCGTCATCTCGGGCACGTCGCCCTCGATGCGCAGCGCGGCCGCGGTGGCGGCACGCACCTGATCGACGCTGACGCCCGGCGCCCGCTCGCGCAGCACCAGACCGTCCTTAGTAGGCTCGATCACCGCCATGTCGGTGACGACCAGGCTGACCGGCCGGATCGAGGTGGCCGGCAGGGTCAGTTCGGGCACGATCTTGGGCTTGCCCTTCTGGGCGTGCTGCATGGCGACGACGACGCGCTTGGCGCCCGAGACCAGGTCCATGGCGCCGCCCATGCCCGGCACCAGCTTGCCGGGCACCATCCAGTTGGCCAGATGGCCGTGACCGTCGACCTCGAGCCCGCCCAGCACGGTCATGTCCAGATGGCGGCCGCGGATCAGCGCGAACGACATGGCCGAATCGAAGGCAACCGCGCCCGGCAGCGCCGAGACGAAGCCGCCGCCAGCATCGGTCAGGTGTCGGGCCTCCATGCCCTCGGGCGGGCGGGCGCCGAAGCCGATGATGCCGTTCTCGGACTGGAAGAAGACGCGCAGGCCCGCCGGCACGTGGTTCGCCACCAGGGTGGGCAGCCCGATGCCCAGGTTGACGAGCGTGCCGTCGCGCAGCTCCCGCGCGACGCGGCGGGCGATGATCTCGGACGGGTCCATGGCGATGACCTCAGTGCGGCCGGCTGACCAGGTGGTCCACCAGCACGCCGGGCGTGTGTACCGAATCCGGCGGGATCACGCCGACGGGCACGATCTCGTCCGGCTCGGCGATCACCAGCGTGGCGGCCATGGCCATCAGGGGGTTGAAGTTGCGCGCCGTCAGCGCGTAGGCGAGGTTGCCGCTGTAGTCGGCCGAGCGCGCGGCGATCAGCGCGACATCCGCCTCGATGGGCATCTCGACCAGATAGGTGCGGCCGTCGATGTCGATGGTACGCTTGCCCTCCTCGACCGGGGTGCCGACGCCGGTGCGCGTCAGGACGCCGCCCAGGCCGCAGCCGCCGGCGCGCACACGCTCGGCCAGCGTGCCTTGGGGGACCAGCTCGACCGCGATCTCGCCGGCGATCATGCACTTCTGGGTCTCGGGGTTGGTGCCGATGTGCGAGGTCATGACGCGGGCTACGGCGCCCGCCGTGATTAGCTTGCCGATGCCGACGCCGGGGCGCGCTGTGTCGTTGGCGATAATCGTCAACCCCTTGGCGCCGCGCGCCACGAGCGCGTCGATGATCCTCTCGGGCGTGCCCACGCCCATGAAGCCGCCGATCATGACGCTGGCGCCGTCCGCGACCATGGCCGCGGCCTGTTCGGGCTTGATTGCCGAAATCAAGTTTGCCTCCGCGACGATCGTCGGACCGGGCCAAAGTAACGCACGGCGACGGTTATGGAAACGTTCGTCGCGCGGGGCCCTCGTCGAGCAGACGCTCGACAATCACCACGTTGCGCCAGTGGGCGTCGAGGCGCGCGTGGTTGCGGTAGATGCCGACCTGGCGGAAGCCCAGCGCGCCCAGCATGGCGAGGCTCGCCGCGTTCTCGGGGAAGACGCGGCTGACCAGCTTCCAGAAGCCAGCCTGGCGCGCCGCGACGATCCGGGCGGTCATGGCCGCGCAGCCGGCGCCACGGCCGCGCCACGCGCGCTCGGCGTAGACCGAGAACTCGGCGACACCGTCGTAGCACGCGCGCGGCCGATAGGCCGACGTTGTCGTGACGACCCGGCCGGCCACGCCCGCCGTCGTTCAATGACCAGCCTTGGCCTGAGCGGCAGCGAACGCCGCCTTGGCCTCGGGCGAGGCTTCCTTCTGGTGCTTGGCCTGCCAATCCCTGTAGGGCATGCCGTAGATCAGCTCGCGCGCGCCGTCGTAGGTCACGGCTTCGCCCCGCTCGTCGGCGGCAGCGGCGTACCACTTGGCCAGGCAGTTGCGGCAGAACCCCGCCAGGTTCATGACGTCGATGTTCTGCACGTCGGTGCGGTCGCGGAAATGCTGCACCAGACGGCGGAACACGGCGGCCTCGATCTCGGTCCGGGTACGATCGTCCATGGTCTTGCCTCCGGTCGTCGGTCCGCCCATATGTGAGCGGTGCGGCGCCGTTCGGCAAGCCGTAGAATCGTCTTGCCGCCGTTCGGTCATCCATGGTCCGCCACCTCAAGCTGCAGCACCCCGAACCCGCCCTGCCCGGCGACCCGGCGTGGAGCGATTGGCGCACGATCCGGCGCCTGATGCCCCACCTGTGGCCGAAGGGCGAACCGGAGCTGCGCGCCCGGGTGGTCGGCGCGCTGGTGCTGCTGGTCGCCGCCAAGCTGGCGACCGTCTACGTGCCCATCGTCTACAAGCACGCGGTCGACACGCTGGATGCCGCGGCCGTCGTCGCTGTCCCGGTCGCCTTGATCGTGGCCTACGGCGTCCTCCGCTTGGTTTCCCAGGTCGCGGCCGAACTGCGCGACGCGCTATTCGCCAAGGTCGCCCAGCGCGCCGTGCGGCGCGAAGCCCTGGCGGCGTTTCACCACCTGCACGCCCTGCCGCTGTCGTTCCACCTGGACCGCCAGACCGGCGGTATGAGCCGCGCCATCGAGCGCGGCGTGAAGGGCGTCGAATGGCTGCTGACCTTCATGCTGTTCAGCATCGTGCCGATCGTGGTGGAGATCGGCCTGGTGTGCGGCATCCTATGGAGCCTGTTCGACTGGCGCTTCGCCCTGGTCACGTTCGCGACCATCGTCTGCTACATCGCCTTCACGTTCACCGCGTCGAAGTGGCGCACGCGCTTCCGGCGCGAGATGAACGCGCGCGACGGCGAGGCTAACACCAAGGCGATCGACAGCCTGCTCAACTTCGAGACGGTCAAGTACTTCGGCAACGAGACGCACGAGGAACGGCGCTACGACGGCGCGCTGCGCGCGTACGAACGCGCCGCGATCCTGAGCAAGATCAGCCTGTCGGGCCTGAACATCGGCCAGGGCGCCATCATAGCCGTGGGCGTCACCGCGATTATGACCATGGCGGGCTACGGCATCGCCACCGGCACCATGACGGTCGGCGACTTCGTCATGGTCAACACGTACCTGCTGCAGCTCTACATCCCGCTTAACTTCCTCGGCACGGTCTACCGCGAGATCCGCCAGGCGCTGATCGACATGGAGCAGATGTTCCGCATCACCGCGATCACGCCGGCGATCCAGGACAAGCCGGGCGCGTCGCCGCTGGCCGTCGGCGCGGGCGTGGTCGCGTTCGACCGGGTCTCGTTCGCCTACCGTGCCGACCGGCCGATCCTGCACGACGTATCCTTCACCGTGCCGTCCGGACGCAGCCTGGCCATCGTGGGCTCCAGCGGCGCGGGCAAGTCGACCATCGCGCGTCTGATTTACCGATTCTACGACGTGGACGGCGGCACCATCCGCATCGACGGCCAGGACCTGCGCGATGTGACCCAGGCGAGCGTGCGCGGCGCCATCGGCATCGTTCCCCAGGACACGGTGCTGTTCAACGACACGATCTACTACAACATCGCCTACGGTCGCCCCGCGGCCGCGCCGGCGGAGGTCGAAAACGCCGCGCGGTTGGCCCGCGTGCACGACTTCGTTATGACCCTGCCGGAGGGCTACCAGACCCGGGTCGGCGAGCGTGGGCTGAAACTGTCGGGCGGCGAGAAGCAGCGGGTCGCCATCGCGCGCACGATTCTGAAGGGGCCGCTGATCCTAATGTTCGACGAGGCCACCTCGGCTCTCGACACCCACACCGAACGGGCGATCCAGACCAACCTACGCGAGGTCGCGCGCGACCGCACCACCATCATGGTGGCGCACCGGCTGTCCACCGTGGTGGACGCCGACGAGATCATCGTGCTGGACGGCGGTCGCGTGGTCGAACGCGGCCGCCACGCCGACCTGTTGGCACGCGAGGGCGCCTACGCCGCCATGTGGCGGCGCCAGCAGGAGGCGGAGGCGCGAGCCGAGGCGTGGGACGGCGCCATGCCCATGACCGCGGTCCCCGCCGCCGACTGAAGCGTCATTGCGCGGCGCCGGCCGCTGCCCCATTGTCTGGCCCCCGTGGCGACCCGAGGACAGGAGCAGGAGATGGCGCGACCCCAACCCAACGCGGTCGAGCGTGTCGGCATCGTCGGCGGCGGCGTGATCGGCGGCGGCTGGGCCGCCTACTTCCTGGCGCGCGGCCTGGACGTCGTCGCCACCGACCCGCATCCCGAAGGCGAGGCGCGCCTGCGCGCGATGGTGGCCAACGCCTGGCCCGCCCTGGAGCGGCTGGGCCTGACGGCCGGCACCGACCAGAAGCGCCTGCGCTACGCCAAGACCATCGCCGAGGCAGTGCGCGACGCCGACTTCATCCAGGAAAGCGCGCCCGAGAACGAGGACTTGAAGACCGCCCTGATGGTCGAGATCGACGGCGCCGCGCGGCCCGACACGGTGATCGCGTCGTCGACCTCGGGCCTGCTGCCCAGCCGCTTCCAGCGCCAGGCCAAGCACCCCGAACGCATCCTGGTCGGCCATCCGTTCAACCCGGTCTACCTTCTGCCGCTGGTCGAGGTGGTGGGCGGCACGGCGACCGCCGAGGACGCCAAGGACTGGGCCGTGGCCTTCTACAACGGCATCGGCAAGCGCGCGCTGAAGTGCCGCAAGGAGGTGCCGGGCTTCGTCTCGGACCGGCTGCAGGAGGCCCTGTGGCGCGAGGCCCTGCACCTGGTGAACGACGGCATCGGCACCACCGCCGAGGTCGACGACGCGATCCGCTACGGGCCCGGGTTGCGCTGGGCGTTCATGGGCTCGTTCCTGACGTACCACCTGGCCGGTGGCGACGCCGGCATGGCCCATTTCATCGAGCAGTTCGGCCCGGCGCTCGACCTGCCCTGGACCAACCACCGGGGTCCGGCCATGACGCGCGAACTGGCCGACCGGCTGGTCAGCGGCACGCGCGAACAGTCGGCGGGTCAGACGGTGAAGGAAATGGAACGCAAGCGCGACGACGTGCTGCTCGGCATCATGGAGTTGCTCGACCGTCGCTGGTATACGAAGAGCTAGCTCGAACGCGGAGGCACGAACCATGAACAACGACGTCGTCATCTCCTGCGCGCTGACCGGCGCTGGCGACACCACGGGCAAGAGCAACCTGGTCCCGATCACGCCCAAGCAGATCGCCGAGGCCGGCATCGAAGCGGCCAAGGCCGGCGCAGCCATCGTGCACTGCCATGTGCGCGAGCCGAGCGGCAAGCCGTCGCGCAAGCCCGCCTACTACAAGGAAGTGTGCGACCGCATCCGCGATTCGGGCGTCGACGTCATCATCAACCTGACGTGCGGCATGGGCGGCGAGCTGACGCTCGACAAGAACGACCCCATGAAGTTCGACCCCGCCGGCACCGACCTGGCCAGTGCCGACGAGCGCATCGAGCATCTCGAGCTGTGCATGCCCGAGATCGCGACGCTCGACTGTGGCACGCTGAACTTCGGCGACAGCGACGGCATGGCGATCTTCACGCCCAGCGTGCTGCGCCAGATGGCGAAGCGCATGAAGGAGCTGGGCGTCAAGCCCGAGATGGAAGTGTTCGAGCTGGGCCACCTGTGGTTCGCCAAGCAGCTCGTCAAGGAAGGCCTGATCCCGGGCACGCCCATGTTCCAGATCTGCCTGGGCATCCCCTGGGGCGCGCCCGCCGACAGCAACGCCATGAAGGCGTTCGTCGACCAGATGCCTGAGGGCGCCTACTGGGCCGGGTTCGGCATCTCGCGCATGCAGATGCCCATGGTCGCCCAGGCGGTGCTGATGGGGGGCAACGTGCGCGTCGGGCTGGAGGACAACATCTATCTCGAGCGCGGCAAGCTGGCGACCAACGCCCAACTCGTCGAGAAGGCCGTGCGCATCATCGAGCTGCTGGGCGCGCACCGCGTCTCGCCCAAGGAGGCCCGCGGCAAGCTGGGCCTGAAGCCCACCAACTAGGCCTGTGCTGCGGATCGACGGCATCGTTGGCTGGGCCGGCGATCCGCTGATCGCCAACCGGCTGCACGACCTGGGGCACCAGGGTGGGGTCGAGACCCTGGTGCTGGACCGGCGCGACACGTTGCGCCACCGCCTGCGCGCCACGACCGATCGTGGCACCGCGTGCGCGATCGCGCTCGCCCGCGACCAGCGGCTGGGCGACGGCGCGGTGCTGGTGCTGGACGACGCGCGCGCCATCGTCGTGCGTATGGCCGACGAGGCGTGGCTGCGGCTCGCGCCGCGCGACGCCGCCGCGGCGCTCGAACTCGGCTACCACGCGGGCAACCTGCACTGGCGGGTCAGGTTCGACGGCGCGGACCTGCTGGTCGCCCAGGAAGGTCCGGCCGCGCTCTACCTCGACCGCGTGGCACCCCTGCTGGCCAACGGCCGCGTCCGTCATGTCACCGACGATCGCTGAACGATGACCGAAGCCGAGCGCCTGCTGGCCCTGCTGCAGCACGGCGACAGCTTCTTCCCCGCCAGTTCGTTCGCGTTCTCCTGGGGCCTCGAGACCTTGATCGCCGACGGCCAGGTGCACGGCGCCGACGCGATCGGGCGCTTCGTCGCCACGCAGTTGGAGCAGCGCTGGGCCACCTTCGACCGCGTGATCGTGGCGCACGCGCACCGGGCGCGCGACGCCGACCGTCTCGCCGCGCTCGACGCGTTGGTCGAAGCGGCGTCGTGGACGCGGCGAGCGCCAGCAGATCGGCCGTGTCGTTGGCCAGCACCACGAAGCGAGCCAAGGGCAAGGCGTCGCGCATGACCGCGAGCTCGCGCTGCAAGCCCGCCATGTCGTGGTCGTTGGCCGCCCAGCTCAGCCCGACGAGGTGAAGCGACGGGCGGCCGGCGAAGGCCTCGGGCACGGCGCTGGCGAGCCCGAGCGGCGCGCGAGGCTGGTGCTTAGAGAATGTGACCAGGGGATCGACGCTGATCACGGCACCGTCGATCTTGAGCGGCGCCGGTTGTCTGGATTCGTCCGGTATCACGGCGCGTAGCAAGGTGTCATGGCGCGCATTGAACACTCACATCCCCAGCACCAGGTGGGGCCTGTACGGCGCCTCGAGCGGGGCGATCTCGTCCGCGTCCAGGCGCAGCGCGAGCGCGCCCACCGCGTCGTCGATGTGCTCGAGCCTGAAGGCGCCGAGAATCGGAGCCGTGATCACCGGCTTGGCCAGCATCCAGGCCAGCGCGACCTGGACCGGCTTGACCCGGCGCTTCTTGGCGATCGCCAGCACGGCGTCGAGCACGTCGAGGTCGTGGTCCTGGAAGTACATCTCGCGCGCGTAGTCGTCGCTGCGGGCGCGCGCCGTCGCCTTCGGCTTGGCCTCGCCGCGCTTGCGGCTGCCGCTCAGGAAGCCGCGCGCCAACGGGCTCCACGGAATCACGCCGGTGCCCTCGGCCACGCACAGCGGCAGCATTTCACGCTCCTCCTCGCGGTAGACCGGGTTGTAGTGCGGCTGCATGCACGCGAAGCGGGCGCAGCCCATGGCGTCGGCCAGGTAGAGCGCCTTGGTGAACTGCCAGGCGTAGGTGGATGACGCGCCCAGATAGAGCGCTTGCCCGCGCTCACCACGTCGTCGAGCGCTTCGATCGTCTCCTCGATGGACGTCTCGTCGTCCCAGCGATGGATTTGGTAGAGGTCGACATAGTCTGTCTTGAGTCGCTTCAACGTGGCGTCGATCGACGCCATGATGTGCTTGCGCGACAGTCCGCGATCGTTGGGGTCGTCGCTCATCGGGTTGAACACCTTGGTGGCGATCACCACGTGCTCGCGCCGCGCCAGCGCCTTGAGCCCGTTGCCGAGCACCGTCTCGCTAACGCCCAGCGAGTACATGTCTGCGGTGTCGAAGAAGTTGATTCCGTGGTCCAGCGCGCGCTGGATGAAGGGCCGCGCCGCCTTCTCGCTGAGCGTCCACGGCCGCCATTTCGTGATCGCCCTCCCCTGGTAGTGGTCCGACCGTGATGTAAGTTTTTCACATCGAGGAGGACCGAGATGGCGAGGAAGAAGCACAGGGCCGAAGAGATTGTCGCGAAGTTGCGGCAGGTCGATGTGCTG
>Ga0194110_10007063_pt1 | contig 13000 bp, 24 predicted proteins | sample TA2Kig1200mmetaG_FD_146192 | JGI IMG/M metagenome (GOLD analysis project Ga0194110, IMG submission 146192) | Freshwater microbial communities from Lake Tanganyika, Tanzania - TA2015032 Kigoma Deep Cast 1200m | ecosystem: Environmental > Aquatic > Freshwater > Lake | place: Tanzania: Lake... | reverse complement strand
TCCAAGACACCTTTTCTCTCGTAAAAATCGATTAAGGGCGCCGTCTCCTTCTGAAAGACGGCCAGTCTTTTGGCAATCGCCGCCGGCCGATCGTCAACGCGCTGGACCAACTCGGTATGACAAACATCACAGATTTTGTCCTTTTTGGGCAATTTGGTAAGAGTGTTAAAAACAGCCTCGCACTTAGGGCAAATTAGTCTCGAACTCAAGCGCCTAATTGATTCCCGGCGGCTGATATTTATGAAAATAACTTTATCAATTTCTAACTTCCTACTAGCCAGCCACTTATCAAATAACTTGGCCTGAACGACATTCCGCGGGAAACCGTCAATAAGAATCCCTTTCGCAAGATCTTTCTTGGCAAAAAAGTCGCCCAGCACCTCAAGCATGATATCGTCCGGGACAAGAACTCCCCGCTTATTGATAAACTCGTCAATGCGGCGGCCCAGGGGAGTATTCTGCTTCGCCATCTCCCGAAAAACCTCTCCCGGAGAAAAATAGGTTAACCCAAGCTTTTTGACAAGGAGCTCTGCCTGCGTGCCCTTCCCCGACCCTTGTGGTCCAATTAGAATGAAATTCATCTCTCTAGGAACTTCTCGTATCCCCTCATCTGGATCATGTTCTCAATCACTTTGGTTGTCTCCAAAACCACGGAAACCACAATCAAAATCCCCGTACCGCCAACGGCCATTGTCCCGATGCCCGTCAATCGCTGGGCAATCGAGGGCAAAATGGCAATTAGGCCCAGAAAAATCGCGCCGGCCAAAGTTATTCTGGTCAGAATATAGCTTAGATAGTCCGCCGTGGGCGCCCCCGGCCTGATCCCAGGGATAAAACCGCCATATTTTCTTAGCTCGTCGCTAATTTTTACCGGGTTGAAAATCACCGCCGTGTAAAAATAGGTAAAGCCGATCACTAAAACAAAATAGGCCAGGTTGTAGGCCAGGCCGTTCGGGTTAAAGCCTTTGGCAAAAAAAGAGGCAACCAGGCTAATAGTTTTATCCGGCACTTGACTTAAAAACGTCCCCAGCATTGAGGGCAAAAGAACTAAGGAAACCGCAAAAATAATGGGAATCACTCCGGCCTGGTTAATGCGTAGGGGCAGATGGGTGGTTTGGCCACCATACATCTTCCCGCCTCTAATTCTCTTGGCATACTGCACCGTCACCCGGCGAGCGGCTTCGTTAACCGCCGCGATGGAAGCGATGACGACGATGGCCATCGCCACGAAAATAATGAGGTTGAAAAAATTCTCCGGCGAAGTAATCGCAATGGTTTGCCCCAGTCCCACCGGCAACCGGCCGACGATACCGGCGAAGATCAAAATCGAAATGCCATTGCCAATTCCGTATTGAGAAATTAACTCCCCCAGCCACATCAAGAAAACCGTTCCCGCCGTCATGGTCAAAATCATCGCCATTAAAGAAAGGGGGGAGACAATCCCGATGATTCCCTGATTCTTAAGAAGGGCGTACATGCCGATCGCCTGAAGAACCGCCAAGGGAACAGTCAAAAATCTTGTGTATTGGTTAATCAAGCGCCGGCCATATTCTCCTTCTTTGGAAAGCTCTTCGAGGCGAGGAATAACTAACGTCAGAAGCTGAAAAATAATCGAGGCGTTAATATAGGGGTTGAGGCCCAGGGCCATAAAGGAAAAGTTGGCCAAAGTACCGCCGGAGAAAATATCCAAAAGCCCCAAGAGTTGATTGCCGGAAAATAGTTTTTTGAGGGTGACCAAGTCAACCCCGGGAACGGGAATGTGCGCCGCCAAACGAAAGACAAGGAGTATCCCGAAGGTGAAAAGAACTCTTGACCTAAGATCGGGAACGCTAAAGATCGCCCTGAAAATTTCAGCTATCTTTTTCATCTTCGGTGATAACTTTGCCTCCCGCCGTCTCTATTTTTTTTCTCGCCCCCTTGGAGCATGGCAGTCTGACAATTAAGGGAACATCCAACTTGCCATCGCCTAAAATTTTTACCCCCACGGTTTTTATCAACGAGTGGTCAACAATTTTCAGTTTGGCGAGGCTCTCGCCGGTCACCTCGGCGTTAGCCGGAAAAAGATTAAGAAACTTAAGATTAACCACCTGGGGCTTTCGCCTGGGTTTTAATTTCCCCTTTCCCGGCAGAAGCGGCAATCTCTTAAGCAAGGACTTCTTCGCCTTTGTCCCCTCAAAAAGAAGGGCAATTTTTTCCTTTACTTTCTGCCCTTTCTGACCGCGTCCCGCCGTGTGCCCGCCTTTGCCCGAACCGCGCCCGCGGCCGACTCTTTTCCCTGCCCTTTTGGTAATCTTTGGTAGTTTGTTTAGCTCCATATTCGTGCTTTCTAGGCTTTCAGCCGCTTAAAAGCTTCCATTGCGGCATAGACATTACTCATTTGATTCTCACTCCCTAAAATTTTAGCGGAAATGTCTCTTATCCCTGCTGCCTCGGCCACGGCTCGCACTGCCTTCCCCGCGATGATACCCGAACCGGGCGGCGCTGGCCTTAAAATAATTTTGGCCGCCCCGAGTCTAATAAGAACCTCGTGGGGGATCGTTGTCCCCTTCAGCGGCACCGCAAACAGGTGTTTTTTGGCATAATTAACTCCCTTTTTAACCGCATCGGCCACGCTCGCCGCCTTGCCTAAACCCACCCCCACTTTTCCTTGCCTGTTGCCCACGACGGTCAGGACAGAGAAAGACATTTTCCGGCCACCCTTCGTCTTTTTAGACACCCGGTTGACCTGCACTACTTTTTCGCTAAATTCTTCTTCCATAGATTTAAAATTTAAGCCCGGCCGCCCTGGCGGCCTCGGCTAAAGCCTTAATGCGACCATGGTACCGATAAGACCCGCGGTCAAAAGTTACCCTTTTTACTTTCTGGTCAAGCGCTTTCTTCGCAAGCATTTCCCCCACTTTCTTGGCTCTTCCCTCTCCGTCCCCGGAGGCTTCCTTGCCTTTTAACGCTACATCAGAGGCCGCCCCCAAAACCCTGCCATCACAATCGATAATTTGCCCATAGATATACTTATTCGAGCGGAAAACTACCAGCCTCGGCCAATTTCCCTGCGTTTTCATCTTGGCATGCAGACGGAATCTTCTTCTTTCTTCTCGGTTTCTATATATTTTGATCATCGTTTAACCGGCGCCGCTTCCTGCAGGACCGGTTGCTCCTGCCTTAGCTATCTTTCCCGGTTTTAATTTAATCTGCTCCCCAAGATAACGGATGCCGACACCCTTGTACGGATCGGGGGGCCTGATCATTCTGATATCGGCGGCTACCCGCCCAACCAAGGCCTTATCAATTCCTAAAACTTTAATTTTTCCCTCTTCTACGGTAAATTTTATCCCCTCTTGGGGGGAAACTCTCACCGGGTGCGAGAAGCCAACCGAGAGAACAAGGTCATTGCCTTCAAGCACAGCCCGATACCCGACGCCGACTACTTCTAGGGTCTTCTCCCAAGGATTGACCAGTCCGGCCAAAATATTGGCGAGTAACTGCCTCGTAGTTCCCTGGAAAGATTTGCTCCTTCTCTGATCATCTTTCCTCTCGACAAGAAGTTGCCCTTCCTCGTTTCGGATACTAATTCCCGGCGGAATTCCCAGCGACAGGCTGCCTTTATCGCTCGTAAATTTCAACTCTTTTGGGGCGATAATTACCTCTATACCTTCAGGAATGGCTAACGGTTTTTTTCCTATTCTTGACATAATAATTACCAAATTTTGGCCAGAACCTCGCCGCCAACGCGCATTTTCCTTGCCTCGCTATCGGTCAGTATGCCTTTTGGCGTCGAAATTATGGCAATGCCTTTTCCGCCCAAGACCTTCGGCAGGGCAGCCGCTTTGACATGGCGCCTGGCCGCGGGCTTGGAAATTCTTTTGACTTCGGTCATGGCGGGCTCTTTACCTTCGTACTTAAGAGTAACAAAGAGTTTCCTTTCTTTCGGCTCCATCTTGGCTAAAAAACCTTCTCTGACTAAAATCTGGCTGATCTTTTCCGTCGCCTTCGAGCGAGGCACCTCCACCATTTCCCGCTGGGCGAGATATCCATTTTTTATTCTAATAAGCGTGTCAGAGATAAGATCGTTTACCATGATGCTTTTTTCACCCCCGGTAATTCTCCCTTATGGGCCAGCTCTCTGAAACAAAGACGGCAAAGGCCGAAAAGCCGCAAGTAGGCCCTCGCCCGGCCGCAAAGAGAACAACGGTTGCGGTGGCGTACCGAAAATTTCATGCGTTTCAGGTTTAACTGTTTAATGATTTTTGCTTTTCGCGCCATGATTTATTTCTTAGCAAAAGGCATACCAAACTCTTCCAAGAGTCTTTTGGCCCTTTCTTTGTCGTTACCGCTTATCACCACGGTAATTTGCAACCCCATCGGTTTTCCTATCTTAGCATAATCAATTTCCGGAAAGACAATTTGCTCTCTTACTCCCAGATTAAAATTCCCTTTTTCATCAAGGTTCTCGGGAAGAACGCCGCGGAAGTCCCGCACTCTTGGCAAGACAATTTTTACGAGCCTTTCCAGAAAATCATACATCCCCTTTCCCCTAAGGGTTGCCATAAGGCCAATAGGCTCGCCCTTGACCAACTTAAATTCGGAGATCGATTTTTTGGCTCTTCTGACGCTTGGTTTTTGGCCGGCAATTGCCGCAAGGTCCCCCGCTAATTTCTCAAGGAGGGCTTTGTCTTTGGCCATTTCTTTTGCTCCCTGATTGACCACGATCTTTAAAATCCGCGGCACCGCTAAAGAATTCTTCAAGGAGAACTCCGCTGCCAATCTTGGCTTAATTTCCTTCTCGTATTTATCCAAAAAGCTGCTCATATCGCCTCCTGACACTTATGACAAATGCGGTTTTTACTCCTATCCGGGTTGACTTTCCAGCCTACCCTGGCGGGCTGGCCGCATCTTGGGCAAATCAGCCGCAGGGAAGAAACAGGCAAGGGAACCGTAATGTCAATAATTCCCCCGGGTTTTCCCTGACCCTGGCTTTTCTGGTGTTTTTTATAAAGATTGATCCCGGAAACTCGCGCCAATTTAGTCTTGGAAAAAATCTTATCAATGGCCCCTTCCTTACCCCGGTCTTTACCCAAAAATACCCTAACCTTGTCGCCTTTCTTTAGTTTCATACCAACTCCTTTGCTAAAGAGGCAATTTTGCTAAAACCCGCCTCTTTCACTTCCCGGGCAATCGGGCCAAAAATGCTTGTTCCTTTTAGGGTACCGTCTTTATCGATGACAACGCCGGCGTTGTCGGAAAAACGGATATAGGTTCCGTCGGGCCGCCCCACTTCCTTTCTGGTGCGCACGATGACGACCTTAACAACCTCGGCGTCTTTTACCGCCCCGGTCGGATCGGCCCGGTCCACGACGCAAGTAACGACGTTACCCAAAGACGCCCGATAGCGTCTTGAGCCGCCCTCAAGGTGGACTACCATTAATCTTTTGGCGCCGGAATTATCCGCCGGCACAAGAATCGTTCTTAATTGGATCATTTTTTAATGACTTTAACTACTTGCCACCTCTTGGTTTTAGAAATTGGTCTCACTTCCTTAAGCTCGACCAAATTCCCAAGCTCCACCCCAATCTCATCATGAGCCGCATATTTCTTTTTTCTCGTTATCAATTTTTTATAAAAGGGATCCGGCGCCCGGCGAATCACTTCCACGAGCACCGTTTTTAGCGCCTTGGCGCTTACTACTCTTCCCTTAAGATTTTTCATTGAGCTCCTTTTCCCTAATGATAGTTTTAATGACGGCCATTTCCCAGCGCTTCTTTCTTAGGGCACTGGCGTCTTTCACTTTTTTGAGCCTCGTTTCCATCCTCAACTTAACCAATTCCTTCTGGCAACGCGCCAAAACAGTTAACAGCTCGCCCGGACTCTTTTCTTTTAGGGCCGCCTTTTCCCTCCGTTTCATTTCTCCTCCTTGCTGACCAGCTTTGTTTCGAAGGGCAACTTATCGGCTGCCTTCCGAAACGCTTCGCGGGCGATCTCCCGGTTCACGCCTGCCAACTCGAAAAGAATCCGACCGGGGGCAACCGCGGCAAGGTATCCGACAATCTCGCCCTTTCCGGCGCCCATGCCCACCCCCTGGCCTTTGGCCGTTCTTGGCCGGTCGGGAAAAACCCTGATCAAAATTTTGCCCTCTCTTTTGGTGGCGTGGGCAATGACTTTGCGGCCCGCTTCAATCTGGGCGCTCGTCAACCACCCGCGGCTAAGGCTTTTCAGGCCATACTCGCCGAAAATAAGATGGCTCCCCGAACGAGCGAGTCTCCCTAATTGGCCCCTAAATGATTTCCGATATTTTTGTCTCTTCGGCTGCAACATTTCACTCCTTATAAATCCAAACTTTTACCCCCACATAGCCAGATCTGGTAAGCGCCGGAACGGAAGCGTAGTCGATCTTGGCGCGCAAGGTGGAAAGGGGAATCGTGCCTTTAAAAAATTTCTCGCGGCGGGAAATCTCTATGCCCCCGATGCGTCCGCCCAAATCAACCTTAATCCCCCGGGCGCCGGCCTCGAGAACCCGCTCCATGGTTTTGCCAACCACTCTGCGGTGGGGCATCCGCTTCTCCAACTGCTCGGAAATCCGCCCGGCAACCAAATAGGCGCTAAGGTCTGGATCTTTGACCTCAATCGGCTCAACCGTGATATTTTTCTCCGGGTGCGGAATTTTCACCTGCTTTTCGATCAGTTTTTTTAAGTCCTCAAGCCCGCTGCCGCGGCGGCCAATAACCATTCCCGGCCGGCTGATATAGACCAAAACCCGCATTTTGTTCGCGGAACGCTCGATATCAACTTCGGTAATTCCCGCCGGCTTTAGTTTGGCCAGTAAGAAACGCCGCAATTTAATATCTTCGAGCAAATAATCCTTGTACTTTCGCCGGTTGGCGAACCAGCGCGATTGCCAATTATAGCCGGGCATCACACCCAGTCGGAAAGCAAACGGGTTAATTTTCTGTCCCATTTTTCTCCTCCTTTGCCGCTATCTCTTCCAGAACAACGCGGATCATACTTGTTCTCTTCTGAATAATTCCCCGGTCAAATCTGGCTCCATGGGATTTGTCCATTCTTTTAAGGCGCGGCCCTTCACCGATGTCAATCCTTTTTAAAGTAAACTCTTTGCCTTTCACTTTCGGATTGGAGCGGGCATTGGCGAGCGCCTGATTGATAAGGGAGGCCAGAACCCGGGCGGCGGACTTGCGCAAAAACTTAAGTTTCGCCGCCGCCTCTTCCGGCCGCAACCCCCTAATGGCCGTCGCGACAAACCCTATTTTTTTAGGGCTGATGCGGAGAGATCTTTTTTCGGCGCAAATTTCCATCTTCTAAGTTTTCTCAATCAGTCTCTTAACTACTTGCCCGTGACCCCTAAAAGTCCTTGTGGGCGCAAATTCTCCTAAGCGGTGACCGACCATCGCCTCTCTAACAGCCACTTCAATAAAAACCCGGCCGTTATGAACAGAAAAGCGGTGGCCGACAAACTCGGGCGGAATTTGTGAACTCCTGGCCCAAGTCTTAATCGGAACGCTTTCGCCCCCCGCTTTCTGCTTTAGTACCTTTTTTAATAATTTTTGGTCCACGTAGGGACCTTTCTTTGAACTACGGCTCATTCGCGTTGTTTAATAATTAAGCTGTCGCTGTATTTTCTTTTCCTTCTCGTAATTCTACCACGGTCCGGCTTGCCCCAGGGAGTCACCGGTGAAGGCATGCCCACCCCTGTTCTCCCCTCGCCTCCGCCGTGGGGATGGGAATGGGGGTTTTGGGCGGTACCCCTGACTTCCGGTTTTTTCCCTTTCCTTCTCGCTCTTCCCGCGGTGCCTATAACCTCAAGCTTGTGCTCGAGCTGGCCGACCTGGCCGATCGTCGCCCAGCAATTTTCGGAAATCATTCTCACTTCTCCCGACGGCAATTTGACCGTGGCCCGGCCGCCCTCGCGGGAGATAATAAAGGCGGCCGCGCCGGCCGAACGGACAATCTCTCCTCCCTTCCCCGGCCGAAGCTCCAGATTATGGATGGCCGTGCCGATAGGAATCTGGGAAAGTTTTAGAGCATTGCCGGTTTTGACTTTGGCCGCCGGGCCGGCCAAGATTTCGTCCCCGACTTTCAGGCCATCAGGCGCCAAAATATAGCGTTTATCGCCATCGGCATAAAAAATAAGAGCAATTTTAGCGCTGCGGTTGGGATCATACTCGAGAGAAACCACTTTTCCCGGTATATCAATTTTATTTCTCTTAAAGTCGATTTCGCGCAAGAATCGCTTTGCTTCGCCGCCCTGGTGGCGCACCGCTAACCGCCCGGCCGAATCCCGACCGCCATGTTTTTTAATAATGCTTTTTAAGCTCATGCTGATTTTCCTCCGGTTTCAAAATACTCAATTTTTTGCTCTGGCGCCAGTTTCACGATTGCCTTTTTGCGGTCGGGGGTAGTGATACTTAATCTTTTCTTGCCTACTCGTCTCTTTTTCCCCGACAGATTGACGGTTTTTACCCCCAAGACCTTGACGTCGAAGAAGTCTTCAACGGCCTTTTTTATTTCTTCCTTTTTGGCCCTCGGCTCGACCCAAAAAGTATATTCGGAAAAGGCGGTCCGGTTAAGCGACTTCTCGCTGACCAATGGTTTTTTAATTACATCTTTTAGGTCCATGGTTAACTTTTTTTTAAGCCTAAAATCGCCTCTTTGCTAAAAATTATTCTTTGTGAATTTAAAACCTGGTAGCAGTTTAGTGTATTAAAGTAGGCAATTTTTACTTCCGGAAGATTGCGGCCGGCCAAAACGAGAGCCGCGATTTTTTTCGAAGGCACAAGCAACATCTTTTTATCCCTAAGAGAAAGTGATTTTAAAAATTGAGCCAGGTCTTTGGTCTTGGGGCCTATTTTTTCCAGGCCATCAACGACAAGAATTTTCCCTTCGCTCAATTTATCAGAAAGGGCGCCGTAAAGCGCCTGTTTTCTCATTTTTTGGGGCATTACTGATCTTTTTAAAAATCCCCGCGGGCCATGGGCAATGCCTCCGCCGACAAAAATGGGGGCGTATTGGTCGCCGTGGCGGGCGCGGCCGGTGCCTTTCTCGCGCCAGATTTTTCTTCCTGAACCGGCTACCTCTGCCCTGGTTTTTGTTTTTGGCCGGGCCAGTTTTTGATTGGCTAAATAAACGCGCGCCGCCTGGGCCAAAAGCGAGGGCTTGGCCTTCACGCCAAAAACCGCCTCGGGCATGGCAATCCTTTCTTTTTTCTTTTTCTCCCTGGTGCTAGTAACTTCGATCGTTTTCATAATTTCCCCTCGCTCCTTTTTATCATCACTAGCCTGCCGGTCACTCCGGGAATAGCGCCCTTAACTTCTAAAATATTTTTCTCCGCATCCAGGCCAACGACTTCTAAATGCCGGACTGTCACTTTCACCGTACCCATTCTTCCGCCCATTTTTTTTCCCTTATAGACGCGGCCGGGGGTGGTGGTTGAACCGATTGATCCCGGCGCTCTTTCGCGATCGGACTGGCCGTGCGTTTTGGGGCCCCCGGCAAAGCTCCATCTCTTGACTACGCCGGCAAAGCCCTTACCCTTGGAAATGCCGCTTACGTCAACGATATCGCCCACTTTCAAAACATCGCCTGCCTTAACCAGGTCTCCCGCCTTAACTGTAACCTCGCCGTCAAATCCCACTTCGCGCAAAAAGGCGGGTCTTTCTTTTAGCCCCGCCTTTTGGAAAAGTCCTAATTCTGGTTTTTTAATCCTCTTCTCTTTCCTCTCCCCAAAACCGAGTACGAGCGCCGTGTAGCCATCCTTTGGGGCAGTTCTCATTGCCACCACCGGACAAGGGCCGGCCTGGATCCGCGTTACCGGAATCCGTCGGCCATCCTCCAAAAATTTTTGACCCATTTCCAGTTTTTTGCCTAAAATCGCATTAATCATTTTTTGCCATCAAAAAAGGTGCCGCCGGCACCCCTAACTTTAGACCGTTCGTGCCAATCCGTAAGATTTACTTTCCGGCTAAAATCACCTCCATTTCAAGTTGAGGATAATTATAGAGGAGAGTCCTCCATTTTGCAACAGGCAAAAAAAGAGGCTAAAAGGGAAACGAAAATCTCTTGCCTTGCGGTCGATCTATTTAAAGAAGGCTGAGAAAAAGCCGAAAAGGAGAGATCAAACCCACGCTACAACAGCAAAAAAATTCCCTCTATTACGCCCTATCAGAGAAAGTGATAACAAACGCTATTGGTGTTTTATTTTTCGCTGTGGCCCTGGCTTTATACCAAGCACTCTGGTTTCTTTTCTTGGACAATGGCCAGGCATTACCGGCAAAACCTTTCCCCCTCCCACACTCGCTGTTGGCACTTTCGACCTATGCGAAAATCCAGGCATATCCGGTTCAATGTCCTCCATTGGTCCACTTATTACTGCATCAAGTTTTTCAAATGGCATTTTTCTACCTCGTCACCTCCTCCCTTACTTTAAAAAATAGCCAAGTAAAATTCTTTCTCTTGGCTACAATACCTATAGTATATAGCTTGTTTTTTGAAAAAGCAAGGCCGAGTTAAAACTGGAGAAAGTATTGGATCTTGGCGCTGGTGCGCAGCGAATCGACCCAGGAACTTGCTTTTTCGCCTATCTTTTGCCGCGCCAATTGCTCTCTAGCCGCCGCGCTGGCTTCTTCCGCCCCCATGTCTTTCGGAAAAGCACTCTTATTTTGGTCAATATAACTTTTAATTTCCTGGTCAGTCACGCTGATATCCTTACCCAAGATTTTTTCGATGGTATTTTGGATTCTAAATTGCTCCTTCAGGCCTTCTCTCGTCATCCCCTGCATTTGCAAGAGCTGGTCCAGATCCTCGCCTTGCGCTTTTAGGTTATCGGCCAATTGGCTAAGCGATTTTTCTACCTCTTCGTCGGTGACCGTGATTTTTTGCTTTTTTGCTTCCTGTAAAATCAAGCTTTTGGTAACCAGCGAATTAAGGGTGCTTTTTCCTCCCTGCTTTTCCAGCTCTCGAATAAGAGAAAGGCGGGTAATCGGCTGGCCGTTAACCATGGCAACAATAAATAGGCTTCGGAAAAAATACAAAAGGCCGGCAAAAACAACCACCAGTGCCAAAAAAACAGTCCTCCGGGGAATTCTTCCCACTTTGTCCTTAAAACCGCCAGTTAATCTCCCGGGGCTTGAGTTCAGTTTCTTTCTCATCTTTTTTATTATACTCCTTTTTTTATTTTAATTCACCTTAAAGATTTTGCCAATAAGATAACCGACGAAGGCGGCCCCCCGGCCCAATTAATAAAATCTGTAGGCCGCTTTTCTCCCACGAACCCACATAAGTTTTGGCTTCAGAAGCGCCGATTTAAAAAAGCGCTATGCCAAAAGAAGGATGACATCTCTCATCCAGCTAACTTTAGTGTGTCTCTCAACGTAAAATGGCGCCTTAATTATCTTTTGCATGGAGGAATTCTTAGCTTCTTCGATTATTCGAATAATTGGTATAAAACGAGCGTGCAAGCTACTTAAGCAAATGATACTGGTCTAAAATTTTTTCTGCCCAAAAAAGACAATCTTTTTGCGTCTTTAAATATTGATCGCCAGAAGAGAGGAGACCTTTGATCTCGGGGCTAATTTCCCCTGGTAGATATCTTCTGGCTTTCTGCAAAAACTCTAAACCGACCTCTTTTGACCCTCGCGCCAAATACAAAGCCGCTCGATAGAGATTAACAACAGCATCTGATTTTAGGCTGTTTTTATCTAGCGCCATAACTGCTGAAAATATTTTTTGACAATACTAATGAACTTTTCTCTTCTCGCCTGGTCAAGAATTTCTAAGTTGTCGTTATCCAGCCTAGGACGAAGATTCAAAACCGCGCTAGTGTCGATCTGTTTATCGCTAAGGTTTATTCCGCCGCCCCAAATATCGTCTTGCCGGCTTCCTTTTTCAAGCAATAGTTTTTCTGCGTCGGCATGGAGCTCGCTTCCGGCAACCACCCACTCATTTTCCGAATCAACCGTTAACTTGAAGTAGTTACCATATTGCCGTTTTAAAGAGACGATCTCTTGTGGTGTTAAGATCCTATCAATAAATTCCATCACCTACATTTTACCACGAATTCTATCTAGCAATCAGAAACCCTCACACCAAATTACTATAAACTATTCTGAATTCGCTTTTTAAGCTGCGTAAAGGCCCTACTTCTTAACTTCAAATTAGAACATAGTTAAATATCGTGTGGAAACGTGCTCAATTTTCGCCATCTATTTTATTTTATCGCCAGGACAAGCCCCTTCGGGGCTTTTCGGGGTTGACAATGTGGCACAAAATGGTATATTCTCTCTATAGAATCACCAGGAAGGGGTATTTCTGGAGGTTTCGTCCTCCAGCAGTACCCTTTCATTTTTTAAACGCCAATTTAGCTTTAAGGTCGTTCATAAAGAAAAGTCTTTCTTTAGCGGTTTTCTTCAGTAAGGCCGAGCACTTCTCGCGATTAGGGCTAAGGACCACGCTTAGTTTTCTCTTCTCGTATAAATAGTTCACCAAACAATAAAAATCTCCATCACTAGTGACGATAACGGCTTTGTTGTATTCAGAAAAGTCAATCATCGCCTGTAAAACTAAATCGGCGTCAACATTGCCTTTAGTCTTCCCATCGCTATCTCTAACAATTGGCTTAAAAACTAATACATAACCGGCTTCCTGGAGAAACTTGTATAAATTTCTGTTAGCTTCCAGATAACCGATAAAATAATAGGCTTTTTCGACTCGATATTTTTCTCGAAGATAAACTCTAAATTTCTTAAAGTCTAAATGCCAACCTAGCTCTTGAACTCCCAGATTAAGATTTTGACCGTCAATAAAAGCGTATACAGCAGGCATCTCTTTGTTTTTTATCATTTATTCCTATTTTACCCCTTCGACTACGCTCAGGGCAAGCCCTTCGACTACGCTCCCTTCAAGATCTTCAGGGTAAACAGGGCAAGCCCTTCGACTACGCTCCCTTCAAGATCTTCAGGGTAAACAGGGCAAGCCCTTCGACTACGCTCCCTTCAAG